>Ga0206130_10004352_pt1 | contig 17593 bp, 10 predicted proteins | sample Helgoland_Spring_9_FD_148637 | JGI IMG/M metagenome (GOLD analysis project Ga0206130, IMG submission 148637) | Pelagic subsurface seawater microbial communities from Kabeltonne, Helgoland, North Sea - Helgoland_Spring_Bloom_20160512_1 | ecosystem: Environmental > Aquatic > Marine > Epipelagic ... | reverse complement strand
CATGGTGAATTCCGAAGAACTCAGTTCTGATGCAATCACTAAGGCTATGCTTCGTGGGGATTTTTACTCCTCCTCCGGGGTGATGCTTGATCAACTCGTGCGTTCCACTAATTCCATCGAACTCTCAGTCAATGAAGATGAGACCGCTTGTGAACTGGCTTCCGAATTCCTATTCGGCCGGCCCGTCAAAAAGGGAGAGCCCGGCACTACGATCGAATTTATCGGACCGGAGGGAGAAGTCGTCAAAACAGTCCAGGGCACTACCGCAAAATGTGAAGCAAAGGGACCTTACCTTCGGGCCAAGGTTACCCACCGGGTAAAAAATGAGGACGGTTCCCTTCGTGAGTACTATGCCTGGACTCAGCCCGTCTTTACTGATGGTCGCTAGCTCTTAACTTCTCTTTCAATCAAGTCCATTTCACATTTCTTACAAGCTATGAAAGTCCAAACATTTATATATCTTTTTTTACCAACCCTTGCCCTTGCTGGAAAGTGGTACAAGGGGAACACGCATGTACATACCGTTCTTTGTGGTCATGCCGATTCCACGCCCGAGGTAGTCGCCCAGTGGTACCATGACCGTGGCTACAACTTCCTCGTTCTTAGTGAGCATAACAAGTTCATTGATCCAGCTACAGTAAAATTAACGGGTGAGGTAAGGGAGGACTTCCTGCTGGTTCCCGGTGAGGAAATTACCGGCAAAGTTCATTTCACTGCGATGAATGTTTCCCGTCTGGTTCCCTGGCAGTTTAAGGACAAAAACCGTACCAAGATTATGCAAAACTATGTCACTGAAACTGAAAAGGCAGGTGGTACCAACATTCTCAATCATCCGCTTTCTGGTAGGTTTATCCAGGCACATGAGGTTTCCCCTGTAAAAAGGCTCTATATGTTTGAACTCTACAATGCTCACCCGACAGCGAAAAATTTCAAAGGTGCGCACCATCCATCCACTGAACAGCTTTGGGATGCACTTTTGGATAAAGGTATGACGATGTGGGGGGTATCCTGCGATGATGCCCACAAATTAAAGAAGTGGGGAGAGAAGGAAAATAACCCTGGACGTGGGTGGGTCATGGTGAACTCCGAAGAACTCAGTTCTGATGCCATAACCAAGGCGATGTTGCGTGGTGATTTTTATTCCACTTCTGGGGTGATGCTTGATCAACTCGTGCGTTCCACTAATTCCATCGAACTCTCAGTCAATGAAGATGAGACCGCTTGTGAACTGGCTTCCGAATTCATCTTCGGCCGACCCGTAAAAAAGGGAGAGCCCGGCACTACGATCGAATTTATCGGGCCGGAGGGAGAAGTCGTCAAAACAGTTCAGGGACTTTCAGCGAAATGTGTAGCCAAGGGTGATTACCTTCGGGCCAAGGTTACCCACCGGGTAAAAAATCAGGATGGTTCTTTGCGCGAGTACTATGCATGGACCCAACCCGTCTTTACTGATGGCCGCTAGCCTTTAGAGTCATTCTCTTTTTCAGTCTCCTTGACAAATACCTTGATCAACCTCGGGAAAGGGCTCCGCTCGTAACAGGATTCATAATTGTGGAGGACTTGCAGGAAGTGGCGGGATATATCGGTTCCTTTGGGGGCTACGAGCATTTCTGTCTCCAGTTTTAAATCCTGGGCTAGCCGCATGCCCACCTCCAGATCGTTCATGGAAAGTTCTTGGACCAGGTATCGGGTCTTGGATTTGTGAAGAAGTTGAGACATGGCCTCCACCGCTTCAGGCTGAAAAGCCTTTTTTCCGCCTTTGAGGGTGGCCAATGCAATTTCAGAATCATGCCCTTCGGTCTCGATGTAATCATACTCCAGGGCTGCCCTTAAAATTTCGTAGGCTTGGAACACTAGAGTTTTATCATCGGCTTGGTAAGGCCCTTCATTGACCATGAGGCAATCCAAAATCTCTCTCACTTCCTCCAACCTTGGGATATTACTCAGGAGGTGATCAATGACCTCGGGGAATTTGCGAACTAGTTTTTCTACTTTGGGAACCAGCCGTTTTCGTTGAAATACATTCTCGGCTTCCTCTTCCGGTAGGGTAATGGATGCAAGCTGGGAAAAGGCTGCGGCGGTTTCCACCTGCCAGACATGAGGGAAATTTAAATACCTGGCCATTTCTCCTGCCAGGCGTTTTACCCGTTGAGCCCGGCCAAAGAAGAGGGGTTTGACCGTCGCCAAAGTTTCGGTGAGAGCATTAACGGCCCCGACCAATGTTTCCTGTAAAAGAATTTTTTCCGATTCCACCAATTGACGCTGCCTTATACCTGCCTGGATTGCATCCCGCAATGCCTTGGGTGAATAGGGCTTATCAAGGAGGCGAAATACATGCCCGTCATTTACGGCCTGCATGGCATCCGAATAAGCTCCATGCCCCGTAAGCAGCATTGTTGAGCAGTAAGGATCGCGTCGGTTGACCATAGCCAGGAAGTCTGCCCCATTCATACCAGGCAGAGCCTGGTCGGAGACAACAATCGTAAAGGGTCCGTGCTCCTTAAATATTTCCAGTCCTTTCTCGGCAGTTTGGGCCACCATAGGTTCACAAATCTCCGAGACATGAATCTGCAGGTTCTCAAGCACTTCAGCTTGATCGTCGACAAATAAAACGCGGGGAAGACTGGGTGTTTCAGGGTTCATTAAAAATAATTTACGGATGGATTATAAAGCCATCTTTTACTTTATAAAAAGTGGTTCTACTTTTTATTATCAGCAAGTGAATTGAAGACAAATTTCACCTCTAGGGTAATCTCAAGTTTGAGAAAGCCCTCAGCGGGATGCCACCTACTTCACACGCAAAATTCCCTGCATCGCCATCCAGTGTCCTGGGAAGGTACAAATAAATGGGTAGTCTCCCGGCTTTTTTGGGGCCCGAAAGTGCAGGGCATGCGATTGTCCCGGTTCAATAACTGGTAGCACATAGAGCACCTCGGGTAAGTCCGGTGCATAATTCTTTTCACCCGCCTTGGGGTCACTCAGCATCTTAAATGATGCATCTCCTACTTTCTGGGTCGCCCCCGGTTCCACCACCACAAGGTTGTGAGGCATGGCATCGATATTGTTGAGTTTTACAACCAGGGCTTCTTCGGGCTTAGCTACAATAAGAGCTTTGGAGTATTTCAGACCACTTAAGGTATCGATTACAATTTCCCGCTCACCCTCAATAATGGTGCCCGACCAGTCCCTTTTCTTTTTCTGCTTTTCTCCCTCAATCCGCAGGGAAACCTCTCTGGCTTTTCCCGGCTGTATGGATGCAAGGGTCGGTGCGGTGTAAGGACCGTCCGGATACATTGGAGAACAAAAAAGGTCGGTTTTAAAGGGAGTCCCACTTTCATCCTTGAGATGCATCCGAAGGTGCAGTTGCATGACCGGCACAAGATCAGGCATTTCCACAAAGATGGAAGTTCCACCATCCAATAAGGTAACAGATCTTACCGCTAAGCGATCATGTCCAAGGCTGCTGGGTTGTTGAGTGGAAAATTCGGGAGAGCCGTAGCGTTTGGCGTATTCATAGTTCCAGACCTGGGCAAAATATTGCTTCACATCCTGAGTGGCTTGCGGGTCAAGAGCGGTGGAGAAATCTATCCGAATACCATTGGTATGAACCTTGAACCCCATGGGTTTCCTCACCTTATTCCCGGTAAATCTTACACGTTGGAAGCAACCATCCCGAACAGAGTAATCACCCCAGCCATCAAGCCCGGCCACATAAAGTTGTCCATCCTGCGGGTGGAAATCACCTCTCATTACCCCGGCAAGGAAGTCACCCGGCATGGGCACGACCGCTCCTTGTGGACGAGTTCCAGTTGCATCTCTTAAAATCAGATAATGAGTCCCGGAGCCGTAGCTTAGCCCGACATGTGAACCTTGAAATGGCCCCCATTGCTTGCTTGTTATTTCCACCATCCCACCTGTGGAGTTGTCAATACCACGCGGAATGTAGCAAAGGGGCGGGGCAATGTCTTTTTTGTTCACGCCGCTGCCGTAATGCTCTCCCTGATTGACTTCAATAATCGCGGATGCGGGAGTCCAGGTTCCTTCCTGGGGGGCAGCCCAAAAATAATCCTCGTTTCCACCAATCCCCATGCAGTTGCGTACCCCGTAGGCAATTTTTTCCGTCTTTCGGTCAGTTCCTGTACGGAAGAGGTCTGTGAGTTGGGTGAAGTAAAAAGAACCATCTCCTGTGCGGTGAAGCCCAAAGGTATGAGTATGGCTTCGGTTAAAACCACCAAAGTCATTGGCATACTTTTCGTAGTAGTCCACTTCATCATCCCCATTCTGGTCGTGAAGGACTGAAATCTGGCAGCGGTCGAGCACAAAGATGCCTTCCTTATCCACATGAATTCCGATCGGTTGATTAAAGCCAGTGGCGTATCTTTGCCATGTAACCTTGTTTAAATCTTGGCCAATTCCCTTGACCAGCCAGATATCGCCAGGGAGGGAAGCCACCAACGCATCACCATTAGGTAAAAAGGCGAGGCTGGTTAATTGCATCACTGTTTTGTAAGGGTTGTCGTAAGGGACAGAGAGTGTGTCTATGGTGTAAGCTCCGTTCTTGTTTGCCTGACCGAGAAGCCCCGGAGAGGCAATGACTTCACTCCACCTCTTTTGAATTTTTTTGTCCGCTTCTAAATGAGCGATTGCCTGGCTTTCCAACGCCGGTTTTTTCTCTTTGGAAATACGAAGAATGACTTGGGCCTTTTCCTTGATTCCAGATATTTTTATATGGTCAGATTCCCACTTGGTTTGCCCACCAGAGCTTTGTAAAATTTGAACGGTGTAAGGCGCTTGGGTTGGGCAGGGTAGTGAAAGTTCCGGACTGGTTCCATCAATATCAATCCGTCGATAAAATGCATCGGTCGTACCCCAGGGCTCGTCCGAGATGGTGCAATCATTTATCCTGTACGAAAATACCACCCGCTTACCGAACCTCCTCAGTCCAATATACTCTCCACCGTCGGGTATCTTGGGTTGCTCGGTCTGAAACCATACTTTTCCGTCTATCGTTGCTCCGCGGGATGAACCCCAACGGAAAGGGCCAAACTTTATCCATCCATCCTGCCAGATAGCTCGGTAGGTAAGGCTTTGTGGATCAAAGCAGGTTGAGAGCAGGTGGCCCTTGCCTAATTTTACGCAGGTTCCTTTCTCTACATTAAATTTTTTTGAACCTTTGACCACATGAGAAAAGTGTTCTCCCGTGTCCCCGTCATTCCATCTTCCATCATTGTGTCCGTTTTGGTTATACTTCCCCCAATGTCCATGAAGGCCTCCATCCAACCCTGGGTAGGCGGGGATAATCTCAGGAACTTTATCAGGGTTAGCCATGTAGTAATCGGCTTGCCTTTGGTAGAAGTCGTAAACACGAGCATCGTTGGCTGCTTCACCGGCCAGAGAGTATGCGGATCTGCCTTCCTTTGGGAGGACATAGGGGTGCTTGCTTGGAGTCGCTATATTAAGCACACTACCGAATGCATGAAGAGCAGAGAAAAAAAGAAGAAAGGAAAAATATTTCACCCCGTGCATGATGGAAAAACCCATTGTTTTCGCAACTTCATTTACTTTTTCATTGTATCAATTTTCGGAAACCAGACTCATTCCAAAAGGTATACGCATAAACCAAATTTATTTACTTAAAACTCCACGATTTGAATGGATTAGTTGGTTGTTTAGTCTATTACTCAGCCATTCTTTCCTCACAATTTTTATTTCCAAAGGTTTTTTCTTATGCATCTGATCAAATTAAGTACTGTTCTATCCCTGCTGTTTTTTCACTCTTTGCTCGCCGGGGCTGATTTTCATGCACCAGCACCCTTTGCTGAAATCATGAGTAGGGGGTTTACCAAGGCTTGGACCCCTCAAGCCATTCCGGCTATTTCTAACCGGGAGCATGTGCTTTTTTTAGACGCGGAGACCCAGCAATACTGTTTATCCGTTACTTCTGGCAATATGTTGGGGCTTGAAACCGTGAGGGTGAGTGCCTTGAACGATAGTTCAGGTACTTATGGTCAAGTGTTAAGAGCGATGTTTCAACTCCAGGACCTGCATATAGAATCGCAGGCTACCCAGTCACTCACAAATACCTACACCATTCGCCCAGAACTTAAAATATATTATGGGCTGGATGCAAATGCCACCCCCGCTAGTGCAACAGCATCGTCCGTTTTGATCAGCCGAATAAAGGCGGTGGACCTTTCCACTTTTTCAAGTCCGGGATGCGTAGTCTTTTCTTTTTCTGGTACCCCGTCATCCGCGAAGGCTCAAGTCACTGATCGGTACATTTATGATGCAAGTCGTGCCTCTCTGGTTTCTGATCCTGGCTGGTCTTCCAGTCATTGGTTGAAAATGGATGCCAATGGAGTTGATTTGGTCAGAACGGAAGCGGAAGCCACCAGCCTCTTTCTTGCCTCCTCGCTTGATTTGATAGATTTCGCCAATAATCCTGGCGAGTCCTTTAATCCTGACGATATTTCCTGGCAGACTAATTCCTTTGCCGCTTGGCCAGAAAATCCAGGAACGGGAGAAATTGATGTTAATTCAATTTCCGATAGCCACCTTACAGGTCCGGATGGTCTTGCTTACAAGGATATAGATGAAAACTATCGCCTGCAGTTTGGGTCCACTTCCGAAGCTACTGCGGTTGCATCTGCGTACTTGGATCAGATTGAAGCAGCCCTCTCAGACGCTGGTGAGTCGCTTCGGTATTCCAAAGATCTTTATCTTACCGTTCGGGAAAATATGCTTTCCCATACCTTTGCTGCGATTGATGAGGTTAATGCCGAGCTCGGCGAGTCCACGGTTCCCTATGTTTATTTCACCAACGCTCAGGATGATAGCGGAGCTTACCATCCGTTTATGACCGTGGGCACACGTAACGGTACCGGTGGGCCCAACTTTCTTCTTGATGTAGCCAGACCCCCGGGAGATGGAGCTTCAGGAAGCTATGAAGAGCAAACCATTACTAGAAATGCGGTGCTTTCCAGTGCTCTTTTCCGTATTCCTCTGAAAGATTATGGGTTGGTCAGCAGCCTGACCGATAACGATTTATCTTCCCATAACTCTCTCGCTGCAGACGCTGGAGTGTCATCCGCTAATTATGATGTCTACAACTATTCATCCTATTCCGTGAGCGGTCTTGCGGTCGATGGAGTTAAGATTTATCCATCATACAATAATACCCTGGTTTTTGCCCCTGTAAATGCGGAGATTACCACCACCGGTGTACATGTTGGTCGTGGAATGGGACTGCATTATCATGCCGATGGTCATGGCTTTACAGGAAATGGAATTAACCTCTACAATATCGAAGATTATGAAGGCCATACCCACCCTCCAGTTATTGGGTTTGCGATGGATGGGCTTGCCATATTTGGAAAATATGAGTCCGACTATTCCACGATGGATGGAGCAATGGTCGACCTCGATGAATATGGAAGTCATGACCATGACGATTATGGTCACCACTATCATGCTTTTGAGAATGAGGTAAGCAGTGATGTGAAGGGAGAAGCAGTCAACTTTACGCAACACTTTTTAATGGTCGGTGCTTATCGTGGAAAAATAAATGATATCCCCGGTTTTCAGGATGGAGGAACCAATCAATTAAAAGACGCCGAGCTCGGGAGATATGTAGGGGTTAAAGATTCTTATGTTACCACAAGTTTTGATGTCACAGATAGCCCCCCAACTACCTACTCAGTCAGTGTGTCTGCTTCCGCTGGTGGATTGGTTGCTGGAGGGGGTGTCGTGGAGGCGGGGTCCAGTGTCAGCCTGAGTGCCACCGCTGATTCATGGTATGAGTTCACTGGCTGGAGTAACGGGGCAAGTGGAAGCAGCAACCCACTGGTTATAACGGTAAATCAAGACCTTTCTCCTCTTGCTTCCTTTACCCATTTGGCAGTTTGGGGTCATGAAATCAGCCTCGGGCAAGACTGGTATTCCACCGAGTGGTTTGGGACCTACTATAAGTCTTCTTTCCCCTGGGTGTATCATCAAGGTATCGGTTGGTTATACCCTCATTTGAATGAGGCGGATACATCATGGGTTTATATGCCCGGCCGAAACTGGCTATGGGTAAGCAGCTTATATCCATCCTATCTGTATGAGGCGGATACTGGGTATTGGCTCTACTTTGAAGTGAGAAGTGGGCAGCCTGGTTTCTATGAGTTTTCGACCACTACCTGGGTCGCGATTGAGTAGTTTTCAGAAACAATCCTTGGTACTTATTGCTCAGGTCTGGGTACTTTGAACTGGCTTCGCCCCTTTTTTGCCAAAGGAGAGAAGGAAAAACAGGCGGATAGTTGGTTGAGGGAGCCCAATCTTTCAACACCAGGCAACCTGAGAAATGGGCTCGAAAAAAAATTCAATTAGTTGGCTAATTTTCGAATAGGCATAAGTTGGTTGTTGTATCTACTTTTACTCTTCATGAACACTTCACAAGAAATAATTGCTCAACCTAAAATATATTCGGATTTTCTTATTTTATAGCCGGGTTCTCCCATCTTTTTATGTTTGAAAATATTATCCAGCGATTAGGTACAAACCTTGGACTCAGCAAAGAAGAGTCGATGGATGCAAGATTTGTAAATTCTAAGTTGGTTAAACTAGTTTGTAGTCAATTGGCTTATGGCCAAATCATTGTGGTAAACTCTAAGCATCGTAGCATTGTTGCAGCCAAGGCCATGGGTACAGAAAAAAATAACCAGGCCCTATGCCCAAGCCACCGCTTTGGGGAATGTAGCTAGGCTATATCTGGTACTCTCCTGTACGCGTACGGGGCGTTCATGAGATGGTTATATTTTGGGTGGCAAGTAAGTTCCCAGATTAGGGGAAAGTTGGAAAGGTTACCCAGTATATCATACCCAAAATAACCAAGTTACCTACGATTTGCTTGTAATCACCAATCCATAGATGTGTGACAACTGCCCCAACCATGGTCGCCATGAGCAGGCACCCAGAGTAGAAAACGAATGAAAAAGAGAAGTCAGTTAGAACGAGCGGAATAATAATACCGATTCCACAAATCACTTCAATGAAGGCGATCCCTCGTACCACTCGGGGGTTGAAGTACTTTACCCACAACATCCTTTTGGCCAATACATGAATCGGTTGAAAAAACCGTATGGCTCCCCCCACCGCAAAAACCAAAAAAAGTAGAATTTGGATGGTTAGGCTGAGAATGGGCATCTGAGGGAAGTTGTTTTCAGTCAGTCAACAACAACTGGGTGCACATGTATGAGATCGCAAGGCAGGCACAGAGTAAGGAAAACGAAGGCAACATTTTGGGTGGTGCACTTTTAAGTCGTATGTGCGTAAACAGGGCAGCAATCATGAGGATGGCAATGCCCAGGCCACCAAGGCGTACAATTTCGTAGTCACCGTTGAAGAGCATGATAGCGAAAGAAAATTTGAGAATACCCACCAGGTCGCGCAACCATTTCGGTAAATTAAAATGCTTGAATTCATCCTTGATATTGTTGTAGCGGACTCCCCATACAAAAATGATGGAGCCAAATACCAGAATGGATAAGACCTCAAGAATTGTGGGCATAGAAGAGAATAAGTTAGCTACATCAGGGATACCCAGGACTTGGTGAAAATGGATGGAATCAATTTCACTGGAAGTGGAAAATAGAGAGAAAGGAAGATCTATAATTTTGAGCATCCATGTACCCTCTATCAAAATGTGATTTCCGTAAATCGCAAAACGCATGAGAAAAATCGATAGTGCGGGTAATATCTTAAAAATATCCGGATGGGATCGATTAATTCTTTGTTTGATCCACTCTTCTACGGCACAGAGTAGTGCGGATAAGAGAGGAATTAAGCCTACTTACGCAAATTCTGCTTGAAAGAATTATGCTTCAATCTAGGTTTTTCTTTTTACCTATGAATACCTACCCAGAATACCTTCAAGAGATCGAGGAACGCAAAGCTCAGGGGCTCAGCCCCAAGCCCATTGACGGTGCTTCTTTGCTTGCCGAAATCATCAGTCAAATTAAAGACTCGAACCATGAGCACAGAAGGGACTCCCTCGACTTTTTTATCTACAACACCCTCCCCGGCACAACCAGTGCGGCAGGCGAGAAAGCTGTGTTCTTGAAAGAAATTATTCTGGGCGATTCCGTCGTGGAGGAAATTTCTCCGGCTTTTGCTTTTGAGCTGCTTTCTCACATGAAGGGTGGCCCTTCCATTAAGGTGCTCCTCGACCTTGCTTTGGGCGATAATGAATCCACTGCCCGGGAAGCAGCAGAGGTATTAAAGACCCAGGTGTTTCTGTACGAAGCCGACACCGACCGTCTCGAAGATGCCTACAAGGCGGGTAATTTAATTGCCAAGGATATTATTGAGAGCTACGCCCAGGCGGAATTCTTCACCAACCTTCCTGAAGTCGACGAAAAAATTAAGGTGGTCACTTACATCGCAGGGGAAGGGGATATATCCACTGATTTACTTTCCCCGGGTAACCAGGCCCATTCCCGTTCCGATCGCGAACTCCATGGCAAATGTCTGATCTCAGAGAAAGCCCAGGCCGAGATCACCGCACTCAAGGAAAAACACCCCGACGCCCGGGTTATGCTCATCGCAGAGAAAGGCACCATGGGAGTTGGTTCTTCCAGAATGTCCGGAGTCAATAATGTGGCCCTATGGACAGGTACGCAGGCAAGCCCTTATGTTCCCTTTGTGAATTTTGCCCCGATTGTCGCGGGTACTAATGGGGTGTCTCCTATTTTTCTCACCACTGTCAGTGTTACGGGTGGTATTGGTATCGACCTTAATAATTGGGTCCGAAAAATGGATGCCGATGGCAACCCGGTATTGGATGATAATGGAGACCCTGTTCTTGAACAGACTTATTCGGTCGAGACCGGAAAGGTGCTTACGATTAACACCAAAGAAAAGAAGCTTTATGAAGGAGCTCAGGTATTGGCTGATATTTCTCCTGCTCTTACTCCACAGAAGGTAGAATTTATCAAAGCAGGGGGGTCCTATGCCATCGTTTTTGGAAAAAAACTTCAAAGCTTTGCGGCTGCCGCCCTTGGCATTGATATCCCCTTGGTCTACGCACCCGCCCGTGAAATTTCGCATGCCGGTCAGGGACTGACTGCAGTGGAGAAAATCTTTAATAAAAATATGGTTGGGGTTAAAGAAGGCACTGTTCTTCATGCCGGTTCTGATGTGCGGGTGAGAGTAAATATTGTGGGGTCCCAGGATACCACCGGTCTCATGACCTCCCAGGAATTGGAAGCTATGGCAGCCACGATTATCTCGCCCACCGTGGACGGAGCTTACCAGTCTGGTTGTCACACCGCTTCAGTCTGGGATAAAAAAGCCCAGGCAAATATCCCCAAGTTGATGAGCTTTATGCACAACTTTGGCCTGATTACCGCACGGGACCCCAAAGGGAAATACCATGCGATGACCGATGTCATTCATAAGGTACTTAATGATTTAACTGTGGATGAGTGGGCGATTATTATCGGTGGAGATTCGCATACCCGAATGTCCAAAGGGGTAGCATTTGGGGCCGATTCAGGAACCGTGGGCCTCGCTCTTGCTACAGGAGAGGCGACCATGCCAATCCCGGAATCTGTAAAGGTAACCTTTAAAGGAGACCTCAAGAACCATATGGATTTTCGGGATGTGGTACATGCCACCCAGTCACAAATGTTGAAAGAATTTGGGGACAATGTATTTCAGGGAAGAATCATTGAAGTACACATTGGCACTCTACCCGCCGACCAAGCTTTTACCTTCACCGATTGGACCGCGGAAATGAAAGCCAAGGCATCCATTTGTATTTCTCAGGACGATACCCTTATCGAGTCTCTCGAAATTGCCAAAAGCCGAATACAGGTAATGATCGACAAAGGGATGGATAATGAGAAACAAGTGCTCCAGGGTTTGTATGATATTGCCGACAACCGGATTGCTGAAATCAGGTCTGGGGAGAAACCAGCCCTTACCCCCGATGCCAATGCCAAGTACTTTGAAGAGTTTGTGGTCGACCTCGACAAGATTAATGAGCCCATGATCGCGGATCCTGATGTTAACAATGGTGATGTATCCAAGCGATACACCCATGACACCATCCGTCCAGTATCTTATTATGAAGGTGCCAAGCATGTAGACCTTGGTTTTGTTGGATCCTGCATGGTTCACAAGGGAGACCTTAAAATAGTTTCCCAAATGCTTAAGAACCTGGAAAAAGAAGAGGGTAAAGTGGAATTTCAGGCACCCCTTGTGGTGGCCGCTCCCACTTACAACATTATTGATGAACTCAAGGCTGAGGGTGACTGGGATATGTTACAGAAATATTCTGGCTTTGTCTTCAATGATGATGCCCCCAAAAATACCGCCCGTGACGAGTATGAAAATATGATGTATTTGGAACGCCCCGGTTGTAATCTCTGCATGGGGAATCAGGAAAAAGCGGCCCGGGGAGATACCGTGATGGCCACATCTACCCGATTGTTTCAAGGTCGGGTAGTGGAGGACTCTGAGCGCAAGAAAGGGGAATCCCTTCTAGCTTCCACTCCGGTTGTGGTTCTCTCTGCCATCCTTGGGCGTATCCCCACCATGGCCGAGTATCAAGCCGCTGTGGAAGGAATAAATCTTACCAAGTTTGCCCCGCCGCTCAAGGCCATGAGTAACTAGTGGCAGCCGGCTGCTTTCAGCAGCTCCATGATGGATTATGCTTCAGCCGGCAAGGATGACATCGAGCAGGGTTTGGCCAAACTTTTTTAGTTTTGATTCCCCAACCCCATTAATCTCCAGCATCTCCTCCAGGCTCTTTGGCCGTATCCTTGCCAGTTCGATCAGTGTCTTATCATGAAAGATGACATAAGCTGGTACTCTTCGGGCTTTTGCCATTTTTTGCCTCGCCTCTCTTAGGTTTTCATACAGAACCTGGTCACCCTTACCATCCAGTGCAACCTTGGTGCGTCTTGCTGCCTTCTCTTTCTTTCCTGCCTTCCTTTCCCGAACCTTTCGGAAGTGGATGGACTCTTTCTTTTTAAGAAAAGCAAACCCCTTTTCTGTGATCTTGATCCCGTTGTGCTCATTTACATCCACCCGTAAAAGATTGCGGGATACCAATTGCCGGAAGACATTTTGCCACTCCGCTTTACTTAACTGCTTTCCGATCCCAAAGGTGCTTTGCTGGTCATGCCCGAAACGGGCAATCCGGTCGTCCTCCTTCCCCATTAACACAGCTACCACATAGACGACACCAAACCTTTGCCCCGTTCTGTAGACAGCGGATAAAGCCATTTGGGCGGGAATGGTTCCGTCAAAAGTTTCAGGTTTCGTATCACAGGTATCACAATTTCCGCACGGCTCCCCAGTGTCATCAAAATATTCAAGCAATACCTGCCGTCGGCAAATCGCTGCCTCGCACAAGCCCAGTAAGGCATTGAGCTTTTGGTGCTCGATTCGCTTTTGTATCTCCGGAGCCTCTGAGTCTTCAATCCAATTGCGTTGCATGGCGGCATCATCCATGCCGTAGATCATGAAGGCATTGGAAGGCAGACCATCCCGTCCTGCCCGACCGGTTTCCTGGTAGTAAGCTTCAATGGACTTGGGTATATTCATGTGAGCGACATACCGGACATCGGGCTTATCAATCCCCATACCAAACGCAATAGTAGCCACAATAATGACTTTATCCTCCTGCAAAAATCGGGTCTGATTCTTACTCCTTACCTCAGCGGGTAAACCGGCATGATAGGGGAGGGCATGCAAGCCTTTCCCTTGTAACCATTCTGCCATATCGTCCACTCTCTTGCGGGATATGCAATAAATGATGCCACTATCCTCCGGGTGATGATTTTGGATAAAGTCAAAAACCTGTTTTTTGGGATTATCTCTTTCCAGGATGGAATAGTGAATATTGGGCCGGTCAAAGCCTCCGATGAAAGTCTTTCCCTTCTCCAGTTTTAGACGTTCAATAATATCTTTCCGTGTGGCCTGGTCTGCGGTGGCAGTCAGGGCCACACGAGGAATTCCCTTAAATCGGTCAGCCAGAAAAGACAGTGCGGTATAGTCCGGTCGAAAATCATGACCCCACTGGGATACACAATGAGCCTCATCAATGGCAAATAACCCAATCCTTACCTCTTCAAGAGAATTTAGGAAGTCGGGCATGACCAATCTTTCCGGAGCTACATAGAGCAAGTCCAACTGATTGTTTTCCAGTTTTTGTTTTACCTTAAAAACATCGATGTCAGACATCCCGGAATTAATTGCCCCGGCAGCTATCCCAACCTGCTCCAGAGCCGTTATTTGGTCCTGCATCAAGGCAATCAGCGGAGACACCACCACACCCACCCCATCCCGGCAAAGAGCGGGTATTTGGTAGCACAAAGACTTTCCACTCCCTGTGGGCATCAAGACAAATGCGTCTCCTCCTCCTACAATATAGTCGATAATTTCCGCCTGCTGGCCACGAAATTGGTCATACCCATAAGTATGATTTAAAATAGAGAGGGGCGAATTTGCTGGTGAGTGCATGGATGAAGGTAGTAATGAGAGACTTGAAATGATATGTCCATCTTTTCGGTATGTTTCGAAAGGAAACTAATATAAGACCTGTGTTTTATTTTATCACAGTCATGGCGAAATGGACTACATCGCGGTGTCCATAAATAAATTTTTTTAAAAGTACTTTACACGGCTGATAGCAAACTTTTTTAGCAAGAGAGAACTTTTTATATGTTAATAGACTATATTAATTACCGAAAATTCATAAAGTTGCTTAATTAGGTTGATAAAATATTTAATGTGAGTGAGAAAAATGACATGCGTCTTTGCTGGTTGATCATCTCTATAGTCCCAATCTTCTTGCTTTCAATGGAGTCTGATTATGTTGAGCATGAAGTCTTTATTCGTTTTCACCAATCTTGTTTTCCTGGGGAAAAAGAGACATTAATTGAAAGGTTTGGCCTGCGGGAAAAGAGAAGGTTTCTTCTGACCAAAGCGATCCTCTACACATTGCCAGAAGGCTCTGATGCCGCGGAGGTTATTCCACTTCTAAATGAAAGGCCCTGCGTGAAATATGCCGACTTTAACAACCGAAGAGCGAGTTTAGAATCTTCTTCAGAGCCTGCTTTTTCTTCACAATGGGCTTTGCAAAACATCGGGCAGGAAGTGAATGGCAAGATTGGAAATGCAAATGCAGATATTAACTGGATCAAAGCCATGCAGATATATAATCCTCAAAAACAAATAGGTGTTTCAGTTATTGATTCTGGAGTCGCGATGGACCACCCCGAGATCAATCTTAGGTTGGGTGGAAAGGTACTTGAACAAAACGGCATTTCGGGAGTGGACGATGACAATAATGGTCTTGTGGATGATACCATTGGCTGGGATTTTGTGGATTGGGATAATCGGCCGGAGGACTTGAATGGACATGGGACATTAGTTGCAGGTATCATTTCCGCAAACCCAACAAATGGAGAGGGAATCACCGGGATAGCTCCTGATTCTTTCATCATTCCACTTCGTGTTTTTGATGAGACCGGAGGGGCAACTGATGAACAGATCATTCTTGCCGCAGCCTATGGAGTCATGAATGGTGCCCGTATTCTAAACCTAAGCCTGGGAAAGGGTAAACCGTTCAATTATCCCATGCAGGAAGCAATCTATGACCTAGAGAAAGAGTACGACACCATTCTCATATGTGCTGCGGGCAATGGCGGTTATGATAAAATAGGGGACAATATAGATTCTATTCCCGTTTATCCAGCGGCGTATGATGGAAATGCAATTATTTCAGTGGCCGCATCTAATTCTAAAAATGAACTTGCACCCTTTTCCAACTATGGCGTTACCCATGTTGACCTGGCCGCTCCTGGGACAAATATGTTTGGACCTACGGTATCAAGAAAACTTTGGTATTTGGAAGATTTTTCATATGGGAGCCAGTGGACCACGGGCCGAACTATAAACGACTACAGTGGGATGGGGTGGAGTTTTCATACCGATTTCCTGGGTAATCGTTGGGCAACTGATAGCAATGACCTATACGGGAATCCCATCTATTATTATTCCAACAGCGATACTTACACCATGAGCCCTCTTATCACAATGAACGGTGTTAGTAGTCCAAAATTATCAGTTCGTATCTACCATCAGCTTGCTTACAACTATTGGTCTTCTTCTTATGATTTCCTTTTTATTGAATATTCTACAAATTTCGGTTTTACATGGAATTTAATTGATGGAATTTATGGCTACAGTGGAGTTTTAGGTTCTGTTTACAATTTTGACTTAGCTGCACTTGAAGGCGAAGAAAATGTTATTTTCCGTTTTCGTTTGAATAGTGACAGCCTATGGCAGGACGATGGTGTCTATGTCGATAACTTTTGGATCGATGGTGTCACCTCTTTCAATTTTACGGGTAATGAGTATGAATTCAATGACGGTACTTCTTTTTCGGCTCCAGTCGTTAGCGGAGTCGCGGCCTTGGTCCTATCTCACCGCCCTGACCTTACTGTTCGTGATCTTCGCGAGATTTTGCTTACCTCAGCAACCACAGTCGATGAATTGGACGGTAAAGTGGCATCTGGTGGTGTGGTTAATGCTTATGAAGCTCTAAGGCTTGCTGATGCTTGGACGCCACCCGATTCTAATACAGTTTTTAATTTCCTACTCAACGCTTCAACAAGTCCATCCACCGGAAGTCCAGGAGTGGTTTATGGTGCCGGTAGTTACCTAGGTGGTACCGAAGTTACGCTTCGGGCGGAGCCAAGCTTTGGCTACACTTTTAGTCACTGGAGTGGGCAGGCCTTCGGAAGCGACCCGACCTTAACCCATACTTTGATTGCCGATACTTCGGTAGCGGCAAACTTTATTAAATCAAAAGGGTGGGGGGATGCTGAAAGCTTGGGCTCGGGTTGGAAGACTTTATCGTGGTTTGGATATTATTGGGAAAATCAAAGTCCCTGGGTATTTCACTCTTCTCTTGGTTGGGTGTATCGATCCAATCTGACTGAAGCTGCTAGTTGGCTTTACAGCCCGAACTATGGATGGTTGTTTACCTCGGGGCGTAGAATGCCATTTCTGTTTAGTGCTTCCCGTTCATCTTGGATCTATGCGGGAGAAGAAGTTATCTACGGATTCAATGAAGAAACATGGTCCGCACTGTAGACAGACCGTAAACCTTTTCATTCACTGTTTAAAGAAGCAGCTTTACGAATTTAATCCACCCCGATAAAGTTGTGCTTGAGACCTGGTGACTTCAAGGATGTTATAGGGTTTATGTTGCAGGTTTCTTCCAGAGTATCCATCCCCATGACAGAGATTCAGTTACAGGCGGTACGATCCCAGGGGGCCGGGGGGCAGAATGTAAACAAGGTGTCCACCGCGGTACATTTGTTCTTCGATATTCGAGCATCTTCACTTCCTGAAATTTATAAGCAGCGTTTGTTGAACAAGAAAGACCGCCGGATCAGTCCTGGGGGCGTCGTAATTATCAAGTCTCAGGAAGCACGCACTCAGGAGACCAACCGGGAAAAAGCACTCGCCCGGTTGAAAGAGTTGATCAAGGAAGTGATGCAGGTTCGCAAGTCCCGCCGGGCGACTGCTCCAA
>Ga0206130_10004351_pt1 | contig 17593 bp, 16 predicted proteins | sample Helgoland_Spring_9_FD_148637 | JGI IMG/M metagenome (GOLD analysis project Ga0206130, IMG submission 148637) | Pelagic subsurface seawater microbial communities from Kabeltonne, Helgoland, North Sea - Helgoland_Spring_Bloom_20160512_1 | ecosystem: Environmental > Aquatic > Marine > Epipelagic ... | reverse complement strand
TACTTGTGGAACGACAATGGTAGGACCTTTCAATTTGATAGACGGTTGGGTCTTTGTCTGGACTGTAACAAAGTGGTCGCGATTGAAGATTTGCCTGATGCCGAGACCATGGAGCGAGCACGGTCCATCCGTCAAACTTATGTAGGCCAGCCATTATTCAGCTTTATTGAACCGGATTATGCCAAGTATCTCGCGAGCCAAGATGGATTTGACGTTTTGGAGCAGGTGATAGAGTTGAACCGCCAGCCAGTATGTCTCCAGTGTGGAAAAAGCGCTGTGCGGCCTATCAACAGACCAGAGGGTCTTACTGGCGAGACACCAGTCTCACTCAACCTCGGCCACCCTTGGTGCTCAGGCACGCTTCAGATGCAAACCTCCGGTGGACTACGAATTGGTGTGCGTCCTGAAACGCATGTTTATAATATCCACGGAAGATTGATTTCGACATATGACGAGTAATCAAAATAAAGCTTGGTTGCAGAAAACCGTTTACTATCTTCCAGGGCGTGGAGGTCAAATATCAACAGGACTTGGACAGGGTCTCCGTGATAGAGGCTTCTCTGTCGTGGGCCAAGAAACCCGTGGTGTATTTCTCAAGTTAACCTTTCAGCAACAGTTGGATACGATCTGCCGCGATCTACAAGAAGACCTCTGGCATGAGGGTGCCAGGTTAGTGGCAATTTCATATGGTTGCTACCTATACCTTCATGCGCAACTCGAGATGCCCGCATTTCCCGGTCGTGTAATGTTGCTGTCGCCAGTGCTTGGAAGCGCGTATGCGGCGTCGGTAGGTATTAGCTTCTATCCGCCCAGAGCTGATCGACTTAGCGAAGCCGTGGAAGCGCAATGTTTTCCTGCACTAAGCCAGGCTGAAATCCACGTTGGGTCGGAAGATTGGCAGAGTAACCCCGATGCTATCTCGAAGTTTGGGGAAGCGTTTTCTATTCCGGTGACCATAGTCCCAGACAAAGGCCATATGCTTGGCTCAGACTATGTTGGGCAACTCTTAGATCGTTGGCTTAGCGATGCTTGATACTTTTTTGGTAAGCACGAACCATTTGTTCACAGTACCACTTAAGTCACCCACGCAATGAAACCCGAGACGCTTTGTAATCATCTAAAAATAGGCCTTGGTCTACACGCGATACATAGTTGGGTACACCCACCCCCCGGGGGCCTCGGTCCCTACCCGGGGGCACTTCCAGTTTAGCGTCGCCCGCCCGATCAGATCGTCAACCAATGGACTTTTGTGGATGTGCAGATAGTTGAGAAAGTCCATTGTACATTCGCCCGAGTAATGTAAAAAGCCGCTGCTTTGAACTTTGTATAGCACTACTTTGCGGTTGCGTGAGGTCGGATTGATGCCGCGCTCAACGCTCTTTGGATCCGAACTAGGGCGCAGAAAGAGTTCTATAAGACGCCCCAAAGGCATGAGTCGTGACTGGCAAGGACAGTATTGCTTCAGCGCCAATAGCTCCGAATGCAGGTGAATAAGCACCGCAAAGCTATTTGTGTTGATCTGCAAGGGTGAGGGTATTAATGATACATACGAAATACGTGTTAGAGCTTCTACGCAATTCAGATGTGGGCTTGTATGTGGGTCTAACTTGTAAAATTAGTGTAAAAATAAATTTAAAAGGTTGTTTTTTATTAGTATTTTTTATTTAGTTCGAATCCCTGTCTGTCCGCCAAATCCCAACATAACTTAATACCTACTGAACTCCTTAAATGGATATCAGTCATAAAAATATGATTAATCCACCAATCGTGTTTCCATTGACTTCCATTCGATGCTTCTTGTATTCTTTCAGTGCGTGGTATGAAATGTGGTATGTTTTAAATGGCGATCTCTGGAAAACTTACAAAGAAGCTAGTTGAGAACCTTAGCGCTGGGCGTCATGGGGACGGAAACGGTCTGTACTTGGTCGTGGATCCCTCAGGTGCACGCCGTTGGATTGTCCGGGTTGTTGTTAAAGGGCAGACAAATAAAAAGGGCGCACCACTTCGAACTGACTTCGGATTAGGTGGCGCTGATATAATACCTCTGAATCAGGCCCGCGAACGCGCCTTGGAATATCGACGGATGGCAAAGCAGGGCTTAAATCCGCGCTTTAATGCAAACCAAAAAATACCAACCTTTGAAGAAGTAGCGCAACAGGTTCACCTCGACCGGCTCCCAACCTGGAAAAATCCCAAACATGGGCAGCAGTGGATTAATACCCTGAGAGATTATGCGTTCCCAAAGATAGGCCGGATGCCGGTTGATAGCATAGCGCAGCCAGAAGTGTTGATGTGTCTCTCACCGATCTGGACAGAGAAGCATGAAACAGCCCGGCGGTTGGCCCAGCGTATTAAAACGGTACTGGATGTAGCAAAGTCAAAAGGCTTTCGTACCGGTGAGAACCCAGTGTCTGCTATTAAGGATGCGAAAGTTCTTCCCAAGGTCACTGCCAAGCCTAAACATCACGCGGCTATGAAGTGGCAAGACGTACCGAGCTTCTACTGTGATTTAGAAAACCGAAACGCGATGGCGGCAAAGGCGTTGATGTTTACCTGCCTGACTGGTTCGCGGACGTCCGAGGTCTTAGGGATGCGGTGGGAAGAGATCGATTTGGAAAATCGGCTTTGGGTGTGTCCGGAAAGCCGGATGAAAACAAATGTTGAGCATAGGGTGCCCTTGACCGAGGAAATGCTGGCGATCGTAAAACCTCTGAGGGCTATGGCGTCTGAATACGTCTTTGAGGGGCAGAAACGTCACAAACCGCTCTCCAACATGGCGATGCTCATGTTGTTACGTCGTATGAAGGTTGAAGGCGTCACAGTCCACGGCTTTAGGTCGACTTTTAGAGATTGGGCAGCAGAGGTTGCTAATGCCCCGCGAGAAGTAGCCGAGATGAGTTTATCGCACAAAGTGGGATCAGATGTGGAACGGGCGTACGCACGGTCTGACCTTCTTGATCGCCGGCGCTTACTTATGGAACGCTGGTCTGGATTTGTAACAGGGCAGGGTGGCCAAGTCATTTCAATCGAAAGGCAGTCTCATGAAAAAGGTTGATACAGTTGATGCAGACGGGATCCCAGTATGTGTTGTAACTTATAGCTCTGGTTTGACAGAGAATAGCATCACGTTTGAAGGCCGCTGCGTAGATTTCAGCGACGATGAGATACAGGAAGTTGTCGATGGTCTAGGCGACAAGCCATATCCCATGTCTAACAGGGATATTGTGGATTACTATTTTTCAAGAGCTCCGCATGCCAGTAATTTGAAGCTGTGTGAGACAGTTCTTACGGACGCAGGGGTTCTTGAAAGCTCGGGCGCACTCAAACAGGAGGTGGAATCTGTATTTGATCAGGCACGTCTGGCTAGAATAAAGTCTGAATTTGGCGAGAACTGGATTGTTGAAGCTGCGGCTTTATACGTGTTTGAAAATTTTAATACCTATTCTCGGGAGTTTTACGCCGCATCCTCATTGTACGAGTATTACATATTAGACAGGCCTTTTCGGGCGGGATACATTGCCTCGGAGACGATCCTAAAATTCAATTATGAAGACAGCGTGATACAGGGACAGAAAAATAAAGTTGCGCTGCAGGCTGCTGAAGAGGCAAAGCCTACCAAGGCTAAGGCCAGAAAAAAACAAAAGTTAGAGCTTGTCGCTAAACTTTGGCACGAGCAAAAAGCAGAGCACGGAGCCGAAGCCATGCGGAGAGATGTCAATGCTGCGCTTTGGATTCACTCAATAATTGAGAAAAACCGATACTCTGAGTTTTTAATTAAAAAAACCGGTAGAGTTATAGAACCAGACGTGATTCAACGCCTCCTCCGGGAGCTCAGACTACAAGGTAAAATTGGGTAAAACGGCGTAATCCCCATTTTTTGGTAATAACGCCGTAATCGTCAACTAATCGAAATGAATTGAAAGCCACCGGTCAGTATCCTTCAGGAGAAAATAACCCTGAGGAACCTGAAACATGACACAAATTTTTGACGATGACCGCACCTATGTTTTGGGCGACCCTGAATTGGAATTCCTCGGTTCAAAGCAAAAGCTGTGTAAGTGGCGATACCAGAAATTTGGTCCCGCATGGATTAAGATAGGCCGCAAAGTTTTATACGCAGGCAGTGACCTAAATTCTTGGTTAGCCTCAAGGCGCATAGACCCGAACCAGCAAAATGATCGCCCACCCATTGCGTCAAGTGCTGATCATGAATAAGAAATTACTGGATCCTGACTTCTCAGAAGCCCAACGGTTTCTCGATGCACTTGAACCTTCTGGTCAATATACTTTTCAAACTTTTCCCGATCGTAAGGATACGGGCAACCGTAGCTTGACTAGGGTAACCCATGGCAAATTTAGCGTTCACGGAAGGCTTCTTAAAGAGCTTAACCAATCTGGTAGTGGAATATTTGTCACTGTTAATAGGACAGATTTAAAGGGGAGGAAGGCACAAAACGTGATTGGAACGCGGGCTGTCTTCGTCGATTTGGACGGCGCGCCCCTCGAACCCGTTTTGAGCTTCGAGTTGGAGCCCCAAATAATAATCGAGTCCTCGCCTGGGCGATGGCACGCGTATTGGTTATGCGATGTCACTTTAACAGATTTTGGTGCAATACAATCTACGATTATAAACAAATTTGCGGGTGATAAGGCTATCAAGGACCTGCCTCGGGTTATGCGTTTACCAGGATTTTTCCATCAAAAACATAAAGACCACGAGCCGTTTATGACGCGGATAGAAAGCATCATGGAAGGTGAGCAGCTCACTCCATATACCGCACATGAAATTATCGAAGCCTTCCCTATACCAGAGGTCAAAAAATTATCAAAAAATACGCCCTCAGAGGAGCGTGACACTCCCCGATATGATGCTAAAAATGACAACCTACTTGCAGAGGCGCTGAGCAATTTGGACCCTGAAGATCGGGAGGAATGGATCGCGGTCGCGCATGCACTTAAATCTGATGGCGAAGTTAATTCGGGACTATTTTGCGCATGGTCACGTGGTGAACTTACTGGTTGTACACCGAACAACTATGTCAGTGATGAAGACGTTATTAAGACTTGGAAATCTATCAATCCAATACGCACCGACATTGGTGCATTGTTCAGCCGGGCCAGATCAAAAGACCGTATCAGTTATTCCGCAAAGTCAGAATTCAGTAATCTGCAATCAAACAGCCATGTCGCATGTGCTCGCTATTTGATCACACAACATTCAACGTCGGAAAACCCGCTGGTCTTTGATGAGGGCGAATTTTGGCACTACAACACAAAATTCTGGAAAAAAGTGCCTGCAAACGTGCTCCGGGTTTGGGTGCACGATCTTGATGGCAAACACTACGGTGATGGCAAGAGGAGCATACAAGCATCAAAGTCCTTCATAGACGGTGTGATTTGTGAAATGGCAGCCTCAATAACAAGGGAGGCATTTTTTTATGGCTCACCAGTGGGTGCAAATCTCGATAACGGGTTTGTCAGACTGGCAGAAGACGGTACGCTTAAACTAGAAAAACATTTCCCCGAACACAAACAGCGCGCTTGCATAAACTGTGACTGGCAACCGGAAATCCCAGCAGAACTAAATGGTTACACTAGCATTCTATTTGATGGATGCTTCGGTCAGGAAGATCAGGCACTAAGACGCTTGATGTTGCAGGTAATAGGTACGGCACTGTTAGGAATTTCAACCTCGATCCATTCTCCAAAAGGCTTTGTATTTTTTGGTGCAACCGCATCAAATGGGAAATCAACTATATTGAAGGTTATAAGACAGCTTCTGCCTGACTATGCGACATGCAGCATCCCCCCTGCGGATTTTGATAAAGAGCAGTCACTTGCAACCTTGGTCGGCTGTATGGCCAACCTGAGCGATGAACTGTCTTCCAGCAAATCCATTGCGTCCGATAAGATGAAGGCCGTAATCACCGGTGACGTTGTGTCTGCTAAGGTGATCTATAAAGAGGTCTTCAACTTTACCCCAAAAGCAATCCACGTTTATGCAACAAACGCACTGCCTACTTTTAAGGGTGGTGTGGATGCAGGCGTTGAGAGACGTATGCTGGTCGTCCCCTTTAATCTGACTATCCCCAAAGAGGATCGTATCGCAGATATTGCCCAAAAAATTATAGCTGAAGAAGCCAGCCAGCTTGTCTGCGCGTCCCTTCTTGCCGGGGCCCACGTTTACAAAAACGGACAATTTTCCATCCCCCATAACTGTATCGACGCTACCGAATTGTGGTTCAAAGAGGCCGACCCAGTCAGAGAATGGTACGAGGAAGGAGGTTTAACTAAGCATGTAAACAAAAAGCTGGTACTCCTGAAAGACCTCTACAAGAAGTTTGCAGGTGATATGGAGGATACTTGTGATGTCGGCTTCATCCCACAAAAGCGGCGTTTTTTCGCCCAAATTCGTGCGCTAATTGCCCGTGATCCCGAATGGCAAATAAGTCGCCGCAGTGATGGCGATACCGTAAGTGCAGCCAAACTAGTGTAAGAAGTGAACGAAAAACCGACCACCTTTTATATTTCAACAGCATTTCTCTCCAAAATAATTAAGTTTACCTAAAATTCCGTTCACTTCGTTCACCTTTCGCGGGTTATTTGAACCGATCCCGCCATTTCTTGTCCAAATGACCGTGGTCCACGAACCATTCCTCAAGCTCAGCCAACTCTGCTCGCATCTGCCGGCCCTGTTCTGCATAACGCTTGGCCGCTGCACGCTTCTCCTTGGTGTACTTACCGTGGGTCGTACGAGCCGCTGTAAGCCGCGCCAGCCCTTCCTCCGTCTTGGGCCCTGTAGATCTCCCACCATGCAGAGAACAGCGTCCGTTGCGCTTGTATGCCGGCCTCTGGCAGGGCGTGCCTTTACGGGTCTTGGCCCCGCACCTTTGGCCGGGCCAATCGGGGCCAAAGCGCCACGGGATACCCTTCTCAAGGTTGGTGTTTGTCATGCTAAAATCTCCACCTCATTTAGGGTTTTTTTATACCCCATTATTGGTGGTGGTGCGAGGGTTGGGTGGCTTGGTCCGTGCACCTTAGTCCGAGCAAAACTAGATAACGCAAATTGGTTCTATGCATAACTAGTAGCTGCTTGTGAGGTGGCTGCTCTATGGTCGGTGGCCCGTGGCTCTTGGTTCTCGGTCCACGGGCCTAGGCAAGTTTGTCCAATAACCCCGGTCCAGGTTCCATGTAGCGAAATGGGAAGTGTTTTGTCATTCGGCAAGATTACAAAGTGGCGCTACCCGCCTCAAGTAGTTTCGTCTGACAACACCAAGATTAGTTATGCGATGATCATGCTGGAGAGCTCTTTTTCAGTCTGCGCAGCCCGTGCTATCATCACTTCAATAAAATTTTCAGCAATCCGCGACAGGGGCCAATGTTCGGGCGTCATCACACAGATCTCCATTTCAGCGACGGGATAGTACGGTCGAAACGTGAGTTGGTCGCTAAGATTGTCGCGCGCTGTCATGGCGTCAACGAGAGCGATCCCCGCCTTTTGTTGCGCCAATTCACACGCGACACTGGCAGAGAATGTCTCAATGCGCCGTTTGCCATTTGCCTGAGTGTCGTTGGTCAGGTTTTCTAAAACCAGTGGCTGACCCTCAAAACTATCGAGCGAAATCAGGCTGTGACCCTGCATATGGTGCAACTGGATTTCTGTGTGTTCCGCCAAATGATGGTCAGGTGCCATGACACAGACAAGCGGAAGCCTAATCAAAGGGGCGACATGGATGCCGGTATCGGCGTCACTAGGCCTTAGTCCCATGCCAAAATGTACGCGACGTGCCGCCACTGCTGTCGCAATCCAACTGGAACTGCGCACAGGCAGTGAAAACGAGACTTTGCGGTGTGTTGCGACGAAATTAGCAACACACGAAGGAAGCCATTTTTGTGCCATCAGTGGCATCGAGGCGATGGACAGTTTACCTAATTGGTTGTTTCGCAAGTCTTCAGCAAAGTCACTTAGGAAACCCAAGCCGGTATAGACGCGTTCAACTTGATCGAACAATGCCTGCCCTTCAGGCGTCGCATCAAGTTTGTTGCCCCTACGACGAAACAGATCAAACCCCAAGCCGATCTCCAGTAATTTCAGGTGTTTAGAGACAGACGGCTGCGCAATATTGAGGTTACTGGCCGCCTGCGTAACCGAGCCGCCTTCCATAATAGCTTTGAATATTTCGATTTGCCGGACGTTCACCTGCATACCTTTTTTTTTGACTACACCTAATAAAATATATTTTTAACTATACCGATTTTCGGTGCAGTGTAAAGAATAGCAATTTATTCAGGGCTTATTGAATGCGTAACTTGACGGCATCTCAGCGTAAGATAATCGGATCAGAACGTCATGTTTGGCCCAATGAGCTTGCCTTCGCAGAAGCGATTTATGCCGAACGCCTTGAGTTGATCCAAGAAGATATATTGGCGCGCGGCTTGTCGGTTGTCATCTTGTTTGACCCCGAAAACATGTATTGGCTGACAGGTTATCAAACGATTGGCTATTTTACGTTTCAGGCGATGTGCATTCCAGCTTCGGGAAAACCTGTCATTGTAACGCGCGTCGTAAACCGGGATATGGCACTTGCATTGCCGACGATTGGGGATGCCATCTCGGTTTTTGATACGCAAGATCATGTTGATGTTCTTGAAGCGTATCTCAAGGACACTGTGCCAACCGGCCAGATTGGGATTGATACAACCAGTCGGTATCTGAACATTTGCGATTACACGCGCTTGGTAGATCGTTTGGGTGGTCGGTTTAAACCGTTCATTAACGTTATCGAAGCTCATCGCATGGTTAAGACTTCGTATGAGCTGGACAGGATGCGGGCAGCGGCCAGCGCGGTGAAGGCCGGGATTGATGCGGCCCTGAAGACGATAGCGGTGGGTAAAACTGACAACGACTTGGCAGCAGCGCTCTATCAAGGGTCCATAGCGGCGGGCAGTGAATACATTGGCCACCCACCGATGGTAGTGACAGGCCCGCGCAGCGAATTGTGTTTTGCCCTGTGGAAACGCAACACTATCAAAAAAGGCGATGTTGTTTTGCTGGAAGGCGCAGGTTGCGTTGATCGATACCACGCGATGATGTCTCGGTCTGCCGTCGTCGGGAAGGCGACGGATGAACATAAAACAACCGCTGATGCTTTGGTCGAAATCCTGGAGACGGCTATCGACACAATTAAACCCGGTGTGACCGCAGGGGAGGTGGATTTCGCATGCCGCCAAAAAGTCGAAAAGCGCGGTCTGGGCCAGTATTTCAAAAGCCGCACCGCCTATGGCATCGGAATCGGCTTTCCGCCAAATTGGGCCGAAGGCCATATCTATTCGTTGCGTCCGAACGATCCGATGGTCCTACAGCCAAATATGACATTTCACGTCATCCCAACCATGTTCCGGACAGGCTTTGGGATGGCGATCAGCGACAGTGTTCGTGTGACAGAGGACGGCTGTGAAATTCTAACCAACTACCCGCGTGACCTTATGGAAATCGACGCATGATGTTGGGTCTATAAGACAATTTTTAAGAAAACAGGGAGACTAACGTGACAGATATTAAATTGAACCGCCGTCAAGTGCTTGCAACAGGTGTTGCAGGCAGTACAATGACACTTATCCCAAATATGTCGCTGGCGGCAACAACTTGGGATATGCCAAGTGCTTACGGTGCAGGCAATTTCATCTCAAAGGCTTATGCCGCATTCGGTGAAGACGTCAGCACACGCACCAATGGCGATTTGGCGATTACATTACACCCTGCTGGCTCGCTCTATAGCGGCGGCGACATCTTGCGCGCTGTGCGTGAAGGACAAGTCCCCATCGGCGGTCGTTTCCTTGGCGCTCATTCCAAACAAGTACCACTCTTGGGTTTGGATACTGTTCCGTTCCTCGCAACCACGCGGGCTCAATCGCGTAAACTCTATGATGTGTCTAAAGATGCGGTTGGTGCTGCATTGGACGAGATAGGGCTGAAGCTTTTGTTTGCACCTGTTTGGCCGCCCCAAGGGCTGTTTTCTAAGAAGGAAGTCAAAACTGTGGATGACATGAACGGTGTCAAATTCCGCGCTTATGACGCCTCAACCACTCGCTTGGCTGAATTGATGGGTGCCGTACCGACGCAGACAGAAGCCAGTGAAATCGCACAGGCGTTTTCGACGGGCGTTGCAGAGGCCATGATGGCCTCAGGCGCAATCGGAACATGGCAGAAAATCTGGGATTACGCTGATTTCTACTACGAGGTAAATGCGTGGTTGCCCAAGTCCGGTGTAATAGTGAACGCAGATGCATGGGACGCGCTTGATGGTGCCACGCAAGCCGCTGTGACCGAAGCGGCAGCTGCTGCTGAGGCAAGTGTTTGGGACGAAATGGAAGTGCAGAACGACGGCTACAAAGCGACGATGACAGAGAATGGCATGACCATTGCGGATCCGTCCGCTGATTTGCAAGCAGGCTTGAATGAAATCGGCGCAAAGATGACCGCCGAATGGATCGAAGCTGCTGGTGACGCTGGGGCAGCGATCATCGACGCCTATAAGTCTGCGTAAGACGGCAGTGAAAAATGTCGCCATTTCACTAGATCGCGCTTTGGGTCGGCTTTATGCTGCCTGCGGCGCGATCGCAGCGTTTTGTATTGTGTTGATCGCACTCTTTGTTGCGACGAAAATCATCTCGCGTCTTTTTGGGGTCTATATCGGCGGCCTGACCGAAAGCGCTGGATACGCCATGGCCGCTGCAGGCAGCTTTGGTCTGGCCTACACGTTTCAGGCTGGCAATCATATCCGTGTGGACTTGATCATTGGTCGCATGACCGGAAGGTTACGAAGTGGTGCAGAGCTGATTGCCCTTGCTCTGACCACTTTGGCAATCCTTTACCTTGCTTGGTTCATGGCGCAGATGGTAAAAATCTCTTGGAACTTTGGCGACATATCCTCAAAATCTGATGGGCTACCACTGTGGTTGCCCCAATTTCCTGCAGCTTTAGGTTTTGTGATCTTTGGCGTCGCAATGATCCATAATCTAATCCGGTTTTGTATTACCGGAGAAACGCCCTGGACGGCTCAAGATAGCCTTTTGGATGAGGAGCCGTCTTAAAGTGGACCCAGCAACAATGGCCATTCTTTTGGCTGTCATCATAATCATCTGCCTCGGATTCGGTGTCTGGATCGGTGCGGCCTTGCTGATTGCAGGCGCTTTTGCGATGGAATTCTTCACCTTGCGCCCCGTCGGCCCGGCTATGGCCACAACTGTGTGGACTCATATCTCGCTTTGGGGATTAGCGTCATTGCCGCTATTTATCTGGATGGGGGAAATTCTGTGCCGCACACGGCTGTCAGAAAACCTGTTCAACGGTTTATCCCCCTTGCTTCAGCGCATGCCCGGAGGGCTATTGCATGTGAACGTTGTTGGTTGCACGGCGTTTTCCGCGATTTCGGGATCTTCGGCAGCCACGTTGTTGACCGTTGGCAAGATCACCATCCCAGAACTCAAACGGCGCGGATATCCAGACAGTATGGTTGCTGGAACATTAGCTGGTGCAGGGACTCTGGGATTGTTAATCCCACCCTCAATTACCATGATCATTTATGGAATTATGGTCGAGGAATCTATTGCCCGTTTGTTCATGGCGGGTCTTATTCCCGGCCTGATGCTGGCTGGACTATTTATCCTTTATAACGTCGGATGGGGCCTTCTTACGGAACAAGGTCGCAACACACGCGAAGATCGCGCAAGCGCTTCGGAAAAGCTGAAGGGCATAAAGGAATTATTTCCAATAGGGGCTTTGATATTTGGCGTCATAGGGTCAATCTATACAGGTATTGCCGCACCAACTGAGGCCGCAGTTCTTGGCGTGGCCGGGGCCATTATTTTAGCTGCATTTCAAAGATCGCTGAGTATTCAGGTATTGGCTGAGACCTTGATGGGGACGGTCAAAACGACTTCAATGATCATTTTGTTGCTTGCGGGGTCTGCTTTCCTCACACTCGCCATGGGCTTCACAGGCCTTCCGCGCGCGCTTGCTGAATGGATCGGTGCAATGGAATTATCATCAACGGCTTTACTGCTGGCCCTGATGGTTATGTATATGATTTTAGGTTGCTTTTTGGATGGGATCTCTATGATCGTGCTCACGCTGGCTGTTGTGGAACCACTGGTCCGTACGGCGGGAATTGATCTGATCTGGTTCGGTGTTTTTGTGGTTCTTGTCGGCGAAATGGCCCTAATCACCCCACCTATCGGGTTTAATTTATTCTTGGTGCAAGGCATGACAGGTCGCGACATCGCCTTCATTTCGCGCGCCGCAGCACCTATGTTTGCACTGATGTTTATCGCCGTCGTTTTGTTGATTTTATTCCCCGAGATCGCACTCTGGCTGCCAGAAATACTCACGCGTAAGAACTAATAGATTAAGTGCTGACGCCGAACATGAAATTTAAAGAAACGGGCCTCTTCCCATGAAGATCGCGCTTTGGCAAACAAAGCCGCGACACACCATCACTGAGGCTTTGGAAGCCTTAAAAAATGCAACCGCGCAAGCGGCGGAAAATGGGGCAGAATTGCTGGTCACACCAGAGATGTTCATCGGTGGGTATAACATTGGCGAGGCGCAAGTGCGCCGCCACGCAATGCAGTCAGACAGTGTCATCTCAAAATTGCATGGGATTGCGATAACATATAAGACCGCATTGATCGTCGGTATGGCCAACAACTCTGATCAAAGCCCCACCAACAGCTGCATTGCCATTAACGCGGCAGGCAAAATACTGGGGAAGTATGACAAAACGCATCTCTTTGGAGATGTGGACCGTCAACAATTTATCGCGGGGACGCAATTGTCCAAGATTGTCACGCTGAACGGTTGGCGTATCGGTTTGGCGATTTGTTACGATGTTGAATTCCCTGAAGTTGTCCGCGCCCTTGCTCTCAGTGGCACCGACCTTGTCGTGATACCAACGGCCAATATGACGCCCTTTGACAGTGTCGCTACGCGGTTGGTCCCAGCCCGCGCAGAAGAAAATGCGGTGTATATGGCGTATTGCAATTACGTTGGGCGCGAAGGCGAATTTTCCTATAATGGGTTATCCTGCATTTGTGGTCCAGATGGAAACGACATCACGCGCGGCGACACGCAGAACGAAGCCTTGCTTTACGCCGATTTGGATCACACCATACTAGCCGCCGCACGAAGGACACAGACCCATTTACGCGACCGACGCCAAGATCTTTATTAGGAAAACAGCCATGAAACCTGTCACACTCTTTGGCCCGGACTTTCCTTTCGATTACGACGAATGGATCAAACACCCAGCAGGTCTTGGTGTGCTGCCAGAAGCGGTCCATGGGGCCAAAATTGGGATCATTGGTGCAGGCGCTGCGGGCGTTATCGCGGGCTATGAGTTAATGAAGTTGGGGGCCCATCCTGTCCTGTTTGAAGCTGGGCAATTCGGAGGTCGTCTGCGGTCCGAGGCTTTTGAAGGGGCGAAAGGTGTTATCGCCGAATTGGGCGGCATGCGGTTTCCAGTCTCGTCCACGGGTTTTTATCACTATGTGGATTTGCTGGGTATCAAAAGTGCGCCCTTTCCAAATCCGCTAACATCTGCCGCTGGATCGACCGTGATCGATCTGTTGGGGCAGACCCATTATGCCGAAACGCTGGACGATCTGCCTCCACTTTTCCGCGAAGTTGCAAATGCCTATGACGCCGCACTTGAAGACGGGGCAAATTTTAGCGCTCTTAAACAAGCTATTAGAGATCGCGACACGAATCGTATTAAAGAAATCTGGAACCCGCTAGTGAACACTTGGGATGAAAGGACCTTCTATGATTTCATTGCGTCGTCTGATGCGTTCCAAAAACTGTCATTCCATCACCGTGAAGTCTTTGGCCAAGTAGGTTTTGGGACCGGTGGTTGGGACTCCGACTTCCCCAATTCCATGCTAGAAATCTTACGAGTCAATGTAACCGAATGCGATGATCATCAAAGGTATATGATAGGCGGCGTCGAACAGGTCCCACGTGAGCTTTGGCGACATACGCCCGACAGGTTAACCCATTGGCCCAAAGGCACGTCATTATCAGCTTTAAATAATGGAGCAACGCGGGCAGGTGCTACACGGATCAGGGGTTTGACGAATGGAACGTTCGAGGTCACGGACCAGTGGAAACGGGTCGAAGTCTTTGATGCCGTTCTGGTCACCTGTCAAAGTCATTTATTATCGACCCAAATCGACACCGAAGAACAGCTCTTTTCGCAGGAGCTGTGGATGGCTTTGGATCGAACGCGCTATATGCAATCAGCTAAAACATTTGTGATGGTAGATCGTGCGTTCTGGAAAGACAAAGACCCAGACACAGGGCGTGACAGGATGTCTATGACATTGACCGACCGGATGACGCGCGGCACATATCTGTTTGACAATGGGCCAGAGAAACCATCGGTCATCTGTCTTAGTTATTCTTGGATGACCGATGCGTTAAAGGTCTTGCCGCTGTCTGCTGAACACCGCGTTGATCTGGCGCTATCTGCTTTGGCGAAAATTTATCCAAGCGTTGATATTCGCAACCATATCTTAGGCGATCCAATCACCGTGAGCTGGGAGGCTAATCCGAATTTTCTGGGTGCTTTCAAAGGTGCGTTGCCGGGTCACTATCGCTATAACCACCGCATGTTCGGTCACTTCATGCAAGACAATCTACCAGCCCACGAGCGTGGTATCTTTATGGCGGGCGATGGGGTCAGTTGGACCCCAGCTTGGGTCGAAGGTGCGGTTCAAACATCTTTAAATGCGGTTGCGGGCATTGTCAGGCACCTAGGCGGAACGTTCCCACGGGAAAATCCATCTCCTGTGGACGTCTATCCTGAACTTGGTCCAGAAAAACCGTCGACTTAATAACTTTGGTCGACATCACGGTCACTATAAGAGGAAAAATTTTGACACAGGCTGCCCTTTTTCATCGAAGCCGCGTCAACGCGGGATACAGGAAGTTGATCCTAATGCGCTCTACAATCTGTTCCACGACCCTCGTGCCGCAGAACTTCGTGAAAAGTTGCAAGACTATATCTCCAACCAAATCGATGATGCCATTGGAAATCAAACGCCCGTAGGCACGGCATAGCCATGCAGATCAGTATCCAACCGCCATTCCGTCTTTTCTAGGGTCCGATCCGCCAGCATATCCACCATCTGGCAAGCGATGAATAAGTTGCGCGCCACCAAATCCAAAAGCCGCGTCTGGTTCTTCGAAGGACAGGTCATGCCCCATTGCCGTTAAAGCATCACAAATCAGTTTTGACAAAGTGGTTTCGCACGCAACACCCAGCCCTTCGGTGATCCGCCAACGCGGTGCATCAACGGCCATTTGCACCTCTTGCCCCCACAACTGCGTACGAAGCACCATTTGCAGATGCCCCTGCGCTTGCATCGGCCCACCCATAACCCCAAAGCTCATCAACGGCTTGTCTGGCCCCATCAGGAACCCCGGGATAATGGTTTGGAAAGGGCGCTTATTTGGGCCAACATAATTTGGGCTATTGGGGTCGAGCGAAAAGCCAAAGCCTCTATTTTGCAAGTGGATCCCCGTACCTGGCACAACCACGCCGGATCCAAAACCAGCGTAGTTTGACTGAATGAACGATACCATCATCCCCGACGAATCGGCTGCGGTCAGGTAAACAGTGCCACCATTTTTAGGGGCGCCAACACCAAAGTCTTGGGCTTTTTTAGGGTCTATAAGCTTTGCACGTGCTGCCAGATAATCGTCGTTCAATAAATCGTCTGCTGTAACTGCCGCCATATGATCGACGTCAGCTACATAGTCTTCGGTGTCCCATAGGGCCAGTTTCATCGCCTCGATCTGGAGGTGAATGGCCAGTGGATCGTCCGCATCCTTCTCGCGAATATCGGTGTGAGACAAGATGCCCAAAGCCATTAGCGCAGCGATACCCTGACCATTTGGTGGAATCTCGTGCAAGGTCACGTCGTCAAATCCTTTGGAAATTGTGCCACACCAATCAGGTTTATGCGCTGCGAGATCATCAAGTGTCATCGCACCGCCATGTACCTTGGATGACGCCACAATTGCTTGCGCCAAAGCACCCTCATAAAACGCTTTTCCGCGTGTTTCTGCAATTTGGCGCAAACTTTGCGCCAATGATGGATTGGAAAATCTCTCCCCGGCTTGGGGCGTTTGACCGTTCGGCGCGAAGTGGTCTGCGAACCCCGGTTGCTCAGATAGAATTCCCAGCCCACTTGCCCAAAGTTGAGCAATCTTTGGGCTTACGATAAAACCGTTTTGTGCATATGAAATCGCGGGTTCAAACAAAGCTTCAAAAGGCAACTTGCCGAACCGTTCAGAAATCGAAACCCAAGCAGACACGGCGCCTGGAACGGTGACGCTTTCCCATCCATGCATCGGCATTTCGTCCAACCCTGCAAAGCGTTCAGGCGACCAGTCTTTAGGTGACCGCCCTGAAGCGTTCAAGCCATGTAATTCCTTACCATCCCAAAGGATTGCAAATGCGTCGGACCCAACTCCGTTTCCAGTTGGTTCTACGACAGTCAACGCAATCGCCGTGGCAATGGCTGCGTCAACCGCGTTACCCCCCTTGGCCAACATGCTCAGCCCAGCCTGTGCTGCGAGCGGTTGTGACGTAACTACCATGTTGTCGGCCAAAATGGCCGAGCGACGAGACGGGTAGGAATGAGACGTGCGCAGTTTCAAATCATGTTCCTTTTGGGCGGTTTATTCAGTATTTCAATTGGTCATACACTTTTAGCATCACCATGACTTCGATCAATTTTTGAACATGCAGTGCTTCTTGCAAAGTTGCTAGACGATTGGGTTTGCCATCAAGGCACAAAAGTAGATTGTCAAGTTGGGCGGTGCTGTCAAACAAATGATAACTCGCATCGGATTGCTGGCATAGCCTAAATCTATGCGCACAATAATTGGCGCCACTCAGCGAGAGCAGCGGCACGGTTTAGCTTGAAATTGGGGCGGGAATAGAGATGGCGTTCCTGATCTGCAACAACACTTATTCCAGATGAATTAACCACCCCAACTGTAAAGCCCAAAGTCCGATTCGCATGGCCCGTGATCCGGGGTCCCTTTTGAGCCTTGCAGTTTGGTGTTTGAGAATCGGGTCAAGTTACCCCCGATCGTGGTACGCAACGCAGTAGCCGTGCAGCGTGACCAGCGATCCGTGGATCAGCACTACAAACAAAACTCCCTTCGAATGAAACTACCGCCCCAGCTCTCAATCCCCTGTGCGTGGACCGTGCACCCCCATGAAGGGGGGCTGGCCTGTTTGCCGTGGCTCTTGGAGCGTGAGGGTTGGGCGCAGTAACCCCCTGACAGTGGTCCATGGCGCGATAGCCACACAGCGGGATGGGCGATCCATTGCGTAGGTCTCCGAACAAAATTACCCTCGAATGAATTTACGACGCTAATACTAAAGGGCCGATGTCCGAGACGCGGGGCCCTATGATAGGGGGTCCCCGGTCCTGCGTCCTACGTCTCAACTGCAGAGATTAGGCAAAGTAACCCCTGCCGTCGGTCCACGGACCACGACCCAAGCGAAACCATCCAACC
>Ga0206130_10004339_pt1 | contig 17628 bp, 14 predicted proteins | sample Helgoland_Spring_9_FD_148637 | JGI IMG/M metagenome (GOLD analysis project Ga0206130, IMG submission 148637) | Pelagic subsurface seawater microbial communities from Kabeltonne, Helgoland, North Sea - Helgoland_Spring_Bloom_20160512_1 | ecosystem: Environmental > Aquatic > Marine > Epipelagic ... | reverse complement strand
AGGCATTGATTGGCTGGGGAGGTGAAGGCGCGCTGGGGTTCTCTCTACACTGCCATCGCGGGGATCGTGGCGGGGGGCTTGATTCCCGAAATCTCGCGCGTCGCCGTTTTTCAAAAGGGACGGGTCACGAGGAAGAACCTTTCGAACCTCCTTTTCACTGCTCCGTTCTGGTGCGGGATGGTGCTGATCGTGGATGTCTTCTATCGCTACCAAGAGGCTGATCAGTTTGTTGCTGAGGTGGAGGTTTTCTGGCTCGATCATCATGGTATCCATTTATTGATCCATTTGGATCCAATTCAGCCCTGGGCTTGTATGAGTGGACCCGCTGGGCTCAGAAGTTCAACGGACGGTCGTCAGTTGTTGGTTGATTCGCGTGTCCCTAGCCGCGTAGCGGGTTGACATAGGGAGAGTGGACACTCCTGTCCTCACTAGTGTCTGTGTACGGAACGCACGACTCCAGTCGCGCAGGTCACTTTTTTGGATCAGCATCCTGCGCGACTGGAGTCGTGCGTTCCTAAGTCGCTGCTAGGAATTTGCTTTTTGCGGGGTGTCCCTGAGGACGTTGTTGAGGAGATCGGAGAGGGGGAGAAAGGGGGATGAGGGGCAAGAATTGAGCTGAGATGATTAAGCACGTGAATGGTGAGACGGAGAATCAGTCGACAAAGGCAGCAGCCGACGTTCACCAGCCTCCTCAGCGCAGCAGTTTGAATCGATACAGGCCGTTGATGTGTTGGGGTGTAGCCACTTGGTGATAGGCAGAGCCACCGGACCGTTCGGAATTCGATCGACTTCGATGAAAGGTCGTCCGGGTGGCACGGGTAGTGACTGTGTGGTCAAAATTAACTGGTGTATTCGCAGGATGCCTCGGTCGATGGTGATCATTGTCGGTGGAGGTTGCATTCAGGGTTCTGGCGGCGATCCGGCACCGGAATCCCAGTTAAAACAGCACCTAATGTCATCATCTCCACCCGAAGGACGATTTCCGCGATCAGCATCCATGTGTGTTTTTCTCCTCCTTGCCCTGTTGGTTGGTTCTGTCGCCCCGGTATCCGCGCAGGAAAAGGATGCGGCACAGGAGCAATACTATGTGGCGAGCGCGGCCTACAACCGGAAGCTCTATCCGGTGGCGGTGACTCAGTTCGGTGAATTTCTGCAGAAGAATCCCAAGCACGCCAAGGCGGATCTCGCGCAACGAGGCCTTGGGCTCAGCCTCTACGCGCTCAAGCAATACGACAAAGCGCAGCCACATTTTGCGGCGCTGTTGGCGAAGCCGAAACTGGATGCCGCGATCAGCAGGGACCGCATTTTGATGCTCCAAGGCCGCTGCCTCTTGTTTTCCTCCAAAAAAGACGAGGCTCGGAAGCTGTTCATCGATCAATACCAGAAGCTTGCCGATCCGAAGTACCAGGCTGCGGCGCTGGCCGCGATCTGTGACATTTGCTTCGAAAAATCCGAATGGGACGAGGTCATTTCCTGGACCGCGAAGCTGGTTGCCGCGAAGCCAACTCCTGACCAGGCCGCCCGCGGGCTGTATCAACAGGGATACGCGTTGCAGAGCAGCAAGAAGCCTGAAGAGGCCGTGGCGGCCTTGGCGAAGATTGCGGGATTGGAGACAACTCCTGACTGGAAGACCCGCGCCGCCTACCTCCTCGGCGAGTGCCACAACGGCTTGGAGCAGTTTGAGAAGGCGGAACCTGCCTTTGCCACCGCGCTCGCAGGAATGAGTGGAGCGAAGGCTGCGGAGTGCCGCTATCGCCTGGCGTTGGTGCGTTTCCTCTTGAAAAAGTTTGAGGCCGCCAGCGCGGATTTCACCGCCTATCTGAAAGAGGCGAAAGCCGACGCAGAGGGCGAGGCCGCTCCGCATCTTCAGGACGCGAACCTCTTCATCGGTCGGTGCAGTCTGGAGCTTGACGACCACAAGTCTGCCGAGCGGCAGTTTGGCAAGCTGGCTGGCGGGGAAGACCTGGCTGCGGCCAAAGCAAACTTGTGGTGGGCCCGCACTTACTCGCGGCGTGGTGATTTTGATCGGGCGGCGGGTATCCTGATTGCGGCGGTCAAAAAGTTTCACAAGTTGCCGATCATCGACGAGTTGGATTTCGACTATGCCAATGCCGAGATGAGCCGCAAGGCACCGGATTGGAAGGCTGCGGCGAGCGCCTTGCAGCGCGTCGAGGGGCGGAGGACCTTCGCGCAAATGCCGGAGGTGCTGGCACAGCGGGCGACCTGTTATCACATGTTGAAGGACTTCAACAACAGCTTCAACATCGCTCAGAGCTTCTTGTCTCGTTTCCCCGAGCCCGATCAGCCCTTGGCGGGAGACATGCGCTATCTGCGGGCCGAGAATCTCTTTCTGCTCAATCGCGCTGACGAAGCAGCCAAGGCCTATGGGGAGTTTCTCGGGGCTCACAAGGATCATCCCAACGCACTGGCCGCAGAGTTTCGCATCGCCCAGATCCATCACCTCGCGGGTCGTTGGGAGCAATCGCTGGCCAGCGCCAAGCCCTTGATGGGAAAAAATCCTGAAGGTCGTCTCTTCGCCCAACTTTCATTCATCGTGGGCGATTGTTATTTCCGGACCGGCAAATGGGCGGAGGTGGTTGCGCCGCTCGAAGCCTTTGTGGCGCAGCGGGTCGAAGTTTCGAACGGAGGACGCAAGGTCACGGTGGATCAGAATCTCGACTCCGGGCTGCTGCAGTTGGCGATCGCTTACGATCATCTGAAGCAGAGCGACAAGGCACTCGATCATCTTCTCACTCTCGTCCAATACTACGGGGCACCCACTCCGCATTTGCCACTGGCGCTCGCCGAACAGGGGCGCCTGGCCTATCTCAGTCAGGATCTGAAGTTGGCGAGGAGTGCGCTGACGCGATTCATCAGCGAAGATGCCGCGGGCAAGGAACCGTTCAAGAAAGGTGCCGCTCCACAGCGACCACGGGTGATGTATTATCTCGGCTGGGTTGAGGCGGACGAGGAGAAGTGGGTAAAGGCCGCCGAGTATTTTGCAAAGGTCCCGCGCAACCATCAATTCGGACCGGATGCCTCGCTCCAGCATGGCATCGCCTTGGTCAATGCGGAGAACTTTGAAGCGGCCGCCAAGCACTTTCCACAAATGCTCAGCCACTTTCCCAAGCACGAACAACTGCCCTTGGTGATCTACTACGCCGGGCTTTCCTATGCGAGGCAGGAGGATTGGAATAACGCCGCGAATTACTTCAAACGGGTCCTCGATACCACTCCGGATGCCAAGTTTGCCGACCAGGCGCTCTACGAATGGGCTTGGTGCGAACGCGCCAGAAAGCGCAACAAGGAGGCGGCGGAACGCTACAACCAACTTCTGAAAAGCTATCCCAAGAGCGGGTTTGCGTTGAAGGTGCAGAGCGAGTTGGCAGAGCTCAATCTCGACAGCGGAGCACAGGATGAGGTCATCGCCCAGCTCACCAAAACACTGGAGACGATGGAGGACGATGCTCTGAAGGAACCGCTGCGCATCCAGTTGGCCAGCGCGCACTTCAAGAAGGGCGATCACGAGATCGCGGCGAAGCTCTTCGAGGCGGTGTTGACGGATTACCCCAAATCGAAGCTCCGCGCCTCGATGTTGTTTCAAGCAGGCGAGTCCCGTCTGAAGCTGAAGGAAACCATCGCGGCACGTGATCATTTTGCGGAGGCCTTCAAGATTGGTGGGACCGACCCGGTGCTCGCGGAGTCCATCACGATGCGCCTCGGCGAGACGCAGGGGCTCGCCGATCAGCACAAGGAGGCGGTGAACACGTATCGCACGTTTCTCGGGCGTTTCAAGGAGAGCAAGTGGATCCGCAACGCCCAGTTCGGCTTGGCCTACGCCTTGGAGAAAGGCGGCAAGCCGGATCAGGCCATCGCCGAGTATGCCAAGCTGCTCGTCGCGGCGAAGAAGGTCGATCTGTGGACCGTGCGGGGACGGTTTCAGACCGGCGAGTGCCTCTTCAATATGCAGAAATACGAACGCGCCACGGCGGAGTTCGTGAATATCGAGATCACCTACAAACAATACCCGAGTTGGCAGGCCAAGGCGGTGCTGGAGATCGGAAGAGTGTTGCTGGCCGAAGGCAAGAATGAGCAGGCCACCGAGAGTTTTAAAGATGTCATTAAACGTTACCCGAATGAGAAGGCGGCGATTGTCGCTCGGCAGTATCTGGACGAACTCCGCAAGTAAGTTAGAAAATCACAATCAATAATCCTATGAATCTCAATCAAACAAGAATACCCAAGGCCTGGCGCTGGCAACACCTGATGTTGCTTGGCTTCTCGATGTCTCTGATCGGCACGACCATGGCTATGGCGGCCGAGGCAGTGGACGGTGCCGACGAAGACAAGGAGACGATGTTTACGCTGATCTGGCAGGGAGGGCCGGTGATGGTTCCTCTGGGTATTGCTTCGATCATTGCCTTGGCTTTAGGTATCGAACGTTTCATCTCGCTAACCAAGGCTCGTGTTCTGCCTCGCGATTTTCTCAATGGGCTGGGCCAGGCATGGGATAAGGATCCCACGGGCCAAGCAGCATTGGAGTTCTGCGATGGATCGAAGGTTGCTGCGGGTCACATCTTCAGCGCGGGTATCGAATGGCGGGAAGACGGCCACAAGGCGGTCGGCGCCGCGATTGAGGATGCCGGTGCTCGGGAGGCCGACAAGATGAAGCGCAGCCTGCGTCCACTCTCGATCATTGCGGCGATTTCACCGCTTCTTGGTCTTCTTGGGACGGTATACGGGATGATCGATGCCTTCCACCAGACCTCGGTCAGTGGCGGTGCGGCGAAGACTGCCGACCTTGCCAATGGCATTTATCAGGCACTCGTCAGTACCGCAGCGGGGCTCACCATCGCCATTCCAGTGCTCTTGCTCTTCCAGTGGCTCAGCTCCCGGGTGGACTCTTTGATCGACCACATCGACGAAGTCGGAACCAAGTTTATCTCCAGGCATGCCCGGGGATTGCGCGGTAACGGAGGTAGCTCTTCGGGTGGCAAGGTTTCCTCCGGTGGTGGAAACCACGATGGGCTTCCCGCCGCTCCAGTCGAATAATCAATTTCAAGTGCCATGAACTGCCGAACCAAAACCGAAGAAAGCGGGGACGTCATCAATCTCTCGAGCATGATTGATGTGATGTTTATCCTGATCATCTTTTTCCTCGTCACCACCACCTTCAAGGAGGAGGAGATCGACCACATGGTGAATCTTCCGGTCGACGCACGGAACCAATCACTGAGCGAATCGGCGGGGAAACTGGTGAAGGTGAACGTCCGCGAGAGCGGAGCTTACGTGTTGATGGGCAAGCAGGTCACCGAGGAGAAATTGTCGGAATGGTTGGAGGCGGAGGCGAAGAAAAATCCCGAGGTCAAGGTGCTCATCCGCGCTGACCAAGACGTCAAGCATCTCTACGTGGCGAATGTCCTTTCCATCTGCGGACATGTTGGCGTCCCGCGTGCCAACATTGCCGTGCAGACCGAACGCTGAACGCGCACTTCGAATGTCCAACGACACTACACAGAAGCCAGCCGCCGCCACTGCGGAGGAGGAGGCAGAGGCACGCTACTTGAGGCGCAGAAAACGCTTTCGGATTTACCGCTGGAGTGCGCTGGTCTTGTTGGTTGCCGGAGTGGTCTGGACCTGGAGCTATCTTCGTCCGGAGCGTTGGTATAAGTTTACCGACCAGGTTTCCTTCGAGCAGGTCGCCAAGGATGTGGAACTCGGCTTTGTGTTGTGGGAGCCTGCGGAGTTGGTGGTCGAGGGGATCGGAGAGGGTGAGGACGTCAGTCAGGCATCGATTTCCTCGGATGGGGCTCGCATGGTTTACGCCAGCGTGGGGCCAGAGGGCGATTCGAACCTTTTCCTGCGTCTCTGGGATGGTTCCAGCTGGGGTGAAGCGCATCCGATGCGGGCGCTGAATAGCAAATTTCAAGAGACTGCGCCGACGCTCAGTGGAGATGGTAAGCTCCTATTCTTTAGCAGCGATCGTCCCGGTGGACGGGGTGGGAGCGATATCTGGGTTTCGAAGTGGGACGGGGCGGAATACGCTTGGTCGCTGCCTCTGACCGAGCGGGTCAACAGCCCCTTCGATGAGATCGATCCTGCCTTTTCTCCGGATGGGCTGACACTTTACTTTGCTTCCAATCGTCCCCATGCCGCAGTGGGAGTCAGCGAAAAAGCTGCCGCCGCCGCTGCCACCGCGAAGCTGCTTGAGGATGTCACCGACCGCAGGGTGGACTTTGATATCTATGGGGCGGAGATCGCGACCGACACGCCGTTCGAGTTGTTGGTGGAGCGTCAGTTGAGCATGCTTTATTCACTGCGCGAGGGAGCATTGGCGGATGCCGGGGTCATGGCGAAACTCGGAGGCACGCCACAGAGCGAAGGCGCGGTGAACAGGGCGCTCGCCTATCTGGCTTCCACTCAGGAAGAGGATGGCCGCTGGGACCTCGCCAAAAATGGTGGTATGGCCGGGCATGATGTCGCCGCGACTGGCTTCGCCTTGCTCGCGTTTTATGGGCGTGGCGAAACGCATCTCGATGACGACTGCCAGTATCACGATACAGTCAAACGCGGTATGCATTGGTTGCTTGAGCAGGGGAATGCCGCAACCGGTGACCTGCGCGGGCTCAAACCGCAGGGCAATGCGATGTATGATCATGGGATCGCTGCGCTCGCCTTGGTGGAAGCTTACGGAGTCACCAAGGACACCGAGCTGCGCTCTCGTGCGCAGGCAGCCATCGATTTCATCGTCGACTCACAGCACGAAGAAGGCGGTTGGCGTTATAAACCGAATGAGCGGGGGGATCTTTCGGTGTCCGGTTGGATGGTCATGGCTCTGGCGAGCGGGGAGATGTCGGGCATTCGGGTGCCGAAGAAGTCTTGGGACGGGGTGGCGAACTTTCTTTCGATCATCAGTGGCGGAAAGGATGGCGGTTCCTACGGCTATACCGACTCGCCGGGCAAAGGCAGGTCGGGTAGACGCGCGATGGATGCGGTGGGGTTCTTCTGTGCTCAACTCACCGGCGCCTCGCCGAACAGCGCGAAGGCTTTTGAGTCCGCGCTGATTGTGGAGCAGGCCGGCTTCAAACTCGATGACATTTACTATGCCTACTACGGAACCCTGGCCGTTTATCAGCATCAGGGTCCAGTCTGGAAAAAGTGGATTGGCGAGATGCATAAAGCCTTCCTCGGTGCTCAAGCGGAGGACGGCTCCTGGTCCCCGACCGGCCAGCACGCCAAAGGGATGGGCAAGGTCATCGGAACCGCACTCGTGACTCTCTGCCTTGAGGCGCACTACCGCTACACGCCGCTCTACGGGCTCGGTTACCAACCTGATCCGGCGGGTCCTGCCACCGCAGCCCTCGATCGAAGCGCCTTGGCTGCAACGCCTTTGTTTCGACACGCAAGGCATTTGGCCGTTCTGAATTCTCCCGCCGATGATGTGGCCCCGGTGCTCACCGAGCACGGGGACTTCATGTATTTCGTGTCTGCCCGTGAGTCGGGATTCGGTGGTGCCGACCTCTACCGCTCGCGGGTCAGTGGATCGAAGCCCAGTGAGCCGAGAAACCTGGGGGAGGAGGTCAACAGCTTGGGCAATGAGACGCATCCTGCGGTGCGCATGGCGGGCTTTCACTTGATCTTTAACTCTGATCGGGCCGGTGATGGGTCACGCCTTTACAGTGCCAAGAGCAAGCGGGTCGTTCGACGTTTCGATTACTCGAAGCTCCCCCCGGGTGCGTGGCTGAAGGCGAATCTCATCCTGGTGATCGCCCTGGTCATCGTCGCCTTGTTGAGCCTCTGCTTACTCCGTCGGGCGCTGCGGCGAATGCCCGTGCCTGATGTGCGAGAGGAACCGGAAATTGAACTTTCATCAACGGAGGGATCAGTCAGCCAATGACCGCCAAAACACACAAAGCTCGCAAGGGCCGCCTCGCCGTGGCGCTTCTGGCGCTGGCGCTGTTGGTGTCGCTTGGCTGGGTCGTCTGGGGCAAGCTCCGCACCGAGGTGTTTGCCTACTACACCGATGACGCCGGGATGGAGGTGACGGTGGAGGAGGACAAGGCGCGGGCCGTCCTTTGGGAGGATCCCAAGCAAAATAGTTTTACGGAGACGTCGAGTCCGGATGCGGCGGATCCTGTCAATCAACCTGATCGCCGACTGGAGGCCGCCTTCTCACCCAACGGGACGATGATGGTGCTGGTGCGCTGGGGTGGCGAAGCCGAGGAGGACAAGGATGCCGACCTCTATCTTTCCCAATGGGACGGACGGAACTGGTCCCGCCCCGAGCCACTCACTGCTCTCAACAGTCCAGCCAATGATCGAGGACCCGCATTTTCTCGTGACGGGCGTTACCTCTACTTCGCTTCCGACCGCGAGGGTGGAGAGGGTGGCAGCGATCTCTATGTGGCGCGCTGGGACCTGAGCAACTGGACTGGCGCCGTCGCGCTCGGTGCACCGCTCAATACCGCGGCCGACGAACTTGGGCCGGCCCCATCGGCGGACGGATCCCGCTTGTATTTTTCTTCAGATCGAGAGGGGAAAGGGGAGGACATCTTCGTTGCACAGGCTGTTGAGTCATCAGCGCCGGACCCTGCGCCGGAGCCCGCGCCTGATCAGGAGGCCGTTCCACCCACGCCGGTGTTTGCGGCAGCGCAGCCGGTCGGCCATTTGAATTCCTCGGCAGACGATCTGCAGGCGGCGCTGACCACCCGCGGCGATCATGTATTCCTGGCCTCCGACCGCGATCGCGATCAGGACTCCGGGTTTGGCATCTACCTGAGTCGTGTCGTGGCGGGTGAAGCGCAAGCTCCCGAGAAGGTGGACCTCTATGTGAAAGAGGGCGATACCACCGACCCGGCGGTGCGCATGGATGGCTTCGACCTCCTCTTCAGTGCGAGGCTCCCAGATACTGTGGCAGGTGAGGCCTCCGCGCCTGGTAAGGATTACTTGCTCTACCGTTCCACGACTCGTGAGGTCTTTGGTTATACCGACTACACCCGTTGGGAGCAGTTCAAGGCGCTCATGGACAACATCGGGTGGTGGATCCTTCTGGCGATTGCTGCGGTCTTCGCGCTGATCTACCTGATCGAGAAGTGGCAGGACATTACCAGCCTTTTCCACAAGTGCCTCGCCGGTTCTGCGGCGGTGCACCTGCTCATTTTGTTTCTCTTGGCGCTCTGGCAGATCACAAAGCAGTTTGAAGGCGGCGGCGAGCCGGAATCAGCGGAGATCACCATCACCATCGACGCGCTGGCTCAAGAGCAACTCGCGCTGGAGAGTGTCCCTGAGGAGGTGAACATCGCGGAAACTCCGATCGCCCTGATGACCGATCGCTTGCAGAGCGATTTCAAGATCCCTGATTTCAGTCCGAAAGAGGATGTTAAAACGGCTCCGGTCGTCACCAGCACCGCGAAGACGTCGTTGGTCACCGATGTCCGGCAATCAAAGTCGAATCCCGCACCTGCCTCCGAAATTTTGCCGGAGCCGTTGGAGAAATCCTCGGAGTTGGCCGATTTGAGCGAAACATTCCTCCCCGAGCCGGAGATCCCGGAGTTGGAGGAGCTCGATCCGGGGGAGTTGTTGAAGGAAGCCGAAGTCGCCAACCCGCTCGGCGATTTGTTCGTTCCCACCAAGTCGATTCCGCAGGTCGAAACCGCGCAGAATGCCGAGAAGCATGAGCCGAAGACCGAAGCGCTTTCCAAACCGACTGAGAACGAGCAGGTGGAGTCAGGCGCCGAGGCGGTGGAGACGAAGGACACCGGAGGAGAGGTGGTCGTGGCCCACAAGGGATTGGAAGCACTTGCCAATGCTCCTGAGCTCGACGGGGCTGGGAACAAAGCCACGACGATGTTGAATCTGCCAGGAGCGGATCCGGAGGACGATCCGCTGTTGCCCGATGAGTTGGAAACTTCGCCCACCGAGATCGACGGAGCCGCCTTGACCGAGCTGATCCGCAAACAACGTGGCAAGCCCTCCATTGAGACCATCGAACAACTCGGTGGATCGGACGCCACAGAGCGCGCGATCGGCGCGGCGCTGGAGTGGTTGTCCAAGAATCAGGAGTCCGATGGCCACTGGAACACCCGCAAGCATGGTGGCAAGGGCGATTACGATACCGCCAGCGCTGGCTTGGCCCTGCTGTGTTTCTACGGCTGGGACCAAAGTCATAATCGCGAAAGCAAATACCAGAGCCATACCCGCAAGGCGATCGATTGGCTCGTCGCGCAGCAGAAGCCGGATGGGGACTTGCGGGGTGGTGGACGGATGTATTGCCACGGCATCGCGGCGATCGCACTTTGCGAAGCCTACGGGGTCAGTGGTGACGAGGCACTCAAGGAACCGGCGGAGCGGGCCATAGCCTTTATTCTCAAGGCACAGAGCAAGAGTAAAGGTGGCTGGAGATACGGACCGGGCGAGGACTCCGACACTTCGGCTACCGGCTGGCAATACATGGCCATGCACAGCGCCCGCATGGCTGGCATCAAAGTGCCGGAGAGCGCCTTCGAAGGGGGTAGACGTTGGTTTGATCACGCCGGTGGTGGCAAGCACGGCGGGATCTACGGCTACACCGGCCCGCAAGCTGGCAAGCCCGCCATGGTTGCGACCGGGATGTTCTGCCGCCAATTGGATTTGGTGCCGCCGACCGATCCGAAGATGAGCGAGAGCGCCGAAGTTCTGAAAATGCAATCCATGAACGTCCGCAACCCGGACTTCTATTACGTCTATTACGCCACGCTCGCCCTCTACCAACATCAAGGCCCGATCTGGACCGGATGGAACGAGCAACTCAAGGAAACGCTACCTTTGATCCAACGCAAGGACGGCAACGAGTCGGGTAGTTGGGATCAAGGCAGTGGGCACGCCTCCGTCGGTGGTCGCGCCGTCTCCACTGCGATGGCCACCCTCAGCCTCGAAGTCTACTACCGCCTCCTCCCAATGTATGGCTTCCGCAACAAGGACGCCACCCCACCGAAGAAGATCAGAGGGGAGTAAGCTGAGTTTTTCTCCGGGTAGGTTCGTTTCATCAAAACAAACCTACCCGGAGATCATTCATTTTGTTGGTATTCGGCGGGCAGTCCGCCGGGGCGCTCACCGGCACCGATTTGTAACGTCCCTGGAAGACATGCCCCCGGCGCGAACGCCGCGCACCTTACCCAGGCGGAACAGGAAAGCCTTGCGGTCATCGTCGTCATCGAAGATCGCTTTGCCACCATCCCCTCGCGCCATCACGTGATAAACGGCTCCCGGATACAGGTGTCTCAACGTTCTTTGCATGTCAGGACAAGAATGTCCCGGATGCCGGTGGCTAGGAAAATGTTCAAATGAGACACCTGACCCGAATGGCACGAGTTTAAGGCCGTTTACTGTTGAAAAAGTTAGACGGAAAGCCGGTTCGGGTACGGTTTGAAAGTGTGACCAAACAAGCCTACCTCACCGACTTTCCGCTTCACATCCTTGCTAGCTCCAAGCGCCGTTTTCAAGCGACAATCCGAGCCAGTCGCGCCGCCCTGATGCGGTCTTCGCTCAGCGGATATGGAGTATTGTTCGATGATATTCTTCCCGGTTCCTTCCTCTCTTCGATCGACCCGACGCAACGCCAGCGCTGCTACGGCCACATCCCGGTCTTCTGGGCCTGGCTTGCCCAGATCCTGGAAGAAAACAGTTCCTGTCAGCGAGCGGTCTGCCACATCCAGAACTGGTCGCGAACCAACGGGCTTGCCGTTCCATCCTCGGATACTTCGAGCTATTGCCGGGCGAGGATCCGTGTTGAAATCCCGTTCCTTCAAAGGATCCATGAGAAAATCACCGCGAAGCTCTCGGCAGGCATTCGCGAAGAAGATCTTTGGAACGGCCTGACACTCAAAGCCGTCGACGGCAGTTCCGTCCATCTCATGGATACGGAGGAAAACCAACGGGCCTACCCCCAGTCCTCAAGCCAGAAGAAAGGCTGTGGCTCTCCCTTCCTGGGGATGGTCGGCCTGCTCAATCTCAGTCACGGCGGCTGGGAGCACATCACGACCTCTCCGATGAGCGTCCATGAAATCAATCCCGCAGTCGAGCTCACCCGAACCCTTCACGCCAACGACCTGTTGATGGGAGACCGTGCCTTCGGCTCTTACGGACTCATCGCCCGCTGCGCACAACGGGGTGCCCATGTCCTCATGCGTCTCCATCAGGCCCGGGAAAACGCCCTCGACTGGAATCACGGGGAAAGAGTCTCCAGGCATGAGCGGATCGTGGAGTGGAGGCGTCCCTACAAGCCCGCCGGCAGCGATGCGCGAAAGGATCAGTGGAGTGAACTGCCGGAAACCATGAAAGTTCGTCTGATCAAACTTTCCTATCAAGGCCGTGGCGGCAGGAAGGCGACCCTGATCCTCGTCACCACACTGCTCGACCACAGGAAATTCAACGGAATCGAGCTTGCCGACCTGTATGCCCGCAGATGGGACATCGAGCTGAAATTGCGGGATCTCAAAACCACGATGAACATGGAGTTCTTCGCCATCAAAAGCCCCGGCATGGCCCACAAGACATTGCTGATGAGCATGATCGCAAACAACCTGATCCGCCACATGATGCAGTCGGCAGCAAGAAAAGCAGGCAAACCCGTCTGGCAGATGAGTTTTAAGGGAACACTTGATCTGGTGAGCAGCAGCCAGGAAAGCTTCCGCCAATATGCGGGAAAACCTACGAAACGAAGAACCGAAATCGGTCGTCTGCTCGAAATAGCGGCAACGAAACTGATCAACCTCAGACCATTCAGGAACGAACCAAGAGCAGTGAAACGAAGGCCGAAAAACCACCCGCTACTCAACGCCCCACGGCATGAATATGAAGAGGTGTTCCACCGCTCCCGCTACTATCGAAAAAGTGCTTAACCTCGTGCCATTCACACCTGACCCCAATTACACCTCAAAAGTAAATTCCTAGCAATAACATCTGGTCTAACCCCAAGTTTTTGCCTATTGGTTGCACCGTAAACTGTCGCAGACAGTTTTACCGCACAGGTAGCATCGTCCATGAATATTTTCGAATCTCGCCCATTCAAAGTCCGGAACGCCGAGGATTTTGAGCTCAGTCACATCCTAGACGTTTTCGTCAATCCTCTCTCCATGGCGAGAAGCCCATTCGAATTTGAAAATAGTATTATTAAGGGAGCGATGGGATCAGGAAAGTCCATGCTCCTGAAAGCGAATTACGCATTCCACCTTTACTCAATTGTTCCCGCACTCCTCCAGAATGAGCCGGTGGTTTTGCCCGTGCTAATTCGATTAAGCGATTTCCAACATATTAGGGAGCCTCACGAGGTTTACCGCGCGGTGATAATTCAGGTCATTAAAGAGCTAGCCAACGTCTACAAGACCTTAGCTCGATCGGAAAAAATGGCAGAAATTCACTTGGGCATGCAATCCTTGCCCAAGAGCGCGTTTCAGGCATCTCGGCTTGAATCTACGCTTATTGACCTCGTGCAGCTTGAGGCCGACCAGTATACAGAGACTGTTTCAAAGGAGCTTGGAATTTCTGGTAAGGGTAAGACTAACTTCATGGAGCTCGGGGCCTCCTTTAATAAGCAAGGGGTGCAGGAGCTTACAACAAAGCCACAACCGGGCATTGGCGACGTCCACGCCGCTTACGACCGACTTCTTGGCGACTTTAACGGTGGTGTTTTACTCCTGATCGATGAGGCAGGATCTTTGGACAAGTCCTTCTTCAAAGCAGAAGGTTCTACGTCTCTGTTCGAAACCTTGATGAATCAGTTTCGCACGGCGGAGTACCTCCGAACAAAGATCGCGGTTTACCCGCATTCATACTCAGACATTCTGGTCGAGACGAGATACGGCGATATGATACCATTGACCGAGAACGTGACTGACCCCGTCGGCTATGATCGCTTTAGGGAGAGAGCAATAGGCATCATGGATCGATACATCCGATCTGCTTCGGATGGACAACAAACTGTCCTCGATATTTTTGGAATCAACCCGCACCCCAGTGCTGTAGGTGATTTACTCGAACAAATCATCTACGCATCAGGTGGAAACGTCAGGAGGCTACTGGCAATCCTAGACACCTGTATGCAAGAGGCTTATGCCGACCATTGCGGACATAGCCTAGTGAACGCTGACCACGTAAATAGTGGTCTGCGGAAACACTCCGCGACAGCCGAGTCAATCCATGGGCGAGCTGATCTGGACTTTATCACGACACTTGCGAAGACCTGCCGAGCGCGATCTACATTCCGATTTCAGTTCCCCTACAAGGCGCCCGTTCTTGGAAAGTATGTTGGCAAATCGGAAGAGCACAATGTACTCAAGATCTCCGAGGCTGGCACAGGCAGGCGGGGAACGATCTATGAGTTCGACTATGCCTTCTGTGTTCGGAACGACATCCCAACCCACTACATTAAGGACTCCGAGAAAATTGACAAAGAGCGGTCCAGACGTTCAGGAGCTTGGATCACGCGAGTCGCCCAACTTTCGGAGGAAGTCCTCGAGCACGCTGAGATTACTGGGAAAATTGAAGGAACAATCGAATTTGTGGCTGAGGGGGGAGGCATGCTTAGTGCGGATGACGGGGATGACTATTACTTTAGCAAAAAAACAATCATTGACGGCGATCAAGGCAAAGCGCTGATCATTGGGAAAAGGACTAGATTCTACCCAGTGAACACTAGCGGTGTTAACTCCGCGCACGCAGTTGAACTTCTTTAAAGTTTCGGAATCGAAAGATTTTCGTAATAACCCCCCCGGTTTTCGACTTTCATCAGGTATGGAACGAAGTTCGTCCCACCAAGCCGATCGCTTTCTGGCACGGCTCCGCCCCTTGGATCGGGAGCTGGAGTGCTACGCCCGGCGGATGACTGCGAATGCGGATCTCGCCTCGGACGACGATTGTCTTTGACGACTTTTCAGTGGGTGATGGTGTGGGTATTGGCGGCGGGGAATGATGGAGCGATGGAGGGGAAGGGATTCCCCGACTGGCCGGGCCGGGGGATGAGGGGGGGGATGGCTCCGCGAGTGATGCGCGGAGCCGGGAACCGGCCAGTCGGGGAAAAGTCAGCAAAGGGTTTGTGCACGGGACTGAGAAGATGCGGGTTCGCTCAGGGCGCCGTAGATGAGGTAGAGGAGGCGGTTTTTCCCCGCGGATTTCGCGATGCCCGGCAGGAGTGGATCGTCGGGGAGCTGGTTGGGATCAGAGGCGATCACGATGACGCAGAGTTCGCGGCTCCAGCGGGTGGCGAAGTTGAGGAGGGATCGCTCGGTGGCGTCATCCTCGGGGAAGTCGAGATCCACGATTACGCAACCGCAGCGGGAGGGGACGATGCCGAATTCCTTCTCACGGGAGAAAGCCTCGACGGTGAATCCCTCGGAGGCGAGGAGCTGGCTCAAGGAGAGCCGCTCGGATGCTTTGGGGGCGACGATTGCGACGGTGAATTCCGAACTCATGCCGCTGACCATACCTGGCAGCGGACGGACTTGTCTTTGGCAGGCGGCGACAAATTGTAGGTACGCGGTGCCAGCGGGGGGTCAGCGCGGCAGGTGCTTATTCCGGTAATCCATCGGGGAGTCGTCCTCCCAGCGGCGGAAGGCTCGGTAGAAGGCACCAAGCTCTTGATAGCCAAGGAGGAAGGCGATTTCCTTGATGGGAACTCGCGGATTGGTCAGCAGTTTGCAGGCCGTGGTATGGCGGAAGGAATCGCGCAACTCCCGGTAGGTAGTGCCCTCGTCCTTGAGGCGGCGTTGGACCGTGCGGAGGTTCAGCCCGAGAGTGCCGGCGATGGTGTCGATCCCGGGGTCGCCGGCGGGGAGCCGGACCATGAGGATGCGCCAGATCTGGCTGATCAGAGAGTCGGCCTTTGGAAGGGCATCGAGAATGCTCCGGGCATAATTCTCGAGGTAGTGATCGAGAGAGCGATCTGCGGAGGGAATCGGGAGATCGAGGTCCGCAGCGTTGAGCTAGAGGACGGCTGCTTCGGCACCAAATTGCACGGGGCAGCGGAAGAAATTGTAAAATGGCGAGGGGTCGGCGGGAGCCTGCTGTGGAATGCTGACGGCGGCGGGGCGGAGATCGTCCTCCGTGATTTCGCGTGCCGATGCGAGGATGCTCGAAAGCCGTGAGATGATGGGATGTTCCAGCGCCACAAGGTCGACCGAGGCCGTGATTTCGAGATCGACGAGTTCATCCCGGGGCTCGAGTGAGAAGGTCAAGTCCTCGGAGATAATGCGGCCGTACCGGGAGAGGCTTCGGAGTGCATTTCCGAGGGTATCGCTGGAGGCCATGATGTAGCCGACCAGTCCGATATCGTGGACGCGGACGGACTCCCCGAGCTTGAGTCCGAGCAAGGGGCTGTCGACGCAGCGGATGATTTCCCGCCAGAGGGCGTAGAGCTTTGTCTTTGGAATGCGCGCATCGGGATCCGCGAGGTCGGACTTGGCCAAGCCGGCGGCCCGCTCGAGCGCGGCGCGGTCGAGACCGGCCTTCGCTGCCCGGTCCAGCATAATTCCCGGGACACGCGCCAAGGTGGTGAGGTCCATGCCGGCTGCTGGGGGCAGTTGCTGGGAGTCGGGATTCAGGATCGTGGTGAGACTATTCGATGCTGAGTCTACGAGTCCGACGGCGGTTCGGTCAAGGGGGGAGTGCGTTGTTATTGATTCGTTATTTAGGAGGAGCCGTGGTCCGTTGCTACCGGAGCCGACCTCGCCCCATGGCTGGATCTCCATGGGTCTAGCGGGACGGAAAGTCGAAGTAGGTCGCGGGAAAGGGCTCGTTCTTGAGCGTAAAGTGCCACCACTCAAACTTGTAGAAGTTGAAGTCATGCTTCGTCATGACGGCTCGTAGGAGCATGCGGTGGGCACGCTGGGCGGCCGTGACCTCGTCCGAGAGGGATCACGATTTCTTGTCGAAGAAATCGAAGCCGCTTCCCATGTCGAGCTCCTCGCCCTCCGGTCCCACGATGGTCAGGTCCACGGAGCTTCCACGGGTGTGACCGGATTTCGGAGCGATGTAGTCACCAATTAGGTCCTTCTTCGCGATGTTCGGGTAGTAGGTTTGCTTCGTCTCGGTGTCCTGCAGATCCCTGACCCACCTTACGAAGTGATCGACAGCCGGCTGCGGCCGGTAGGCGTCGAAGACCTTCAGGCTCAGTCCGAACGGCTTCAGTTCGTCCTGCACGGACCGGAGAGCGAGGGCGGCTTGGCGGGTGAGGATGCACTTGTTCGCTTCATAGCCATCGACACGCTTTGCGGTGAAGTTGTTGCCGTTGAAGTAGCGTATTTCGAGCACGATTGACGGTGCGATCTCGTGCAGGTAGACGAAGCCCTTTGGAAGGGCATCGTCCGCGGCTGGAGAGAACGACGCGGCAGAGAACTGCACGAGGATGATTCCCAGCAGGAGGCGAAGTTGAGAGCAACGAGTCATAATCAGGTCATTTGGTGGGGAGCCAAGCTCTTATGAAACGAGAACCCTGAGCCTGGTTTTATCGATGTCTTTCCCCGGGCGCGCCGGGGGGGGGGGCTGCTAGAAATTTGCTGTTTTGGAGGGATGCTTGAGGGCTCCGTTGAGAGGGGAGAGTGGCTAACGCTGAATGGAGCGGGGCGACATAGACTCAAGCGAAGCGCTGAGCCCGAA
>Ga0206130_10004335_pt1 | contig 17632 bp, 18 predicted proteins | sample Helgoland_Spring_9_FD_148637 | JGI IMG/M metagenome (GOLD analysis project Ga0206130, IMG submission 148637) | Pelagic subsurface seawater microbial communities from Kabeltonne, Helgoland, North Sea - Helgoland_Spring_Bloom_20160512_1 | ecosystem: Environmental > Aquatic > Marine > Epipelagic ... | reverse complement strand
TAATTCTATTAAAATCTAATTGTTCAATAGAATGATCAACGACATATAAAAAGATTAGCAAGTGTCGTCTAATCGTTTTGTTTACTTTCGTAAAATGACTTTAAACAAAATTATTATTCTATTACTTTCTATTACGTTCATTATCAGCTGTCAAGAGGATGAAACAATTGTTCTTGACGAGGTAATTCCTGAAGCACCTAAGAATTACAGCTTAGAGTTTGACTTCTCTAATGAATATCCAATTGGGCATGATCTAGGCTTGAATTTCTTCAATGATATAACAGTTGGTGTTATTTCCTATACTGCTAATGAAGTCCAGCTTATAACAGCTGCTAATACCAGTTCCTACATATTAAGCGGTAATAGTATTTCCGATCTAACAGAAAGTAGTCAGGTTGCGGCTCCTGAACCCAATACATTTTACAAAAATTATGTGGGTTTGGGTCAATTAATCATAGACCCACAAGGAATTATGTACAGTGTTTTTCACGCAGAAGAACATGATGGCAGTATACTGCCTGGGAACATTCCTGGATTCTATGCATCTATTGGATTGGGTATTTCTAATGACAACGGTGTATCGTTTGAATTAAACGCTCAACCAATCATTCAAAATATATACGATATTAATTATGACAATGGAGCTGGAGACGGTGGTCTTGGAGAGCCATCTATAACCTACTCTAAAGATTCAACGGAGGTTTATGTCTATTATGTCGATCACAATCGAACAGGAAGGGGCGTTAATATTTGTATGGTAAAATTTAATGTAAAAGTAGACGGTTCGCCAGATTTTTCCACCTGTTACTATTTAGACAACAACAATACTTTTACTAGTTCTGTCATTCGATCACAAGAGGTTGTTGCAGGTCTTGGTTACGCCGATGCAATATTTCCACATGTTACCTACAATGCATTTATTGATAAATACATTATGGTCTATTCTTTGAATCACTATGGAGAATTTACTAGTGGTGTTGATACACCAGTTGAATCAGGTATTTATTACAGGCTTTCAGATGACGGTCTTTCTTGGTCTGAACCCGCTAAAAAAATATTAACAGGATGGTCTATACCTTTTAGTTATGACAGTCACTCTTATTTATGGCATCCAAATTTGATCTATTCTCAACAAGACCAATCAAAAGGTCATTTAGTCTACTCAAAGGCAGCCAATTTACAAGAAGGACATAAAATGTGGGCTATTGAATTTCAGTTTATAGAAAACTAGTTTCATATAGTTGAACCTTTTAATTTTTGATTAATCTTCGACTTTCAAAGTACCTATCGATGACTTTTCGCTAGGTATTTTTTTATGCCTGGACGCAACGTTTTTAATTAATTTTCATACCCACAAATCGAAATAACTAAAACTAAAAAAATATAAACTTTACTTATGACTCAGCGTTTTAAATTAATCAACCATTTCATTCAATATATTAACAATGAAAAATTTAAACATCCTAATAATCCTATTATTAGCCATATTTATACCTTCAAATCTAGTCTCGCAAACACCTTGCGATGCTGACCACATAGTTCTATTAACGAACTTTGAATTTACACCATCTGAACTTACAATTGCTCCTGGAGAAAGTGTTGCCTTTATAAATATCGAGGGTAATCATACGATCAACGGAATTTTAAGTACAGTAGCAGATACCTCTTTTAATAATCCATTTGAATTCTTCCTTGAGGAAACTGTCGGAACAGTTAGTGGAACCTGTATGGGTGTGATTGATTTTGATGAACCAGGCACTTATTCCTTTGACTGTAGTTTAGATTTCAATGCTCAATTAGGAATGGTTGGAAAAATAGTTGTTGACGCATTTACGCTTCAAGATTTACTACAATTTAATGATACCATCGGGGCTTGGCAATCTACTTATGCTATTAATGCTTATATCCCAGAAATTTTAAATGGAAATCAACAAATAACCGTATTCCTGCCAAATGATGCAGCAGTTGATGCAATGGGAGAACTAATCAATTTAAACCAATTTGATCATGTTGGATTTGTAGACATGGAGGAAGCACTAAAGTATCATATTGTTGAAGGAGTATATTTAGAGGAGGACCTTGTTCCCGGAACAGCTCTTACTACAATTCAAGGACAGGAACTTGTTATTAGTGAAGTGAATGGAAACTTGGATATTTCTGGTGGAAAAATTGTACAATCAAATTATACCGCTTACAATGGTGTTGCTCATGTTATTGATATGTGTCTGGCACCAGAAGGATTTCCTGAAGCTACTGTCTGGGAAATTATAAAGCAAAGTCCTAATCATACCATATTGGAGTCTGCTGTAATTAATGCTGGCTTAGTGGAAGAATTGAGAAATCAGAACGACCTTGACCCAAGTCTAGAACTACCAGGTCCATTTACCGTATTTGCTCCAACCGATGCAGCTTTCGAGGCATTAGCTGAAGACTTAGGCTATTCAATTTCAGAGTTATTAACTGGTCAGTTTATTGATAACATAGTAAAAACGCACCTTATAGGATCTAAGAATCTAAGTGGAAGTTTATTTAATGGCCAAATTTTAGCCAATTATGAAGGCGATTTTATTGAGGTTGATGTAAATGGAGATGGAATATTTGTGAACGATGTAAAAGTCCAAACCCCTGACCTTCTTGCTTACAATGGTGTTGTGCATGTACTTAATGAGGTTATAGCTCCTGACCTACCGCCTGTTGCAGGTAGCTGTGGTACATGGACCATTGTTTTAAAAAGCTCATTTGGAGGATGGCAAGGTAGTTCGATTGAGTTATATATAAACGATGAAGAAATCACAAGCGAGACATTGGTTTCTGGAGCTTCTGCTAGTTTTCAATTTGGTGTTGACGCTGAAGCTATTGTAGACATTTATTTCAATAACCAAGGTGGAGCAAGCGGCATCTCTTACGAAGTATATGATGAAAATAATGTACAACTATTTGCGACTGCTGGAAACTCAAATAATTTTGGCCCTCAAAGTGTAAAAGGATTAAGGGCTTGCCAGAAGCCATTATCATGTGGTGATTTTGAAATTCAAATGTTTGATGAATTTGGCGATGGTTGGGATTTTGGAAGTTTAGATGTCTACAAAAATCAAACTTATTTCCAAACTATCAATATGCCCATTGGAGCAGAACAAGTAGCATTTATTCCTACAGAAAAAGGAGATATTTTAGATTTCTTGTACTATGGTGGAGCATACCAACAAGAGAATGCATTCATAATATATGATCCGAGTGGAGCAGAATTAGCTAATGAATATGATTTTACGGTAGCGCCAAATGATGTTTTAGACATTGAAGCATGTCCAAATCCGACATCCACTAAAGAGATTAATTTAGTGGTAAAAGCAGAATTGTTTCCTAACCCTACTAGCGGATTATTAAACATTCGTTCCCAAGAAGAAATTCAGTCAATTCGTGTTTTTGATTTAATGGGCAGAAAAGTCTTTGATGCCCCTTATCAAAATGAGGCAATTGATCTTTCCTTTTTGAAAGCCCAAAATTATATTGTTGAATTGCAAAAGGAATTAGCTGTGGAGATTCATAGGATCCAATTACTGAAATAAAAACAACTCATTATAAAAAGGACTTTAGAAATCTAAAGTCCTTTTTATATAAATTGCAGCTTTTACTCAAAGTTATATGCATAGATATATGTCCATAAAAAAAGCCCCGCGTTTGAAACGCGAGGCTTTTTTTTAGCAGTATCCAAGATCATTATCATCTTTGAAAATGTCTTCGTTAACAACCTTCATAAAATTAGGTTGATTTGGAGTACTTGCTACATTAGCTGGTTTAATGATTCCTATTAAAAGGAAAAGTCTTGAAATTATGTGTCTCATGAGCTGGGCATTTAGAATTTAGTCCTGTGGACCTTGAATATGTTCCGATTATATGAGTATAACGTCACTATCAGGACTTATTGTTCGCCAGCAAACAAAAAAACCGACAAATTCAAACGATTTGTCGGTTTTTATACGAAATATCAATGTATTATTCTAAAATCTCTGGTGACATACCCATATTCGAGAAACCTCCATCATGATAAAGGTTCTGCATAGTAACCATTCTCGTAAGATCAGAGAATAGAGAAATACAATACTGTGCGCAGGCATCAGCACTAGCATTTCCTAATGGCGACATTTTATCTGCATAGCTAAAGAACTCTGTAAATCCTTTTACTCCTGAACCCGCTGTAGTCATCGTCGGAGATTGAGAGATAGTATTTACACGTACATTTGCCTTCTTAGCATAATGGTAGCCGAAGCTTCTAGCAAAAGACTCCAATAATGATTTAGATTCAGCCATTTCACTGTAATCAGGGAATGTTCGCTGAGCAGCAATGTATGAAAGTGCAAGAATAGATCCCCATTCACTCATAGCATCCAACTTGTAAAGAACTTGCATCATCTTATGGAAAGAAATCGAAGAAACATCAAATGTCTTCTGCATCCAATCATAATTCAGATCTGTGTAGTCCTTTTTCTTACGAACGTTTACAGACATTCCAATTGAGTGAAGTACGAAATCAAGTTTACCACCAAGTGTTTCCATAGACTTTGAAAACAAGTTCTCAAGATCCTCCATAGAGGTAGCATCAGCAGGAATCACCTCAGCATTAAGCTTATCAGCTAATTCTTGTATTTTACCAAAACGCATTGCCACAGGAGCATTTGTAAGTGTAATTTTTGCTCCTTGTTCAACACAATGCTCAGCAACTTTCCAGGCGATAGATTGCTCATCAAGAGCTCCGAAGATCACCCCTCTTTTACCTTCTAACAGCTTATTAGCCATAATTTTCAATTTATTCAGTTTGCTAAAAGTTCTTTTGCATTTTCGATAGCGCCTTTTGATGGCGGGTCCTGACTAAGCATAATAGCCAAAACATCCACACGCTCATCGACATTTAATTTGCGAATATTGGAATAAGTTTGATTTTCACCAACTTCTTTGAACACAAAATAATGCAATTTACCTTTTGAGCCTATCTGAGGCGAGTGGGTAATGGACACAATTTGGTGTTCCGAAGCTAATCGTTCAAGCATAATTCCCATCTTCAAAGCCACATCTCCTGATATACCAGTATCGATTTCATCAAAAATCATAGTTGGTAAAGGTATAGCACTTGCAACAAGAGATTTGATAACCAAGGTAAGCCTTGATAACTCTCCACCGGAAGCCACGTCTTTAATTTTCTTTAACTCTCCTCCTTTGTTTGCATTAAAAAAGAACTCCATAGCATCCATCCCTGATGGGCCAGGCTCTTCCAATACATTCATTCGTACTTCAAATCTAGCATAATTCATACTTAGTTGACCCAAATTGGAACGAACTTGATCTTCAAAAGCAGGAATTACATCATTTCTTTTTTTCCTTAACTCTTCCGATAATTTCAATAATGTAGAACGCAGCTGCTCAAGCTCTAAAACTACCTCTTCCAAGTCAGCATCTAGATTAACAAAGCCATTTAACTTTTCTTGTAATGCTTCTTGAACATCCAAAAGTGCTTTATCATCTGAAACAAAATGCTTGTTTTGCAATCGGTATAAAACATCTAATCGTTCTCTGATCTCATTTAAGCGTTCTCCATCGATATCTGTTCCTTCTGCAACACGCTCGAAATCATTCGACAATTCTTGCAGCTCAAAATAGATAGTATTAAAACGATCACTTAGTCCTTCAAGATCTTCAGAGAGGTTACGAACCGGCCCCATTGCCACTCGAAGCGTCTCCATCTGACCAAGAAGAGCTCCTTCGTGTTCTGCAAGTTGGCCATATATACCACTTAGTGTTTGTTTAATATCGCCAGCATTCTCTAAGATTTTAATTTCTTTTTCAAGCCCTTGCTGTTCCCCTGACTCTAGATTCACTTCAAGTAATTCTTTAAGCTGAAACATAACAAAATCTTTTTCGCGCAATGACTCTGCCTGCGCAGACTCAAGCTCCTCTTTCCGTTTGCTAAGCATCTTATATCTCTTATATTGATCCAAATAGGTATGCATCAATATTTTATTATCAGCAATAGCATCAACTACTTGTACATGAAAGTCTATTTGATGAATATCAAGAGTATCAAATTGCTGATGCAGATCAATCAGAAAAGCACTTAATTGACCTAGTGTTTTGAGGTTAACTGGGCTATCATTTATGAAGGATCTACTCTTTCCTGAGGGCAGTAATTCCCTCCTTATTATGGTTTCCTCTTCATAATCTAATTCATGTGACTTAAAGAAAGACTTTAAGTACTCATTCTTCAACAAAAAGGAAGCTTCAACTACACATTTCTTTTCCTTATCGAATAGGCTTTTAGAATCTGCACGTTTTCCCAATATCAAGCCAAGTGCTCCAAGTATTATAGATTTTCCCGCACCAGTCTCCCCAGTTATAACTGTCATTCCTTTTGAGAAATCGAGCTCAACCTTCTTGATAAGTGCGTAATTTTTAATTTTTAGTGATTTTAACATCTAAAATGGGTGTATTATTAAACCAAAGACCTTCCAAATTAATTAAATATGCAAGTTTATCATATTCAGGAAGAATAAAAATGATGACTTTTATTTGAGTTCAGGGCATTTTTGTATTAATTCAATTAAATTAATACTTCGCCAAGATTAACACCAATGTAAATGCTTAGACAAACACTTTTTACAACTCTACTTTTTCTAGCCATTCAAACTCTAGGTCAAAATGGACTTTCCAGACCTGAACTAGAGGCAGGTGTCCCCAGTAGAGTAACCCTTAATAGGTTCAATCCCTCCACTGTACCCTTTGAGTTTATTAATGACTTCATAGTCATCGATATGGTCCTTAATGAGCAGATTCTTCTAAAATTCATCTTAGATACAGGTTCTGAAGCTAGTATAATCACACAACCTGAAATCATTGACATGCTTGGTATACCAAGAGGCAAGGTAGTTAAACTTTATGGAGCAGACAGAAAGACAATTCTAAATGCACAAATTCTACCCATCGTCCAACTTAAAGCTTCCAACCTGAACTTTGAAAACATACCAATTTTGTTGTTACTAGATAACTACTTCAATACTTCCACAGATATCGGTGTGCAGATACATGGAATCCTAGGTGCAGATATCTTGCGAAGATTTATTATTGAAATAAATCCAATTGATCAGACTATTACATTCCATAAAAAGCTTCTGAACAAACAAAGACTAAAAAAATATACACGCATCAATAGCGATTATGACAGAGGGCGATTTTTCACAACCGTTCAAATCAATCAAAACGGGAAAGAAAAAAATGAGCGTTTCCTCATCGACTCTGGGTCCAATGAAGCGATTGTCTACCACTTGGATACAATACGCGATGCCGAGCTTGCAACGAATTTGGTGCCAACAACTATTAGTCAAGGCTTGGGTGGTGAGATTAAAGGCTATACAGGATTTGCTACTTCCATAGAATTGGAAAATTTACTCATACGGAATATCCCAATCCAATACCAAGTACTTAGCTATGGTGATAGCCTAACAAGCTCCAGAAGTGGAATACTAGGAATACCTGTTCTTAAGCAATTCAATATCCTGATGGACTACGCCAGAGGAGACGTATACTTGAAAAAGAATAAGCTATTTGGCTCCAATATAGAACGCGATAAATCGGGAATCAGCCTTATTGCGTCAGGCCCTAGTTTGAATGATTTTATTATCACTAATGTTTTCCCAGGCAGCCCAGCTGATCAAGCTGGACTAAAAAAAGATGATCGAATCATATCCGTAAAAGGAGTAAATAATAAACTCCTTGGGCTCAGTGACATAAACAAAAAGTTTAAACGTAAAAATGGTCGAAGAATGCGCCTAAAAGTCAAACGTGGAGCAGAAACTATAAGTGTCAGCTTTAGACTGGATGATTACCTGCTAAAAAACTTTAGCTAGTCCTTTCATTATTAAATATATTTGGTTATTTTTGCAGTCGAATTTATTAACAAAACATTTTATAATGTTCGCAATCGTAAATATAGCCGGTCAACAATTTAAAGTTGAGAAGGGACAGGAATTATTTGTCCACCGGTTAGAAGCTGAAGAAGGTGCAAAGGTTACCTTCGACGAAGTTTTGCTCACAGACGACAAGGGCAATACACAAGTAGGCACGCCGATTTTGGATGTTAAGGTAACAGCTACTGTTCTTAGCCATCTAAAAGGAAACAAGGTAATTGTTTTCAAGAAAAAACGTCGTAAGGGATATAAAGTTAAGAATGGTCACCGTCAATCATTGACACAGATCAAGATTAACAAAATCGCTTAATTGAAATTTATTCTATCAATTTAAAAATTTTATCCAAATGGCTCATAAGAAAGGTGTCGGTAGTACGGATAATGGTCGTGATAGTAACAGTAAAAGACTTGGTGTAAAATTGTTTGGTGGACAAGCTATTAAAGCTGGTAACATCATCGTACGCCAAAGAGGTACAAAATATCATGCAGGTGAAAATGTTTACATAGGTAAAGATCACACAGTTCACGCAAAAGTGGACGGTACTGTATCTTACAAAAAAGGTAGACTTAACCGTACATTCATAAGTGTGATCCCTGCTTAATAGCAGCGCATCAACTTCACAAAAAAACCTGCTCTTTTTAGAGCAGGTTTTTTTATTGCCCTCAACGTATAGCTTTTAGTCTATTTTCTTCAAGCCAACCAGCAGTTCCATTGGTCATCTCTACCTTTAACCATCCACCAATCTGGTCCTTCTTGAACACTAAATTACCAGATCGAAGGGAAGCAACAATAGAACTTCGAACTTCAGGACTTTCTCTTAATTCACTTTGGGCGATTAGAACCACATAGCGATCTGAATCAGCTAAATAAGCCGCCTTACCAAAGGCAGTCAGCAGACAGAGTACTAAAACGATAAGATTACTGATTAACGGCCAACGCTTAGGGAATATGCCTTTTCTTTTCCCATAAAAGAGGCCAGTGCCAAGGATCGCAAAAAACAAAGCCAGTATAGCCCAAGCGTTTACTGGTAATAAAAAATAGAGATTCTTCTTAAATTCATTGAGCAAAAAAGGTTCTTCTTTTATCTCAAGTAATTCCTGCCGGATAACATCGATATTATTTGCAGCTATTGCCGAACTAGGATTGAAGAAAGCAGCACGCTCATAAAACCAACGAGCATTGCCCTGATCACTATTGGAATAAAACATATTACCAAGAGCGAGTAAAAGCCCTTCATCATCACCAAACATATTATATAAGGACAGACCTTCATCTATAGTATAACCACCAGTGGTATCTTGAATAAAGGCATTCAGACTTGATTCATCTAATTCTGATTGAGCATTAACACCAATCAATTGAATAAAATAAAATACCCCTAGAAATAAAATACTCAACCGCTTCATAGCTATTTGACTTAATATTAAGAATTGATCAGAAGGCTTAGTTCTTTTTATTGCCCTCATCAGATTTAGGCTCTTTTGCCACCTTGGGTTCGACCTTTACATCTTTGCCTTCAGCAGGTACTTGCTCAGCATCAACTTCTGCTTCTTGCTCTGAAAGTCCCCTCCTAGCCATTTCCGGATCAAATAACATATCGAAATAAAGGGGTCGAAACTTTAGATCCCAATTAAAACCACTTAGTTTTTCAGGATTTGAACCTACTGCTTTCATTGGTATACTTGTACCGTCTGGCTGTTGAAAGAAAGTTAGTCTTTTTACCTTATTGTCACTGAGAAACATCTTCATATTTGCACTCAACATCTTATTCATACCAACATAAGCATCCGTTTCATCCTGAATAAAATAAATACTCTCCACGTTTCCATTTACAGTCAAGTGGTTTATAGTGTCAGCTTTAAAAACAACATCTATCTCCCTACCCTTCATCTGATTAAAAAACAATAGGTCTGTACTATTTATAACGAATGCTTTTTGCTCTAATCTGATTCGATCGACGGCATCATTAGCCATTTGAACCTTCATAAAAATAGCGCTAAACTGACTGGAGTCAGACCAGGCGACAGGATCACCATAAAGTGTAAATAAGGAATCTAATTCTGAATAGTCTAAAGAATCACAGATTGCCTGTATGCCATTCCCATAAATGCGAACATCATTGAAAGCCTTCATTTTACGAGAAACTACTGAATCTGTTACTATACTATCTTTTTGGGTTTGGAATAAGAGGGTATCCGATACCATAAATAGACTATCGCCTTCATTTCCTTCCATTAAGACATAGGGCCTTCCGAAAGGACTACCTAGACAAACCAAGTCATCTCCACTATTTGCAATTAGACTAGAATCACAATAAATACTAGTATTGTTACTTGTATCCTTTAATATGACATTTCCTTTTGCGAGCCCTGCTCCTGTTTCATTATTAAAAAGAATCTCTTCCTCAGCAAAGATCTGAAAACTCCCATCATTAAGATTTGAAGCTCCAAATAGTTCATAATTATCTGCTTCCCTGTAATACACTGCTGTATCTCCAAAAACAACAATATCTTCTTTCTGATAAGACACATTATGTATCAGTAGTAGTTTTTCCGTTTCTTCAAAGTAATTAATTTGATCAGCCTCCATCAAACTAAGGGAATCTAACAAGCGGGCTTCATCAATCAACTCGACCAAGCCTAAGCGTTCATCATACTTTATTGTATCTGCTTCAGCAGACAAATCTTCCCCAACATACTGCGGTCTTTTAGTCAATACGGCCTTCCCCTCCTCTACCTGATATTGGCCTGCTTCACAATAAATCCTATTCAACTCATGTTTGATAAGCGTTGCAGAAAGAAAATCTACCGTTTTGCTAGATGTATTGTATAGGATAGAATCTGCTTGAACATTGAAGGAATTTCCAACCACTCGCACACTATCCTTGAATACTGCTTCATTGGCACTAGTATTGAAGTATCCTCTTTTAGAAATCAACTGAGTAGAATCATTAGTAAGCAATGCTCCTGAATTGAAGGTTGCCACCCTAGTATTAAGGTCATAAAGCAAATTCGGTGTATACAAACGCTGATCGGCAGTAAGAAGCACTACATCTTCCTCGAGTAAAGCACTGCGCCCATTCGAATTATACTCCAGCTTATTAGATAGAATGCTGACAGAATCACCTTGCTGAATAAGAATATTGCCAGTTGCAAACAACAAAGTATCATTTAGTACTAAGGCAGTATCTGCATACATAAACACACTATCTTGACGGATCTCTACAGAGCCAAAAAGATAGCGGAAAGTAGAGTCTCCTTTCTCTTCAAGAACTCCCTCCTCCGAATAATCCATGACAATTATACCATTTGTACTTTTGTATACCTGTTGGCCATACAAACTTCCTATAAAGGAAAAACAGAAACAGAAAGTAACAATAAGTAGAGCTTTTCGCATCTGAACGTAATCTATTTTCAATTTATTCAAGTGTATAAAGAAAGAATCGTTTATTAAATTGTTTGATTTTTTAACTTTATGCTGAAATTAAAATTAATAATTTATGATTCAAACTAAGCAAACAGTTCTTCTTTGGTTAGCAGCAATTTTGCCTGCGTCACTTTTTAAGCTTACCATTGCAAGTTCTGCAGAGCAGACAGAGACAGGAATATTTGCAGATGGGGTATTCACATTAGGAGAGAGCACGCCAAGTCTAATAGCTTATATCTTGGCAGCTGTAATTACAATAGCAGCAAGCTTATTATATAAGAACAGAGCTTTACAAGTAAAAACAGCCTGGGTTTCATTCTTAGTTCTACTAGTGGGTATGCCTTTGGCTGTATTTATGAGCATTAATGGCACAGAAGCTATAGCTAGGCCAGGCATTGCAGCACTTTTAGTGCTAGTATTCAGCCTAGTGTTAATCTATCTTTCTGTACGATTTATCAAAAAGGATATAGCCATTGTAAAATCAATGGATAGATTAAGATAAAAAAAAGCCTTGTGAAATTCACAAGGCTTTTTTTTACAGGTCTTCAGTTCGTTTCTTAGCCGAATAGTTTACTTTAACTTGTCCGGACTTTCGAAGCTTTTCTTTTACATCAGTAACAATACCCATCGTTACATCAGAATCAACCTTTAGAGAAGTTGTAATTTTAAATTGTAACTTCTCTGGAACACTTGCTTTGTGGTTTTCCAAAAACAAAGGAATATCCTCTATATCGGAAATTTTATCTCCTAATTGAATTTTAGGACTTGTACCATATTGTTCCTGGTAATTCTTTGTAGGACGACCAATGTGGATATAGTTTACCAAAGATTTCTCCTGAAGTTTTGTCAGCTCTGTTGCTTGAGGTGTCTTGACTTTAATCTTCAACTCAGATTCTCTCATCACAGTTACTACCATGAAGAAGAACAGAAGCATGAAGATAATATCAGGAAGAGAAGCCGTTGAAACTTCCGGTTCATCTTTTTTACCACCTGGTTTAAACTTTGACATAACTTATATTCTTTTAGGCATACAAGCCAAAGTTATAAGCTTTGGCTTGTATTATTATTTTAATACTATCCTTAACTTTCTTCACCGAAGTTAGTAGATTCTGCTTCCGAGATTACAAGAGGGAAATCGTCTCTGACTCCTTTTTGCTCTGCCTTGGTACAATCATCATAATTCTTACCATAGCGAATCTGCGCTTGCTCATCCCAAATCTCGTTGTAGGCAGCTCTCAACTCATTGTATACTTCCATATACGCATTGTAGCTTGTACCACGGTCATTTTTCAATGATACTATTGCCTGTTTCGGAGAATCAGCCAATGTAGGATCATTAGATGGGTTGGTGATAAATAGTTTAGTATCCTCTCTTAGTTCCCTAACAGCCATTGGAGTCTTACGAACCAAAAGATCGTTATTGGAGTTTACTAATACAGAATAAATATTTCTAGTATTAATCTGAGCTTCTGGTGGTGGATCATCTGACCACTCTGGAAGCTTTACAAGGATACCACTGTCCTCAAGGATAGTTGTCGTAACAAGAAAGAATATCAACAAAAGGAATGCAATAGCGGCCATAGAGCCGGCATTCACCTCGTTTTTTAATCTATCTTTAGCTCTTACTCTAGCCATGATTGACAGTTTTTATTTAAAGATATTAATTACTTCCATTACAATGAAAGAGACAAATGCACCCACAGAAAGGATAATAGCAGTCTTAACAAAACCACTGATCATCTTACTTTCACTTTCGTTTACATCAAACTCAACCATAGTTTCTGCTAAAGAACCTGTTTCAACACCCGAAGATGCAAAATAAAGGATTAGCATAAAGACAGCCAAAGAACCGAAAAGAATCAATCCTTTCTTTGCTCCGTCTGGATTTTTCGCAGCTGAAAGAACACCTAAAATTGCCCATGCTGCACCTGCAACGATAACCAGGCCGATCGCAGCTGCAATACCGAAACCATTTTCACCCTTAGTAGAGTAAAGTGTGATGGCAGCGATAACAGCAAGCAAACCTCCGACAATAAGTGCCAGAACCTGTCCGTTTTTTGATAAATATTTATACATAATCTTAAGTCTTTTAGATTAGAAATAAATTCTTATTTCTTAAATACACCATTCTCAACCATGATATCTACTAGAGAGATAGAAGCATCTTCCATCTTGTTCACGATACCATCAACTTTTGATACGATATAATTATAAAAGATCTGAAGAATAATTGCTACGATAAGACCAAATACTGTAGTCAATAGGGCAACTTTAATACCACCCGCTACTACTGTAGGCGAGATATCACCAGCCGCTTCAATATCATCGAATGCACCGATCATACCAATTACCGTACCCATGAAACCAAGCATTGGAGCCACAGCGATAAATAGTGAAATCCAAATCAAACCTTTTTCTAAAAGTCCCATCTGAACACCACCGTAAGCAACGATTGCTTTTTCAACAGCCTCAGGACCGCTTCCAGCATTTTTCAAACCTTCGTAAAGGATAGATGCAGTAGGTCCTTGTGTGGACTTACAAACCTCCATAGCACCTTCAAGGTCATCAGCCTTAAGACGATCATCAATTTTTCCTAAAAGTTTATCAGTATTAACTGAAGCAATATTTAGTGTAATAATACGCTCAATACAGAACGCAAGACCTAAAATCAAGGCAATCAATACAAGTGACATAAACTCGTATCCACCTTCGATGAATTTTTCTTTCAAAACCTGAAATCCTCCTGGCTCTTCAACTACTTCTTCAGTAGCATCTACAGACATCTCTTCAGCAGGAGCAGCTTCTTCAGCCATTGCCGCTGTAGTATCCATAGCAGCATCTTCCATAGTGGAGTCAACAGCTTCGACAGCGGTTTCCAAATCAGTGTTCTCTTGTTCTCCGTCCTGAGCAAAAGATGCTTGAGCAGTCATTGTCACAAGCCCTAATACAAAAAGTAACGCAAATAACTTTCGCATAGCTAGATAGTTTAACGAATTGTTTTTACAATTAGTGGTTATAAATAAAATGTGATATGCCTTGAGCTAAGAAAACAATATGGCGGAGAGAGCGGGATTCGAACCCGCGATACCCTTTTGGAGTATACACGCTTTCCAAGCGTGCGCCTTAAGCCACTCGGCCACCTCTCCAACTTCAAAAGTTCGCTCTACAAGACTATCTTGAATTTGTGACGCAATCGTGCTTGCATCCAACAATAGCGTAAAAATTGAAAAAAGAACTGAATTATCAAAAGAATAATTAATTAAATATAAACTCAGTTCACTCTTTTATTCAATGTTCACATATCAGATGCAATAAATAACAATTTGGTTGTGCTCATATTTTAAAAATTCTTGAAGCATTTTCGCTGGTAATCCTTGCAAGCTCTTCCAGTGGAACTTGCTTAATATCAGCCAACTTCTGAGCAATATAAGCAATATAGGCAGATTCATTTCGCTTTCCTCTCTTGGGAGTAGGTGACAAATAAGGTGAGTCAGTTTCAAGGACGAGGTGCTTTAGAGGAATTTTTTCCAAAACTTCAGAAAGTCCACTTTTTTTAAAAGTAAGTACCCCTCCTATTCCAAGATCAAAGCCAAGATCAATAATTTGCTTTGCTTCTTCATAGCTTCCACCAAAACAATGAAATATTCCTCTGGACCTTCCTGAGCCATAATCTTTCAAAACATCAATCAATAGCTGAGTAGTCTCTCTAGAATGGATTACAATTGGAATATCCAGTTTTTCAGCCCATTCAACTTGCATAAGGAATGCCGTCTTTTGTTCTTGCTCGTATGTCTTATCCCAATACAAATCCATACCAATCTCTCCAATAGCAACAAAAGAACGTTTATCTAACTCCGATTTAATATTTTCCAGCACTTGCTTGTAGTCCGCTGCAACAGAACAGGGGTGTAAGCCCATCATAGGGTGCATTTGCCCTGGATAAGCCGCTTCTAAAGCATACATCCCATCTATTGAATCCAAATCTATATTGGGGAGAAAAAAATGCTTTACGCCCACATCCAATGCCCGTTGAATCATCTCTGTTCTATCTTCTTCAAATTGATTGGCATATAAATGCGTATGTGTATCGATCAACATATTTTATATTTTTAAGCACTTTGCTTTGTTGGCACAAAAATATTCACAATTTTGTTGTTTATTCAAAAGAAGCGGAAATAAAATATCATAAACTTATAAATGGCTAAAAAACAAAAGTATTACGTTGTTTGGGTAGGTGCGAAACCCGGTATATACAATTCTTGGCCTGATTGTCAAAAACAAGTTGCTGGCTTTCCTAAAGCGCGGTACAAATCCTTTGAATCCAAACTGGAAGCAGAACTTGCTCTAAAAAAAGGCTATAGCATCACCTCCAAATCTTCAAAACAAAAATCATCAACATCCAATCCGCGTTCCAATATAAATTACATAAGTATATCAGTGGATGCAGCTTGCAGCGGTAATCCTGGAAAGATGGAATATCAAGGAGTGGATACCAAATCCGGCAAACAATATTTTCATTTTGCTTCAAAACTTGGCACCAACAACATTGGTGAGTTTCTTGCTATAGTCCATGGCCTATCGTTTTTAAAGAAACAAAACTCTAAACGAGCGATCTATACGGACTCAAAAAGTGCAATGAGTTGGGTTAGAAACAAAAAATGTAAAACAACACTTGAACGAAATACACAGACTGAAGAGTTATATAAATTGATCGAGCGTGCGGAAATCTGGCTCAAGCAAAACACATACAACACAGAAATATTAAAATGGGACACAAAATCTTGGGGAGAGATACCCGCTGATTTTGGCCGGAAATAATAAACTATGCTAGAAAGTTGGACATCAGTAGTTTCGAAAAAAATCTTGGAAAGATCCTATTCGGACTTCAGTTTAAAGCAAAACATTTCAATCTTCCAAAAACCAAAATTCAAACTCAAGAAAGAACGTATTGCACTGATTGGCTGCAATGATGGCCTACTGGATGCCGTACGTCCAATCCTATATGCTTTTGCTGGCAATTTTGGTAAAAACAATATCGCAGATTTAGGAAACCTTAAAAATCTAGATGCCGATCACAACCCACAATTAATGCAGGATTTGGTAGATGCAGGAATAACTCCTTTGATTGTATCTGCTACAGCGAGCCAACTGCATTCTCACCTTGTCTCTTCAATAAAGAACAAGAAAAAAATACATTGTAGTCTTATCGACGAAACAGTCCCTACTAAAGCGCAAGGGCCAATAGATCAACGATTATTATTCCCCATAGCTACAAATAAAATACAATGGCCCGATCAGTTCAAGATACTAGGGATTCAAAAGCATCAAGTAGCCGCAAAACAAATACAAGAGGCAGAAAAAAACAATCTACGCTTATTTAGACTTGGTGGTCTAAAAACGGATCTTACGATGGCAGAACCTCTCTTGAGAGATACGAACGTCCTAGGGTTCAATGGTAGGGTTCTAAAATCCAGTGAAACGCAAGACAAAGAAAATCATTCACCATCGGGTCTAAGCATTGATCAGGCCTGTCAGCTGATGCGCTATGCAGGTATCAACGAGCAAATGCAGTTTGTGAATATTTATGGATTCGATGATAGGTTTGCTCCAAACCCTACAACAGCTCATGCGGTAGCTCAATTAATCTGGTATTTCCTAGACGGTTTCTTTGATCAAAAAGGAGATTATCCAATTGATAAGCGAAAGTTAAAGTCGTATGTAGTAGATCTCAAATACGATAATCTTAATATTAGTTTCTGGAAATCAAAAAAATCAGGTAGATGGTGGGTTGAAGTACCAAGGGCTAAGGGGAAGTCAGTACTTATGCCATGTAGTCAAAAGGAATATGAAAGTTGTGCAGCAGGAATTCTGAGCGACAACCTTGTAGAGTTGCTAGAGTTATTCTAATCAATCCAATAATCGCTCTAAACCTATGCCCCTCGACCCTTTTAATAGAATTACTAATCCATTTAAATCCTGTAAATCAAACCAAGATTTCGTTGCTTGAACATCCTCAAAGTGAAGGATTTCTTTTGGCAAGGAGACTTTGCCGAACTCCTCCCCTACAAGCACACATTGAACTTCTAGACTTTGAACCAAATCAACAATATCTTGATGTGCCTTTTTCGAGAAATCCCCTAATTCCTTCATATCCCCGAGGATTAGCAGTTTTTTTCCTTTCAAACTCTTTAAAAACGATTGAATAGAAACCAACATACTATCTGGATTAGCATTATAGGCATCCTTAAAGACC
>Ga0206130_10004327_pt1 | contig 17657 bp, 14 predicted proteins | sample Helgoland_Spring_9_FD_148637 | JGI IMG/M metagenome (GOLD analysis project Ga0206130, IMG submission 148637) | Pelagic subsurface seawater microbial communities from Kabeltonne, Helgoland, North Sea - Helgoland_Spring_Bloom_20160512_1 | ecosystem: Environmental > Aquatic > Marine > Epipelagic ... | reverse complement strand
ATCTTTGGGATTTAATATATATATATATTCAATAGATTGCGTTGATTAATGGTATAACACCTCTAACAAAACCTCAAACGGAAATAGAAATGAATTTCAAAAAGCAAGTGCTAATCTTAATCTTTGTTACAAGTACTTTAAGTCCAATTAATGCACAGACATGGAGCAAATCATTCTCCGCAGGAGGATATGATATAAACAAAAAATTACTAGGCGGATCGGAAGTATTACAACTAGTAAAACACAAAGGTTTGTTATTCGCTTCAATTGGATACTGGGAAGACGAGAACAACATATGGTACGGCGGTTCCAATAGCAACATAGGTTGGGGGCAGATAAATCGATTAGATAATCCTTTTGGAGATTGGCAAGAAGATTTTTTTCTTGCCGCAAATTATCTTCGTCCTGAAATTCTTAAACAAATAATTTTCACAAAAGACCAGTTTGGCAATTCGCTATCAGCTCCAGATACAGTTTTGATTTGTGCTGGATATTCACCAAACTATATAACCAGACAAGTAAAGGTTAAGAGTTTTGTAAGAAACGATATGAATGGCAAATGGGGAGAAAGTCAGATTTTTCAAGGAGGCTTCCCTGACGGTGAGAACTACTCTATAAGAGATATTGAAATATATATAGACCAAGAAACTGGTTTAGAATATGTATTTGCAACTGTTGGAGTCCAAGGTATCTTTAAAGGCAAATATAATCCTTCAAATCCAGGGAAAATCGACTGGATAACAACCGCAGAGTTCGGTCCATTAACTATAAGACCTTTAGGGATTGAAGTAGCAAATGGGGGCCTCTACTTTTCATCTGGAAGTAGACTCTACAGACGTATTGATGGAGTTTTACCAAACTATGTTACAGATCACGACTTTAGTGACCTTGGCGATAAAATCAATTCTGCTGTAGGCGGAATTAGAGGTCTTACAACTATTGACAACCCTAGCGACAATAATCAAGCCTTATTAATGATGTGGTGTCCAAATGGTCAGTCTAAAGGAGTAATTTATCGTCTCGAACCAGATGGCGTAGATGGATTTAATCGTATTAATGAAACTCAATTATCTTCATTAATAGGAAATTATTTAACAGGTTCTAATATAAGTTATGTTCTTGGAGCATATAATGAATTTTACAAGTACATAGATCCGATAAGTAATAATACTAATCACATTGTAGGATTTGAAGCAAATGTATCAGGAGGCGGTCACCCAACTTGGAATAGTTATTACAAGGGAGCCATGTTTGCTAAACGAGATTTAAACGGTCAATACTCGATAGAGGAAATAAATGGAACAATAACTGAAAATGATGCTGCATTAGTTGCCAGCAGATGCTACGTTTCATCACCATTCCAAAATGAGAAGGCAATCTATTTTGGGGGCTTCGATCCTAATAGATATGTTTCAACAAATAAGGCTTGGGTATTTAAAAAAGACTTTAATCTTATTTCCGTTCAAGAATTAACAAATGATGAACCCGATTTTATGCTTTTTCCCAACCCTGTTAATAATGTGCTTTATATTAAAAGTAAAGATCTAATAGGTTACGAATTCCTGATATTAAACCTGTTAGGCAATCTGGTAATGACGGGAAATTTTAAAGAACAATATGAAACTATTAATGTCTCTCACCTACCCCCAAATATTTATTTCATCAAAGCTTCAAATAAGATTATGAAATTTATCAAAATATGATTAACACAACAAAAAAGCGGAATAATCTAAGGATTGGCACGAAAACAGAATTTTGCCCACCAAAATAGTTTGTAATTGTATTTTGCTAGAAGAATATTTTAAATTGGAGTTTATGTTAATGTCTGCCATTATTTAGACTCTCACACGCGACAAATATACGGCGATTAGAACGCTTTGTTCGAGACAAGAGAGTTAACGATATGAGTAAAATCTACACCCAGTTTTCAAAGTATTTAAACACTCAAGTTACAGTGAAGTCATCTAAAGTAAGTACTCGTAAAACACTACATTGGGTACATATAGCCATTGCTAATCTCAAGCGTACTTTATTAGGCATACATCAAAGAATAAATCAAGAAAATATTCAATTATATCTAGATAATTTTGCTATATATTAAGCCGTAGATACATCAACGACAGACTCTTAGATAGATTAATTATAGCTGCAGTTGGAAGTTGCGAGCACGCTTGACTGGGAGCACATAATTAAATATCTAATTTCTTATATTATGATATGTTAGAGTGTATATTTGCTCATTAAAATGAGTACTGATCATATAATCGTTTCATTTCAATTTATTTAAAATAAGTCCACTTGGAACAAAGCGATATACAGTCTACGAAGAAGGAACACATAAATCAAGTATCTGTTGAAAATTTTTCATCGGTTCAAAGTTCTAGCTACTCAATTAGTTATGTCAAACGTTCTTTTGACATAATATTTAGCATTTTAGTGTCACCTATTGCACTAGTAATTATTTTTTTTGTTATCTTAGTGTACCCTTTTTTTGGTGGATTTAGTATTTTTTTTAGTCATAAACGTGTTGGTTTAAATGGTAAAGATTTTAATCTTCATAAAATTCGAACTTATAAAAAAAATAAAATTTCTCATCTTAGCGTAGTTGATAAAGATGAATTAGAAATTGTTCCTGTAATTGGTAATTTTCTTCGATTATCAAGAATTGATGAATTACCTCAAATATTGAATATTTTAAAAGGAGAAATGAGCTGGATTGGTCCTAGACCTGAACAGTCGATGTTTGTTAAAGATATAGTTAAGAAAAATCCTAGATATCAATCAAGACATATAGTAAGACCAGGAATAACCGGTCTCGCTCAGATAAATAATCCAGATGCAACTTTTAAAGAATTTGAAGAAAAGTTGAAATTCGATTTTGAATATATTTGTAAATCAAGCCCATTATTAGATTTTAAAATTTTTCTAGTTAGCTTGAGAATAATATTTCGAAATTTTGTTAAATAGTTCTAATTATAAAAAAAATGTTCAGTTTGAGAAGTAATTTATTGTGTTTATTCATTTTTACAAGTCAATTTCTTTTTTCTCAAGGCTGGCTTGGCAAGAATCTTAGTAACATTAATGTAACTGAATTATCAAAATCAGAACAAGATGAGATAAAAAACGCTGCTAAACTCCAAGGTTTGAATGACGCGGATTTAGAGGCTGTATTAAGATCAAGAGGTGTCAGTTTTGATAAAACAAAAGAAAAAACATCTACAACAAAATCAGGATATACTATTGATACTATATCTAACAAACGTAAAAGAGTCAATGAAAATATACTTCAAAGTACCGTTGCTATATACGGCCAAGAATTATTTGGGGAAAATGGTATTGATTTTATTCCTAATAATAATATTGCTCCAACATCTGATTATGTTTTAGGCCCAAGTGATGAACTTGCAATAAGTATTTTTGGTTTACAAGAGGAGAATATCGATGCTACCATTTCGAGTAATGGGACTATTAAAATCCCATATGGCGGCCAAATAACTTTATCTGGACTAACTATTTCAGAGGCGGAACGTCTTTTAATAACCAAATTAAAAAAAGTTGGTTTTTATTCCTTGAGTAATGGTCAAAGCAAACTTAATATACAGATTACTAAGTTTAGAACCATAAGAGTTATGGTATGGGGTGCTAAACAATCTGGTGTTTTTTTATTACCAAGTACATCCACAGCTTTTCATGCTTTATTTTCTGCTAATGGTCCTGGATTAAACAGAAGTTACCGAAACATAAATATAATAAGAAATGGGAAAATAGTCAGTAACATTGATTTGTACGAATTGTTGTCAATGGGCACAAACTCCTCAGATATTACGCTAAAAGATAATGATATAATCTTCATACCATTTTATGAAAGAAGAGTTCGTTTAAGAGGTGAAGTTAAAACACCTGCGGTATTTGAATTATTACCAAATGAGAACATTTTATCTGCTATAAAATATAGTGGTGGTTATACAGAAATAGCATATGAAGATGCCGTTGAAGTAATACGATATGGTACTAAACAAAAAGAATTTTTCAATTTAACACAAGATGGGTTAAACAATTTCGAAGTTGTTGGCTCAGAAATTATTACCATTCCATCGATCTTAAATAACTTCAAGTACAGAGTTAAAATTGACGGGGCTATAGAAAGACCAGGATATTATTCTATGGCAAATGGATTAGATTTAAAAAAAGTCATAGAAATCGCTGGGGGGCCTAAAAAAAGTGCCTTAAATGATTACATCGTAATTTCAAGTAAACCTGTGGATGCAAGGAGATATTATTCTTCATATAATTTAGATTCAGTACTAGCTGGCACTTTAAAAGTTGATCTTCGTGAAAATGATGAAATTTTAATAGGTGACAGTTTAGATTTGTATCCTCTCGATAAAGTTAAAATTTTTGGTGATGTTATTAATCAAGGTGAGTTTGAATATGGTTCTAATTTATCGATTTCTAAATTATTATACTTAGCAGGTGGATTTAAAAAAGAAGCACTAACAACAAGTATTTTAATATCTAGAAAGATAGAAGATGAAAATAAATTATCAGTAGTGGATAAAATAAATTCTAAAAGAGATTTTTGGAATGACGATAATCTAAATGAATATCTTCTTAAGCCAGGTGACATAATTACTGTGTCTAAAAATCCTTTTTACCGAGAACAAATTAATGTAATTCTAGAAGGAGAACTTAATGTCCCAGGAGTTTATCCTATTTCTACTCTAAATCAGAATTTGTATGAAGTCGTTAAAAAAGCTGGTGGAATAAATAAATATGGGGATGTAGATGGTAGCTATTTGATAAGAATAAAGTCCCGTACGAAGTTATCTAATTCCGAAAAATCTAGTGAATATAAAATACTTAATGAACTCTACCAGGCAGATACACTCAATAAAAAATTATTACAAATAAAAGCGGACAGTGCTATATTTGATACAATTGTAATTGGGGGATATGGAAGTTTCGATAAAATTGCTAGTGCTTTTATTCTTAAATCTGGCGATCGCTTTATAGTACCTTCTACTGAGTCAACCGTTAAGGTGAAAGGAGCAGTGTATAACGAAAACACACTTGTTTACAAAGAAAATAATTCAATATCGCAATACATATCATTAGCAGGTGGCCTTACTGAGGAAGCTAAGAAAAACAACATTTATGTACTCTATTCTAATGGGATGAGTTCTAAGTCTAAAAACTTTTTAGTGTTTTCAATTAGACCTAAGTTAAAACCTGGATGTACAATTGTTATACCTTACAAAGAAGGTAAAAATAATTTTTCATCCACTTTGTCATCTGCTGAAAAGGTTACTCTGTATTCTGTTGTGGCATCCACAGTTTCATCTATTTTATTTATGATCAATCAGATTACTCTGTAATTGTATCATAATGGCAAGAAATAACGTATTAAATCGAGGCGCATTATACAACCTTTTAGGAACAGGAATCCCATTACTTGTTGGACTTATATCTGTTCCTATTTTACTAAAATCATTAGGCAATCAAACATTTGGACTTTTAACCCTTATCTGGACTGCGATAGGGTACTTTGGACTTTTTGATTTTGGAATTGGTAGAGCTTTAACCCAACAAGTTGCTTCATATCGCTCAAATCAAAATCCTAGCATAGGTTCCCTTATTAGAACTGGTTTGATTTCTGTAATCATACCTGGAATAGCAGGCGCATTTATAATGTATTATGCATCAATATATTACATAAATGAATTACTTTTAATTGATGCTGGAAGTAAGAAAGATTTAATGCAAGCATTTTCATATGCGGCTTGGTCCATTCCTTTAGTTACCCTTAGTTCTGGACTCAGGGGTATCCTTGAGGGGTTTGAGGATTTTGCTAGATCTAGTTTTCTAAGAGGCACATTAGGAGTTTTAAATTTTCTAACGCCAATGATTATAGTACTACTCGGGGATAATTCTTTATTTCATATTGTACTAAGTTTGATTATATCAAGAATGGTTATAGTGCTTTTGAATACGTATTGGGTCTTCCCTTTTATGAAAACCAACCAAATAACAGATAAAAAAATAGTACTAAGTAATCTAATAGATCTTTTAAAATTTGGTTTCTGGATGACAGTTTCGAATATTGTTGGTCCATTTATGGTTGCTGCAGATCGATTTATAATTGCATCAATTTTAGGAGCATCTATACTAACTTATTACACTGTACCTCAAGATATTGTTCTTAGACTTCTAATAATACCAGCTGCAATAGCTACAGCTTGGTTTCCTCGCTTTGCTAAGTTGAATACATATTCAGATATTCAAAAAAACAAGGAATTGGCCAGTCTGGGTTATAAATATATATTTTTAATTTTAGGACCAATATGTATGATTTTAGCTCTTTTTTCTAAAAAGTTATTAGAAATATGGATCAATATAGAATTTGCTGAAAATACCTGGTTGATAGCCTTGATACTTTTAATTGGTATCTTTTTTAATGCTTTAGCTCACATTCCTTTAGCTTCTTTACAGGCTACTGGCAAGGTTAAAACTACTGCTTTTATACACGTAGGTGAGCTATGTTTTTATTTGCCGTTATTGTTTTATTTTGTACCTTCATTCGGAATTGAAGGTGCTGCAGTAATATGGACATCACGAGCTATTTTAGACTTTGTATTTTTATTTATTTTTAATCACTATAAGTTCAATGATTATTCAAAATTATAACCAAAAAGAAGAAACATATTTTAATAACGCAAGGTTGGATATACTTCCTCTTTTACCAAAATATTCTGAGTCTATTCTTGAAATTGGATGTGGAAATGGGGCAACATTAAAATATTTGAAAGCTCACGGAAAATGTAAAGAAAACACAGGAATCGAATTAACAGAGTATGCTGCATTAGAAGCCGAACAATTTATTGACAATACTTTAATTGGTGATGCAGAGGAAATTATTAATACATTAGAATCAGATTCATACGATTTAGTTTTATGTCTTGATATACTTGAACATCTCGTTGACCCATGGTTAATGATTAAACAAATCTCAAGGGTTCTTAAAAAGGGTGGGGTCATTATTTCTAGTATTCCTAATATTAGAACTATTAGAGTTATTAGTAAGTTAGCTATTTTAGGAAAATTTGATTATACCAATATAGGAATAATGGATAAAACACATTTACGTTTCTTTACCAAGACATCTGCATTAGAGCTTTTTAACACTGATACATTGGAAGTTGACCTTTGGATTCACAGTCCCTTTGCAGAAATGAGTAAATCTTCTGTATTCAATACTATCACTTTTGGATTTTTTAGAGATCTTTTAACTGAGCAATTTTTAATTAGAGCGGTAAAAAAATAAATATGGTTAAACCTTTTGCATTATGTTTTGTAACATATTATCCGGATAAAGATTTATTCACAAGAATTAAATGTGCTCTAGAAGAAGGTTATATCATTTATATATGGGACAACACTCCAAGCGGGGACAAACCTTTCGATAATTTTAAAGAAAATAACCTGTTTATTTATGGAAATGAAATTAATACAGGAGTTGGTTTTGCTCTCAATAGATTACTTAATCATGTTCATAGTGATGGGTTCAATTTAGCCCTGTATTTTGATCAAGATACGTTATTTTCAATAGACAGTCTTAAATGGATTAATAAATGGTTAAATTATCATGGGATGAATATTGATGAAACTGCAGTTTTAAATTTTAAATCTAATACTCCTCAAAATGATATTAATAAATCCAGACTTGAAAATGCATATTTTGTAATTAGTTCTGGTTCTTTATTTAAACTTAAAAATATAAGCACTATTGGATGGCATAATCCAAAATTATTTATTGAGTGTGTTGATTATGACCTATGTGCTAGGGCACATTTCTTGAAATTTAAAGTTTCACAAGTTTCCGGTTGCCCAGAATTGAATCACGATAAATTACAACCCTTTACTTATGTCAATATATCAAATAGAAAAGTTAGATTTAGGTTATATCCAATCGAACGAAATCTTAATTTCACCTCTAATTTATTACTGTTGACATTAAAATCATTATTTAAAGGTTGTTTTAAGCTATCTTGGTGTTTTTTTAGGAATATTATAACTCATTTATTAAATCAAATCAGAGCTATATTCTTAGGGGCTATAAATATGATAACTATAGTTAAATAAAGATGGAAATTGGAATTGTAACTTATGGTGAACAACATGATTTTGATAAGATATTCAAGAAATATTTTCCTAATGCGAAAATCCTAGTCTTAAATAATAAAAAGGGTAGTGCTAAAGCTCCACAAATCCAAGGTAGTAACACAAATTATGAGTTTAGTGGATATCTCGAATTATCCAACTATTTTTCTAATTCAGGACCATATATAATGTTTAACGATACTTTGTTTAGTAGTCATCTTACAAAAGTTTGGCTTTGGTTAATATATAAATTTTTACCCGTAATTAATAATGATAAAAATTGCATATATGGTGACCTAAGATTTGATGGGGCCAAATTTGAAGAGAGACCAAATCCTTTTTTAGCTTCTTGGTTATTTGTAATACCTAATTCTGAAGCTTTAAAAAATTTTCAAGTTAATTTAAAGTCTGTTATCGATGGCAAATCAAGTTTTGTTAGTAAAGAATATAAAGAGTTTTTAAATCAGTGGATTTCACCTAAATCAAAATTTAGAGGATGGCATGGTGACTCTCTTAATACTCTAACAAAAGTAAGAAAAGAAAAATGTATAATTCTTGAGCATCGATTAAGCAGAGTACTTAAAATGAATGGTACGAAATTAAGTAGTATCGGTGTAAATAATCCTATTATTTACAAGCTATTAAGAATAGTAGATCGTGTAAACACGCGTTTAATTGCCCTTAAAATAAAATCATTATATTAGTTAAACAATATGAAATCACAAAAACCATTAACAAATACAGATGCATCATTAGGTGATATATTGAATCAATTATCAATCTATTTTTTTCGAGTTAAGACCAATTGGAAGATTTTCGTTAAATGTATAATTGTTTTTGGAATATTGGGCTTTACAGTGGGGCTTTTATTCCAATCTGATAAGAAAAAAGCTGCTTACATTATTGCAGCAGAAGAAGAGGGCCCATCAGGAATGGAAGGACTTTTAGCGCAATTTGGATTAGATGCTGGAGGTTCTAACCCTGGAGGTGTTTTTGAAGGTGAAAGTTTAGTTCATTTGTTCAAAATACGATCTATGATTGAGCGAACGCTTCTGTCAGAAGTCAGCTACAATAATAAAAAGGTAGTTATAGCTGACTTATTTTGGAATGATCTTAGATCATCTAAACATAAGGTTTTTGAAAAAGTTAAATTTTGCAGTGATAGAAGTATACAAAATAATATTTCAGATAGTGCAGTTTACCTTTTGTTTAAATATGTAAATAAGGAGTTATTGTCTGTTTCAAGGCCAGATAAAAAACAAAGTTTTGTCACGGTAAGTTGTTCTCATGAAAATCCCGATTATGCTATGATTTTTACTAAATCCTTGATTGATAATGTGATAGATTTTTACACTGAGACCATAACTAAAAAAGCACGTTATAATCTTGATGTTCTTCATAGGGAAGTTGATTCAGTGCAAAAAGTATTAAATAATAATTTGATCAGCGATGCTCAGTATACTGATTTGAACATCAACCCATTAATGCAAACTGGCCGAATTAATCAAAATAGATCAAAGATTGACCTACAAATTACTATAACATTATATGGTGAATTAATTAAAAGTTTGAAATTAGCAGAAGTTTCTTTACGAAAGCAAACACCATTGATTCAAATTATAGAGACTCCACAATATCCTCTAGAGAATGTTGGATTGAAATGGTGGCATTACCTTTTAGCAGGAGTAGGGTTAGGGTTTATCATTGCATTTTATTTTGCCAACTGGAGCAGTCAAAAAGAGTTAGAAATACATTAGAAATATGACTAGAATAAGACGTATTCTAGGTTTCCTCTTGTATTTACCGAACATAATGCCATTTACAGCATTATTTTCTGCAGAAATATTTCCTTGGGCTTTTATATATGCTCTAAGAAAAGATACCCGGTTAACATTAAATTATGGCATCTTTTTAGCATATATAATACTATCTTCTTTAATTTTTTTGGGTTCATTCTCAAATTTTTTAATTCCAGCAAGAGCCTTATTTGCATTAATTAATGCATCCATGATATTTTTCTTACTTATCAATATTAGTAAGAAAGAGTATTCAACTTTGACTAATATTTTCCATATAGTTTTTACTGCAAACATCATATTGTGTATAGTTCAGTTTCTTGGAATTTTTCCTCCTTTTTTGGAACCGGTATTTAGAATTTTTATTGAAAGATTTACACATGAAATATATGGTGGAGGTAGAGGTGTAGCTGGGTTATTTGCGGAGCCATCATATGCTAGTATGGCCATTCACTATTATTTTGCATTTTTTATGTTGAGTAAAAAAATAAATCCCAAATCGATTATTGGTATTGGTGCTATTGTTGGCATCGTTTTTTTTGATTTATTTATAATCCGTTCTGTAACTGGTGTAATTATGATAATTCTATACCTAGCTAGCTTACAAAAATTTAAAGATTTATTGAAAACGGGGGTAATTTCTATTGTCCTTTTAAGTGCTGTAGTTTATAATGTGGGTCAATCGCCTAATGCACCTCGATCAATCGAAACCGCATATGACTTCTTTAAATATGGCGCATATCAAGATCCAGTTCCATGGTTATTGGAACAATCTGGTTTTAGATTTGTAAGTGTTTGGGCATCATATAAATATGGTTTTACCCACCCCTTTGGTTCTGGAGTTGGTGGATGGGGTCCAGCAAGTATTCAGGCTATGGATGACATAGGGGTAAAAGCTTCTGCTATGAGTTTTTTTGCTTCTGCCATGGGTTCAGAGTATCAAGGAGTGAGACCTACCTCTTTTGCAGCAGGACTTATGTTAGAAACTGGTATTGTAGGACTTCTACTATTTATATCATCTTTCTATTCTTTTATTTTGAGGCGTGAGCTATATGTTGATATTCATACACGATCTATAGTGATATTTTTTTTGTTTAATATATTTGCATTAGGAAGTATTGGGGATCCTCTTCCTTTTATATTTTTTGCATTAGCATATAGATCCATAATAGAACCTACCTCAGAAGTTAATGAGTAATCCTCTTATATCTATAATAATGCCCTGCTATAAAGCAGAAAGTACCATTGATTATTCTTTAAAGGGTATTTTAAATCAAACATATCAAAATTGGGAGCTATTACTAATTATAGATGGGAGTAATGATATTCTACTTGATAAAGTGAAGTCTTCTTCAAAAAATGATAAAAGAATAAAAATAATTTACTCAAAAAACAATAGAGGTGTTATAAGAACTAGGAATATTGGCATTAGACTTTCATCTGGTTCTTGGATAGCATTTTGTGATGCAGATGATTACTGGTTACCACACAAGCTAACTGACCAAATATTAAAAGCGAAAGAAGAAAATGCGAGTATTATTTGTTCTGCATTTTGTTTTTATTATTCAGGGAGTAATAGGTTAGATCTAATACAAACAAAGAAAATCATAGATTATTCTGTGATGTTAAAAACTAACGCAATACCAATGAGTACAGCTATTTTAAAAGTCGATTCATACGGCAAGCATTACTTCCCAGCCATTCCTGATAATTTTGTGCACGAAGATTATGCATTTTGGCTTACTATTCTACAGAATAGGTCAATTAAGATAGCATACATAAGTGAGGTATCTACTCATATTTTAAAATCTCATAGATCTCGCTCATCTAATAAATTATTAAGCGCAAAATCTCACGCTTATGTACTTTCAAATTATACGACATTACCGAGTCATAGAATAGCCTTATTAATGATTAGCTATATATATAATGCAATACTAAAAAGATATTCAAGTAGATTCTCTCTCAATTAGACATAAAATATGATTTTAAATAAGCACAGTAAGATAACAATAAAAGCATCAATATTTCTATCCTTAATCATCTTCCTAAGTTCCGATATTATGGCGCAGAGTATTCCTTTAGGGATGCCATTTTTTGATGAAGCGATACGTCGATCACAGCTTATGGGTTTAGTGAATGAAAATAGCTCATTTATGATACGACCTGTACACCCTAAACTAGCTTTGGGCATAGAAAATCCAAATGGTAATGACTCCTTAATGTGTCCTACTGATACGAATCAATATGCAAAGTTTTCGGATACCAAGTTGCTAGATGGTAAGATTAGATTTAGCCTTTTACCGGTTTATACACATACCAGAAGGAATGGTCATCATCCTTACGGTTGGGCTGATGGCCCAATGATTCCAGCAAAAGGGTTACAACAGTATATCTCAGCTGGTGTATATGCTAAAGCTGGCCCTCTTGAATTACAATTTCGCCCGGAGATGGTACGGGCACAGAATAAGGAGTTTCAGAATCCCCCCTTTAGAGCTAGATATATTGACTTTCCTGAAAGAATGGGACAAGATCCCTATGCTGAAAATTTTATGGGCCAATCCTTTGCAAAATTGAATTTTGGCCCCATTACTGCTGGTTATTCAACAGAAAATATATGGTGGGGCGCTGGTGTCAAAAATTCAATTATAATGAGCAATAATGCTCCAGGTTTTGGTCATTTTACCATAAATTCTAACAAGCCTATTAAAACTAGGAGTGGAACCCTGGAGTTTCAAATGGTAGGTGCTAAATTAAAACATTCAGGTTTTAAATATCCACTTCGCTATACAGCAGGTGAATGGCCACCCATTGCAGCTAATGTTGTTGTAGATTCAAGTGCACCTGAATTTCATAGTTATTTCAATGGTGTAACCTTAGTTTATCAACCTAAATGGACGCCTGGATTGTTTTTAGGTGCTACTCGAGTTGTCCAAGCTGTTGGAGAACCAGATAAAATATCTGATTACTTCAATGTACTGTATCTGAGTCCTCGTAATGAGCAGCTTGGTAGCGGCACAGGGGCTTTAAATCGAAATCAGATTGTATCCCTATCTTTCAGGTATCTATTTGCTAAAGCTAATGCTGAAATATATGGTGAGGTGGGCAGAGAAGACTGGGCATGGGATATGGAAGATTTTTTAACACGCCCAGCTGCAACAACTGCTTGGATGGGAGGGATTAAAAAGTTGCAAAAACTAACTGGTAAAAATAAGTGGTTAGAAATAATGGCAGAAGTAACCAAAATTCAAGCACCTATGGATAACTACCTGCAACCCAATTCCACTAGAGGGTATAGCTTCTATACCAATGGTGGTAATCAAGTAGGATGGACTAATCAAGGTCAAGTAATTGGAGCAGGTATTGGACCGGGAAGCAATATGTTTACAGTTGGTGCCACTTATCTCGACGGATTTAGAACTTTTGGATTGCATTTTGAACGTGTGTCTCATAATAAAGATTTATACTACGGTACAATTGACTATCTTTTTTTAGGCGGGACTAACCCTTATTTTAAAGACATAAGCAAAATGTACACTGATTGGGGTTTTTTAATAAATTATCATGATTCATATGGCAAGCTTTTTATTGGTTACAACGTACATATAATGCGTACTTATAATTTTCAATGGAATTATGCGCCAGATGGTGCCGCAGGCGATTTTCGTTTTACTGGAATCAATGAATGGTCTTTAAATTTTGAATTAAGCGCTGTGTATCGTTTTTAAATTTGAAGACTTTACGAGAAATATACCGAATTTAGCACTGTCCTAAAAAGGGGAAGGCTACAACAAGGGGAAGTCTATATTTTTTGGAGAGTACTGCAGCCCTTTTTTTAAGTTATATCCTATAGTCAATTTGGTTTAAGTTCATCCGTAATCCGAATCTAAAAATCATATTTAATCTTTCACTTATAGTTGGGTTATTCTCCTTTCTAATAAATAAGCCAGCATCTAGAAATAGATTATGATAAATCATGTAATGAGCATCTATTGAAAAAGCTGTTACCATATTCTTAATCCCACTAAACATAGGAACAGCCTGATTTAATGGCCCCAATTCGTTAATTTCATAACTCCGTAAATAATTCCCGCCAAAATTTGTGCTTAATAAACTAGTATCTATTCCTTGAATAGAGTGACTAAAAGCAGCTTTAAAATTAAGTCTAGCGAAAGGTTGATATCTTAAAATAGCTATAAATTCTCTTAAATTACTTCCTAATGGATGAGATAGCGACTGATTAAAATGAATCCAATTCTGTGAAATATCAGAATGTTGGTATAAATAAGGCCGTAATTGATTAACTTCAAGCTGCATATCTAAGTTGGAAACATTTAAAACATTAATGTACTTTAATCCACCTTGATAAGCCCATTTGTTGACCCATGATTGAGATCTACTGAATAGTTCATCTTTTTTGAATTCATCTAACACAAATTGACCGTAAAAAGAGAAGTGATTTTTAAAATTCCATTTCCAATCTATTCCTACAACGGCATTATCGGTACTATTTAATCCGTGATTAACCGCAGTATAAAAAATTAGGGGATTTAAATACGATACATCATAAGAGTTACTTTGAGTACTATCAGATCTATCAAAAATTATATTTTCAAAAAAACCAATATTTAAATTTTTTAAAACATTAATACTTAAATGATGAAAAGCAGAATACTTATACTTATGAGGAATCCCACTTAAATCCTCTTTTATGTCACCTACTGTTGGTTGATTAATAATTCTTGAATAGTCAACATGTTTTGAGAATAAATTTTGATAATTAAACTTCCAAACTTTTGTATTGAATTTTAAAAATAAGTACGGAGCAGAGAAATCAGAAAGTATCAAAGATCTATAACCATTTCCAATAGAATTATTGTCCTGTCCAAATTGAATATTTATTTCATCAACTGGTGCGAAAACAACATATCCCGATGCATTGAAAAAATCTCTTGAATATGGATTGATTGTTTTAAATAAAGTTGAGCCATTTACTACACCAGAATTAATGTTTTTACGTCTTGTATAATTAGGAAATCTTACTTGATTTTCAATAATTCGAGAATAAAATCCCACCTTTTCACCAATCAACCCTCGTAATTCAATACCCCTACTATTTCTATATATATTTAATGTATCATTTTTATCAAAAGCAATATCTAAACCTAGTATAGGATTGAGAGTTAATTTAATATCACTTCTGTTTACCAATAGAAGTGAATTCTCAACACTAAATATCTTCTTTTTATTTAAAGTCGGTTTGTGTGTTTTTTTAAACTGACTGTATATGAAATTATCTGTCAATAAATAACTTTTATTAAACTCATCAACTTTACTCAATGGCTTTATAGTATTGGCAAATTGTACAACTGCTTTTCTGCTGAATGGCTTTACAGCACTAAAAATGTGGTTATTTATAGTATCACTTAGTATTTCATATCTATCTGTAAGTTCATAATTAAAAAATCCTGATGTTAAAGGGGACTGTCCAAAAAGATTTAAAGGAATCAAAATTAAAATGAGCCTGTACATTAGACAAATTTAATTTTTATTTAGTTTCTTTCGTTTTAATTCACATTTAATTAATGACGTTTCACGACTAGATTATCGTTTAACTGAGGAGTTCTCGCGTACTCGCCTGGATAAATATGACTAAACCTCCTTTATAGGACCATGCGGCAGGTATATGTTACTTCCCATTATTAGGACAGAAACATATATAGTTAATTTTAGTTGGTTTGCTTTCTGTTGAATATCTTTCTTTTGGTACAGTATCTCCCCTTTTGGGATGTCTTCTTTCTTTGTTGTAAAAGTGTATGTACTCCTGCAATAATGAATTAATAGAAGCTGGAGATGCCCATCTAAATCTGGAGAAAAAAACTTTACAAAAAAAAGGAACAAGCTGTAACTGGAACATCCAAGCAGAAAAAGGAATAGCTGATCCATTAGATATTAGCTGACGTAAAGCAAACTCTTATATCTTTAAGATTAGTTCCAATGCCTTCTGAGAGTTCTTTTCTGCGACTTTATCAAGTAGTTCCTGCACGTTATATATATTATCCTCTAAGAGCTCTGTAAAAGCCTTGCTGCTGATTTGTTAGCTGTGCCTTTCTGTCTTCCACCGTATGTTATTCCAGTATTATTTGCCATATCTATAAACGTCAACTATAGATATATACCTAATTAGAGAAAATTTGGAAATTAGATAGCATAAAAAAGCCCCTTACGAAGAAGAGGCATAATATATTTAATGGCACTTGTCCTTAAGGACAAGTGCCCCATACGGGATGATTTGCAGATGAAAGTCCGCTTTCGGAAGAGAAACTATAAGGTTCTCTATCAATATTAGACACACACCATTGAGTTAAATCTTGTTTAAAAGTAGGAGTGTAATTAAACATGCCGTCCATATCGGTAACCAAACTCACATCCCATCTGCTAATATTTTGGTTAAAAGAAATAGCGTAACTAAACATATATTGCATATTAGTAACCTTACTTACATCCCAATTTCCGATATTTTGACTAAAAGCGTTAGCGTCACCAAACATCCAAGCCATATTAGTAACTTTACTCACATCCCAATCGCTAATATCTTGGTTAAAGCTTCGAACACTTGTAAACATATAGGACATATTGGTCACACTACTTACGTCCCAATTGCCAATATTTTGGTTAAACGCACTAGCTTCATAAAACATTCCATTCATAAAATTTACCTTACTCACGTCCCAATTACTAATGTCTTGGTTGAATCCTTTATTACTACTAAACATATTTTGCATATCAGTAACCATAGAGGTACAGTATTTTGTTATGTCTATACCGTTGGCTATTGCATTATCAAGCATATCCCTATCTGCAACAATATACTCAGTTCCTCCTAACTCAAAGCGGTCTCCAACTCGATATTTTTCGCATTCGAGGCAACCTCTTGAGTTTATAAATGCACCTTTTGGATTAAAATATCCAGTATTAAAACTAATCTCGTTTACATATATTTTTCCTACGGAGTTTTCAACAAATGCTCTAGCATAATAAGTTGTATTCGGTTTAAGTTCCGCAAATACATCAATACTAAAAGCACCTAGACCCCTTGTATTATCCTGGTAAAACTGGTCATTCGTAGTGGGGTTGGGGCTTTCACTCCAACAGATACCTCTGGATGTAGTATTGTCACCACCAGTGAAAGTAACCTCCCCAGTCAATATTACGGTACTATCAGTAACTATGGCGTTTGAGGTAACAGCCTGAGGCAGGTCCTGCGCAGTTATGACAGCTACCTCATTCTTGCAGCCATTTAGGATTGAACCCATTACTACTAGAGCTGTAAGTAATCTTATCATACTTCAAATATATTAGTTTATCCCTATATTCTGTTTACCCATAAAGTCTACTAATTGCCAAAATGTAGATTATCAATAAGTACGGTAGAAACCGCAAAATTGTCGTCTGCATCTTTTGGGTTCCATATGGCAAAAGGAATAGAAATTTGTGAGACGTCTAATTCCGTAAAATCAACAAGCGGAATACGGTACTCCATAAATCCTTGTCCTACATCGGTAGCGGTGTAGTCAGTTAGAAAGACTGTAGCATTGGTAGAAGGGCTCTCCAGTTTTATCTCGGCATCGGCTAAAGGTGTACTTGGTTTTAGTGAGAAATACAGGTGTGTATAGCTGCTCATGTCTGTTGTAGTTTCTAGGT
>Ga0206130_10004324_pt1 | contig 17665 bp, 26 predicted proteins | sample Helgoland_Spring_9_FD_148637 | JGI IMG/M metagenome (GOLD analysis project Ga0206130, IMG submission 148637) | Pelagic subsurface seawater microbial communities from Kabeltonne, Helgoland, North Sea - Helgoland_Spring_Bloom_20160512_1 | ecosystem: Environmental > Aquatic > Marine > Epipelagic ... | reverse complement strand
TAATAAGGCTAACGAGCTTTGTAACTCTATTAGATTCAATAGAGATGCTAATGAACTATTCACTGGTGGAGCTGCTGAGGTTCCTGCTATTGGTAACTTGTTTGGTGTACCTTTTAGAGGTAAGGCTGACTATTTAAAAGATGGCCACTTAATAGACTTGAAAACTACGGTTAAGCTAGATGGATGGGAGAGAGCTGCTAAGTATAGTTGGCACTACGATATGCAGGGCTGGATTTACTGTGAACTCTTTGGAGTTGAGAGGTTTACTTATGTAGTGATAGAGAAAGGCTCTGGTGATATAGGAATATTTGAACTCACTAAGAACACAAAAGAAATAGGTGGTGATAAGGTTAAGCAAGCTGTAAACACTTACAAGGAATATTTTATAGAAAAAAGAAGCAAGGTTAATGACTTTACAATCAGAGGATTCCTTTAGTTTATTTGAGGAAGAGAAGATGCTATATTACTACCTATCCTTAATTGACTTACTTCACGGAGTGAGTATAAAACAACTAGAAGAGGATATATCTATCTACGAGCAGATAGAGTCTTACGAGGCTTGTGCAGGGATTAAGGAAGCAGTTGAAGTAGCTAGATATAAAACGTATCAAGATATAAAATTGATAGCGTTAGAAGTGCAAGAGAAGTACCAATTTGAAATAGATTAAATAACAATTAAAAACGATTAGAATGATTACAGATTTATTAAAAAATGTAGTAGAAGAATACTACGAATTAGATTTAACTTTAAACACTAGACAAAGAACTCACGTTGAAGCTAGAGCTATCTACTTTAGACTACTAAGAGACAAAACTAAAATGAGTCTTGAGGCTATAGGTAAGACTGTTAATAGGGATCACGCTACTGTCCTGTATGCTAACAGAAAGTTAAAAGATTGGATTCAATATAATTCAAAGATTAAAAAGGAATATGAGATTATTAGAAACAAATTTGAACACGCTTTGTCATTATCTGATACAAGTACTGAAGAAGACTATTCAACAACAGAAGGGTTTTATGAAGCAAAGTATAAGGAGTTGGAAGGAAAAATAATGGAAGCCCTTGCTAAAGCTGAAGGTAAGGAGTTTGAAGATATTAATTCAGTACAAGCCTTTGAAGCACTAGATAACTTGTTTACGAAGTACAACTTCTTAAAGGCAAGTTTTTATAGAACTCACCCTAAGAGAGCTTTGGCTCGTAAATTTGATTTAGTGTAGTTATGGCTAAGAAGGTTGCAGTAGACTATTCCGTTATAAATCAAGAGGCAGCTAAGTGGTGTATGGATAGAGGTTATAAGATATATCCTACACCAGTTGAGTTTAAGAATTTAAATGAAAGAACTAAGAAGGGGATTAAGTTTAAATTGGTTGTGGAGTTTGGTGGTGCTAAGAAAGTTGGTACTAAACTTTATACTGATGTTGAATGGTCTAATGCAATATGGTCAGTATACAGTTACCTATATAACAAACACGGAAGGAATGGGTAGAAAACCAAAAGAAAGGAAGTTCGTTAAAGCTACAGATGGTAGACGTAATAATGGTAGGAAGAAAGGTGACAAGGTAAACAAACCTGTTATGGCCACTCCTAGTGCTATTAATGAGGCTAAGAAGAATAGAGTAGGGATATATGCCCTGAACGCTATGCAGAAAGTATTTGGATCTGAGGAAGAGGCTTGGGCCTCACTAGCAGAACAAGCTAAGGATTCCTTCCCTCATATGAAGCTACTGTTTGAATACAAATATGGTAAGCCTGATGATGCTAGGATAGGTGGAGAGAAGCCTAAGGTAAATATAAATATAAAGAACCTGTTTGCAGGTAGTCAAGAAGATAACAAAGATATAATAGACATTACAGATGAATAATGAATTGCCAAACGACTGGTGGAATTACGGTATTAATCCAATACTAGGTTATAGATATAACCCAGAGGGAAAGCGTTTTCACCTCAACACAAAAAACCCAAATAATGAAAACCCCAAAACTAAACCCAAAATACCAATCACTAGGGAATGATAGTAGATACTTTGTAATTACAGGTGGTAGGGGTAGCGGTAAATCTTTTAGCGTTACCTCTTTTCTTGCGTTACTTACTTTAGAGAAAGGTCATAAGATATTGTTTACTCGATACACTATGACCTCTACAGCCAATTCAATTATCCCTGAATTTATAGAGAAGATTGAACTGTATGGTATTGGTGAGCATTTTAGAATTACTAAAGATGAGATTATAAATATCTCCACAGGAAGCTCTATAATGTTTAGGGGTATCAAAACCTCAGCAGGTAACCAAACAGCTTCTCTGAAGTCCTTACAAGGCGTTACAACGTTTGTATTGGATGAAGCAGAAGAACTTATTAATGAAGATGATTTTGATAAGATTGACCAATCTGTACGTTCTAAATCTAAACAGAATAGAGTTATCCTGATTCTTAATCCTACTACTAAGGAACACTGGATATATCAAAGGTTCTTTGCAGCTAAGGCAGTAAAGAGTGGATGGAATGGTTGGAAGGATAATATTACTTACATACACACTACCTTTAAAGATAACTTAGATCACTTGTCAGAATCTTTCTTATTCCAAATAGAAGAGATTCGTAGACGTAGGCCAGACAAATACAATCACCAGATATTAGGAGGTTGGTTAGATAAAGCTGAAGGTGTAGTATTTACAAGATGGGATATTGGTCCTTTTAATGAGTATTTACCCTCTATATATGGTCAGGATTTTGGGTTTTCTGTGGATCCTACTGTATTACTCAAAATGGCTATAGATAAGGATAGGAAGAAGATATATGTCAAAACTCAATATTGTAAGGTAGGTTTGTCTACAAAAGAGATAGGTGAGCTAAATAGGAGATATGCTGGGGAAGAGCTTATTATCTGTGATAGTGCAGAACCTAGACTTATTCAGGAGCTAAAGATATATTGTAACATTAAACCTACACTAAAGAAGCAGGGTAGTATCCTAACTGGGATAGCCTTGATACAAGATTATGATTTAGTGATTGACCCTGAATCTACAGAGTTAATTAAGGAGCTTAACAATTACGTTTGGCACAGTAGGAATGAAAGACCTATTGATAAATGGAATCACCACTTAGATAGTTTGAGGTATGGTGTTCAATATTTTTTAGCAAATATAAATAAAGGAAGTTACGTTATTCGATAACTCTTAAACGCAGTAGGTTATTATTTTACAAATAATCTTCTTAAACGCAGTACCCCACTGAACTCAGTACCCTCTTGAACGCAGTAGGTAAATTCTTAAACGCAGTAGGTATTTTTCCCCTTTGATTGCATTTTGCAAGTAACCCCTCTAAGCCCCTCAAATTTCTTTTAGGTAGGGTTATACCTAAAACGGTATAGAGTCTCTTAAAACGGCTTAAAATAGCTTCCACGTTGATTTTATTAGTAATACAAAAAAAGCTATAATTGATAGGTTAAAAAAGTTTCTTTTCCCTTGTATATTAAAAAATAATATTGTACGCGCGTACCTTAATTATATCTTTACGATTAAAAATAAATTGTTTATTATTTGTTAATTATTAAATTATTTGTATATTTGAACAAGTTTAACCAATAAAACAAAAACAAACATAAATTATGAAATTACTACAAAAGAAAACAAGGTTTTTTAGAGGAGAAGCAATAGGAACAGACTTTTTATTTGACTGCGATATTGAGGTATATGTTGATGAGAATAACGAAATTGCTGATTACAGTGGTTGCGGATACGAAACAGCTAAGAAACTTGTAAAAAATTAAAAAAAAATGGAAACAAAATTTATTACAATTTTAGAGAAAACAACAAAGATTTTAATTGCTTTACCTATTTTATCTTTATTAGCTTTAGCAATTTACCACGGGGTTATAATGGGGGGCTTTTCCTCTGGTTCGTGGGGACTTTAATTTATTAACTACTAAAAACCAAAGAAATGAATCAACAACAACTATTTAAAGAAATAACCAGCGGTAAAATTTTCACGGCTGAGTTTATCAAGAAAGATAAAACAAGACGTGTAATAAATTGCCGTACTAATGTAAAAAAGTTTACCAACGGCAAAGGATTAAGTTTTGATCCTATTGCCAGAAACTTACTACCTGTTTACGATCTAAAAGTAAAAGATTATCGTTTTATAAATTTATCTACTTTAATAAGTGTAACTATAAAAGGACAAAAGTATTTTATAAACGATATAATTATAAACGATAGTATTAATAATATTAAGGAACTGAATAAAACTATATTAAGATGAGCTATACTATACCAAAGAACTTATTAAGTAAAGGAATAACAAACGCTAAAACGAAAAAGAATAATCTAAAAACGTTTATACTTTATTTAGCCCCCCACAAACAAAACGACAAAGGCATTAATATTTGCCCCGCTGCGTCAAATGGTTGTGTCGCTGCTTGTCTTTATTCCGCTGGACGTGGTAAGTTTTCGAATGTACAAAGCTCGAGAATAAACAAAACTAATTTTTACATATCAAACAAAAGTTTATTTATTAAAAAGCTAGCAACGGAAATTTTAAGAGAATATACAAAAGCTAAAAAGAAAGGTATCAAGATAGCATTTAGATTAAATGGGACAAGCGATCTAGATTTTGTTTACTTGCTGCAAAAATACGCGGGTTTAGATATTAGTACCTTAAGAGATGCGGCTACTTTCTACGACTATACTAAATTGATAGGCAAGATTAAAAAGTACCTCGAGCATCCTAATTATTTTGTAACATTTTCACGTTCAGAAATAAATGAAAGCGTAGCTATAGCGGTACTCAATATGGGCGGGAATGTAGCTGCGGTTTTCTCTAATAACTTACCTAACTACTGGCGTGGATATAAAGTAATTGATGGGGATAAAAGTGACCTTGAAATGTTATATAATAAAAATGTAGTGCTAGGATTAAAAGCAAAAGGGGATGCACGTAAAGATAACAGCGGCTTTGTAGTAGAAAGTAAAAAAGATATATTAATAAAACAATTAAACTAAATATAATGGAAGATAAAAACTATACAATTGAAATATACTGGAATGTTCAGGACGTTTTAAGTTTAGATGATACGTTAACAATTGAGGAATGTATTGAGGTGCTGGATTTAGCACAAAACAACCACGACGCAAATTATGGTATTAATTGGGATACTTTAAAAGGTTGGATTGAATATATAAAGGAAGAAAAAGAAACGATATGAAAAAAAATATATACTTAACAATAGAAGACCAGGAGTTTTTACTATGGTTACTTAATAACCATATAGAAGAATGGGAAAACTTTTTCAGTAGTAATAAAGAGGCAAAAAGTATTATTAATAAAATTGAATCAATATATTATGAGGAATAAAACAGATAATATTTGTAGCTGCTGCAATAAAGATAATGATCCCGACAACTTTCTTTGTGAGTATTGTGGGTTTTATATGGATATGTCAATAGCCCTGGATGATACGTTTAATTTACCAATAATAAAAGTAAAAAAGATATATTAATAAAACAATTAAACTAAATATAATGGAAACAAAAGAAAATAAATACCCATATTTGGGAGCATACGAAATTGAACAAGTAAAGAAAGAAACCACAGAGGAAATACTAGAAAGACTCAATAGCAGCGAAAAGAAATACAAGCGCCTTTATTGGGAGCTGGAACACTACGGCAAAGCCTCAATCCTAATTAGTAAAGGGGGGGTAATAGTCCAGAGCTTAGATTTTAACGAGGACACTAACCCGCACGGCATTAGAATAGATGAGCTAAAAGAAACCGCTCAAAGTTTAGAAAAGATTTATCAGGATTACGAGAGCCTTACCGAATCAATAATAACTTTAAAAAGTGAATGGGATGAGAGAGAATAATCAAATAATAAGAGTTAACAAAGACTTTTATATATATGAAAGTAATCATAAATACTATATGACTACCTTATGTTTAACAATAGAAAAAAGGATCTCAGAGGATCAATACTTTAAATTACTAGAAACTAACTAAAATACTTTTTTTGTTTTGTTTGGATACCCTTGTAGATTAATTTTTACAGGGGTATTTTTTTGGATATACTATAAACTTAATTTGTTGATTTAGAGTATAGTTGATTATCTTGAGTATACCGCCCTCTCTCTTTATCATCCCCTTCTCAAGCCCCCTAAGAGCTCTCCTAAGAGACTTTCATACTAATTATGTACCTAAGCCCCATTCAGGGGCAAAGTTGCTTAAATGGACGTAAAATGAATGTACGGGTGTTCTTGGTATGAGGTTTTGGAAATTCACCCACTTTTCAAAAGGGGTTAACTAAAATCGAAAAATCAAACGGATACAAAAAACCCTCCAAAGAACTTAATCTAAGGAGGGTTTAATTTGGCAGAACCAATATCTACCTTATAGAAATATAAACTTTGCACGATACAAATATAGTAATAATATTTTAAATAGCAAAATATTTGAGAAAAGAATATAGTTAGGGCTTTCCTGACTTGGGGTTTATGATAACCTAGAGTTTTCTAAAGATATAGTTTACTATAGATTTAATAGCCCACTTATTGTGGTCTATTGGTTATCTGTAGATATAACTGACTTTTATACAAAGTGTTTTATTTTCAAAATGGTAACCTTCATTCCACAGGGGGGTTACCTATTTGTTACTTTTATATTTGTAATACAATATAACCTATTAATAGTTATAACTATATGAGTAAGAAGTTCACCTTAACAATACCAAAAGAATTGTCTGCTGTACCGTTACACCAGTATCAGAAATACCTAAAGGTGATGGATGATAATGAAGATGCAGAGGATGTAGAGTTTATCAATTTAAAAGTATTAGAGATATTCTGTGGGGTATCATTAAAAGATGCTTATAATTTACCTTTAGCAGAGTTCTCTACAATCATATCTCATATAGTAGATATATTTAAGGAGGATACACCTTTGCAAAGGGATTTTACATTAACAGACCCTAATGGGGATAGTGTAACCTTTGGGTTTATACCTAAGCTAGACGATATCACTTTAGGTGAATTTGTAGACTTAGACAACTATATAGGGGACTGGCAGCAGATACACAAGGCTTTAGCCGTACTGTATAGACCGATAACCTTTAGAAAAGGGGAATTGTACCTTATAGAAGATTATGAAGGCTCTGATAAGTATGCAGAGATAATGAAAGATGCACCAGTTAATGTAGCTTTGGGTGCAACTGTTTTTTTTTATCATTTAGGGAACGATTTGTCTCACTATTTGATGGACTCTTTAACTCAGGATCTAGCGAAGGACAAGGAGTTGGAGATTCATTTGGAGAAAAATGGGGTTGGTATCAATCAATTTACGCAATCGCTGGAGGAGATATCACGAGGTTTGAAAAAGTTGCAAAGTTATCGGCTGCCGAATGCCTAACGTGGTTAGAGTTTGAAAAAGAGAAGAACGATTTGGAAGCAAAATTAATAAAACAAAAGAGTAGATGAGACAAGTATATACTGTACTAGATAAGTTAAGGTTAAAGCTAAAAGAAAATGGAATTACTAATACAGTAACTTTTGGGGATATACTTCAGATTGATTTAGATAAGACAACAATCTATCCATTATCTCATATTACTTTAGGGGATGTAGTATTTTCTCCTCATATTGTTACAGCTACTATACAACTATTCTGTTTAGATGTAGTTGACAAAACAAATGAACTTACTGATGATGATATATTCTACGGTAATGACAACTTACAAGATATATTAAACACACAATTACAAGTAGTGAATGATATACAAGCTGAGTTAAGGAGGGGTGGCTTGTTTGATGATAATTTACAGTTAACCACTGATATTACAGCTTCTCCTTTTATGGATAACTTTGAGAATGAATTAGCTGGGTGGGCTGTAACAATAAATATAGAAATGCCTAACACTGAACATACTATTTGTTAATGGAAACAAAGTACACAAAAAAGGTATTAGACAACTATAGGAAAATTCTAGTAGAAGAACTTAAACGTCAACTAAAGAAACCTAATAGTAATTTAGAAAAAAGTATTGTTGGTAGAAAACTAACTGGTAAGGATGGGTTTTCAATTAGTATGAATGACTACGGACTTAATGTAAATCAAGGTAGAAGTGCAGGGAAGTTTCCAAATATAGACAGATTAAAAGATTGGATAATAAGGAATGGAATCAAAAGCAGAACGGTAAAAGACAGCAAGCCTTCTAGTTTAGATTCCTTAGCTTATGTAATTGGTAGGTCTATAGCTCAAAAAGGAATAAAACCAACTAGATTTATAGATATAGTTATTGAGAAGGTAGAACCAAAATTAACGATAGATATAGCAAACGCTTATCTTGAAGACTTGAATGTAGAATTAGATAAAAAATTGAAGAATGTCGGTAGTAAAGGTTAATGTAGCATCACCATTTTATATAAATGTGTTATCGTCAGAAACAACTGCGGATATGACTACTATTACAGCAGATTCAACACTATACACAGCAGACGTAACATAATATGGCAGTAGATAAATTAAATAGCAGAAGCCCCTACTTTCTAGTAGCATCACCATCAGTTCCAACACCTACGCCTGTACCAGTACCTGTGCCTGTACCTGTACCTGTACCAGTACCTGTGCCAGTTCCTGTACCAACTGCTCCTACTCCTACACCTCCTACACCTCCATCACCAACACCAACACCAACAGCACCAACACCTGTTCCTACAGCACCTACACCTACACCAACACCTGTTCCTACGGCACCTACTCCTTCTATATTCTACAGACAATATAGAAACTTAGCATCTTGTCCTAGTACTGTAGAGGGTGCAGGAATTGTAAGGAATATATCGCATACATCTAACTCATTCCCTACATATATAAGAACAGCTCAAGATGGATCTGAATGTTTATATAGCTACACTACTGGTAGTTCAGTTGGTGCTATAGCATTAACAAGTCCAGATGTTACTATATTTAACAACTGTACAGACTGTTTTACTCCTCCTACTTATTATTCTTTAACTAGGTGTAATCCTGAAGCATCAGGCTTTACGACATCACAAACAACTTCTGAAATATCATTAAGTCCAAACGATATTGTATTATCAGGGGCTACTTACTTCAGAGTAACAGGAACTACAACTTCTGTAGGTAATGTCGTTACAGTTTCAACAACTGGATTAACAGAGTGTCCTCCTGTGTGTACTGGAATATCAATCTATAGAAGCATAAGTTCTGCACAAGAGGCTTGTTGTTCTTCTAAAGGAGGTACACAGTACTTTAACGATACCACAGTAGGTGCTTCCACTAGATTCTATGCTTTTGATAGTAGTTGTACTACATTACATTCAGGAACAGCTTATATTATGCCAGCTAATGAAGTAGGATACTATTATACGTTTGTTAATGGAATCAAAACTGCTGGTCCAACATTATGTCCTGAATGCCCTTAAAATTATAAAATATGAAATACTTAAACTACGACTTAATAAAACCATATCAGGGGCAGAACTTTAAAATAAAGAAGGAATATAATGACTTATTTTTTCATTATGAAGAAGGCTTTTATTCTGAGAGCAGGTACTTAAACTTTATGGTTGACGATTTAACAGAAAACTATTCTACAGCTTTAGTGGTGGGACTAGGATTAGGTGTAATACCACAGTGGTTAGCCAACGAAAAGGGTGCTATTGTAGATGTTGTTGATCAAGATAGGGAGCTTATAAACGTAATAAATAGCTACGATTACCTTTCAGAAAATATATCTATTATACATTCAGATATATTTGAATACACACAAGAAAAAGAGTATGATTTAATCGTTTTTGATATTTGGTTTGACAAAGACAATATAACTCAAGAGATACAAAATACACTAAACGATAGATTTACAGCCAAACAAATATGCTACCCACTTTTATAATATGGAATACACTTCGAAAGACCAAATACCAAGATTAACTCCGACTGGTTTTCAAATTGTTAAATGCCCTGAAAAGACTTGGGGAATTATTCAAGATGCTTATAGACTATTAAAGCCCACAGAAACCACTGAACACTTTGAAGGTAAGGATTATTACATAAAGGGTGGCGATACTGAACTTATGGATTTCGGTCAAATATCTAATATTAGAGATGAGATTCATAATCAACTATGGGACTTGCACCAAGATTGGTGTGGCAAAGAGATTGAACCTAGCTATATATATGGAATACGTTCATATAAGAAGGGTGCTACCCTAAAACTACATACTGACGTTGTTACAACACATCATATAGCCTCAATTATAATTGTAGACAAGAACTTAAAGTGTGGTTGTAAAGACAAGGAACTTGGAAGTGATTGGGCTTTGGACTTTCAAACACACGATGGAGAATGGCACAAGGTTTATGCTGAGGTAGGTGATATGATAATGTATGAGAGTGCAATATGCGAACACGGTAGAACAGATCCTTTTGAGGGGAAATACTTTAATAACTTCTTTGTTCATTACAAATTCAAGGAATGATTACTATTCCAATAACTGTAGCTATCCCTTATTTTAAGAAGCAGATAGATTTCTTTCAATATCAACATATTGAAGTTTATGGAGATGATGCAAAGAATAAGGTAATTATACCTATAGTTAAAAGAAATAACAAGTCAGAGGAAATACAAGAAGATGTTAATTGGGATATGAGACTTCCATATAAAATGGTAGACTCAATACTAGACATATATAATCTTGAAGAGGATTGGTATATTCCTACGAATGTATTTACAGCAGCTAAGCAAGTTATAAAGCATTTACCCAACAGTCAAATTATAGAAATAATAGATGCCGATTTAGTTCACCTAAAAAAATATGATGGATATGTTCCTAAAAGGAATGAAGTGGTTGCTGATGCAACTTATGAAAGATGGCATCTAAAGACATCAACTAAACAGAGTGAACACTTTCCTGTAATAAGTAAATATCTTAGGCATCAAGATTTTAAATATATGAATGGTGGATTTAATGTGATTTCTAGGGTAGATACTATGAAAAGAATAATTGACGAGATTATTCAGGTTAGTATAGATATATGCAAGACCGAAAAGGGTAGTACTGTGGGTTGGTGGCAAGCTATGTACGGATTAAACGTAGCGTGTCATAATAATAAAATAAAAATGATAGATACTCGTAACTGCTACTACCCAAGCGTAAATGAGTTAAATCCTAAGCATCACATAGCTCATTACTGTTGTGATTCTATATTCAACAAAAGAGATATGGATAACATAAATGAAGAAGAATTTCCTGATAATAAATTTTATAATCAAGCTAAGAAATGGTTAAGGAGTGTTTAGTATTAGCTCACAGCGATAGTGAGAGGTCAAGTAAAACTCTTGTTGATTGTGTGGCATCATTGAAAGACAAGGGATACAGGGTTGTTGTTTCGGATCACTTCTTCAACAAAGATGCTTACGAAATAGCGGATGCTTTTGTGTACAACTACGACAACCCAATACTTAAACCTAGTGAATATAATAAATACAGTCTTAATCATATAACGCATAAAGATATAAATGGGTATAGATTATACAGCCCAGTAAGTTCTTTTGCTGCTTACGCCATAATTGAATTAATAAAGGCAGGATTTGAGGCTATAACTACCAAAAAATGCCTAGTGTTAAATTACGATTGGCATATCAAGGAAGATATAGACGAATATTACAGCATAAATAAAGATGGGGTGTTTTTTAGATATGCAGACGATAAGTCTTTCTATACTTCAATTTTTATAATGAATAAAGAGCTTTTAAGGGAGTTATATCAAATAAACAGTATTGATGATTACGCAGAGAATTTAAAGTATTTAGAATGGTTCTTTTACGATTTATATAGCAAAAAGAATATAACCATAATAGACCAAGTACCTTCGGATAGATTTGATGATAATCTTTACTATAGAGTTTCTGAAATAAATATAGACAAAAAGTTTTATAAGGTTTCTGATGGGAGAGTGATATATGTAGATGGTGATAAAATACAAGAATACACTGAACATAAACAATACAGACTGATTGAAGGCGACAAAACATATATAGCAAATTTAGGTGAGGATTACTTTACCTATCATATTGCTGTTAAACTCTAAGGTACAAAAACATTTTTTTAAGTAATATAAATAAAGACAAATGCCAGTTTTAACTCAAGCCAGATTAGATGTAAAGGTTTACACAGGAGGTTACACTTCTGGCAGACCTGCTTCACCAACATATACAATAATTAAGAATCCTTTAGAGGGAGAAAACAACGTTCACTTTGAAGTAGCAGAGCTATTCAAGGATTATGTTGAACCATCCTTCAATAATAACTACAATGCTATTTCCACAGGTGTTTGGGTCTATTGGGAAATACTCAAGACGTTTGAAGATTTAACAACTGAGACTCAAGTTGGTTTTGGTTTAGGCTTGCAAGGTTATGGTTATTTTAGTGATGGCATAAACCCTGAGCTTGGTACTGGTAAACAAATGGATAATGCAAAGATATACATTCCAGAAGGAGAGCATATAACAATACCAATATTTAAAGGCACTGGAGGCGTTACTAATATTACTTCATACAAGAATGGAAGCGTGGTGTCAAGTGTTGGTTATTCTATAATAGACACTCCAACAGATGAGCAACCTAGCGATTTAATAGCATACTTTAGAGACAATAATGATATTGATTATGCTGTTATCACAAAAGAGGATTCTAGCACAGAAACAATTTATGTAAATAAAATATGTAGCCCCAAATATTCTCCATACAAGGTATCTTTCTTAAACAGATATGGTGTTGTTCAGGATTTGTGGTTTTTCAATAAGAGAACAGATTCTATAAATATAACAAAAGAAAAGTATAGAAGAAATACAGTAGGTGTAAATGCAAACACAACTCCTTACTACGCTTTAAACAAAGCAACAGATTTAATACTAGAAATTAAGTCAGGTAAAAAAACTACATTAAACACAGGATTTGTTGATGAAGAGTATACTGAAACTATTCAGCAATTACTATTGTCAGAGAATGTGTGGATAACAGAAGGGGGTCAAGCCTATCCAATTATACCACAAAATCAAGAATTTGCCTATAAGAACAGATTAAACGACAAGTTAATCAACTTCTCAGTTGAATTTGCATACGCTTATAATGAATCTAATATTATTAGATAATGCAGAATGTAGAACTATACATAAATGGGCAACGTGCCGACTTATTCGATAATGATAGGGTTACACTTCAATCTAGTATTCAGGATATAAGAGACATACAAAAGGTCTTTACTGATTATACTAAAGGGCTTTCATTACCAGCTTCTAAAACGAACAACAAGATATTCAAACACTTTTATAATTTTGATATTGTAGGTGGGTTTAATGCTAGAAAAAAAGAGAGTGCAGAACTACATATAAATTATGCTCCGTTTAAGATAGGTAAGATTGCTCTTAATTCTGTCAATATGAGAAATAACAAACCTTTCTCATATAACGTAACATTCTTTAGTAATATACTAGAGCTTTCCGATAGACTAGGCAGTAAGTTATTAAGTGAACTACCTTATTTAAGAGGTACATACGACCACGACTTAAATGAAGCAACTATAAAGGAAGGGTTTGAGGATGGATTAGATTTGAACGGACAAACAAACTCAATAATATATCCATTAATAAGCCCCAAGAAAAGACTTTACTTTGATTCAAGGGGTAGTAGCGCACCAGTGGGTGAGATATTTAGTGGAAACCTATATCACGAGAGCTTTGTTGCTGGAGGTGGTGGAGCGACTTGCAATCCTTCTGATCCATCAAGTTGTGCTTCAACAACTCAAGGCTTAACTTGGAATGATTTAAAGCCAGCTATCAGAGCTATTCACGTTATAGAAGCTATAGAAGATCAAATAAATATTGATTTTACTAGAGACTTCTTTGGAACAACTGCATTTGACAATCTTTATTTGTGGCTTAATACAAATCCAGAGGATAATTCTGAGATTGCTGAAGAACAGAATGCGGTTTTAACAAATTGGAATCTATACAACGGTACATCTGCTATAAATCAAATATTCTTCACAGGCGAAAACTTAAATATGTTTGTTAATGTAACGCCTGAAACATACAAATATGAACTCACTTGGAATGTTTCAATTACAGGCACTCCTGTTCCTTATGTAGGAAAGATAATTGACAACGCAACTAATCAGGTTTTATTTCAATTTGAAGAAACTACAGCAAACCTTCAGGTAACAAGAACATTTATAAACTACGGTTCAATAAATCCTGTAAACATAAGATTTGAGATTACGTCTACTGGTAGTTTGAGTTTTAATTCCAATATCAAAATAGACATTTTAAGTCAAACTAACGTACTATATGATTCTGTTGAATATGAGACAGGCATAAGTGGAGGAGCTGTATCAACTCAGGGAACTTTAGAGTTATATAAGCAATTCCCTAAAATAAAAGCATTGGACTTTCTCACTGGAATATGGAAGATGTTTAATCTAACTGCTTATTACGTTGACGATATCAGAGACTCAAACTATGGTAAAATATATGTAGATACATTAGATAATTATTATAATAGCAATACAAGTAACCCACTAGGAGGAGTAATAGATTTGCAAAACTATATAGATGTTACAGAAAGTGTTATTGATTCTGCATTACCATATACTCAGATAAATTTTAAATATCAAGAGCCAGATACTTTATTGGCTGAACAGCATTTAGAAAAGTTTGGTTATGTCTTTGGTAATGAAGAGTATAGCGAGTTAGAAGAGAATGTTGACAACGAAAGACAATACGATATAAACGTACCGTTTGCTCACTTTAAATACGAAAGGCTTTTAGATACAAATACTTCATTAAACACAACTAGAGATACTTTAATTCAGTGGGGTTATTCTGCATCTGGAGACATAAATGAGACTACAGGTGATTACACTTCTGTCATATCTGCCCCACTTCTGTTTTATGCAATAAGAGAAACCAACTTACCTGTTGCTAGTGCATCTAACGACTATAGAGATGGAAGAATAAATTGGATTAATGGATTAGGAACAGGCTCTGCTTCGGTTTACGCTATAGAAAATTATTGGAGACCTTCAAATTCTAATGAAGATGGAACGACTTCAATTCCTCCTCAATATACATTAAATTTTGATAATGAGATTGATGAGTGGCAATCTGTGGATTATGGAACAGAAGCTGGTTCACTATTTAAGAACTTCTATAGTAATTACATTTCAGAGGTCTTTGATGCCCAAAGAAGGCTGTCTAAGTTCACTTGTCATTTGCCAATTAAGATTGTACAGAACTTTAAACTGAATGATTACATTAAAATACAATTTCATCTATTTAAAATAAATTCAATCAAGATTGACTTGAATAGTGGAAAGGCAGAGATTGAACTATTAAATATTATTCAAGATTGATATGATAAAAACAATTATAGAGCTGCTAAAGACTGGAGACTTCTACGGTGTTGACCAAAGGATAGATATCGCTAAAGGCAAGTATAAAGCACCAGAGAACATAAAAGAATTTAAGGAATCCGTAAAAAGAAGAAGTAATGGCTGATATTAGTAAAAGGATAGTTTTTGAAGTAGAATTAAACGATAAGGGTAAGGTTAAGATTGAAGGGCTGACTAAAGGTTTTGTTAAATTAGATACAGCTACTAAAAGAGTAACTCAATCTATCAAGGAACAAGCAGCAGCATTTAATTCTACCGCCAAAGCGGGGACCAATATGATAGACAAGACAGGTCTAGCAGGAGCTACCGTTGTCGAATTAGGAAGGACCATATCTGACTCTAACTACGGAATTAGAGGTATGGCAAACAACCTTTCTCAGCTATCAACATTAATGATCACGTTGATAACAACGACAGGTGGCTTAGCTAATGGAATAAAGGCTCTATGGAGTGCATTAGCTGGCCCTTTAGGAATTATAATTATATTTCAAACCGTTATCACTTTGTTTGAGAGGTGGGATATGAAGGCAAGAGAAGCAGCAAGGGCTACTGGGGCTCTTGAAAATAAAGTAAGTGACTTAGCTCAATCATTTAGTGATTTGACATTTCAACTTACAAGATATAACACTACCGCAGAAAAGGTGGATGATGTTGTTAAAGTTTTGTCTGCAAGATACTCTCTGTTTAAAAAAGTTATCGATTCTCTAGGTGATGATGTTCCTACTGAACGCTTAGAGATTTTGATTAAAATGTATCAAGACTTTTTATTTACTCAAAGTAGCATACAAAACAAAGAAGCTCAACTAAAAAAGTTAAGGGAGGATTTCGCTAAAACAGAGGGAGCTACAAGTACTCAGAGGAATAGGTTCTTGTCAGCAGAAACAAAACTTAAAGGCAACCTTTTTGACTTGGAATTAAGAAGGGCGGATTTTTTAGAGTATTTTAATAAGCTCATAAAGGAGGGAAGAAAAGCGGATGATAGTTCTAAAAGAAAGGATTTTGTTGCTAAACAGTTAAATTTCGACAAAGAGATAATAAAGTCGCAAGAAAGAGTAACAAAATCATTAGTAAGAAATAAGGAAGTTCAAATAAGGGCTGAATTTGATGCCTTGATTGAGTTAGCTAAAACAAGACAATCAGACTTTGCTGATGCACAACAATTAAGAGTTGATGCAATATCAAATGAAGAAGATAAAGCAAAGGCTCAATATAAAATAAATATAGAGATAAGAAAATCTGAAAAGGCCTTAAATGATTACATAATTCAACTAAGAAATGAAAGAAGTAGAAATATAAATCAATTAAACTTGGACGATCTTGCTAAAGCTACAGCCTTATTAGAAAGAGAGCAAGGTCTTAGAGCAGAAGCTTTGCTTAAATTTGAGATGTCTATGACTACTAATGATTTGAATATGTTTGAAGTTCAAAGAGATTTAGAGAATGCAAAGACAGAAAATATATTAAAAAATTTAGGCAGGGTTAGAAATGCTGCAATATTAGCGGGTGAAGAGACGGTTGCTATTGATGAAAAAATAGCTAAGACAAAAGAGGATTTATCATATAGACAAAGGGAAATAGATGTACAAGAGTCTCAAGCTAAACTTCAAATTGCAAACCAAGTGGCAGATGCTATAGTGGCAATAGCTGGAGAGCAAAGTGCTGTAGGTAAGGCTGTTGCTGTTTCTATGGCTACTATTAATACATACGAGGCGGTTACTGCTGCTCTTGGGGCTAAACCATATGGACCTTGGAATATTGCTCAGGCTGCTGCAACAGCAGCTATGGGATTCGTTCAGGTAAGAAACATATTAAACACAGATATTGTTGGAAGTGATGCATCTTCTACTTCTGCTTCTACTTCTGCTTCTTTTGAAGCCCCAGATTTTAATATAGTAGGTACTTCAGCTACTAGTCAATTATCACAAACTATAGCAGATTCAGAGAAATCACCATTAAAAGCATACGTTGTAACGGATGATATCAATAATGCTCAAGAATTTGACAGAAAAGTGAATGCGCAGGCTTCTCTAGGTTAAAACATAACGAATACAACTCAAAATAGTTATTTATATATGGAACGGATTATAGAACTTATTATAGACGAAGAAAACGAGTTTAGTGGAATAGAAGCTATCTCGGTTGTTGAAAATCCAGCTATAGAAGAGGATTTTATCGCCCTAAAAGAGCATAAAGAAGTCAAATTAGC
>Ga0206130_10004319_pt1 | contig 17679 bp, 11 predicted proteins | sample Helgoland_Spring_9_FD_148637 | JGI IMG/M metagenome (GOLD analysis project Ga0206130, IMG submission 148637) | Pelagic subsurface seawater microbial communities from Kabeltonne, Helgoland, North Sea - Helgoland_Spring_Bloom_20160512_1 | ecosystem: Environmental > Aquatic > Marine > Epipelagic ... | reverse complement strand
AAGGCAAGAAAAAGAGCGGGAATAAAAAACCGAAGGGTAAAAAGAAGGATTCTTAGGACCTGTCTTTATTAATCACTTCCATATTCAAGTGCAGGTCCGTTGTCTGTTGGCATGGCATTATGCCAGGTAACTACGGCTTTAGTGAGTTCTTTAAGAATATCGGGTCTTTGTTTTGCCAAGTTTTTGGATTCCTTAGGATCGATTGAAAGGTCGTAGAGTAGGGGGGCAGAACCGTCGTACTCACAGAGTAATTTCCAGCGGCCATTGCGTACGGCGAGATCGGGCAGATCTTTAACGCCATAAAAGCGGTTGCGGTCGGGGGGGCGGCGGAAAAACATCATTTTATTTTTTGATTTCTTGGATTGGCCAAGAAGAACGCTGGGGAGAGACTCTCCATCGAATGTGATTTTATCGGGGGGAGAGATGTTACAAATATTGAGCAGGGTGGGGACGAGATCAATGGCAGAGAAGATGGAGTCTTGATTAATGGTTCCAAGGGCGTCCTTCTTCATTAATTTTGGTGCCCACGCTACCAGTGATGAACGAATCCCTCCTTCAAAAAGTTGGGTCTTATAACCACGGAAGGGACCTGGGGAGCCGAGCCCAGGGTCGGGCCCGTTGTCGGAGCAGGCAAGGATGATGGTGTTTTTAGAAAGTGCTGGATCGTTCTGTACATGCTGGAAAAGCCGGCCAAGCTGACGGTCCATTTCTTCAAGTACGGCAAGATAGAGTGTGCGCTTTTCCCCGTCCCCCCATTGATCCACCGATGGCCAAAAGGGGCTGTGTACATCATCGGGCCAAAGGTTCAGATAGAAGGGGGTTTCATCCTGCTTTGCCTGCTTGATGAAAGAGAGGGCGGCATCGACAAACCCGCCGGTTATTTCCGAACGTTGCATCCATTGGTATCCTTTTCCAAGCCGTTCGGCATGGTGCCAAAGACGCCCGGGTTTTGATTTATCCTGCCCGGGCTTGAGAGTGAGGGGAAGAAGTTTTGGGCCCATACCCTCGAAGTTGGTCAGGGCTTGATCAAACCCATATTCGGAAATTGCCGGGGCGTCGTTCACATCGCGCTGCCCACCCATGTGCCACTTTCCAAAATGTCCGGTGGCATAGCCTGAGTTTTGCAAAAACCTCGCTAGCATGGGTGCTTTCGGGTCGAGCCATTGGGCCATGCCTCTTTTTTTATTTTGGGCACGATGACCTAGGTAAGAAGAGATTCTCCAGCGTTGGGGATATTGACCTGTAGATATGGCCACACGGGAGGGTGAGCAAATGGGAGAGTTTACATAGAATTGCTCAAAACTAATCCCTTCCTTAGCCAGTCGGTCAATATGGGGAGTGGATGCATCCTGATTTCCAAAGCAGGAAAAGTCTCCCCATCCCATATCGTCAATAAAAACGAGGATGATGTTTGGCCTTTCTTTGGCCAATAGTAAGTTAGATGCAACCGTAGGTATTACCCAAATGTATAGGAGTAGGCATAAGCACCTAATTTTAGATGCAACCATCAGGGTCTATTAAGCAAGAAGGTCTTTAATTACTTTCGGGTGCTCGACTCCGGTGAGGCGTTGGTCGAGACCTAGGTAACGGTAGGTGAAGCGCTCGTGATCAATGCCCAGTGCACGAAGGACGGTGGCATTGAGGTCGTTCACATGGACCGGGTTTTCCAAAATATTGTAGGAGTAATCATCCGTTTTTCCGTACTCCATGCCACGCTTAAATCCACCACCCGCGACCCAGCTGGAGAAGCAACGCCCATGGTGATCCCGTCCGTGGCTGTCCTTGGTTAATTTGCCCTGTGAATACACAGTCCGTCCAAACTCGCCCCCGAAGATGACAATGGTATCGTCAAGTAATCCGCGTTGTTTCAAGTCTTTGACGAGAGCGGCGGCGGGCTGGTCGACATCCTTGCATTGGTTACGGATGGCTTTGGGTAAATTGCCGTGCTGGTCCCATCCACGGTGGAAGAGTTGAACAAAAGGAACATCGCGCTCGGCGAGGCGACGGGCAACCAAGCAGTTGTGGGCAAAAGTACCTTTTTTGCGGGCGTCCGGGCCGTACATATCAAGCACATGATCAGGTTCTTCCTTTAAATCAACGAGCTCGGGCACACTGGTTTGCATACGGTAGGCCATTTCGTACTGGGCAATACGGGCATCGATTTCCAGATCGCCACTTTGTGTTTTCTTATGCTGGTTAATCGCGGCAATACCGTCGAGCATATCGCGGCGCATACTCTTGGATATTCCGTTGGGGTTGGAAAGATAGAGCACGGGATCGCCCGCAGAACGGAACTTGATACCCTGGTGTTTGGAGGGCAGAAAGCCACTGCCCCAGAGGCGGTCGTAGAGGGCTTGGGGATTACCGTTACCCCGGGAGATCATGACCACATAGCCGGGTAAGTTTTGGTTTGGACTACCCATGCCCCAGTCCAACCAGGCACCCATGGCGGGTTTGCCAGGTTGTTGAGAGCCGGTGTTGATCGCAGTGATGGCAGGGTCGTGGTTGATCGCCTCGGTGTGCATCGATTTTACCAAACAAATATCATCGGCAATGGAGGCGGTGTGAGGAACTACCTCGCTGAACCAGGTGCCGTTTTGCCCATGCTTGCTGAATTCAAACATCGGAGCCACGCAGGGGAAAGAAGACTGTTTGGAAGTCATTCCGGTGATGCGCTGGCCATTGCGGATGCTGTCGGGCAATTCCTGCCCGTGGTATTTCCGTAATTCCGGGTGGTAGTCGAACATGTCGATATGGGAAGGTCCGCCGGACATGAACATGTAAATCACCCGCTTGGCAGTGGGCTTGAAGTGGGTACGTCCTAGGGTGCCGTTCAAAGGAACGGAGCCGGGAGATCCCACGGCGCCCATGAGCGGGCCAGCAATGTTGGCGAAACCGAGGGCACCCATGCCCATGGCTCCGAGCTTGAGCATTTGACGACGGGTATGAAGTTGGTGAAGGTCGAGTGGATTCATGGCGATTTCTGAGTTTTGGATTATTCGCGGTTCAGGGTTTCATCCAGGTTGAGAATCATGGAGGCGAGAACTGTCCAGGTGGCGTGTTCATTGCGGTTTAAGGATTTGTCGCGTGGAGAGTCGCCCATGGCGAGCAACTGGTCTGCTTGGGCAGGGTTCTGATCAAAGACAGCTTTCTGTTTGTCGTATGCCTTTTTTATCACCTCTTGGCGCAAGCTGTCTGCGGGTCGCCCAGTGGCCAGCTCAAACATTCGGTTGACCCGGCTGGGCAGGTCTTGGGGGCTACTCTTTAGAACACGCTGGGCGAGGAAGCGGGAGGCTTCCACAAACTGTACATCATTGAGGGTGACCAGTGCCTGCATTGGGGTATTAGTGCGCTGGCGCTGCACAGTGCAGATTTCGCGGGAGGGTGTATCAAAGGCAAGCATCGCTGGTTGGGGGGAAGAGCGCTTCCAGTAAGTGTACATACTGCGACGGTAAATCTTGTTCCCTTGGTCCTGAACAAACTTGCGGTTGCGATCGAGCGATACCTCGTTCCACAGGCCAGCAGGCTGGTAGGGTTTTACTCCGGGTCCCCCGAATTTCTTATTGAGTAAACCGCTAATATGTAAGGCCTGGTCGCGCACAAACTCGCCCATCAGGCGAAAGCGGGGAGCCCGGGCGAAGTAGAGGTTTTCCGGGTCCTTGGCCAGGTGTTCCTTGGTGATGACGGAGGACTGGCGGTAGGTGGCAGAGGTCACCAATTGGCGGATCATCTTCTTTACATCCCAATCGCTCTCAAGGAAATCGGCGGCCAACCAATTGAGCAGGCCGGGGTGGGTGGGCCATTTCCCTTGTGAGCCAAAGTCGCTGGGCGTATCGCAGAGTCCACGGCCAAAGATAGTCTGCCAGTAGCGGTTAACGGTGACTCGGGGAGTGAGTGGGTTTTCTTTATCAGTTAGCCATTTCGCGAGACCGAGACGGTTCTTTTCCGATTCGGTTTTCATGGGGTGGAGAAAGTCGGGGGTGTTTGCCTGAATGACCTTGGATTTATCCGGCGAGGAGTACTGCCCACGAACCAACAGGTAGGTGTCGCGCATTTTGTTGGCAGGATTATCCCCCATCACCATCGAGGTGATTTTGTTTTTACGAATATTGTTCAGGGCATTTTGTTTGTTGTTTCGGGCGGCGAGAAGGTTTTTGTACTCCTTATCAAAGCGATTGAGGTACTCGTCATGAAGCAGGGTGCGCTGATCGTTGGCGAGGGCATCGAGAGGCTTTGTAAAAAGTGGGGAGAAGGAATCCACTTTGCTCAGTTTCTCCACATCCTTGCGGTTAAGCACTCGGTGGTAGAGACCAATCTCATCCATCTCTACTCCCTTTACCGCAGCACCGTAGTAGCGCCGGCCAATCCGGAAGGTTTTATCCGTTTGAATGGTGGCGTTGAGTTCATCCTGAGCAATGTCTTTTTGCTGGCTGGTTCCATTGATAAAGATATTGATGCCGGCTGCCTTGCCTGAGCCATCATAGGTTACGCAAAGATGGTTCCAGGAATTAAGCGGTAGTGGAGATTTTGAGACCACCTTGATGGCATTGTTGGGATATTCGTGAATAATGTGCATGCCTGGGCGACCGCCCTCCATCCAAACATCATACCCGCGATGCTTCGCTTTTTCATCCATTTTGCTGAGCAGGGCACCGGATAGTTTAGTGGTAGTTTTTACCCACATTGACCAGGAGAAAGCTTGGTTGTGTTCCAGCACACCTGCAGTGGGGGACTCGATGAAGCCACTTTGCTCCACTTTGAACCCTGAAGCCACCTTGCCCAGTTCGGTCTGCTTGGCCTTGCCATGGATTACATACTTATCCTTTTGGTTTGTGCTGTCCACGGTTTGGTTGCCCTCGAAGGAATTAAAATCGATGGAAGAGACCAAGCCCTTAGGCGAAGGGATGAAGCGGTAGGAGAGTTCCATTACCTCGGCAATCTCATTTTCCATAAGGGCCCGGTTGTAGACCCGCACATCATCGATATCAGTATCATTTAACTGAGCGGAACGGAACCTCCTGCCAATGTGAAAAGGCTTATCCGTAAGGATGCTGCTCTTCTTTAAAGTATGGTGCGGGTTTCCTTTGTCCTGCTTCTTACTGTTTACATAGATTTCCACCGAATTTGCGGAGGCTGTACCGTTGTAAGTCACACAGACATGCTGCCACTGATTTTGTTTGAGCTGGTTTTTCGCCACCACTTTGTGAGCGTTGTCGGGCCAGGCATGAATGATGTGCATGCCGGGGCGTCCGCCTTCAAACCAAAGGTCATAGCCACGAAATTTATTCCCCTCGTCCATTTTGCCGATCAAGGCTCCGCTTAATTGGGTGTTAGAGGGTCTGACCCATGCACTTAAAGAGAAGGATTGATTGTGTTCGAAATCTCCAAAGTTAGGAACTTCGGCATAGGCATTTTTTTCGATTCTTATTCCGCTCTTGAACTTGGCATTGGCCACCTTGATGGGGGAATCCCGTAAAATCGTGGGGGTGGCTTCGGCTACCCCATGGTCCGATTGATTGTTCTCCAGGTCGACACGGTCGAATGGAAAGAAGCCCACCAGTCCATCAGGCTCCAGGACTCCTGGGTTTGTCTTGATGTCTTTCGAACACTGGGTAAACCAATTCTTAAAGGGGTCAAGGGATTGCTGGCGTCGTGAATTAAGTTGGCCCCGTGCATCCTGAAGGGCTTTTTCGGAGTCCGCTAATTGTTTTTCACGCTCTGGAGTCATGATCTCCACTAGTGGTGCCTGGTTTCCTCTTCTTGTCTGCATGCCGGGATCAGCATTGTTATTAAAGAAAGCAAACATTTGGTAATATTCCTTTTGGGAGAAGGGGTCGTACATGTGATCGTGGCATTGGGCACATTCAAAGGTCATCCCCAGCCAGACATTGGATGTAGTCTTAACCCGGTCGATCACATACTCCACCCGGAACTCTTCGGCAATGGCCCCGCCTTCATCGGTGGTGGCATGGTTGCGGTTAAAGCCGGAAGCGATTTTTTGTTCGAGGGATGCCTCGGGAAGAAGATCACCTGCGATTTGTTCGATGGTAAATTCATCAAAGGGTTTGTTATCGCGGTAAGAGTTGAGAACCCAGTCTCGCCAGGGCCACATGTCGCGCGGGCCATCGTCGTGAAATACTGAGGTATCGCCGTAGCGGGCGGCATCCATCCATACGAGGGCCATGCGCTCGGCATATTCATCGGAAGCAAGTAAGCGGTCGACCAATTTTTCGTAAGCATCGGGGGATTGGTCGGCCAAGAATTGGTTTACTTCTGCAGGGCTGGGGGGGAGACCGGTTAGGTCGAGGTAAAGTCGGCGTACGAGGGTGCGACGATCAGCTTCGGGGGAAGGCTTGAGCCCAAGGCCCTCCAGCTTGGCACGAATGAAATGATCGATTGGGTTTTTGGCCCACTTCGGGTTGCTGGTTTGAGGGGTAGTCGGTTTTTGCACGGGCAGGTAGGACCAGTGGCCCTCCCACTTCGCTCCCTGCTCAATCCACTTGGTAAGGATTTCTTTTTCCCGTTTGGTCAGTTCCTTTTTGCTTTCGGGCGGGGGCATGATGTCCTCGGGGTCGTCGGATACAATACGGTGCCAGGCTTCACTATCCTCAGTGCTGCCAGGAACAATAGCGGCAAAACCATCCTTCTCGAAAAAGGCTTCTTCCGGTAGGTCGAGTCGCAGGTCGGCTTCGCGGAATTTTTCAGAGGGACCATGGCAATGAAAACATTTTCCAGAAAGGATGGGCCGGACATCTCGGTTGAATTGAATGGTTTCTTCAGCATTCCCTATGGAAAGGATCGAGAACAGAAGAAAAGAAGAGAGAATTAAACGAAGATTCATTAAAAAAAGCGGTGATTAGGAAATATTCAATAGAATTGCGAAAGAACTTTAGGACAAGTTGGAAATGACAAGTATTCCTAGAAAAAAAATTAATTAAATTTAAAATTAGATAAAAAACTTCGGTAAAATATAGGATTTTTTATCACTGATATCATCATCTAATCACTCCCTAATTCCTACAAATCTGACCTTTTAAAATCATCCTAATTAAAAACCTACTAAAACCATTTGATCTTTGATTTTAAAAAAATTCCAAAAATGGAATGGGCAAACCGAACCGTTTTTTTAAAGTGTGGAGTAATGAAAACTTTTAAGCTAGGAATAAACTCTTGAACGATTCTAATACACCCGAAAAAAAGCCTGAAGAAATTCAGGAAACCGCCGAAAGTCCATCAGCAGAGGAACTTCCCGAGCTTGATGCCACAGAGTTGATGCTCCATGGTAACCTTGCTGCCCAGATCCGATATTCTATGATCAAGGGATTGGCCGAGGCTCTGGACGAAAAAGCCCAGCTCTTAATTGAGGCGGAATCGAATTTTGAGCCTCAGGAAGGCGAGACCTTTGCTGAGATTGCACTGCCCGAGATCGAAGCTATGGCACAATGCCTGACTGACGAATGGATTGATTTTTCCAAAATTCGTTACTGGGAAAGCTGTCAAACTGCAGAGGTGGAGTGGGAGGAATTTAAAGATGAGAATGGTGAGGTTAAACGAATGCCTTACACCAAAGCTCTCGAAGAGGTTAAGGATGGCAACCGTTTACTTGCCAACCTCGAACAGACCCGAAACTGGTTGGAACAAGTTCATCTTTTGCATGAACAAAAGGGAATGGGCTGGGTGTCGCCACACGGTTGCCCGGAGGATGGACAACATGCCTATGAAGCCCGTCGAATTTGCATCGAGAAATTAAACCAATCAATCGATTCCATTCGTTCGAATTTCGATATTTAGGTACTAGTATGAAGAAATCATTCATCAGCTTCTTCGCGAGTTTTCTTGCGACTGCGGTATTTGCCAGTTGGAAGCCAGATGATCAGGCGGCGGTCTTTTCCTTGAAACCTGATCGGGTGTTGGGAAGTCCATACTTCAAGGAGGTTCTCAATACCTATGGTTTACTTGGCTTTGGCTATACCAATATTATGAATGATCACCATGTGGTGGATTTGCAAAAGGAGATGGGTGTTCAGATAGAGGATGCAAGCGAGGTCTCCTTGGTCGTGGGGAACTTTCTGGAAACTGTGATTGGTTTACCGGTGTCCACTTCTGGGAATTACCAGGCTTTAAAAAATTCTTCATTGGCTTTCATTCTTCGGACCCACGGAGAAGTATACCCAGACACATTTTTTGATAAATTTGACCGGTGGGCATCTGGACCTGCATTCAGTAAATCAGAATTAGAACGATTTCGCAGAGATGCCAGGATTGAGCCAGGTAAAATCGATGAAATGAGTCGAAGCATCCGCGTTGAAAAGAAACATTATGCCGAAATGAAAAAGCCTGAAAAGGTCGGTAAGGCGACTCTTTTTTCAATCCCTGCAAGTGGGATCACCCAAGCCCTACAAACGAGTGGAGTGGATGGAGTCAAAATAACACTGGGCATGCAGGCGGAAGATGGCATGACTGTGTTTGTACTGGGTACCAGGAAGGATGTACTTGGTTTTTTTGAGCACGAAAACTCAGACAATGATTCATCGCACAATGTTGGAAGTTCTGAGTTTACTTCGTTTTCAATTCCCTTGGATGGTGAGCTACTCAAAAAAATGGAAACCAGCAACCTATCTGACCCCAATGGGCCGTTGGGGCCCCTGGCCATTACTCTCGGGCAGGCGATGTATCAAATCAAAGAAATTTCGGGGACGGCAAAATTCTCAGGTGGTCGTGCACATCTAGACCTTACTATTGCCTGCAAGGATGTTCAGTCTGCCCAGTCCATATGGAGTGTGGGTCAGGCATCTTTGGGGATGGCCCAACTACAAATGTTGAGAAAACAACTAAAAAATCCTGCTGCCCAAACCGCCGTGAGTGCTGATTTTCTGAACCGTATAAAATTGAAGCATCAGGAAGCAGAGATCCATGTGCATGTAGAAGCTTCTCCCAGCGAACTTATGCCCTGGGCGGCGAACAAGAAATTTCCCTAAATTATTTGTCAATGTCCAGGCAGTGCTGGGCATAGCTCTTGATTTTTTCCCGTACCCCGGTGAGGCCGTTTCTCCGGTTGGGAGAAAGGTGCTGGGTGATTCCGACTTCAGATAAAAAATCAGGTTCCAGCCGGATAATGTCTCCGGGGGGTTCACCACTGTACAATTCGCAAAGCAGGGTAGCGGTACCCTTGGTAATCGAGGCATCGGAATCTGCCCTGAAAAAACATTTACCATTTTCGAACTTAGGAAAGATCCACAATTGGGAGATACAACCTTTGATCAAAAAGGTTTCAATCTTGTATTCGTCTTCCAAACTTGGTGCGTCTTTTGCCCGATCGATAACATAAGCAAACCGGTCGAGATGGTCCTCAAAGGGAACAAGTTCTTCAACTAATTGATCACGCTTTTCTTCAATGCTCATGGTTATCCGATTTGGGATTTCCGGAAAAGGATAGGGGAGTATTTAAATAATTTGAACTGCCGATTGTTACATTTACCATTTCAGCTTTTATCGGCAGGAGATTCTCTACGGATTGGGAAGAGCGAAACAGAGAACTATTTCCCACCGTTTCTCCGGTTGCGGGGTCAGGAATGGCGTTGAGAGTGAGGGTGCGGTTATTGTCTGCCAAGTTCAGTTCGATGGTTGATTGTGCGATTCGCACATAATTCTCGGCATGGGCATCGAGGATGAAGATTTCGAATTCACCCTTATTATTAAGTAAAAGTTCGAGGTTGTGCCCAGATCCATGGGGACCGAGTTCCATTAAAATTCCTCCACGCATGGCTTGATGGACATGTCCACCTCCGGAATTGCCTCCCTTTTTCTGGTCATCCGAACATCCCCAGGTCATAGAGAGCAGAATGGAACAAAATATGATTAGATTTTTCATAACGGATACATTCTACACATCGGGTTGGAGTCGAGCAAGCGCAAGCCTGCTGAGATAAGTATAAAACAAATCACTTTCGGGGTGGTCATCCAAAGTTTGAACACTTAGGACATTAGGTATGATGAATTGGAAATTAAACCGACTTTCTTCCTGTTTGCTCTTTTTAACGCTGCCTTTTTTTTGCCTTTGGGGTCAACGCCCCAATGTGGTCATCGTCATTACCGATGATCAGGGGTATGGCGATCTTGGATGCACTGGAAATCCAATTATTAAAACACCAGCCATCGATCGACTAGCCAATGAATCAGTGTGGCTTACGGATTATCATGTTGCTCCTACCTGCTCCCCGACTCGAGCTGCTCTAATGTCCGGTCACTGGACGAACCGTACCGGTGCTTGGCACACGATAATGGGAAGATCGATGCTTCGGGAAGACGAGGGCACGCTGGGACAATTTTTTAAGGGAGCGGGTTATGAAACTGGAATGTTTGGAAAGTGGCACCTCGGAGACAATTTCCCGTACCGCCCGGAAGATCGAGGCTTTAACGAGGTTTATCGCCATGGCGGAGGTGGAGTGGGCCAGACCCCAGATGTCTGGGACAATTCTTATTTTGATGGAGGCTATTTTCACAACGGAAAAATCGTACCTGCTGAGGGTTTTTGCACTGATGTATTTTTCGAACAGGCCAATCGATTTATTTCTGAGTCTGCCAAGAATGGAAAGCCTTTCCTGGCTTACATCTCGACTAATGCTCCTCACGGTCCTTTTCATTGTCCCGAGAAATACATGGACTTGTACAAGGGGCAGAGCCCTACCATTCAGGCTTTTTACGGGATGATCACCAATATCGATGAAAATGTGGGGAAAACCCGAAAACTACTCAAGGATTTAGGCATTTACGAAGATACCATCTTTATCTTTACCACCGATAATGGGACTGCCCGAGGGAAGTCAGTTTTTAACGCTGGTATGCGCGGGCAGAAAGGTAGCGAGTACGATGGCGGGCACAGGGTGCCTCTCTTTTTGCATTGGCCCAAGGCCGGTATGGCAGAAAAACGCATCATAGGTACCCTTTGTCATGCGGTCGATGTGGCTCCAACTTTACTTGAACTTATCGGAGCCAAAAAACCCGAGGGATATAATTTTGACGGCAACTCCATTAAATCATTGCTGGAGGGGAAAACGGAGGGCTGGTCCGATCGTATGCTGGTAACCGACTCTCAGCGGGTGCGCGATCCTATCAAATGGAAACAATCTGCAGTCATGAGCCAAGGCTGGCGTCTGGTCAATGGCAAGGAATTGTACAACATCGATTCTGACTCCGGACAGGAAAAGGATTTGTCCGGCAAACACCCTGAACGTGTCGCCAGGATGCGGGCTTTTTATGATGCCTGGTGGGCAGAACTTGAACCAACCTTTGCCCGGACTACTGAGTTGTATGTCGGCCACCCCGACCATCCAGTTGTATCCTTGACCAGTCATGATTGGATCCAAAAAGCTTACCCGCCATGGAACCAGGGGCAAAACCGTAATCGATTGCCAGTTCATCCACGAAACAAAGATTTAAAGCACGATGGTCACTGGGCGATCAAGGTAGTGCAGTCAGGAATTTACAAAGTAGAGGTTAGGCGCTGGCCGGCTGAGTCGGGCAAGAAGATCAATGAATTTTTACCTGCTGGAAAAAATGTGCCTGGTGCGGACAAGGCATTCCGATCCCATCCTGGATTAGGAATCAATGCAACAGCTGCCACCCTTCGGTTGAATGGGGAAGACTTGGAGACTATACCGGTGGAGGATACCACCGAGTCGGTTACATTTGAAGTAAATCTACCAGCAGGTAAGCACAGGTTATCCCCTTATTTCACTATTCCACAGGGTGAGCTTGGATGTTACTATGCAATTTTGAAAAGTCGTTCTTGATTCCTAATTATTTTCGAAGTTTCTTAGGCCGGTCTTTGCAATTTTTCTAATTTGTAATCTTTCGTTGGTTTTAAAACCAACGAAAATGTCTTCAATCACTTAGGTATAGCCCAGGTTCACTGAATATAGAGATCGGGCTGATTGAAATTGCAGGCGTTGAAAATTCCTAGGGATTTGGAAATTAGGTGTTGCCTGATAATGTTTCGACGAATCGAAATATCAGAAAATTTATAGTACTTTAAGCAGCTTGCAAATCTTCTGCAGCTAATTGGCGCTTGAGATCACGGAAACTGATCATCTTACCATTATCCTCGTCCCATAAACGATACTTTACCGAGCGTAGGCTAGTGAAAATGTTGAGCTCGGGTGCATTGCGGAAGAATGGGTCGGAATGGTGGCATCTTTCCAAATTGTAGTTGGGTATTCTAGGATTGAGATGATGGATATGGTGAAAGCCAATATTTCCTGAGAACCATTGTAATATTTTCGGAAGTTTGTAGTAACTGCTTCCTTCCATTGCTGCAGTAGTGAAATCCCAATTCTTTGTCTCTTCCCAATAGGCATCCTCAAATTGGTGTTGTACATAAAAGAGCCAGACTCCGGAACATCCGGCTACTGACATCATTACCAATTGAATGATCAACCAGGGAATAAATCCGAAAATTGCACTCATGCATACACCCCAGGTCAAAAGAGCAAGGTTCATCATCATAACCGATCGTTTTTCGCGGGGTTTTGACTTTTTAGAAGGAAAACGCTCAAGCACGAAAAATAGGAATAAAGGAGCAAAGACGAACAGAATGAATGGATTGCGAACCAGACGATAATTTATCCGGGTAGTACGGGAGGACGCCAGGTATTCCTTGACTGTTAATGTCCAAACATCACCAATACCACGTCTATCCAAATCCCCAGTGGTCGCATGGTGCATCGCATGTTCCCATTTCCAGTGATGGTAGGGAGTGAAGGTGAGCATGCCGGTAATGAAGCCAATCACATCGTTTGCCTTTTTGTTTCTGAAAAACGATCCATGTCCGCAGTCATGGAAAATAATAAATGCACGGACAAGAAATAAACCGCCAAGGATGGCCAGGGAAATCGCAAAAAGCCACGATATCGGATAAACAAAATACAACGCCGTCCAAACCCCTGCCAAGGGACCTAGGGTGTTCACCAACTGCCAGATGGCAGCTTTGCGATTGGGCTTTTGGAAGTCTTCGACTAACTTTTTCCACTCTGCAACTGATTTAGTTTTTTTATTCATAACATAATTTTCCCATTAATTACTACACTCCGCTGTAATACCAACAGGTAAATGTAAAATAGGCAAGTTTTGATCCTTGGTGTGAATTTCTTGAAGAAAGCTTATTGAATCAACTGTTCCATCTTGTCGCCAACCAGTAATACTTTATGAGTTAAGGTATTTATGAACGATTTTAAATCTTCAAACAAATTGGTTTTCGACCGCTCTATAGAATCTGGTCTTGAAAGAGTGCTGGTCGATCACGACTTTCTGGTAATTTCTTTTGCCCGGGTACTCGAAGAATTGGGTGTCCCGGGAGCGGCTAGTCTTTTACGGGAGAGAAATTTTTCCGAACCTGCCAATCTGCTTTCTCCAGAGTGTATACAGGCGATATCTTTTTACTTCCAATTGCTCAACCTGGTTGAGGAACATGGATCGGGCAGAAGTGCCCGTTTGCGGGAGAAGGAACTGGGCGGGGATGCCGAACCCGGTCGCTGGGGGCGTTACCTTAAACAATTAAACGATGCAGGGTATTCTGAAGAGCAAGTACGCCAAAAACTCAAGGATGTCCGGGTGGAACCCGTTTTTACCAAGCATCCAACCGAAGCCAAACGCTGGGCGGTTCTTGGTTTGCACCGTGAAATAGTACGACTTTTGCGAAAGCGTGATGCTGTGGAGACTGTATTTGAACAGGCATTTTGTGAACGCAGTCTGCAGGCTGTGCTCGAACGTCTTTGGCTGACTGGTGAAATTTTTTCACGCAAACCAGAAGTGGAAAACGAACTGGAAAACCTAGGCTATTATTTAAAACAGGTATTTCCCGTAGTCTTTAATAACCTGGATGATCGCTTGCGCCACGCCTGGGAACTGGTATGGCCCGAAGCCAAACCTTTATTGGATAAGGAACTTCCCACTTTGAGCTTTGCTTCTTGGGTTGGGGGTGACCGTGATGGACACCCAAAGGTGACTGCAGAGGTTACCCGAAACACCCTGCGTACATTAACACAGGGAGCGGAAGAGGTTGTTCGTTCCCGCCTCGTTGAGCTCGGGCAAAAACTTGCTTTCAGTCGGACTGGCTTGGCCGCGCCTCCTGCTTTGCTTGCCCGTTTGAAGAACTGGGGAATTCCTGAAGATATCGGAGAACCCTGGAAAGTTTTCGTTTTGTGCATAGCCGAACGTTTGGACGAAGGAATTAAACCCTTGCGGGAAAATTTAGAACTTTTGATTTCCAACCTTACCGAGTCTGGAGCTATATTAACCGTGGATTTGTATGTCCGTCCCGTTTTGCGTTTGATCAATAGTTTTGGGCTTCACCTTGCCCGCCTGGATGTTCGTCAAAACAGCGATGCTTATGACCTTGCCCTTGGACAAATGATGGAGGCTGCAGGCATCGATGATGGGCAAAATTTCCGACAGTGGACCTTAGCCAGAAAGCTTGAATTTCTTAACCAGGAATTGAACCATCCCCGCCCCATGACTCATGCCTCGATGGAACTTCCGGCAGAGGCGGAAGAGGTTCGGGCCACTTTTTCTGAATTAGTTGACCATCTGGATGCTCGCGGACCAGAAGGGCTGGGTTGCTTGGTTGTCAGTATGACTCGATCGGTAGCCGATTTATTGGTGGTGTGTGTGCTTGGAAAAGAGGTCGGGCTTACCCGGGTAAGGAATGGAGAGATGGGCTGTGCGTTACCTGTGGTTCCCTTGTTTGAAACCTATGAGGATTTGGAAGCGGCACCAGGGATTATTGATGATTTTCTTGCTCACCCCTGTGCCCGTGCAAGTTTACAAAAAAATGGATCAATTGCTTCGCAAGTAATTATGCTCGGGTACAGCGATAGCAATAAAGATACTGGGATCATTGCCAGTCAATGGGCTTTGCAAAGAGCTCAAAAGCGCTTGTTGGAAATTGGGAAAAAGCATGGAGTATCCCTTACCTTCTTTCACGGACGGGGTGGTACTGTGGGTAGGGGAGCCGGACCCACACACCGTTTTCTCGAAGCCTTGCCTAAGGATTCTCTCGCTGGTGGATTGCGTATTACGGAGCAGGGAGAAGTAATCGGGCAGAAATTCAATACCGCAACCACTGCTTCTTCCAACCTCGAGACTTTGCTTGCCGGTTCCCTGGGTGCCCGTTTGCTCAGTAAAGCCAAGGGTGAACCTGCAGAAACGACTGAGGTGATGGATTGCCTGGCCGAATACTCAAGGCTTGCATATAGGGAGCTTTTGGAAACCGATGGATTTGTGGAGTTTTACCGGCAAGCCACTCCGATCGATGCGATTGAACGAAGTCGGATTGGTTCCCGCCCGAGCAGACGGACCGGACAGTCGAGCTTGCAGGACTTGCGGGCCATTCCCTGGGTATTTAGTTGGAACCAGTCGCGCTACTACCTACCTGGTTGGTATGGGGTAGGTGCCGGTTTGGAAGCATTAAAAAATCAATTGCCAGATCTTTTTGCCGAACTTCCCAGTCTGGTAAAAAAGAGTTCTTTTCTTCGCTACGTATTTTACAATGCCGAAAGCAGCCTGGCGAGTTCCGACCCTCAATGGATGGGGGCCTATGCGGACTTGGTTGAAAATACTGATCTCCGGAAGTTGATGCTTGGAAAAATCATTGGAGAACGATCGCTTGCTGAAGAACATTTCACCTCACTTTTTCAAGGAACCTTGCAGGACAGACGTCCCCGCTTTTGGAAAACCCTGCAAGCCCGGGAAGATGCTTTATGCCTGTTGCATGGCCAGCAAATTCGATTGCTCCGAGAATTTCGTGCAGAGGGCGGAGACCAACCGGAACGGGTCGAGCTAATGCTCTTGGTGGTCAATGCAATTGCCAGTGGTTTACGGACCACTGGATAAAAGAATTAACGCAAAAAAAGAAGTGTTACTTCACAAAACGGGCGGGTGCTTCGCCTTCCAAGTTGAGTACAATGGCAATGTTCAGAAAGGTGATTTCGCCCATTGATTCACAATTTTCGAAACGTTTATCCTGGTGCATTCGGGCAAGTTCTTCCCGTAGGCGACGAACTTTTTCATCACTGGATATACGATCCTCGCACATACAGTTGCGCAAACGTTTGATTCGGGTCTGGGAGAAGTTGAATCTTCTTTGGATGAGGGTGCGTTCCTCCCGTTGGTACTGTAAACTGGTATCCCGGTTGATCAGACTGGTACAAAGATCGACCACCGGTAGGTTGTTCTTAAAAAACTGGGGCAGGTAAAAACTGCGCCTGCCTTCATAAGATTGCTGGTCGAAATCAATTGCCCGTACCCGGTACTGGGTATGTTCGAGATCAGGAGTCATTTCCACGACATAATTATAGGCCCGCATGTCTCCTAGGAGACGAACAAAGCAACGTTCGTTAAATTTGATGAATTCCTTGGCCAGTCTGACTTCGTTCAATTCCTCGCGCTTTAAATAATTACGGATAAAATCGTCCCCGGGTACTCCGATGATATGCTCCTCGATGAGGGTGTCTTTATCCACCTGGAAATTGATCTCGTTGGGGGAGAGTAACTGTTCAAGTTCGAGACCGTACACCCGGGAGGCATCCGCTTTCTTAACGTAAAAATAGTCGTGATTGTCGTTGTACTGGTTGACGATACGAATACGGAAAGGCTTGGTATTGCCAAAGGTACAGTAATCTACCCGGTCGACATAAAGGTTGGGCAGGATGCGTTCATCCCCCCCTGAACGTAGCAGGACATATATTTTTTTTAATCCTTCAAATATTTCCCGGCCGTAGTTCTGGTCATAGACCATCGTTTGCCAGAGGGTATCCTCGTTCTTGGCATTGACCACCGGGAAGGAATCTTCTGCCTGGAGCAGGTTTTCATAATGTACCGGGAGGTCGAGTTGACGTTTGTAATCTTTGAGGTAATCGCGCAGGGGATCGTTTAGCGGAAAGAACTTTTTTTTCTGCTGCTGAACTTCTTCCTTCATTGGGATTGGATGGTGCTACTCATAGAATTGATCAGGTTACAGGTTAAGCAAACGAAGTCCGATCGACAAGGGGCAAAGCAGCCTTAAAACCTGGAGTTAGCCTTCGCGGAGTAAACGGGCGGGTTTTTCCCGCAAGGCTTTTCGGGCTGCAAAATCTGCAGTGATTACGGAAAGTCCTACCACACAAAAAATTACTACCAATGGAATGTCCCAACGAAAGCTCCATACCCGATCAAAAACTTGAGCAGATAGAAGATAGCTTGTGCCTATACTCAGGCATACCCCAATGGTGGCAGCACTTGCACCCAATATTCCAAACTCCATCCATACCTGACGGCGCAACTGCCCACTTGTGCTACCCAGTACTTTTTGTAAATTCATTTCCCAACTCTGGCTCCGTGCCTTTTCCCTGACTACACAGTAAAGAATGACGAGGCCGGCAAGAATGGAGAGGCCCGCCATTACCTGTAGCGCCCAGGTCATCTGACCGACCACATCGAGGATCTTTCTTCCCGTTCGTTCGACATCGAGGATGGAGACCGTGGGAAACTTATTCACTAATAAATCCTGGACCCGGGCCTTTTTTTCTTTGTTTAAATGATGAAGGGTTCCGAGAAAGGTTTTGGGTGCCTGCTCCAATGCACCCGGTTGCATTTGTACAAAGAAATTCGGTTGAAAACTCGTCCAGCGAACCCTCCGCAAATTGA
>Ga0206130_10004316_pt1 | contig 17689 bp, 19 predicted proteins | sample Helgoland_Spring_9_FD_148637 | JGI IMG/M metagenome (GOLD analysis project Ga0206130, IMG submission 148637) | Pelagic subsurface seawater microbial communities from Kabeltonne, Helgoland, North Sea - Helgoland_Spring_Bloom_20160512_1 | ecosystem: Environmental > Aquatic > Marine > Epipelagic ... | reverse complement strand
TCTTCAACTTCTTCAGCTTCCTCGACGGCTTCGTCAGCTTCTTCGTCGGCTTCGTCCGCTTCCTCGACGGCCTCTTCCGCTTCTTCGACAGCTTCGTCGACCGCCTCTTCTGCTTCCTCGGCCGTTTCTTCCGCAGACTCGACGACAGCAGCATCGTCGCTACCGCAGGCCGCAGCGAACAGAGACAACGCACACAACATGGCAATAAGCCACTTGAACTTCGACATAGGTTCCCCCTCTGGAACGTGGCGCATAGCATGCGCCGATCTGAGTGAACGTAACCCTGCCTTAGCCGGGGATCCAAATTTGCACCCACCGATTTTCTGAAAAGACCATCTCGGTCCGAGCTCTTCGGCCCAGTTTCCTACTTCCGGCCCGACCAGCGACCGAAGTGCAGCGAGCCCGCCGACGAGTCCCCTCGGAGACAGCAGAATGAGCACCAGTAGTCCACAGTCAAGAACCAGCGAAGTGTTGTCGAGACGCCGCTAGTCCGGCGTCAACCGAGCCCACTTCGCAGGGATCTACCCGATATTCACCTGGGGGCAGCAGTGGAGAAGAGCGCATCGCTTGTCACGTCGTCGAATCGGCGCCGACCGAGCAAGGCCAGGGTCCGATCCACATCGTCGGACAAGATGTCGATCACTCTCGAAACCGCGGCTTCTCCTCCGACCGCTAGAGGCCAGAACCACAGCCGTCCTCCACACGCGGCCGTCGCTCCGAGGGCACGCGCCTTGACGATGTCTTCGCCCCGCCGCACGCCGCCGTCGAGAAACACCTCGGCCTTGCCGTTCACCGCATCAACGATTCTCGGCACCACCGTTGCGACTCCCGGCACACTGCTGATTTGACGGCCACCATGATTCGAGACCATCACGCCGTCCGCTCCGTTCGCCACCGCATGCAGCGCATCGGCTTCAGACATTACGCCTTTGACGATCAGTGGGCCATCCCAACGACGCCGGATCATTGCCAAGTCGCTCCATGTTCGAGACGGGTCTGTGAGCTCACGATTCGTGTATTCGCCGATCGAAGTTGCGTCGTCACCCGGAGCGATATCGGTGAGGCTTCCAAAGGTAATCTCGGGACCGTTCACAATGTTGCGAACCCATCGGAGGCGGGTGGCGGCATTCAACGCGTTACGCGGCCTCAGCCGAACTGGCAGCGACATGCCGTTGCGGAGATCTCGTTCCCGCTTGCCAACCACCGGTACATCAACGGTCACGATGAGTGCCTCACAGCCGGCGGCTTTGGCTCGAGCGATGAGTGACTGCACCACCTCCTCGCTCTTCCAGAGGTAGAGCTGAAACCATAGGTGGCCATCGGCTGCGTCGGCTATGGCTTCCAGCGAATGGCCCGACCCGGTCGAAACGCAGAAGATCACCCCAGCCGCAGCTGCCGCCCGGGCTACGGCGAGTTCGCCCTCGGGGTGGACAAGAGTCGCCAAGCCAGATGGCGAAAGAATCAGAGGAAGAGGAACCTCGGTACCGAAGATGCGGGTTGTCTGGTCGCGATCGGCAACGTCGACCATGAAACGAGGCGAAAAGAGTACCTCATCAAGAGCCCGCCGATTAGCGGCAACCGCCAACTCGCCATCTGCTCCGCCGTCGATGAAGTCGAAGATCATGCGGGGCAGGCGTTTGCGGGCCGCGTGACGAAAATCGTCGACCGTGTGCAGCGCCTCGATGCCACGGGCTCCCGGCGCGACCATTTGGCGCAACCGCCGTAGTTCCATCAGGTGGGCACATCGCTCCGGCCGGCTTCTCTCATAAAGGGAAGCGGGGACGAATACGGCGGGTCATTGGTGGAGGAACCCGTGGTGAGACCACCGTCGACGGCAAGGCAATGGCCGTTGACGTTCCCCGCCTCGTCGCTTGCCAAGAAGAGCGCAACATTTGCCACATCGATGGCCAAGGCGGGTCGCCCCTTGATCGGGGAGATCTCGGTCAGGCGACCAATCACATCGCCGACGGCCTGATGGTCATCGAGATGCGCCTTGGCGACCATAGGAGTTGCGGTCGAACCTGGGGCAATGCAGTTCACTCGAATTCCCGAGCGGCAAAGCTCAGCGGCAACGTTCTTCGTGAGACCGACCACAGCGTGTTTGGCCGCTGCGTAGACGTGAGGACCGAGTCCACCCTGCACACCTGCGGTGCTCGACAGGCTGATGATCGAGCCAGTCCCCCGAGGCTGCATCACCCGGGCTGCATGTTTCATGCCGATGAAGGTTCCTCGCAGCAGGACATTCATCGTGGCGTCGTATTCGTCCAGGGATGTCTGGGCGATCGGGCCGCGGGCGCCAACGATGCCGGCATTGTTCATCATGATGTCGAGATGGCCGAAGGTGGCGACTGCGTCGTCGACGAGCGTCGCGATGTCGGCCTCGGCGGTTACATCACAGCGCCGGAACGCTGCGGCATCGCCCAACTCTTCGGCCAAAGCCTGTCCGGCGTCCTCCTGGATATCGCCGATCATCACCCGAGCGCCCTCTTCGACAAATCGCCGAGCCGTCGCCTCACCGATTCCCGACGCGGCGCCGGTTATCGCCGCGACCTTGCCTTCGAGTCGTTTGGTCATCGAACCTATCCTTCACACGTTGGTCGTCTCCACAATGGCTACTCGACCAGCTGCACGCCAAGCTGGAACCGCAAGAAGCAGCAGGGCAATGGTCGCCATCCAGCTCCAGGTGAAGGTGTCCGTCACGTCGGCGACCACCCCAAAGGCAGTGGGCGACACCAGCGCGCCGAGGTAATATCCCGTCATCGTCCACCCGGTTGCACGGGCCACGGCGCCAGGAGCACGATCGACAATCGTTGCATGCATCGTGCCAATCGCTGAGAGTTGCACCGCAATGCCGATCACGGTACCCACGATCGCCAACGCCAGACCGATGGCATCTGCCAGCAGCACCATCAGGATGGCTCCCGCATTGACGAACAGCAGAACGACAATGAGTGCCACCCTGCTGTCTGCGCCGGTCCGATCACTGCGTAATGCGCTGAAAATCATCACCACGACTCCGACCGCCGAGGCCACCGCCGAAATACCACCGGCGACACTCGGTGAGGCATCGAGCGACTGCTCGAGATACGGGACCACCCAGGAGTACATCGGCTGGGACCCTGCGATCAGCAGGAATGCGCCGACCGGAAACCAGATGAAGCCCGTGGGAAGCGGCACAAGAGAACCGGTATCGCCTCCGCCCTCGCCATTTCGGTCGTTACCCAGGATGAGACCGGCGCCGACCGCTGCCAGAATGGTCAAGATGACCAGCGCCCAGATCACGTGTTGCCAACTCCAGCGGTTGGCAGCCCACGGTCCGACGGCTGCGGTGATCGCCGCCATAGCTGGAACGCCGGCGGTCTTCACCGACATGGCCAGCGTGCGTCGCCGAATCGGGACGGCATGGGCCATGGCAACGTTCGTGCCTGCGTTCACCAGCGCATAACCCGACCCGCCGATGATCGCGGCAACGAGCAACGACCAGTAGGTGCCGACCGCGGCAGCGAATGCTCCGGCAATAGTGACCGACACCATGTCGGCAACGACCACTGCCCGGGCACCGAACCTGTCGGTGAGCCGACCACCCATGATCGAACCCAGGCCGGTACACCCGAAATACAACCCCACGAGGAGCCCGATCTGACCCTTACTGATACCAAGGTCATCTCGAAAAGTTGTCGCAATGAATCCCGGAAGAAAACCGAGTGCGGCGCCGAGACCGCTACAGATCGAACAGATCGCTACAACTAGCGTTGCACCACGGGACATGGTCATTCTGACGCGATCTCGCTCACCATCTGTTCGCGCACCGTAACCTGCCGAATCTTGGTGGCCGACATCGGCCACGGGGTAACGAATCGCACGTAACGAGGCACTTCGTGTCCGGTGCAGATGCGACTTGGGCCAACATCACCGCCTCGTGTTGCATCAGGAAACCTTCGATCTCAGCGGCAGCAACGTTTTCGCCGCCGACCTTGAGCATGGCCTTGACCCGACCCTCATAGGTGCATCGCTCGTACAACTCCGAGAACGAGACCTTCGTGTCGGGGGAACATCACTGCCCATCCATCATCGTCGCTATTGGGGGCGTGCGCCAGAAGACCGGGCAACGTAGAGACGCCGGAGACTGTTCGTACAGCAGACATCGCTGTAGCTTTCCAGGGATGAACAGATCACCCCAAGACGTCGCCGACTCACATCTCGCAGCAGTCATTACCCAAGACGTTGTTGCGATGGCGGCCGACTACGCCGACGACGCGGTTCTCGAGCGCCTCGGACAGACCTATCGGGGCCATGCCGCAATCGCCGACTATTTTGCGACCGTGCCTGAGCGCCTTGGCACGGCACGGGTCGTGTTCGATGCCGTCGACGTCGATGGCGACGTCGTTACCTTCAGCTGGCACATCGAAGGCGCTACACAACCGGCTTCGGGCACCGACGTCTGTCAGGTTGTAGACGGCGCAATCGTCCACCAGGTCGTCCAACTCGACGCCTCCGATTTCTGAGACATGGTCCAGCGATAGATCCATGCCTAGTATCGAGAGGAACGTCCACCTCACCTTGCGAGAAGCCAATGCCCACAACCGAAGAGATCGAAGCCGAACTCGACCGTCGAGGCCACATCGTGACATCATGGGATGACCTTGGTTCTATCACGCCTTCGAACGGCATCGAGACGAGCCAATACCGCATTGGACGGCCGTCCGAGGACACCTCTCCCACCGTCTTCAAGGCGACGTTTCCGCCGAACTGTCGGGTCGAGGCCCACACCCACGGCTGTGATTACAGCGAGATCATCCTGAAGGGATCGCAGAAGGTCAGCGGCAAATGGCTGCACGAGGGAGACATTCGTATTGGACTCGCCAACAAGGGATACGGCCCGCTGATCGCCGGCCCCGAAGGCGTCACCGTGCTGGTGATCTTCGCGGACGGCAACTGGCCCCCTCTCACGATCGGCGCCGGAGACGGAAGCACACTTGGCAGCGATGAGTTGATGGAAGCCTTCAGCTCAGCGGGTGGGAATTAGCGCTCGGCATAACGTTCGACGCTGCGGTGGAAGTGCTGCAACGTCGGTTCATTGCGACCAAAGAGCAGGTCAGGGGTCGCTCCACTCTTGAGCGCTTGCTGGATCTGGAAACCGACCCAGTAATCCTCGTCGCGCACGGCTTGTAGTGCCATCGAACTGAACTTGTCGGCCGTCGCCCGTTCTTCATCAGTCTCGGGTAGGCGGCGCGCAAGCACGGTCTGGATCGTGCGAGTCGTTTCAACGGTCGGCCCGGGATAGAGCTGCGATACCAGGCAGTAGTCGCCCAGGATCCCCGAGATCGAAACATTGGGAAAGAGTGAATGAATCAGCCGGATGTGATCACCAGCCCATTCGGCTTCGGGCACTCCATCGAGTTCCGGTAACGACTTGCGGCCGAACACAATGCGTTGGTGTGGCCCATAGGTGTCGTGCGCCATCAGGTTGGCAATCGTGTTGAGCCCGACGGTGGTCGGGTGAAGCGCCTGCTGGTGATAGCCCTCGAGGTAGCCATCCCAGGCCACCTTCCACCCAGGGCCCGCCAACTCACGTTGGTCATAGACATGCCACTGATCAAGTTCGAGGGACTCGAGTCGGGGTCCGAAATCGCCGAGAAACGTATCGATGTCGTACGTGACTCCCGGCGTCAGGCAGGCAAAGACCATACCGACTCGTTCCTCGCACTGCAGTTCGGTGAGCCCCAGGGAGTCTCTGTCCACATCACCAAACGTCTCGGCGCCAAACATGCCAGCCAGGTCTCCTCGCATGTCGTACACCCAAGCGTGATACGGGCAGGTCAGTCGGCGGCCTTCGCCCAGGCCTTCCTCGCACAACGGCGCACCCCGGTGTTTGCACACGTTAAGAAATGCTCTTGCCACGCCGTCGTCGCTGCGGGTAAGCAAGACGGGCACGCCCAACACCTCGACCGCCTTGTAGGTGTTTGGTCCTGGTAATTCGCTGCCAAGGGCCAGCGCCAGGGGCAGGCGTTTGAAGACTCGATCCACTTCATGTTCGAAACGATCCTGGTCCAGGTAGGCATCAACGGGTTGCCTCATAACGTCGGGCGCCAGGTCGGTTGTCTTGTTTCGCCACAGTGTCAGCACTCGTTTCGTGAGTGTATGAATGAGTTCCCCGTTGCTTGACATAGGAATCACCGTAGTGAGTGTGCGAATCTCGATGTGAATAAGGTCCAGACCAAGGAGCCCATGAGATGACCAATGCCGACCACACACTGTCTGCCTCGCCAGCGCTGCACAGCGGGGAGATCGCAGCCGTTGCCCCAAAGTTCGCAGAGGGATATGCCCGAGTGCGCGATGTCACGGATCACGATGGGGCCTGCCCGGCATGGGCCAAGGCGCTGTTCATGAGCGCGGCAGCAGCGGTGCGCGATCACGATGCCATGTGTCGACGGGAGATGAACCGGGCGGTCACGCTGGGGCTGAGCGACAAGGCCGCGAGTGGCGCCGCGCTCGGTGTGCTCATCTCCCGGGGCGAAGCCGTCTACGAACGGTTTCGGGCAGCGGTCGATAGCGCGCTCGAAATCGCACGACCATCTGCGGCCCCCGAGGCACCGGAATTCGAGATCGACCGGCAAGGGGCGCTCGACTACTTCACCGACTACTTCGGTTTCGTTCCCGACTACATCGATCTCATGGCCGACGAGGCGTCGCGGGGCCTCGAGGGGTACGTGCTCATGCGTCAGTGGTCGCTGGCCGAGAACCCGCTAGGCGCAAAATGGGTCGAGCTGATGTTGTGCACCATCAACGCCGCCGAATTCTCATCTCGATTCGTCAACGTGCATGCAAATGGGGCCCGTGCCGCCGGGGCGAGCGAAGCCGAAATAGTCGAGTCGGTGGTGTGCGCGATTCCGGTGTCTGGCGTCGCCGCGTGGTTGCCCGGCGCAGATGGCATCATCGAAGGCCGCAAATAACAGAATTCGAGTGTCTGGCACCAGCCCGAAGGCCACGACGAAGGCCACCGTGCTTGCGGAGCAGTAGTGGACCCAAACCTGCTTCGGCCAGCGGTTGATAACAGGAAACGTTCTGCGATCGCGGGGTGCTCATTGTCGGTCGTGGCCGAGAATCATGGCGTTGTGGTACTGGGCACCGGCACCTGCGCCGGTGACGAAAACGTGTTCGGCATCGGCGACTTGTCCTGGACCGGCAATCCCTCGTAGCTGGCGGACCGCCTCGACGACCTTCAAGGTCGGACCACCGAAGCCGGTGTGGCTGAATGACATCAGGCCGCCATCGGTATTGATCGGCATCGAGCCGTCGGCTCCGATTCCTTGTTCGACGAGGTAGTCGGCGCCTTCGCCCTCGGCGCAGACCCCCAACGTCTCGACCTGGCGTACAACCTCGAAGGTGTTGATGTCGTACAGCTCGAACACATCGATGTCGTCGACTGCGAGCTCAGCCATGGAAAACGAGCGTCGGTAGGCGTCGGCCCCGACTCGAGCGACTTCGTCGTAACGAGGTGGGTCGACATATTGCTGCCGATACCACTCGGAACCGCCCCCGAGGATCGACACCGGTGAATGGGGACAGTCACGGGCGCGTTCAGGGGTCGTAATGACGACCGCCGCCGCCCCTTCGGTTGCCAGACACAGGTCGAGTAAATAGAACGGATCGGTGATCATCGGCGACGCCGTAATATCGTCAATCGAGTACGGGCCCTTGCCGGCCATTACCGCAAGCGGGTTGGCTGCACCAGAGTTACGGATCGCAGCTGCGATCGCCGACAGTTTGTCGCGGTCTGGCTTGAAACGATGAAAATATGTCTGGGCGATGAGGGCAAAGTGAGCCGCTGTCAACATTCCCCAGATGGACACGAACTCATTCTCGGGCCGGGTGTACGACGCCACGGTCGGGCCAGCCAGCACACCGGCCTGGCCGCCCATCACCAGCGCAACCTCACATTGGCCGGTCGCCACCGCAGCGGCAGCGTCGAGAACACCGGGCACACCCTGGGCATAGGTGTCGCCGATCCAGTTCAACGACTGGCCGAACACGCCGGTCCAATCCCATGCTCCGGGTTCGAAGACCGTGCCACCGGGCCCCGGCCAACGCGCCGCCAAACCATCGACATCGCTCAGCGACATCCCAGCATCGGCAAGCGCAAGTTTTGCGGCATCAAGTGTGATCCCGATCGAAGTGGTGTCGATGGCCTTGGCTTGGGGCGTCAAACCGATTCCGGCGATCGATGCGTTCGGGCGACGAATCATCAAGTGCCTTTCACAGCGGGTGTCATACTTTGCGCCCCTCGCCCCAGAACACATCACGGATCTCGTTCTTGGCGATTTTTCCCACTGCATTCTTCGGGAGAGAATCCCAGATCTCGACGCGTTCGGGAATTTTGATCGATGTCAATGCGGACGTTCGACAGAACGTGCGCAGCTCCTCGGGGTCTGCCGCAGCCCCTTGTTTGAGCGAGACCACGGCAACGATGGCCTCGCCCCATTCCGCATCGGGTACGCCGACCACCGAGGCCTCAAGCACCGCCTCGTGGCGATACAACACGTTTTCGATTTCGGTCGGAGCGATATTCAATCCACCACGAATGATCAGATTCTTCAGTCGGTCGACGATGAAAATGTAGCCATCATCGCTGACCTCGGCGATGTCGCCCGAATGCATCCACCCGTCGATCAGGACCGCGTCAGTCCGTTCGACATCCCGGTAGTAGCCCTTCATCACATGCGGCCCGGCAAAAACGACCTCACCCCGTTCTCCGGGCCCGATGTCTTCGCCCAACTCGTCGACCACTCGAACGTCGACCGCATAGGAAGGCTGCCCGCATGATGACAGCAGCTCTGGCCGACCGGCCAGACCAGCGACATGGTCTTCTTTGCGCAGAATGGTGCCGATTGAGGCGATCTCGGCCATGCCGTAGAGCTGGTTGAAGATCGGCCCGAAACGATCAACCAACACTCGCAGACGCTCAGGCGAGATCGGTGACGAGCCGTAGCCCAGCGTGACCAGAGCACCCAGCTGATGATCTGACCCAGCAGGTAGCCGGTCGAGCAGTCGCATCAGTTGCGTGGGCACCAGAAAGCTGTGGGACACACCTTCTTCCTCGACGGTGCGAGCGAACCCGATCGGGTCGAAGCTGCGGCTGTCTCGAAATCCGAGCGCAGCACCAACGACCAGACAGGGCACGATCGTGATGTTGACGCTCGAGTTGTGTGGGATCTGGATCAGGTACCTGCTCGAGCGGTCGATCTCGTACTCGAGACAGGCAACGGTCGCATGCTGTAGTGCCCGCCCGTGGTCGAACAGAACACCCTTGGGCCGCCCGGTTGTCCCGCTCGTGTACACGATGCAGAAGTCGTCGTCATGCCGGACGTGGTGCAGCGTGGCAGGGTCTTCGGCCGAGGCGGCTGCGACCTCGACGGACCAGGCGTCGCCGTCGATGTCCACAACCTCGATGCCGGAGTTGCCAGCTATCGATACCACCGAATCAAGGTGTTCAGCATCGGTGAGCACCAACTCCGGCTCGGCGTTTTCGAAGACCTGTTCGAGTTCCGACGGGCCCAAGCGGAAGTTCAACCCGACGTAGACAAGACCCGCCTTGGCGATGCCGCCGAGCACCTCGACCACCTCGCTGCGATTGGCAGCGAAAAACGCAACCCGCTCCCCTGGTTTCAGGCCCTGAGCCCGTAGCCAGTTGGCGATCTGATTGCTGCGTTCGTGGAGCTCGCGGTTGGTGTGAGGGCGGACGCCGAAGACGGCAACGTCGTCGGGATGTCGAATAGCGTTTCGGGCGATCGCCAGGCCGACGTTCATGATGACCCCTCGGGTGCAAATGCCGGGACCGGGTCGCCGTCGATACCGGGCATGAAGCACACTTCGACTCGCTGGCCTATCGACACTTCCGACGGATCACAGCCCACGATCCAGGTGAACATTCTCCAACCTTCGTCGACCTCGACATCGGCGACGACATAAGGAGCTTCGAACCGAGGGTCCGGTGGCCGATGAATCGTCGTATGACTCACGACTGCACCGCGACCAGAACTCCGTTGGTAGCTCCACTCGGGAGATTGGCAACTGGGGCAGACCACTTGGGGACTGAAGAAGCTGTTTTGGCAATGAGCACAAACCGGTCGCACGAGCTCACCCCGCTCGACTGCTGCCCAGAACGGACCGGTCAACTCACGGTCGACTCGAGCGGTCATTCGTTGAGCAGCGCGTACGCGGCGTCGCGGACCGTCATGCCGATCTCCACGCCCCGATCGCGGGCTGGACCATTACATGCGCTGATCGTGCCTTCTTCGAACGCTTTGAACGCATCGCCAACAGGAGCGCTCCACGCGTCGCAACAAGCACCAGCAAGCCCCGCTGCTTCTGTCGTCTCGAGGCCGGTGATTCCCGCGTTGTTCTTGCTCATACCGCCGTCGGAACAGATGAAGCCGTGAGGTGAAACTTCGAGCAGAAATTTCGCTCCCGAACGACCGGTGTGGCCCGCGGTCACGAGCACATTGTTCGAGTCTTCGGGAAGCGCAAACACGATCGAGTCGGTAACGATGATCTCGCGGCCCTCGGGAGATGTTGCCATGGACTCTCGCCGAATCTTCGTGCCGGCGCTGATGTCACCCGGGTCGTTGTCGATCAGGATTTCGGCAGCGTGCTTGACAGTCATGCCCTCGGTGACCCCGCATCGTTCGGCCAAGATATTGACCCTTGAGATGATGCCGGTTTCGTAGAGGTCGAGGCCGTTGCCGAGTTCTGCGCTCATGCCTTCGGCCGCAGCCGAAGGGATACCAAGCGCCTCGAGATACCAAAGTCCAGCGATGCCCGCACCGTCTTTGCCAATGCAGCCGTCGTGGCCTATCACGGCTCGAGGTCGATGTGGTGCCATCAGCCGAGCCGGGAGTACACCGAGATACGACGATGGCACGACCACGTCGCGGTCCCGGTTACGAGCATCGACATATCGGGCAGAGTCCATCGCGACGACTCGGCGGCCGTCCTTCTCGAACACCACCTCGTGGGGATGATCGGCCTCGTCGTTGAGCAGCGGTGCTTCTTCAGCCATGTCGACAGCTATCCGGTGAAGATGACGGGATATTTGCCGAAGTAGGGCCGAGTCGTCGACTCGTCCATCTCGGGTGGATTGTCAGGGTCGGGTCGACAGCCGTGATCGAACATGGTCTGCACCGCAACCGGCACCAGTCCGAACAGGTGGTCATCTTCGGTAGATTGGGTGTCGAACACCAAGCCAGCCGCCAGATCCTGACCGATGCAAGCATGCATCCCTTGGCCAAAACTCAGGCCCCATGGTGTGACGCCGTCGCCGAGTTCTCGATCAGGATTGAACTCTTCGGCATCATCGCCGTACATGGCCATGCTGCGGTTCGTCTCGTTCAGGTCGATCGTCACTCGATCACCGGTGGCAATCTTGATGCCTGAGCTCAGGTCGATATCGGCCAGCGCCCATCGTTGGCTTGTGGGAGATGAACCCTGGAGCCGAATGGTCTCATGGGTGCAGCGCTGCACGAACACGCGGTCGTTGCGAACCCGATCGGCGTCGCCGGGGTGGGCCTCGAGCCATTTGAAGATGTTGTGCATGCAGCGAGTGAACGCGGTCGCCGAGGTGTGCGCTCCCGCGAGCAGATAAAAGGCAATCTCGCGTCGCAGGCTCTCGCGGTTCAACTCCACCTTGTCCTGGTTCCGCAGTAACACCATCAACACGTCGCGTGGGAGTTCTTCTTCTTCGATCTCACCGGCTTCGAACTGCGCCAGCAGGGAACGTCGTCGCACGATGCCAGGCTCGAGGAACTCTTCGTCGAACTTGAGCAGCTGTGCCTCGATCTCGAGGCGTTTGGCATCCTTGTCACCGGTGTAGTGGGCCAGGGTGGCCCCTTCGATGAAGGTGCCCAGATAGTCGTAGAGATGGAACGTCTCTTCGGGCGTGCCTCGGGGGCGGTCCACCCCCGCTGTCAACGCCGCCAGATTCATCATCATCTGGTGACCGAAGTCGACGAGTTCGGCCTTGCCATCGGCAATATACGGCTTGACGGTCTTTTCGATGATCTCTGGAAACAGATCTCGCTCGTAATGGAAGAACGTGTCTCGTCTGAACAGTCGGTTCTCGAGCCGGCGTCGGGCGCGGTGTTCGTCACCGTGCAGGTTCACCAGCACATCGCCCATGATCACCTCGCCAGCGTCGTACAACGCCTGACGCAGATCCTTACTGCGATAACACTCGCGTGCGTCCTCAAACGACGTGATCAAGATTTCTGCCATGAAAGATCCCCTTGCTCTGGGTTGATCGTAGATCGCAACCGGTGCTTAGCCGAAGACGACCGGATAACTGCTGTAGTGGGTGCGGGTCGAATTCGGGTCGAGCTTGGGCGGATTCGACGGATCCTGACGCCCGCCCGCCTCCAGAAACGCGTGCGCCATGACCGCAACCGTGCCGAACAGTTGCTCATCGCTCGGCCGGTTCGGATCTATCTCAAGGCCTCCATCGAGTTCAGCACCGACACAGGCGTGAGCCCCGGCGCCAAAGCTCATCCCCCATCGAGCGATATCGTCCGGGACCTCCCGATGGGGGTCAAACGCTGCGCCGGACGCACCGAAGATCGCGACGTCACGGTTGGCAGCGGTCAGGTCGAGGACAACGAGAGAACCTTCGGGGAGAACGGTGCCATCACCCAACTCGGTGTCTGTGAGCGGTGTTCGGTACGCCATCGGACTTGCGGGATTCAACCGCAGCGACTCGTGCATGCAGCGCTGCACGAAGCCGATATCTGCGCGAGCCAAGGCCAAGTCGTCAGGATGCTCAACTCCCCAAGCCAACAAATCATCGACGGTGTGCGTGAATGCATTAGCTGTCGAGTGGGCTCCGGCCTGCAGGTACAGACACATTTCTCGCAGCACTACGTCGGGCGCCAAATTCAACCGCTCTTGGTGGCTCAGGAGCGTGGTGAGTACGTCCTTGGGTAATGCATCGGCATCGAGGTCACCGGCCTCGACCTGCTCTACGAGCGCTCGCCGGCGATCGAGCGAAGGTTGAAACGTGTCGGCCTCGAACGTCGCCATCGCTTCTCTGACTTCGGAGCGCACCACATCCTTGTCGCGAGTCGAGTGCATGATCGTTGCGCCCTCGCTGAAGACCTTGACGATCGCGTAGAGCCGTTCTGTCGCTGGCGCATCGGTCGGATCATGGTCGATGCCGGCGATTGTCGCCGTCAGGCTCAACGCCGACCGATACCCAATCTGCGCAAGGTCGCCATAGCCGGCGTCGATGAATGGCCCCAACGTGGCGCGAATGGTCCCGCCGAGCACCTGGTGTTCCCAGTAGCTGAAGATCTCGCGCCGGAACAGACGGTTTTCGACCCGACGCCGTTCTCGGTGAGCGTCGCCGTGCAGGTCCAATAGGGTGTCGGCGGTGACGACCGCACCAGCGCTGTATCCGGCTTGGCGAAGAGTCTTTGATCGGAACGCGTCGCGCACCGCAGGCCACGATGTCAGGACGATCTGTTCTCTCGGTGTTGAAGGCACAAAGCCGATACTAGGTTTCGGTGATGACGAAACCCGAAGTGATCGTTCGTCGATGGCTCGACGCGATCGAAGCACGCGACATCGATGCAGTACTGGAGACCTTCTCGCCCGAGGGGCGTTGGCAGAACGTACCGAGCCCACCAGCGGTCGGGCGCGAATCAATCAGAGCCATGCTTGCGCCGATCATGCAACGAAGCGAACGGGTGGTGTGGGACATCGTGACCGAGTCCTACAGCGATGAGCGAGCATGGCTCGAACGGGTTGACCGATTCACCATCGCCGGCATCGAATACGCCGTGCGCTGCAACGGTGTACTCGAATTTGACACCGAGGCTGGACTGATCACCGAACTCCGCGACTACGTCGACCTTGCCGAATGGCGCGCCCGGCTTCCTCCGGTGTAGTTGTTGATAGCCGGGACCGTAGAGGCTTTGGCTCGAACAGCATTTCGGCGACGAACGAGCCGAAAGGCGGACTACCCGTAGGCCCGATCCCAGGTCAGGATCTCTTCGGCCCATTTGCCGATTTTCCAATCCTTGATGTGGCCATGCTCTGGCCAAGGAGCCGACAGGTCGACCCGTTCGCCCCGGCTGATGACCTCGCTCAGCCGAGACTTGTCGTTGAGCATCGTGATGTCGGTGGTCGGATCACCGTCGACGACGAGCACATCGGCCAGCTTGCCGACCTCGATCGTGCCTAAGTCTTCTTCCATGCGCATCGTCCACGCACCATTCTTGGTTGCGGTCGTGATCGCTTCGAGTTCGGTGAGTCCGAGTTCCTCGACGAAAACCTGCATCTCTCGGCCATGCCAGTGGCCATACGGGGTGAGTGCGAAACCACTCTCAGATCCGGAGATGATGCGAACACCTTCGTCATACGCCTTGCGCATCATTTTCGCGGTGGCCTGGATTTCGTTTCGGAAGACATCTTCCATGCCTGGCGTGGCCCCCACGCTTGCTCCAAAATCAGCCAGGTTGGCCAAAAAGGTGAACGTCGGGCAGATTGACGCACCATTGTCGATGACTGCCTGCAAGCCATCGTCGTCGATGAACGATGCATGCAGGATCAGATCGACCCCGGCCTCGGCACAGATCGTGGTGCTTTCAGGGCTTCGACAATGTGCCATGACCGGGACGCCCAACTCATGCGCGGTCTCACACGCCGCTTTCATCTCATTGCGATTCCACACCATGAGTTCGCCCGGGCGCCCCGGGATCGAACCGGTCGCATGGATCTTGATCCAGTCGGCGCCGAACTTGATGTGGCGGCGGGTCCAAAGGATGACCTCGTCGACCGAATTCACCACCTGGGCGTAGCCGACCGTGCCCTCGTCGGGGATCAGACGTCCGGCCGTACCGCCGACAGCAGTCATCAGCGCTTGCACGCCCGTCTTCATTCGAGGGCCGCTGATCACGCCGGCTTCGATCGCTTCGCGGATCGAAGGTCCAACGCCATGCGCTGTGTCAGGGTCGACGAATGAGGTCACGCCGGCCCGCAGGATCTTCTGCAGATTCTGGGAGGTCGTGAGGGTGACCATGGTCGGATCACGATGGAAAAAGAGCTCGTCGTTGGACTGCACGTCGTCGAAGGTGCAATGCAGATGACTATCGATCAGCCCCGGCATCACGGTCTGGCCAGCGACATCGAGCGTGGTCGTCGTGGCGGCGGCGTGCGCGACAGCGTCGGCTCCGAGCGCAGCAATGCGACCGTCCACCAGTAGGACTGCGGTATCGGGTGATGCGGCGGCACCGGTGCCATCGATCACGGACCCGCCAAGAAGCAACAGATCATCTGCCATGGCTCAAGGCTACGCCACATGGCCTGCTGTTACCTAAGGTGGTGACATGGGTTACCGCATAGAAGTCGTTATCGACGACTGCATGAGTTCGGGGAAGTGCGTCGGCGACTATCCGCAGACGTTCGACTTCGACGACGAAGAGTTGGCAACATTGATCGAAGACGGCGAGGTCATGTCCGACGACGACATGATTCGCGCCGCCCGCAATTGCCCCAGTCGAGCCTTGCTGGTCTTCGATGCCAGCGGAACTCCGATTCCAACGTGACCAACTCGATTATTGTGACCGGTGCCGGGGCAGGCATCGGCGAGTCGATCGCGCGCATCGCCGCCGATCGCGGCTATCTGGTTGGCGTGCTCGACATCGACGGGGACGCCGCTCGCCAAGTGGCCGAGTCGATTCCGGGTGCTGTCGCGCTCGAGGCGGCAGTGAACGACCCTGCACAGGTCGACGCAGCACTCGACATCTTCGGCACACCCGACGTTCTTGTCAACAACGCCGGCATCGTCCGGTTCGGCCCACTTCTTGATCAGACCGTCGACGATTGGCGGGCAGTGGTGGATGTCAATCTCACCGGGATGTTTGTCTGCTCAACCGCATGCGCTCGCCGAATGGCTGGGGCCGGTGGCGGCTCGATTGTCTCCATCACGTCGATCAATGGCATCGCACCTGGCCCCAACGCCGGTGCGTACGGGGCCACCAAGGCCGCCATCAATATGTTGAGCCAACAGATGTCGATCGAGTGGGGCCCCATGGGAGTGCGGGTGAACACCGTTGCACCGGGCCTCATCGATGGGGGCATGTCCGCTCCGATCTTTGCCGACCCTGCGTTCCGACGCCGCCGCACACAAAAGGTACCGAGCGGGCGTCTCGGCACCGTCGAGGACATCGCCAAGGCGGTGTTGTACCTGTGCTCTGACGACGCCGAGTACATCACGGGACACCAGCTGGTCGTCGATGGCGGCGTAATCAACTCGATTATCGCCAACCTGCCTCGCCCCGAGTCGGTCGATGGTGTCGGCGCCAGCGACGACGACTAACACGTGAATCTTTTCCTTTCCGGTCTACTCGTGGGCGTTGCTGCGGCCTTGCTGATACTGGCATTGGTTCGCTTCGTCGTGCCCCAGTTCACGGTTCGTCGATTTCGAGCGATGCTCGCCGGGCGCACTCCCAGGGACTTCCGCACGTCCGTAGTCGGTCCCAAATCGCTCAGGGGCAGATATCTGTTCGACGCCGACCTGCGGGGCGTCGACCTGACCGGCGCGGTGCTCGACAAGGCCATGCTCGAAGGTGCCAAATTCGACGACGCTACGATGATCCGTGCGCAAGCTCGCCACACCCATCTAGCCCATGCCAAACTTCGTGGTGCCGATCTGACCGAGGCCAACCTGAGCTTTGACCGGCATTATCCCGATCACGCCGTCAGCGGCAACTATGCCCAGTTCTCGCGAGCCATGCTCGACGACGCCAACCTGTCGCGAGCGCGCTTTTCGTACGCCCAATTCGACAACGCCTCCTTGCAGCGTGCCGACCTGAGCCGGGCGACGCTGATCGGGACCTCGTTCCAGGCCTCGGATCTACGAGGCGCGGATCTTCGCTTCGCCGACCTCAGTCGGGGGCGTCTCGAAGAAGCCGATCTGCGGGGCGCAAACCTCTCCTTCGTTGACCTGTCGGGGGCCAATCTCCAAGGCGCACGCACCGACGAAACCACCGTGTGGCGTGGCTGTCGCTACAACCAGCGCACCCGCTGGTTCGATGGTTCCCGGCGCCGAGCTCCGCTCCCTGACTAACTGGCTCACTGGCTTGCTGGGCATGACGCCGCCGCCCACCTTGTGGGCCTGGGCCGTGACCCAGCCTGCCGTATCGCTGGCTAGATAGACACAGGACGATCGAGCCGGTGTCCATATCGTGAGCTGCGGTGACGCATCCGACGTAGACCGCCGTCAGGTTGAGGGCGAGCATGCAGTCCCATTCCTGGCGTGGACGTTCGCTCAGCGGCATACAGGCGGACCTTTGACCCCACCCAACTGACCCCACCCAACGTTCTCCTGGCGCACGTTCATTATTTGGATTCGCCCGAACCGTCTAGGTTCGACAGCGATGTCGTCTTCTCGCCCACTTCCGCTCGATGGGGTCGTTGTCCTTGACCTCGGCCAAATTTATCAGGGTCCGTATGCCGGGTTCCTGCTCGCTCAATCAGGCGCGCGAGTGATCAAAGTAGAACCGCCGCAAGGTGAGTCCGCCCGGGGCCGGGGCCCAACCTTGCCGTTCGCGATGCTGAACAGCGGCAAGGAATGTATCACGCTCGACCTGAAATCAACCGAGGATGTCGTTCAGTTCAAACAACTTGTGCGCACGGCCGA
>Ga0206130_10004313_pt1 | contig 17695 bp, 16 predicted proteins | sample Helgoland_Spring_9_FD_148637 | JGI IMG/M metagenome (GOLD analysis project Ga0206130, IMG submission 148637) | Pelagic subsurface seawater microbial communities from Kabeltonne, Helgoland, North Sea - Helgoland_Spring_Bloom_20160512_1 | ecosystem: Environmental > Aquatic > Marine > Epipelagic ... | reverse complement strand
GCTTGATATCTCTTTGCAGAAAGATATTCCGGAAAATATTGAAGTTTTACGAGGGCCAATTTGGGAGCCATATACAGTGTATAAAAGGTTAATAGGGCAAAAGAAAGAGGATAAAATACAAACGGGGTTTTTAACAGAAAATGAAAAGCCAAAAACTATTGAGAAGCTTTCAATTTGGATACGAGGAAACCTGTTTATTCCTGACGCTAGAAAATTTTGGATAAAGCCTTCCGTAAAGAGATTGTCTAAATATTTACAAGAAAATAAAGTAGATGCTATAGTATCAAATGGCCCTCCCCATACCACACATATGATAGGGTTGGCATTAAAGAAGAAATTTAATATTCCTTGGCTTGCTGATTTCAGAGATCCTTGGACGAATATTGATTTTTATGACAAATTGATGTTGTCAAAGTGGGCAGATAAGAAACATCACCGCTTGGAAGATGCTGTAATAAAAAATGCAGATTCATTGGTTACCGTTAGCCCAAATTGGGCGAAAGATTTTAAAGAGCACTCGAAGCGAGATTTCAATGTTATTTATAATGGTTTTGATGAAAAGGATTTTACGAATAAAGATGTAGAACTGGATCAAAAATTTTCTATAGTTCACATAGGGTCTATGAATAAGGATAGAAATCCCCATAACCTTTGGGAAGTTTTAGGACAACTTTGTTCTGAGGTTGATGGGTTCCATAAAGATTTAGAAATTAAAATGGTTGGACCTACGGATATAGCTATTAAAAATGCTCTAATTGAGAACAATTTAAACGAAAACCTTAATAAGATAGATTATGTTCCACATAGTGAAGTTGTTAATTATTTGTTAGGCGCTCAATTATTGCTTTTGCCGATAAATGATACACCAAATTCAATGGGAGTAATACCCGGTAAATTATTCGAATATTTAGCCGCAAGACGACCAATTATTTGTATTGGCCCGCTAAAAGGAGATTCATGTAGGATTGTTAATGAGACCGAGGCTGGGTATACTTTTTCATTTAACAACAAATCTGATTTGAAGACAACATTAATTTCATTATACAATGAATTTACTGAAACAGGAAAAGTTGAATGTTCTAGTAATTCAATCGAGAAATTTTCAAGAAGAAATTTAACAGTTCAAATGGCAGAACTGTTAAACGAAATAGTTTGATTTGGATAAATGGATAAAAAGAAAGTTTTATATATACATTCTCTAAATACTTCTTTTGTTAGGAAGGATATTGGTTTGCTTGAAGCAAATTTTATTACTAAAAAATCATTTTTCAACCCTAACAAAAAACCGTTAGTTCCGTTTCAATTTATAAAGCAATTTTTCTTTTTATTATTTAATATATGGGGGAGTAATATTGTGATTGTTCAGTTTGCCGGGTATCAATCTTTTTTACCTGCATTTTTCTCTAAAATATTTAGAAAACCTTGTTTAATAGTATTAGGTGGAACAGATTGTGTGAGTTTTCCTTCTATAAACTATGGGAATTTTAACAGACCGGTTTTAAAAACATTTACAGCTTGGTCTTTGCGGTTATCGACCCATTTTGCTCCTGTTCATAAAAGTTTGGTGAAATCAAAATATACATATACTGATGATGATTATCCAGAGCAAGGTTATATGGTGTTTTGTCCAAAGGTAAAAGGTGGGTATACCGAATTGTTTTATGGATATGACGCTACACAGTTTAGAAATGATGAAGCGAAAATTCCAAACTCGTTTATTACTGTTGGTTTCTTGAATAATCCCAATTATTTCAGAAAAGGGATTGATTTGATTGTTGAAATGGCAAAAAGTTACCCTGATAATAAATTTACAATAGTAGGAGGAACAATCGATGATATCCCTGTAATCAATGTACCTTCAAATGTTAAATTAGTTGATGCTGTATCTTACGATGAATTAAAAGCACTTTATGCAGAGCATGAATTTTATTTGCAGCTGTCTATTTGTGAGGGGTTTCCAAGTGCAATTTGTGAGGCGATGTTATGTGGGTGCATACCAATAGGCTCGGATGTAGCTGCAATTCCAGAAATAATTGATGACTGTGGATTTGTTTTGAAACATAAAAATGTGGACGAACTTAAAAGTCTATTTACTGAAGCAATGTCAAGTGATAAAATTATGTTGTCACAAAAATCTAGAAAAAGTATAATGGATAGGTTTCCTCTTGATGAACGAAATAAATTTATGGATCTGGTTAATAAACTGATGAAATAATTAGCTATGAAGAATAAAGAAAATTGGTTGCCAACAAAGTTTGTTTATAGATTTGGCAAATTAAAAGCGTCTCGAGATAAAAAAGAGGTTACTGTTTCTTCGAGGTTGGCAACTAATATTACTGCAGAGTTTTATCAAAAAGAATTATCCAATTATGCAAAAGGTAAATTACTTGATTTAGGTTGTGGGAATGTTCCTTTATATGCCACATACAAAGATTTAGTTGAAGATAATTTCTGTGTTGACTGGCAAGACTCCATGCACTTAAATAAATATTTAGACTTGAATGCGGATTTGAATAAGCCTTTAGAACTTTCAGATAACGAATTTGACGTTATTATTACTTCTTCAGTTCTAGAACATATTCGTCGACCGGAGTTAATGATGAGTGAAATGGCTCGTGTATTGAAACCGAAAGGCGTAATGTTGTTAAATGTTCCGTTTTATTATTGTATTCATGAAGAACCACACGATTATTTTAGATATACAGAGTTTGCATTGCAGTCCATGACGGAGGAGGCTGGAATGAAAGTCTTGTCTTTAAAAGCTACTGGAGGTGCGCCTGAAATTATTGCCGATATTTTTGCTAAAAATTTAAAAGTAATTCCTTTGATAGGTAAACCGCTAGTTAGGTTTATTCAATGGTCAACCTGGGTTTTTGTTCATACGGGTATAGGTAGAAGAATATCTAATAAAACGGCGAAGAAATTTCCTTTAGGCTATACGGTAATAGCAGAAAAGATGTAATTATTACCTAAACAAGAAAAATTTCTCTGTTTTTTTTTCAGAGCATTTTTGATTTCCGTTTGACTAACAATATTATTATACCTCACGAAATAGTTTTTTGATAGATCATTCATGTTTCCTAAAAAAGGTTAAAGAATGGGAATAGTGAATTCCATATACATCAAATTTAGCAGCTTTCAATATTTAAAGTTGTGAATACAAACAATCTGTCATTAACAATTCACGTTCAATAAGAAATATTTTAATTAATCTAGTGGTATTTTAGCAATAATTACATGGGAATAGTTGCAAAACAAAGCGTTTGGAATACGATTACACTTTTTACAGGTGTGTTTTTAGGTGCGATAAATACGATGATTTTGTTCCCAATGATGTTGGAGGCAGATGAATATGGATTGACTCGAATAATAGTCACTATTGGCTTGCTTGGTGGTCAGTTTGCGATGATGGGCATGCCTTCTATTTTAATTAAATTTCTACATAAATTCAGAAAAAAAGAAGGTAATAACTATGGCATGCTTCGATTCGTAACTATAGCTTGCATGTTTGGGGTAGCTATTGTTGGTAGTTGTTTATATTTTGGTAAATCAGTTGTTTTATTGCCTTACGAAAACAACGCGAAGGCGCTTGGGGATAAATATTTTTTATTAATCCCTTTTGTTTTTTTTGTTGCAGTTAATGGTATTCTTACCCAATATTTGAAAGCGGTGTTTCACAGTGTTTACCAATTGGTTATTAGTGAAATATTTATGAGAGTCGCTCAGACTGTTTTATTGCTTTTATATTATTTTGAATTATTTAGTTTTGATTTTTTCATGCTTTGCTTCGTTCTTATATATGGAATGCAATCCATGTTACTCCTTGCTTATTTGGTAAAGATTAAAGAATTCGATGTAAAAGAGGATAAGGAAGTTATGACACCTAAAAATAAACAGCGTTTTTTCAAATATGGAATTGCCAATTTTTTCTCAGGTCTTGGGTTTAAAATATCAAATATGATTGATGTTTTGATGATAGGCTCTATGGTTGGAGTTCTTGGCGTTGGAGAGAACCAAGGATTAAAAGCGGTTGCAATTTATTCTTTAGCAGTATTTATGAGTTCTGTCATTGAAATACCCTCCAGAGCATTAAGTAATATTGCTTTGCCTTTAGTTGGAAAAGCATGGGCAAATAATAACATAGAAGAGGTAAAGAATTTGTACAAAAAGACTGCAATTAATCAGCTAGTTGTTGGTGGACTTATTTTTATTGGAATATGGATCAATATTGACCAAATTATTGCAGTTTTAGTCGAAATTTCACAAGAAAGTTTTGACTATTCCTCTATTAAATATGTTGTGTTCTTTCTGGGTTTAGCTAAACTCTTTCACATAGCTTCTGGAATTAATGGCGGTATCATAATGACATCTAAATATTATTTGTTCGGCACATATATAACGATAAGTCTAATTTTTATTACTCTTTTTACCAATTGGATTTTTATTCCAATCTATGGGATAATTGGTGCTGCTCTGGCTACTGCAATTTCTTTATTGCTATTCAACTTGGTGGCTTTTCTTTTCTTGTTAGTAAAATTTAAAATGCAACCATATACAATGAAAACATTTTTGACTATTATTATTGGTTTTTTAGCTTTGTTTTTAACGAAATTACTTCCTGAAATGGAAAGTCCTATACTAAGTATTTTCCTGCAGTCAACTGCTGTGTTGTGTATTTATATTCCGTTAATAATTGTGTTTAAAATATCTGAGGATATTAATGATTTAGCGGATAAAGTTTCGATAAAGATTGGGTTTTCACTCACTAAGTGATATATTTATGAGTGTTTTTTTGATAAAGTAGCATATATTTTTATAGGAAGTAAATGACTGATACGGTTAAAATATTAGAAGAAAAAAAGTTTAAAGCGTTGTCCATGTATTTGCGAGAAGATGGTATTATGAATACTGTTTTTGAGGATAATATATTAATTACAATAGAAGATGTTTCGGGTGCATTAAATTGGGTCGAAAGTTTGGGGGGTCAAAAATATCTTAATTTGTTTGAAGGTGGTTACAATACAGACTTCGATCCTTTTGTGAGGGAATATGCATCTTCTTCAGAAGAAAATAACTATACCATTGCCGATGCTATAATTACATCAACCTTGTCATTGAATATGGTGGCAAAATTTTATGTCCAATATAATAAACCTCACATGCCTACCAAAGTTTTCAAAAGCAGAGATGAAGCTATTCAATGGTTATTGTCTTTTAAATAAACTTTCTCTGTTGCATAAATAGCTTTTTAAATTTATACTTTATATATGGTTGAATCCTTACCTTTGTCCTTTTTAAAAAGTAAATGAATGGCTTTGAGATTTGATAATACAGAAATAGCTTTCAGAAGTAAAAATAGTCATGATTTAAGAAGTGCTAAGTTACTTTTTAATATGGTGAGTAATAACTCTATGGTTAAACTTGGTAGATGGTTTACTAATGTTGCCTTCTCTATTGATCTGCCGATAAAAGGAATAATTAAGAAAACAATTTTTAAACAGTTTTGTGGCGGTGAGAGTATTAAAGAATGTGAAAAAACAATAACTTCTTTAAATAAATATGGTGTCGGTACTATATTAGATTATTCCGTAGAAGGAAAAGAAGGGGATGATGATTTAGACTCTACTATGTTAGAAATTATAGCTACAATTAAAAAAGCTGGAAGTAATATGGCAATTCCTTTTTCAGTGTTTAAACCAACAGGTATAGCTCAATTTTCTATTTTAGAAAAGGCTAATGAAGGAATCAATAATTTAAACGAAAAGGAATTACTAGCGTACAATAATATTACAGAACGTTTCGATGCTATTTGTAAAGCAGCATATGAATTAGATGTGCCCTTATTTATTGATGCTGAAGATAGCTGGATTCAAAATACCATAGACAGATTGACGGAAAATATGATGTTTAAGTACAATACAGAAAAGGTTGTGATTTATACTACTATTCAGTTTTATAGATGGGACAGGTTGGGCTATTTAAAAGACTTACATAAAAAAGCAAAAGAGAATAACTGTAAAATTGGGGTAAAATTAGTGCGTGGTGCCTATATGGAAAAAGAAAGAGAGCGGGCGAATGATTTGGGATATAAAGATCCTATCCAGCCCACTAAAGAGGCTACCGATAATGACTACGATTTAGCTCTTGAGTATTGTGTAGAAAATTTAGGGGATATTTCTATTTGTGCCGGAACGCACAATGAAGATAGTTCGCAATATTTGGCGAATTTGATGCAAAAATATGGCGTAGAAAAAACGGATAAACGAATATATTTTGCTCAATTGTTGGGGATGAGTGATCATATTAGCTTCAATCTATCTAGTGAAAAGTATAATGTAGCAAAATACGTTCCTTACGGACCTGTTAAAGAGGTTCTTCCTTATTTAATTCGAAGAGCTGAAGAAAATACATCAGTTGCTGGGCAAACTAGTCGCGAACTTTTGTTGATTCAAAAAGAGATAAGGAGAAGAAGAAGCTCCAAATAAAACACAAAAAAAGCCAAAAGATTAAATCTTTTGGCTTTTTTTAAAATGTGATTCTGGGGTTATTTTTCAGCGTTAACAAATGCTTTAATTTTCACAATAGTGTTCTTTGGTTCTGTGTTTGCCTCAACAGTCACTGTTTTTTCTTGAGGAGATCCAGCTTGACCTTTACTAGGTCTAAAAATTACATCGATTGTTGCCGTTTCGTTGGGTTTAATTGGATAATCTGGCCAATTTGGAACCGTACATCCGCAAGATCCTTTAGCATTTGTAATTGTCAATGGTTCAGTTCCTGTATTAGTGAATTCAAATGCATAATTATTTTCAGTTTCTACATCCACATTACCAAAATCATGTACTTCATTTTTAAATTGGATTGAAGTAGTTGGTCCACTTGAAACAGCTTGCATTGGACTTGCGTTTTTCTGAGCTGGAGCAATTGCGGCAGAATTTAATGGCTGATTGTTTAAATTCTCCATACTAGAGTTTGTCCCAACATTGCTTGGTTGCGGAACAGTATTAGTATTTAAAGTGTTAGAACGATTTGGTTGTTCTATTACGTTTTCAACTTTTATATTGGAAATTTTTACAGAGTTGTAAACGGATATAATTAATACCACACCAACAAGGCCTAATGTTATCTTATTTGTCATAATTAAATTTTTGTTCGCACAAATTTAAATAATAATAATTAGAAGTATCTTAATGAATTGTTAAAGCTAGGATTTAGTTTGCCGAAAGTTGATTAAATTCATCTCCTTCCTTAAGTATTTTTAACGCTTCCTGAAGTGAAGAATTTAAATCGTTTATTATTTCATAAAACTTTCTATAATCATAAAGGTTTTGCGCTATATTAGCTTTAAGTCTAGTTTTAATAGTGTTTTCAGCAGCTGAAAACTGCTCGTCGTTATATTCTAAGCCTTCCTCTTCAGCATACTTAACTAATTCTTTCATTACCTTGTCAGTTTTGAAGTTGTATTTAAATTTATCAAAAGAAATGTATTTAGATTCTAATTTTTCACGATTTTTATTTACCCATGTCAAAGAAAAACGATTCATAATCCCCTTTCTAATCAAGGAAGAATAATATTTACTGGTACCGTTTGTGTCGAGAGGAACAAATACGTCTGGCATGATGCCTCCTCCACCATAAACGGTTCTGTTTTTTACTTTTGTTTCAAATTTTAATGAATCGATAAAGTGGATACTATCTTTATTAAATGACTCGCCACTGGTGTACCTCTCATATTTTTCTTTACGATATTCTCGGGTGCCATTTTCATAGGATTTTTGAATACATCTTCCGGAAGGAGTATAGTATCGTTGTGTAGTTATTCTGACTTGAGTTCCATCCGTTAGGTATATTGGTTTTTGAACAAGACCTTTTCCAAAAGATCTTCTTCCAACAATAAGTCCTCTGTCCCAATCCTGAATTGCTCCTGAAACAATTTCACTTGCTGATGCGCTACTTTCATTAATCAAAACAATTAACCTTCCCTTTTCAAAATCTCCCTTATGTCTTGTACCATAACTGTTCTTTGGATAAGTTCTACCTTGCGTGTAAACGACGAGCTTGTCATCGTCTAACAATTCGTCAACTAGGTTAATTGCGGTCATTAAATACCCTCCGCCATTACTTTGTAGGTCAATTATTAAATCTTCCATCCCTTCTGCTCGAAGTCCTCTTACTGCTTTCTTTACTTCATCCACGGTGGTAGCTGAAAAGTTGTTAAGCTTCACATAGCCAACTTTGGGTGCTGCCATGTATGAAGCATCTAAACTATAAATTGGGATTTTATCTCTCTCAATAGTGAATTCTAATAGTTCTTTACTTCCACCTCTTTTCATTTTCACTTGAACTTTGGTTCCTTTATCGCCTAATAGCCTATCTCGAACTCCTGTATTATTTATTCCAGTTCCGGCCACAACTTCCTCGTCAATTTCGACAAATTGATCTCCCGCTTGTATTCCAACCTTTTCAGAGGGCCCCCCAGGAATTGCTTGAACAACAGTGATTGTATCTTTTACAATTTGAAACCGAACTCCTACGCCAGAGAATGAACCTTTTAAAGGAGCGTTCATATCATGTATATCCTTTAATGAAATGTATGCCGAATGTGGATCTAATTGATCCAACATATAACGGATTCCATTTTCAACTATAACAGTATTTGTAACTGTATCTGCGTAAACGGCATCAAAATAATTGAGTGCTTTCTCATATTCATTTATGGATGCAGTATTTCCTTTATCCCCCAGAACGGAATAAGTATAACCGGTTACTGCATTCCGGACAATTTCTTTCACTTGCAAGCTATCTCCATTTGCAAGTGCAACGGTCAGCGTACTGTTAGTTTCTCCTGTTAATACTCTTGTGATATCAAGATATGAATAGAAATCTTCTATACCTCTATCTCCAATTTTCACAATTTTATCCCCCTCTTTAATTCCCATATTGTCGGCACCACTTCCAGGGATAACACTTTTTACCAGCACAGTGTCTCCTTTGAACTTAAAAGAGACGCCAATTCCTTGATACTTGTCTTGCATCGGAACCTCATGCTTTTTTAGTAATGAATCTTTATGATAGGCTTGAAAAGGTGATAGATTATTGTGCATTCCTCTAATAAAATCGAGTTCCAATTGTTCCCTATCTACATCTTCGACATACATTCTATCAATGAGTCCCATTAGTTCATTAACCTTATAAGTGGTAGTAAATGTTTCACTTTCGGTTTGAGCTAAACTAGATGATATAGTCGCAGATACTATAAATATTGTGGTTAAAATGTTCCTTATCATACTAATGTGAATTGTCTGTAATAATGTAACTAATAAGTGAAGTTATAAAAATACTCTCTTAAAATTTGTTAATTATGAAAATTGGTAAAAAATTAGACTTAATCGGTGCTTTTACAATAATTAATCCAACTTTTATATTAATTATAATCGTATTATCATCTATGGCTACACCGATCCATAGTCAGTCGTTCAAATCTTGCCAGATGAAATATCAACGAGTAATAAAAGCTTACGCCGAGAATTATGATTTTATTGATAGTATGTTTCAAAAAAAAGGTATCGACATTAATAGCATAAATATTTTTCTACGTGCTATTAAGTCTGAGAGAAAACTTGAGTTGTACGCGAAGAATAACAATGATTCGGTTTTCACTTTAATTAAATCATATGACTTCTGTTTTTTTTCCGGTGAACTTGGCCCAAAAAGGGAACAAGGAGATCTGCAAATTCCAGAAGGATTTTATCATATCGACCGTTTCAACCCGACAAGCTATTTCTTTTTATCATTAGGAATAAACTATCCCAATATTAGCGATCGAAAATTATCAACTTCCCGAGATGTTGGAGGAGATATTTTTATCCATGGTGATTGTGTTAGCATCGGCTGTATACCGCTTACAGATCAATGGATTAAAGAATTATATATGATTTGTGTAGAAGCAAAAAACAACGGACAAATTAAAATTCCTGTTCATTTATTTCCATTTCGAATGGAGGCTTATAGTCAAAATAGATTGAGACATTCTCTTGAACTGAGACGATTAGAGTTTTGGGATAGCTTAGTAGCTGGATACAATTATTTTGAGAAAAAAAAACAATTGCCGAAGATAAAAACTAACGCTAATGGATTTTACTCCGTTCAAGATTTTGAGTCTGAAACCTCTCAATGAAAAGAATTGCAGTTTTAGCCTTTTACTATTTCTTCAATCGCTTTCGCCAAATCAATATCTAGTTGTGTTATTCCACCTATATCATGAGTGCTCAAGCGGATGTCTAATTTGTTATAAACATTAAACCATTCTGGGTGGTGATTGATTTCTTCCGCCACTTCACCAATTCTATTCATTGAGGCTAAGGCATCTTTAAAACTTTTAAAAACAAAACTTTTTACGATTCCATCTTTTACCATTTTCCAACCCTCCAGTGATGATAATGCATTTTGAATTTCTATTTCTGTTAATCTTTTCATTGTTGTCCCTTGCTTCCTGCCCCCCTGCTAGCACACTTTTTAAACTATTATATTATTCCCCCATTATAGGGACATAAACGACCTGCTTAGTCTCGAAAAACTCACCTTCAAAGAAATCAGGTATTTTATATAAAGTTGGTTTGTATTTCAATTTTGCTTCGTTTAATTCTTCGTGTAAATCTCCTCCTTTCAGGTAGAGAATACCGTTTCGAATTGTATTGTTGTTCTTCGATTTGAACTTAGTATTAACCCAAGGGATAAAACGATTTAGTCGAGTTACAGCCCTACTAATTACAAAGTCAAACGAACCTTTTATTTCCTCTGCTCGCTGGTGTTCTGAGGATAAATTAGTTAAACCAAGGGCAATAGAAACTTCATTTACAACTTTAATTTTTTTACCAATAGAATCTACTAAGTGGAATTTACATTCTGGAAAGAGTATAGCTAATGGAATTCCAGGAAAACCGCCACCAGTGCCAACATCGAGCAACGTAGTTTCAGGTTCAAAAGAAATTACTTTTGCAATTGCCAAAGAATGTAATACATGCCTTTCGTAAAAGTTATCTATATCCTTTCGGCTGATAACATTTATTTGCTCGTTCCAATGTTGGTATAAACCTTTCAGCTCAGAAAACTGTTTGATTTGTTTTTCAGATAAATCAGGAAAGTATTTTACAATTGATTCCAATAGAAGGCGAATTAGATTCTGTCTTTAGCGTTTTTCAAAAGATTATAAAGAGATTCACGCGCTCTAAATAATTGAGCTTTAACCGTTCCTAGTGGCAAGTTTAATTCTGCAGAAATTTCATCGTAACTAAATTCTTTGAAATATCGCAGTTCAATTAACTCTTGATAACGAGGCTTTAATTTTTTAACGATAGCGCGCATCATGATGATTTTTTGATCACGGATTGCTTCTTCTTCAGGATTTCTGTTTCCTGATTTTAGTTCAATCATTAAAGAATCGCCATCTTCGTTTTCGAAACGATTATCTAAAGAAAGAACATTCTTTTTTTTCTTGCGAATAAAGTCAATACAATTGTTCGTAGCAATTTTAAATAACCAAGTACTAAAGGCATAATTAGGGGTATATTGGTGCAGCCGATTAAAGGCTTTTCCAAATGCTTCAATCGTTAAATCATCTGCATCGTCGCGATTGTTTATCATTTTTAAGAGCATAAAAAAGATAGAGTCCCTGTACCGGTCCATTAGTTCAGCAAAAGCTTGTTGGTCAGACGATTTTACTGCTCGTTGTACAAGAATAAAATCATATTTGGCTTTATCCGAAAGGTGATCGGTTGATATATGTTCATCTTCGTTTGAACCCATGCCTTTGCTTCTTCTTTTTCTTATTACTTAATAATAAAATAGGATTAATTATTAATAGGGCTATTTCTAAAAATGGCGCTAATAGTATCAAATCTCTACTCCCCATTGTTTTGAACGGACGGCTAAAGATAATCATTTGCAGTAGTATTCTAAACCCTACAATTCCTAAAGCTATGTACCACCAATTGTGGATAACCAATAAGAATGGCAGTGAAATGTACATTATAACTGCGCTAGCGGGGTAAAGTGTAAGTAAAACCTTGTGAAATATTTTATAGTGCTTCCCAGTGGTTAGGTGTCTTTTCTTTTGCCTCCACCAACCTGTAAAAGTCTTTTGTGGTATGGAGATCGTGATTGCTTCTTCTGAAAAAACAACAGTTGTATTTCTTTTGGTTCCAACTTCATTAACAAACAAATCATCGTCTCCTGAGGGAATATAATAATGGCTCTTAAAACCTCTTACAGAATCGTACAGTTCTTGCGTGTAAGATAGGTTTCGGCCAACTCCCATGTAAGGGATGCCTGCCTTTGCAAGAGATAAATATTGAACAGCTATTTGAGCAGCATCGAATCGAATAACTTTATTTAAAATTCCCTTTTCACGGGCGTAAGGACTAGCCCCTAAAATTAAGTTTTTAGAACCTGTATGCCTTGAGGCCATCTCTTTGAGCCAGTTTTTGCTATTTGGATAACAATCAGCATCTATGAATACCAGTAATTCGTGTTTTGCTGCTTTTATTCCCAAAGTAATTGCAAACTTCTTAGCAAAGCCATCCTTCTCGCGATCTGGAACTTCAACTACATGCAAGTTGTTGTGCTTTGATGCAAAAGCTTGTAGAACGTCAATACTTTTGTCCCAAGAGCGATCGTTAACTACTATTATTTCAAATTCTGGATAATCTTGTTCGAATATTTTGGGTAGAAATTCAATTAGGTTTTGCTCTTCATTTCTAGCCGCAATTATTATTGAAACTGGCTTTAGTTTTTCTATAACAACTGGTTTTTGTTTCAATACCAATCGTATGAAGAGAACTAGGAAGTAGGTTAATTGAATTATAAATGCCCCGGCAAATATTATGAACAATAGTTTTTCGATATTTAATCCCAATTTCATGAACGATTTTATGATGCTAAAAGTACTCTTCTAAAAGTTCTTTTATCTTTGTTGCTGTTCAACGTTATTCACATATTTATGAACTTTACATTAGAAAAAACAGATTCCAAGTCCAAAGCGCGTGCAGGAAGAGTAGAGACGGCTCATGGGGAGATTGAAACGCCCATGTTTATGCCAGTTGGCACGGCCGGAACTGTAAAAGCTGTTCATCAGCATGAAATTAAGGATGATATTAGAGCTCAAATTATCTTGGGAAATACCTATCATCTTTACTTACGTCCAGGATTAGAGGTAATTGAAAATGCGGGAGGATTACATAAGTTTATGAACTGGGAGGGCCCTATTTTGACTGACTCTGGAGGTTTTCAAGTTTATTCACTGGGAGATAGCAGAAAGATTAAAGAAGAAGGGGTAACCTTTCGGTCACACATTGATGGTTCAAAACATCTGTTTTCTCCTGAGTATGCAATAGATGTCCAGCGTACCATAGGAGCGGATGTCATAATGGCATTTGACGAATGTACGCCGTATCCATGTGATTATTCTTATGCTAAACGATCTATGCATATGACCCATAGATGGCTGAAAAGATGCTGTGACCGTTTTGATTCTACGGAAGGTAAATATGGTTATGACCAAACATTTTTTCCAATTGTTCAGGGAAGTACCTATAAAGATTTAAGAGAAGAATCTGCAGAAGTGATTGCTTCATTTGAAAGAGAAGGAAATGCCATTGGTGGACTTTCAGTTGGGGAGCCCGCAGAAGAGATGTACGCTACTACAGATTTAGTTTGCAACATACTACCGATGGATAAACCTCGTTATTTAATGGGAGTTGGAACACCAGTCAATATAATAGAGAATATTGCATTAGGAGTTGATATGTTTGATTGTGTGATGCCAACCCGTAATGCGAGAAATGGTATGTTATTTACGAGTGAAGGCTTTATTAATATAAGAAATGAAAAATGGAAAAATGATTTTTCTGATTTGGACTCCAATGGAACATCTTATGTAGATTCTCAATATTCTAAAGCATATTTAAGACATTTAATGATATCTAAAGAAAGGTTGGGGTCACAAATAGCCTCGTTGCATAACCTTGCGTTTTACGTATGGCTAACAAAAGAAGCTAGAAGACAGATAATTGCAGGTACTTTCTCAACATGGAAAGACTATATAATCCCGAAGCTTGGCAATAGATTGTAGCAAAGTGGCTAAATGAAAAAATTGGATTTATACATAACGAAGAAGTTTTTAGGAACTTTCATTTTTATGATAATGGTGATAATGAGTATTGCCATTGTTATAGATGTAAGTGAAAAGTTAAGAGATTTTACAAATCCAGATTACAACCTTACTTTTTGGGAAATTGCATTGGATTATTACCCTTATTTTTTCTTGCATTATGTCAATTTGTTTAGTTACTTAATAATATTTTTATCTGTTTTGTTTTTTACTGGGGTTATGGCCCAACGATCAGAAATAATAGCAATATTATGCAATGGCGTTAGTTTTTGGAGGTTTACAAGGCCTTACATGGTTGTGTCTACTGCTCTTCTCATTTTTGCATTGTTTATGAACCATTTAATGGTGCCAAATGCAAACAAGCAAAGACTGCTTTTTGAAAGTAAATACACACCGGTAAATGGTTCTTTTCAGAATATTAATTTACAAATGAATGAGAAGACGACTTTGCATTATAAAGTTTTTAATGCAAAGTTGAATATAGTAACAAGAATGTGGATTGAAACCTGGGAAAAAAATGATAGAGGATTATTTGAGCTAACACAGGACATGCAGATAATGAAAGCCTATGGCGATAGTATTTCGAATAAATGGAAGTTAGATAATGTTTTTATTCGAGAAATAAATGATTCAAATGAAGTAGTAAAGCAAATTGCATCAATCGATACCGTACTTAGTTTTAATGTCAAAGATCTTGGACAGAGAGATAATATTATGGAGTCAATGACAACCTCTGAATTAGTCAAATTTAGAAATCAAGAAAGAAACAAAGGATCTAATATTGTTCCAAAAATAGAAATTATATTATATGAAAGATCTGCTTATCCATTTGCAACTTATATATTGACATTAATCGGTGTTGCGGTTTCTTCTAGGAAGTCAAGAGAGGGGGTAGGAAAAAACATTATTATAGGGTTAATGGCAAGTGTATTATATATTTTCTTTATGAAAATGACCACGGTAGCTTCCTTAAATGTAGGGTTAGCTCCCATAGTTGCTGTGTGGGTCCCAAATATTATTTTTGCTGTTGTAGCCATTGGTTTATATACTAAAAGATTAAAAGACTAGGCAGGTTAAAGATCTCAAGTATCGTTGGAATTGATTGCTATTTCAAGTTTTATCATCCACAAAATTTTCTTCCAGGTTATTAGAATTCTCAGTTCTATTGGATTCGCCAAGTCATAAATCGAACAATAAATCGTTTTAACTTATTCGTAGGGGGATAAATTAACTTTATAGTTGTAAAACCTCTTCGCTGTTTTAAAATAGCTCTTTCATTAGAAAAGGCATCAAAACCATATTTACCGTGCGATCTTCCAATTCCGCTATGGCCATTTCCTCCAAAGGGTAAGTTGCCATGAATAAATTGAATAGTAGTTTCGTTTATCCCAGTGGTACCTGCAGATGTATTGCGAATAATATTTTTTGTGTTTTTTTTGGATGAAGAAAAAATGTACAGAGCTAAAGGAGCTTCCTCCTTGTTGATTATTGAAATCGCTTCATCAAGCAATTGAAACTCAATTAATGGCAATACAGGTCCAAAAATTTCATCTTTAAAAATAGCCGAACTAGTAGTTATGTTGTCTAATATGGTGGGTGAAATGTAGTTGTCGTCAGAATTAGTGTCGTTGCCTATAACGACATTAGCACCTTGTTTAATGCTGTTGTCTATTAGGGATGTAATTCTTTTAAAATGACGCTTGTTTACCACTCGGGTGAGTTCATTGTTCCTTTCAATATCCTCTTTGGTTTTCCCGTACATTTTGGTTAGAGCTTTTTTCAATTCAACTATTAACTTTGCCTTAATTTTGGAGTGAACTAAAACGTAATTTGGAGAAACACATGATTGACCATTATTTATTAGCTTACCCCAAATTAATTTTTGAGCGGTATCTTTTAAGTTAGCTGATGCATCTACTATTGCAGGGTTTTTCCCGCCAAGTTCTAAAGTTATAGGGGTCAGGTGCTGTGATGCCGCCTTCATTACTATTTTCCCTACTTGTGGGCTTCCTGTAAAGAAAATGTGATCCCATTTAAGTTCAAGTAATTGTGTTGTCTCTTCAACACCACCTGTAATAACAGTGATCTCTTCTGGAGGGAATAATTCTGTAATCATTCTAACGATTAACTGCTCACAGTTTGGCGTCAATTCAGATGGTTTTAGTATAGCGCAGTTGCCTGCTGCTATGGCAGATATCAATGGAGCAATTGTTAAATTGAAAGGGAAGTTCCAAGGTGCAATAATGAGATTTAGCCCTTTTGGTTGTGAGATTATGTGAGACTTACTTCCTAGTAGATATAAAGGTGTTTTTACTCTTTGCGGTGCCGCCCAATCTCTTAGATGTTTTAAAGCATCATTGATTTCAGAGAGAACGGGTTTTATTTCTGCTATTCGGACTTCTTCAGGAGATTTTTTGAAATCATCATGCAATGCTTTTATAATTTGACTTTCATTTATCTTGACCCATTTTTTTACTTTTTTCAGCTTCTGCTTTCGTTCAAAAAGTGTGCTTTTTCGTAAGGTGTTTTCAAAATAAAATTGTTGGTTATTTCTTATTTCCTGAAATGGATTAGCCATTTTCTTAAAAGAGTTTATTTCAAGGTGTAAAACATTGTGACTAGTGTAGTGTCCTGCAGCGAATTTACATCGCCAAATTGAATGGTTCCGTTATTGGCTAATTCAATTGGATTAAAAACTCCTGAAGCCATTAATTCAGAACCACTAACATCATTATCGTATAATGTCCATTCGTAATTATGATTGAATAATTGCTGTTGATAGGGAGCGGGCCAAGATGGTGTTGAACTTGGGTCGATGTCTCCTGTTTCAGGGCCTTCAAATAAAACTTCTCCCGTAAGTTGATTAGTAATGGTTAGGAGTACATCAGGTCTTCTAGCATTCCCAACTGCAATAAGGTCCCAGTCTTGTCCGCTATTAGCCGGATCTTGATCGGGATGATTGGTAAGTTCATAAAGGTCTATATATGCATATTGGCATGTCCCGTCATCGTAATCAATACTAGCATCATGAATAGGGGAGTCAGTATCAAAACATCCGCCAACTTTTTCATCAACAACTTCAACCTTTTTACAAGCACCAGATAAAACAATCGAAAAAACCAAAAAGGTTCCAGAAAGTAAATTGATAGTATTCTTCTTCATTTTATTTTTAATTAAAGCTGAAATTATTAAAAACTGTATCCAATTCCTAGGTTAATGGAAAACTGCGCATTCGTGCTTTTACTAAAAGCGGAATGTGCCATGTAGTCAAAATAAAGTGGACTAATTCCGGCCTTTACCATAAATCCTCCTTCTGGTTTTTGATAACGGTACTCTAATACAATATGCGCAAACCATTCTTTCATTTCCCTTAGTGTAGGCTGGGCAGGTGCAGAGCCAATGTTGGAATTATCAATTTTAATATCCAAGACTTTGTACTTCCATAAAGTTGTTCCATACCCCAGTAAAACATGGTGCTTGCCAAAACTGTATTTAGCATTTATTTCAAACGGAAAAAGACGGTCTTTTGAT
>Ga0206130_10004308_pt1 | contig 17708 bp, 18 predicted proteins | sample Helgoland_Spring_9_FD_148637 | JGI IMG/M metagenome (GOLD analysis project Ga0206130, IMG submission 148637) | Pelagic subsurface seawater microbial communities from Kabeltonne, Helgoland, North Sea - Helgoland_Spring_Bloom_20160512_1 | ecosystem: Environmental > Aquatic > Marine > Epipelagic ... | reverse complement strand
GAATTATGTATTTTTAAATTCTATATATCATGCTTACGATATACCTACTTTAACATTTTATTGCGTAGCCTTATCTTTATATATTAATAAAAGGTATAATTTATTTTATTGCGTATATTTATTAGCTACATTTAATCGCGAATCTACTTGTTTTATTACAATAACCATATTTCTAATACATTTTAAATTTGATAACATTAGATCATTAAAATTTATTATTCGTAAAAACTTGTTTCTATTAAAGCATCTTTTTATACAATCACTATTATGGACATCTATAATTATAATTATTCGTCACATGGTTAGTGAAAATCCCGGAATAATTTACGAAAAGCCATATTCAGCAATAAATTTTTTTAATGATATATTAGAAGGAAATGCATCATGGCCTTTTCTGAATAATGATCATTTCTTGTCGAACCCTAGATCATTTTTTACATTATTTGCGTTCATTTGGATATTGATTCCGGTTCTCTGGTCCGAAATACCTTTACATATTAAAAAGTTATTGCTTGTTATTCCTGTCTATCTGGTACCATTATATTTTTATGCAAATATAATGGAAACAAGGGTTTATCACGAATTAAATATAATTATTTCATTAGTATCTGTATGTGCATTACATAATTTTGTTAAATCTAACTCAACAAAACATAAAGATTCATGTTATGCTAATTGTTCTTAAAAGAGATTATGGCCAGTTAGGAAATCGTCTACACACACATGTAAACCTAGTGGCTTGGTGCGTAGAAAATAAGTTTAATTACATAAATTTAAGTTTTAAGTATTTAACGACAAGTTTTGAAAATAAAAGATTTCCAGCATATAAATCAATTAATAATATTTTTTTAACAATATTATTTAAATTTGCTTTTATTGAAATTATTCTTGAAAAGTTCGCACTAAGTGAAAAGTGGTTAAAACGACTTGATTTTTTTTTCCATTATCAAAAATGTGAGGACCATACTTCAATAGATGAATATCGACTTAATAAATTAATCAAATTAGATAAAAGAAAAATTTTTGTAATTAAGGCTTGGAATCTAAATTGTTCAGATTCCTTGAAAAAACATGGCGATATAGTTAAATATATATTTAGACCAAATAGACTAATAAGTAACTTTATTGAATCATACATTAGATCTCTTCCATACCATGATTATACTGTAGGGGTGCATGCAAGACGCGGAGATTATAAAATATGGGAAAATGGAAAATATTTTTATAGTTGGGATCAATATTCTTGTTGGATTTCAGAATTATCCAATATCTTAACTCTAAAAGGAAAAGTTCCACTTTTTTTAATTTGCTCCGATGAAAAAGTTCCTAATTTTATAAAAAGAGAAAATCACTGTATAATACCTAATCAAAATGCCATTATTGAATTATACCTTCTCGCAAATTGTGATTTAATCGTGGGACCTCCAAGTTCATATGGTACATGGGCTCAGTTTTATAAAAATAATAAAAGGATTTGTTTAAAATCTAAAGATGTAAATATAGAAGATTATCTATGAAAATTCACATACTAATACCTATTTTTGAAGACTTTTCATGTATTTCTATATTATACAAAAGACTTAAGAATGCTCTCAGTGAACATATGCTCCAATTTATTATAATTGATGACGGTAGTTACAACGAACTTGAGATCAAATCGAAATTGGAGTCCCATGAGGACATCGAATTCTTAACTCTTTCACAAAACATAGGACATCAAAGAAGTATAGCCATCGGGCTATGCTATCTATCAGAGAATAAGAAATTTGATTTTGTTTTAATTATGGATGGAGATGGAGAAGATAACCCAAGTGATGCCGTTAAACTAGTCAATCATGCTGCAAAGGATAATGAAGATAAAATTATCTTTGCAAGAAGGGATGTTAGAAGCGAACCTACAACTTTCAAGATTGGGTATTTTGTTTACAGGTTGTTATTCAGAATTCTAACAGGGAAAAATATTAAATTCGGTAATTTCTCACTCATTCCATATGGACTACTTAACAGGATTGTTGGCATACCTGAAATTTGGAACCATTATGCTTCTTCTATTTTAATTGCTGGTATACCAAGATCTGAGATCTCTACTAAAAGAAGTGGCAGGATTCATGGTCGACCGAAAATGAATCTTCAATCCTTATTGCTTCATGGTTTGAGTGCCATCTCAGTATTTGGTGATATCTTACTGCTTCGAGTCCTTGCACTCTTTTCAACCCTACTTTTATCCTGTTGTGGATTTAATCTCTACATAATGCTTTTCCAACAACCAAGCTTTGTCTTTATTCTCATCCTTTGGATGCTTTCCTGCATTACTTTACTATTTTCGTTTGGAGTGCTACTGCTACTATTAGTAAAACTCTCTCTCCGGTCAAATAGACCATGTATTCCAAAAACATTTTGGAAAAACTTCACAAAACTACCGTTATAGAACTCAATTTCAAATATTTAGGCAATGAATTGGATCTTTTTGCCCAGGCTAAAAATTGGAAAAAATATTGGTCAAAAAAAGTAAAACCACATATCAATGGTAAGGTTTTAGAAATTGGTGCAGGAATTGGGCAAAACCATACTTTTTTGCACTGTAGTAAAGTCTCCTCTTGGACTTGTGTGGAACCTGACTCTTCTTTGTATCAAAAAATTAATATAAAAAAGGAGCAAAAAAATTCATTAATTAATCGATGCATATTTGGAACACTGGAAGATGTGCCCCTGGAAAAGTTTGATTGTATTTTATACATCGATGTCCTTGAACACATTGAGAATGATCAAAAAGAAATCTTAGACTGCATTCCATATCTTAATGAAGGAGGCAAGATTATAACTCTTTCACCTTCTTATAATCTACTGTTCTCAAATCATGATCGAAGTGTCGGGCACTTCCGAAGATATAATACGAAGTCGATTAAAGCACTTCAATCTAGAGAATTACAATTAACAGAAATAATATACTTAGATTCAATGGGTTTATGGTTAAATTTAGCAAATAGATTTATACTTAAAAGTTCATTGCCCACAAAAAAACAAATTTTCATTTGGGATAAATTTGTTATTCCAATTTCTACAATTATGGACCAGTTATTATTTTATAAAATTGGCAAATCCGTCCTTGGAATTTATGAACTACAGAAATAATAAAACATTTCTAGGGGTAATAACACTTTGCCTTTTATGCTTCCCGTTTATTATCGAAAGTAATTCGTTATGGACATTTCTAGGAATCCAAAGAATGAATCCTAATTTTTTTGACTTACATGTATTGCTAACAGCGATTGATGGTTACCATGATGGCATTGATGTTTTTAGGAACAACCCTCTGTGTAAGTACAACATTCCTCATGTTTACAGCAAAGCCTGGTTTATTTTCCATTATATAGGATTTTCTGAAAATAATCGTATCTTTATTGGCGGGCTTACTATTATTTTATTTTGTGGAGGAGTTTTATATCTAACGAAAAAATGCCTGCTATTATTTATTCCATTTATGTGCTCTCCAGCTGTCCTTTTAGGAATTGAGAGATGTAATAATGATTTGTTGATTTTCCTACTTCTTTTAGCAGTATGCCCATTAGCATTAAGCAATAAGAAAACGCTATTCATATTAAGTCATTTGTTATTATTTCTGGCAATATCATTGAAATATTACCCAGTTGCATTTTCCTTAGTGTATTTATTCAGAAAGGGTCCTGTAATAAAAAGATTTAGTAATATCAGCTTCCATTTAATATTTTTTACTATTTGGATATTTTATTGTTGGAGTGAATTACAATTTCAAAAAACTACTCTACCTGATCCGTCGTATTACTCTTGTTTTGGTATTTCACCTTTAATAACTGTTTTAGGCAATCTGTTTAAATTTTCTAAATTTACGAGCTTCTCAATAATAATCATTTTATCATTAGTTTTTGTATTTTTTATTTATTCGTTTTATAGAAAAAATCTTCTGTTAGAGAAAGAAAGGATTAAAAATAATGATTTTAAAAAGTCACTATGTCTTGGAGGAATTTCTATCCTTTTGTTCTGCTATTTAGTAAGGTCAAGTTTTGATTACAGGATGATTTTTCTTTTCTTCGCACTACCATATTTTCTAAATTACAAGCTACAAAAAAGCACATTTTTTTTGTACAAATTATTGTCACCTTTTTTTATACTTATTTTATTCATTCTTTCATCTTGGTCAGAAAGTTTTATTTCATTTGTTATACAAATAAGTAGCGAAATAGAAATTGATGATATTTTACCTTTTTATCTTTTTACAGTCCGATTAATTGAATTATTTATTAATCACTTTGCTTTCATGGTTTTAAGTGCTTTTGGCATGCATTTGGTATTCACGAAAAATGTTAAACCTAAATTAGATTTTTAGTTTTACGGAGCAATGATTCCAATTGTTTTATTTTTATATAAACGAATTGATACAACGAAAAAAGTTTGGTCTACCATTCAAGCGAAAAAACCTCACAAAATCTACCTCATTGCGGATGGTCCCAAAAACCTAAAAGAAGAGCCTCTGTGTTCTAAAGTTAGAGATTTTGTAGAAAGCAATGTTAATTGGCAGTGTGAAATTATTAAGATTTATTCTAATGTTAATCTAGGCTGTGCAAGACGGATACAAACCGGTCTTGATAAAGTTTTTGAAAACGAAGAAATGGCTATTATACTCGAAGATGACACCTTACCGAACCAATCGTTTTTTGATTTTTGCGAAGAACTTTTAGAAAGATATAAAAATGATAAAAGTGTTGTTCACATTTCGGGATGTAATCCTCATCTTGATGCAGTAAATTTTAAGGAGTCATACTGCTTTTCTTCAATCGTTAATATATGGGGTTGGGCGACTTGGAAAAGAGCGTGGGAGAATTACAATATTAATATGCCTTCCTGGCAAAATCAGGACAAGTTATCTTTTCTAAAACATTGGATACCTTCGATAAAAGAACGAAAAGGGATGCGGAAAATGCTTGATTTGCACTGTAATAACAAGGATCCATGGACTTGGGACTATCAATGGGTTTATGCGTGTTGGAAAACCAATGGCTTTTCTGTCACGCCCTCCTGCAATATGGTTTCAAATCTGGGAATTGGACCAAATGCGTCCAATACAAAATCTCATTTCTCAGTTGAAATGTACCCATCAACTCTTGATAAAATTCCTTTCCCACTCACTCACCCATTAGTGGAAAGGAATAAAGACTTTGAAATTAGATATTATCGAGCATTACAACTACCATTATTCAGGCGTATAAAAAATCAGATCAAATCATTCCTTTTATCGATTTCATCAACATAATTTGATAAGTAAATTTAAATTTCTATTACCTCTTTCAATAAGAGACAATTTGAGATTCCTAAAACACCCTTATTATTCTCTTTTAAGATTTTTTTTAGCATATATTTGCCGCAAAAGAATAATGAAAGGCGTATTTTCAGGAATGTTATTTGATGTTCCGAACTTCAACACTGCTATGCTGATCGGAACTTGGGAGATAGAACTTAAGGAGCAAATTTCTAAATTGCTCAATAAAAAACCATCAAAAATTTTCTGTATTGGGGCTGCCGAAGGATATTATGCCGTTGGGTTCGCAACTAAGTTGCCTACAAGCAATGTTTTTGCTTTTGAGATGCAAGAAGTATACAAAGAATTTCTTCTCAATCTTTCATCTTCCAACAATTGCGAGAATATCGAAATTCATGGTGAATGTAAATGTGAGCAACTCCATCAATTTTTGTCTAATGATCAATCCTCGGCATTAGTTTTTTGTGACATAGAGGGAGGAGAGATCAACCTACTTGATTTGAATAAGGTTCCTGAACTCAAAAGAACTTCAATTTTAGTAGAAGTACATGAGATGTATGTTAGAAATTGCGAAAGAACATTGATTAACCGATTCAAAAACACACATTCATATACCATTATTCAGGGTAGAGAAAGAACCCCAAAAGATTTCCCAAAGAAATTAAAATTTCTTCGTTTCATCTCATCATCTAAAACATTACTTAGTTTGATGGGAGAAGGACGTCCCTATCCGATGAATTGGTTATATTTTGAACCGAAGTAAATTTTTATTGAAATACTCAATTTCGGCCCATATTCCCTTTTTTAACAGTATTGATACTCTAGAAAAGGTAATCAATTCCATATCATCCCAAGGTATTAAATTTAGTGACATTAATATATACGATGATGGCTCACAGACAGATCCGTCTTCCATTTGCAAGTCAACCAGTACAAAATTACACCAATTCAAAAAAAACAAAGGTCGTGGTTTCATTCGAAACAAAGCCGCATGTGATGCACAATCTGATTTAATTCTTTTTTGTGATGCCACAAATATTCTAGCAGAGCATTTCATTGAAGATGCCCTTCATCATTTTGACCAAAACCAAGTTGCTGCAGTTTCTGGAAAAATCTCAAACCACCCAAATTTATGTAATTTTCCCTCAACATGGCGAGGCAGACATCTTTTTAAAGAAAGTTTTGAATATGGTTCAATTGCTCAAGAAGCATCTTCACTTACTACTTACGGAACAATTCTTAGAAAGTCAGCAGTACTTGATGTGGGTAATTTTAATTCGGAATTAGTGCATTCTGAAGACAGAGAACTTGGAAATAGATTACTGAAAGCTGGTTATAAAATAATTGGCGACCCAAATCTCACAGTTTATTCGATTAAAAAAGATACTACCTTTTCCGTTCTTGAGCGCTACTGGAGATGGTATGGGGGGACAGATGAGAAATTTACCCTAAGAGACTATTGGCATGCGATCAAAGCAAGTTTCCGACCTATGATGCAAGAAGACATGAGAGAGAATGACTGGAAAAGTGCATTCATATCATTTCTATGCCCCCACTATGGTTTTTATAGATATTTATATCGACGGTTCTTTGGCAAAATTCAAAAGCTTTCTTGAATATACTCTATGATGGTTCGTTTTCCTCAAAACCCAAAGGAGGCGTTGTACGCTATTACAAAGAAGTCTCGGACAAAATTTCAACAACTAATAATGTGTATTTCTCTAGAAAACCTATGGGGAGTTTTTCGAAGCAAATACTTTTACCACCATTCGCACATTTCCGCCCACATCGCATTTCTTTTCAACTTGAAAACCTTTGGTTTAAATATTTCAGTAAAACAAGGATAGATATTGTTCACCCCACTGAGTTTCAACAATCACCAACAGGAACTTTTTTTAAGAACAAAGGAGCCAAATTAGTTATTACGATTCACGACCTCATTCACGAAAAATTTGGTGCACCAGGGAACTTATATTCAAAAGCTAGCAGAACTAATTTCTACAAACAAGCGGATGGATATATTTTTGTTTCCAAATCAACACGGAATGATTTTGCTGAATTCTACCCAGAATTCTTTGAATCAAGACCTTCTATGGTAATTTGGCACGGATGTAATTTTCATGTTAATGAGCAAAAGAGTGAAAAGCGAAGGAAACAGTTTCTTTTTGTAGGTTCCAGAAATGGGTATAAAAATTTTGCCACTGCAGCCCAAGCTTTTTGTAAGGTAGCAGATGCAAATAAAGACTGTAATCTAGTTGTTGCTGGGGCTCCGCCTAAGTCATCGGAACTAATAATTTTAAAGAACTATGAGAAGCAGGTTACATGGATCGGGTTTCCAGAGGAAGAGCATTTAAGAAACCTTTACGCAGAATCAGCTGCACTCCTTTATGTATCCAAATACGAGGGCTTCGGAATGCCACTACTTGAAGCCATGTCTAAAGGTTGCATTCCGATTGGTGGATATCACTCTTCCATCCCTGAGGTTCTTTATGAAGCAGGAATAAAAGTAAATTGTGACTCGGCATCTGAATTATCCGAGGCAATGAAAGAGTGTTTAGTTGAAGATTCTAAAACTCAAAATTTAGTTAAAAGAGGATACGATAGAGCTTCTTTCTTTACATGGGAAAAATCTGCTAAACTACACATGAAATTCTATTCTAATCTGTGAATTTGACTTTAAATTATTTCACCCAAAATCTCCATTTTCTTTTTCTTTTTTGATGGAGCTCTGGAAACAATTTTCGATTCAAAATTGAAAGTTTCAATAATCCATCGTTACCTAGAAGGTAGGTCAAATGAACATAACTACCCATCACACCACAAATGGGCCAGTGATGCTGTTGAAAACTACCCTAACTGGGAAGCTCATTTTCTTTCCACATCTTCACACCAAATACCTCGTCATCTAGAAATGCTACTCAACAAAACATTGTTTAGAGGATCCCCTGGCTCTAAAGTCGAAATGTCATCATGGAGAGCAGCAAAAAAATCTGATTTAATTTATTCTATCAGCGGACCACTGGCTCTTGCACATTTATACCCTAAAAAACTTCTTTCTTGGGTCTTCTCCGAACCTCCCAATCTAGGTAGGGGCATCAAGCTAGCCCATCGAGCATACAAACCATATAACCTCAGATCCAATGCTGGGTTTCTATGCCTTACTCCGAAAGCAGAAGAGTATTATTCGAAATTCGCTCCATCCAAGTTTATACCTTGGTGCGTAGATCTTGATATCTTTAACGGAGCTCCGCCTAAAGAAAGCCCAGAAAAGCCTTTCTTCTTAGCTACAGGTAAAACCTGCAGGGATTATAAAACGCTTATTAAATCTGCAAAAGAGGTAAAAGCAGATATAAGAATTATTGGTCCACTTACACAAAGGCCAAAAGATTTACCGTCAAATGTACGCTGGATAGATACTTCATCCAATCCTCCGGATCAGGCTATTGACTATGACACCTTAAGAGAATGGTACGCACAGTGTATAGCAGTTTGTATCCCGTTAAGCGGAAATGCAGATGACACTTGTGGATACACAAATATTCTAGAAGCTATGGCAATGCGTAAGCCGGTATTAATGACTCAATCTGGATGCTTACATATCAATCCCCAAAGTGATGGTTTTGGAATGCAGATAAAGCCTAGAGATAATCAGAGTTGGACTCGTGCAATGAATCATCTTCTCAAAGACCATGAAAACGCAATAGAGATGGGTAATCAAGGACGAGAAATTGTTGAACGAGATTTTACAATTGAGCGATTCAACCAAGATGTGCTCGATTTTATTGAAACTGTTTTAAATAAAGATTGAAGGACGAAAGTATCCTATTTTTCAGCGTTATAATTCCGACTTTTGAACGTCCGGATGATTTAAGGATTTGTCTTAATTCTCTAAGTAAAGAAATTCAGCTGGGATTTCAATCATATGAAATAATTGTAACGGATGACTCCAAGTCCGAAGAATCTAGAAGAATGGCAGAAAAGGAATTCCCCGATGTATCCTGGGGTAAAGGAAAGCATAATGGTCCAGCTGGGAATCGAAATGCTGGAGTTGGTAGAGCCAAAGGTGAATGGATCGTCTTTCTTGATGACGACTGCATTGCACAAACAGGCTATCTAAATGCCTATGCAGAAGCGATCAAAGCCAACCCGGAAATTCAAGTATTTGAGGGTCGTATTTTTGCTGATCGACCTAGAAAAACATGGGCGGAAGGTTGTCCAGAAAACGAACAAGGTGGAATGCTATGGACAAGTAATTTATGCGTGAAGCGCAGATTATTCATAGAAATGGGTGGTTTAGATGAAAGATTTCAAATTGCTTACGAAGATGTTGATTTCGCCCTTCGTTTGAAGCAAAAGGAGGTGAATTCAATTTTTGTAAGTGAAGCATCAGTCTGCCACCCATGGAGAACGCTTAAACAAGAAGGGAATAACTGGAAAAAAGCAGGATACCAATTTCAAGAACTGCTCATTTTTCTAAAAAAACATCCGGACCAATATCCATTACATTCTGCGAAAGTTTTTGTAAAGCACGGGTTCAGGGGTTTGATAAAGGAAGTACCCTATGGGCTCTTTGAGTTCATGGGGAAAGGGACCTTTTTCAAAATACTCAAATCATTTCAAAGTTTTTATTGTGCACTGATTGTTTGGAGCTTCAGAAAAAATGCCAGGTTTTTTTAATTACAAAAAAATTATTTTTTTAACTAAAACGAGTTGGGATTATTACCTGCACCCTTATCGAACTTTATACGCAAAAGAGCTCTCAAGAAATGCAAATGAGGTATTTTGGATTAACGAGCCTACCAAAAACTTGTTCAAGTTTATTGGGCAATTTTTCTTGGCTCCGATATTTGGTACAAAAGTAATTGTATTCACTCCACTTCTTTTCGCCCCCACCCTTCATAATTTAAATTCGCTCAATGCATGGATGCTGCATATTCAGCTGTTCATTCTTTGCGGAACACTAAACTCTAAAGATACAGTTTTATGGTCTGTCTATTGCCACCATGAAAAGATTGTTAGACATATTCCCAAAGCATACAAAATTTACTGGCCGGGTGATTTATTTGATCTAAATGAAGAGCAAAATATCTTATCTTACTACGATCTAGTTATGCCGTTCACCGAAGAATCATTAAGCCTGTTGAGAGAGTTATATTCTGTAAAATCATTTCTCTCAACGACAGGTTGTGATTGGGAATTTTTTGACCAAGAGTATCAAAAAAGTACCAAGGCGAATTATAATGAAAGTAACAAACCTATCGTAGGTTATGTTGGAAATATTTCATCTTTTCGCTTGGACTTTGAGATCCTAAAAGAACTGGCTTCTAATTCAAAAAATTGGGACTTCAGATTTTATGGTCCTATTGAACAAGATGAGGAAACACTAAAATCAATTGATGAGCTGTCATCCCTCGAAAATTGTAGCTTTGCTGGAGAGTTAAATTACAATCAAGTTCCCGCAGCAATTGCCACATTTACTACTGGCATCATTCCCTACAAGCTAAACAAATTTAACCTCGGCACCAATCCAAATAAATTTTTTGAATACTCAGCTATGGGAGTTCCCTGCATTAGTTCGCGAATCCCTTCACTTCAAAAATTTTCGAATTTTATCATATTCGCTGAATCAGCGAAGGAGTGGAGTCATGCACTCGAGAAATCTGTCCATTCGTTCAAGGTGAATGTAGATGATTTAAGGAAAATTTCCCATTTAAATTCTCCTAAAGAAAGCCTCAAGAGATTAGAGAAAACTATTCTTCAAGCCTAATGAGTTTCTCTAAAAGAAGTGTCGAAAAAATCTTGTGTAGGTTTCCTCGAGCGTATGCCCATCTTCGCAATCTTTGCGGAACAAAAGATTGGGAAAAACAAACTTTTTTAAAGACGATTAAACCAGGATGGACCATCATTGAAATAGGAGCCAACCTGGGGTATTTTACAAATTTATTTCAGATGATAGTTGGTCCGCATGGTAGAGTGGAAGCTTTTGAACCAGTGCCTTCCACCTTCCAGCAACTCGAAAGCACTATAAGCAAGGGAAGAAATAATTGCACTCTCCATAATCTTGGTACCGGGAATAAAGGGGGTGAAGTTATCTTTCATGTCCCGCTCAACGACCACGGGCAAGCAACGATGTCTCCACATGATTGTAAATCTTGGAAGAGTAGAAAGATCGAAGAAGTTACCTGCTCTGTAATTAAGCTCGATGAATTTACACCGATATCTTCTCTTGCAAAAATAGACTTTATAAAAATTGATGCAGAAGGTGCGGAATTGCCGAGCTTGCAGGGAGCCGAACATATTATAACAAAACACAAACCCCTTTTATTTCTAGAAGGATGCAGTGCTTGGATGAAATCTTTTGGATATAATGCAAAGGAATTGGAAGCATTTTTACGCTCCTTTTCTTACGATAAATTTGAGGTAGTAGGAGAAAATCTACTTGTTATTGATTCGATAGAGTCCTTTTTACAAACCAAAGGGGATGAAGATTCCTTTAATTTTTTAATTTCATAACCTTTCAAGATTAAACAAGACCAAAAAAACTTCTTTGTTCTACGTAACAACGATTTAGGAGATGTGCTTGTCACAACACCTTTGCTTGAAGGCTTAAAAAATGGTTTCCCTGAGTCAAGGGTCTCGATTGGGCTTGGAGATTGGGCAATGCCTTTACTCGAAAACAATCCTCATGTGGACGAGATTATTGCCTGTAATGCCCCCTGGCATAATAAACAAAATTGCAGATACCCTGCGAACTCCCCCAAAACATTTTTGGAGGGTCTTAAGTATGTTCTTTTTTCTAAAGAATCAAGATTTATTGCTGATAAACAATTCACCCATGGGATAGATATGCTTGGGAGTAGACAAGGTTCATGGTTAATGCGAAGAGCAAAGATAGAGAATCGCTACGGTGTAAAAGGTTATGCAGGTGGGGAGCGATGGTGCACCAAGTATATCAACTTTAAAGAAGACAGGAAGATAGGAAAAGCAGGACTACAATTTCTAAAACTCTTGAATGCGAAAGAAGAAATTGATCCAAGACCCTCTATTTTTCTGACCAAAAAAGAAAAATCTGAGGCTGAAATTTCATGGGGACAAAAATCAACTAATACCAAGCGAATAATTATCGCACCAGGGGGCGGATTTCCAGAAAAATGCTGGGGAGACCAAAACTTCACCCAACTAACGGAACTTCTCCTTAAAAATAGAAATTATCAATTATGTATCATTGGTTCCAAGGAAGATAAAAACCGCATCTCGTTAAATAATGCGACCCAAGTTATAAATCTTTGCGGGCTGCTAAGTCTTCGTCAATCTGCGGCGATGGTTTCCCTTGCCGACTATGTGATTTGCAATACCTCGTTGTGCATGCATTTGGCAGGAGCCTTCAAAATACCTTCCTTAACTTTATTAGGGGAATGGTACGACAGTACAGAACTTCATCAAGAACAATGGGGTTATCCTGAGAGCAGTGTGAAGGGAAAAGAATTGAAGGTATCAATAAATAAAGCCTGCTCTGTATTTGAAGCCTACGAATTAATTTTGCACAGCATTCAACAAATAAACCTAAATAATTGAAAATTTGTTTTATTTCCGGGCAAAAAAATTCCGGACAATGTGGTATTACTGATTATGTTAAACTCATTGCACTCGAGCTCGAAAAACATGGACATGAGACCGAACGATATTTCATTAATAAGGACAGTGAAGAATTGACTGACTTGCCCAACGCGGATCTCTACAGCATCCAATTCGCTCCTTATGCCTATGCGAACAATGGAATACCTAAGACTATCCTTAACTTTCTTGCTAAGGAATTATGTAGCAAGAGGGTTCATCTGAACTTTCATGAGATTTGGGTGGGAGCCTACCCTCGTGCAAGTTGGAAGGAAAAAGGAATAGGATGGATACAGAAGAGGATTATTCTTAGATTTATAATCAAGTGTAAACCGGATTGGATTACCTCATCTAACGCCGCTGCAATCGATCGGTTAAAACACTCTGGTGTTCGGGCAACTTTCCTTTATTTGTTTGGTAACATACCCCACTCTTTCGGTTCTGAGGTAGCAACTATGGGGCAAACCTTGAAGGTCGCTTTTTTTGGAACACTCTACGCTAATTTTCCCTACGACAGACTTGGTGATTTTCTTTCTGCATTATCCAAAAAATGTGGAAAGAAATTGGAAATCATACTGATCGGTCGACGAAGAGAGGATAACGGTACCGATCGTTTGCTTTCTTTATGCAAAAAGAATTCATTCTTAATTGAAAAAACTGGTGAGTTACCAACTCGCTTGATTTCAGAACAACTCCAAAAATGCACTATAGGTGTATCCACGACTCCCTATGATGTAATTGGTAAAAGCGGGGCGAGTTCTGCAATATTGGAGCATGGGTTACCCGTTTTGGCTTATGATGATGGCGATACTCCGCAGTGCGGGCTTTTTACTCCCGCACCTTTTAAAGACCAAATTTTTCTAATCAATAATGAATCTTCTGTAGAAAAACTTCTCCAATTTATAGAAAAGCCAAGAAAATCTTTTGTCGATGGTGTTGCTCTAACCGCAGATAAAATGCTACAACTAACAAGTTGAACTATAAACTACATAATGTTTATTATTAAAAATCTTGGGTTGGTCTACTAATCTCTAAAGTGATTAATATAATTAGACTCAAAACCTCATAAGTTTAATAGATTTAATCAAAATAAACCGATTTAATATATGGATAAAATTTCTACAGGTTAAATTTTCAAAAAGTTAATGAACCTTCTGCAAAATAAAAAAAATGATTAAAGCTAGGTATTTTTTTATCTTCTGTTTTATTTTTCTTTTTATCGGAATGTATCTTTACAAAAAAAATCTACCCCCTAGACCTCAAGTTCATGCCGTTGGAAATTTTTTGTCTCAATTCCTTAGTAGAACTAATGAAAAATTAATTCCCGATATCGTAAAAGTTGAAAAATATACAATCGGAATAAATTTATTTTCAGATAGAAACTATTCGAATACTATAGTTTCAACCAATTTTGAAGATTGCTATGTGATAAAATTACCACGACACTTTTCATCGGATATAGAATTTTTTACCCATGAACCCTGTAAAATCTTTAGGTTTGTTTCATTAAGAAATGATAATACAATTTATACAAACTGGAAAATGTTACATACCCCTGTCAAAATAACAGCATTATCATGTAACCACAACTATGTTGTGTCTAAAGACTACCCCAGAGGTATGGTTTCACTACCTAGCGGAGGACCTTATTCGGCAGATCCTATCCTAGTTAAACTATCATCAAAGAAAAACTGGCGTAATATAATTCAATTTATAGGTGTCACTTCTAAAGAAAGCAGTAATTAAATTTTTGCTCCGACCTTTATCGGAAAATTTAGGTCTTCCTAAATGGTGCAGGAAACCAAGTCATAATGATTTAGATTTTAAACTTTCAAAATATCTAAATTTCCGCAACGGAGTTTTCATTGAAGCTGGAGCTAATGACGGGTATTCCCAATCTAATACTTTTTTTTTAGAAAAAGGTTTAAAATGGAAAGGCCTTTTAATTGAGGCTATACCTGAATTGTATAATAAATGCAAAAAAACTAGATCTAGATCTGTAGTTATCCATGGAGGTTTAGTATCTCGAAACTACAAAAAGAATAAAATTAAAATTCATTACGCTAATTTAATGTCTATCGCAGAAGGAGCAATGGCGCCTCAATCAATGGCTTCACACATAAAAAAAGGTATTGAATGTCAGGATATAGAAGAGTCATACATTATTGAAGTCCCTTCATTAACTTTTAAAGAAGCTCTTAAGCAAGCTGGGTTTTCTAAAGTTGATTTTTTATCAATAGACCTAGAAGGTTATGAAATTCAAGCACTTGAAGGTTTTGACTTTGAAGAAATTAGACCCAAATATATTCTCATTGAAGTACAAAATTTGGAGACCACTGATTCATTTCTTTCTAGCTTAGAGTATCGTAGGATTGAAAGAATGTCATACCACGATTATCTGTACACGGATTGCAGGGTTAATTCTTGCCAGTCAATAATCTAACCATCAAATGACTCCAAAGACTCAAAAATCTGCATATAGTTCACCTTGGTCTCTCAGCGTTCAATTCTCCTTGTTTATTTGGCGTTTAAGTTGGGTTATCAGTTGTGCTTGGACTCCAAAATTCTTCAATCCATGGCGCCTTTTTGTTCTGAGAGTTTTTGGTGCTAAAATTGAGGGCTTTCCTTTCGTTCATAGCACTGCTAAGATTGAAATTCCTTGGCACATAAAGCTCCATCATAGAGCATGTCTAGGATCAGGCGTGATTGCATACTCGCTAGGAGAGATCGAAATTCATGAAGGGGTAACCGTTGCTCAGGAAGTTTATCTCTGCACTGGAACTCACGATTTCGATAGTGCTAATTTGCAATTAGTAACCAAACCTATCCTCATTGAAAAAAATGTATTTATCGGTGCACGAACCATGGTTCTACCAGGGGTGACCATAGGTAAGGGTGCGATCATTGGTGCCCAATCTGTTCTTACTAATGATATTCCCCCTGACGAAGTCTATGCAGGTAATCCCGCGAAAAAAATCCGTAAAAGATAAATACCCATGAAAAAAAGATATGAGAATCTCGATTTTTTAAGAGGTCTTGCATCGTTAGGGGTACTCGTTGGACACTCGAGTTGGATAATTGGTTTATAAGACTTAGGAATTAATTCTATTTTAGTGCAAGACTTCTCAGTTGCTATTTTTCTATCACTTTCAGGCTTTGTCATAGGAATTAACTACAAACCGTATACATTTGAGTTCAAAGATTATGTTACAAAACGTTTTATTCGAATATTTCCACTTTTGTTTACATGCCTTTTACTTACATTCATTTTAGATTTCATAAGATTTAAATTATCATTTGTTAAAAATCACTTTGAATCTTCTACTAATTTCTCAAGCTTCATAACCTCAACACTTTTATTAGACCACTTCTTTCTTCTCCAATACTTTACACCAGGAAGTAAAATCAACCTCATGTTCGAAGAATTTGGTTCGAACCGGGTTCTTTGGACGCTTATCTTAGAATGATCTATTTATATGTTGTATGGATTTTAATTCTCCAAAGAATCAAAAACGAAAAAGAAATTAACAATACTTCTTTTGCCTTAAATAATTACTGGTTGCCTCTCATTTTTTCATACACGGATTCCCTTCCTCTCAATGTGCTGGATATTAGGCCTTATTATTTCTTTTAAAAGAAGCCACTCAATTCTGTTATTGTCAGCTTATTCTGCAACAGTAGTCGTGATTACTGTATTTAAAAATAATAAGGCAATTTTTCTTTTAACTCCAATTATTGTTCACTGCTTTAATAAGATAAATTTTTATTCTTCTTTGATCGCTTTTGGAAACTTTACTGGCAACATTTCATTTTCCCTTTATCTTTGCCATTACCCCATAATGCTTCTAGTAGCACCAATCTTCATTCACTATGGTCAACTTTTTTCTTTTGTTACAGTTAACTTGGTATCTTTAATAACTTCAGTGATTCTGTATTACTTTATTGATAGAAATAGGAAAAAACTACTTTTGAAACTTAGCATTCCAACGCTGCGATAACATTTCTTATTCAATGCAAAACAAAAGAGTTTTGATTACCGGGGGGCTTGGCTTTATAGGATCAAATTTAGCCCGCAAACTTGTAGAATCAAAAAATGTTGTTACCGTAATTGATAGTTTGATTCCGGAATACGGGGGCAACCTTAGGAACCTTCACGACTTGAGTGATGAAGTTGTTATTAAAGTGGCTGATATCCGAGACGAATCCTCGATAAACCCATTGATTAAAGATCAAGATTACTTATTCAACCTTGCAGGACAAACCAGTCATCTCGATTCAATGGAAAACCCATTTATCGATTTAGATATTAATGCAAGAGCACAATTATCTATTCTGGAAGCCTGTAGAAGAAATAACCCAGAAATTCGAATTGTTTTTGCAAGCACAAGACAGATATACGGTAAACCTGAGTATTTGCCGGTTGATGAAAAGCACCCACAACGCCCAGTTGATGTCAACGGAATTAACAAAATTGCAGGAGAACAATACCACATCCTTTACCACAATGTTTACGGCATTGCATCATCCGTGCTCCGCCTAACCAATACCTATGGACCAAGAATGCGCATCAGGGATGCCAGGCAAACCTTCTTAGGCATTTGGATAAGAAAACTACTCGAAGAAAAACCGATTCAGGTTTTTGGGAATGGCAAACAACGCAGGGACTACAACTATGTTGAGGATGTGGTGGATGCCTTGCTGATTGCAGCCACCGAGAAGAATGCTGTCGGCAAGGTCTATAATTTAGGTGCTCCCGATCCACTCAGTCTTGAGGACACGGCAAAGATTATGTGCCAGAAGA
>Ga0206130_10004306_pt1 | contig 17710 bp, 17 predicted proteins | sample Helgoland_Spring_9_FD_148637 | JGI IMG/M metagenome (GOLD analysis project Ga0206130, IMG submission 148637) | Pelagic subsurface seawater microbial communities from Kabeltonne, Helgoland, North Sea - Helgoland_Spring_Bloom_20160512_1 | ecosystem: Environmental > Aquatic > Marine > Epipelagic ... | reverse complement strand
GTTACTGGAGCTGGAGATGCTATCTGTCTTTCTGCAGCTCACCGTTCGCAGTGGGTAGGATTCGATAATGCGCCTACCACGCAGAACTTTTCATCGAATATTCCGTTGAATTTTCTACATGGAGGACTCGCTCTGAATTTTACGAATGATATGATTGGTTATTTCCAAGACATCACTTTTGGCGTAGGTTACGGTTACCAAATGGACCTTGCGGGAGGCACACTCGGTCTAGGGCTTCGTGCTGACTTTAGAAATAAAAACGTTACATCAGGCGTTTGGGCGCCGCCCCAAACCATGAATGATCCGTCTTTAGTAGCTCTAGGTAGTACATCTATGGCGACTGATTTATCTTTCGGTGCTTACTACCAGCAAGAGACTTGGTACGCAGGATTAAGCAGTACACGCTTACTAGAGACAAAAGACATCTTAAATGCCACTGGAGGTAGTGCAAATGCACAAATCCGTGGACAACGTCATTATTACTTCATGGGAGGGTATAACCTTGATTTAGGTAACGGCATAGTACTTCAGCCTGCAGCTATGGTAAAAACGGACTTAGTTACCACCCAGCTGGACATAAACGCAGCTGCAACTTATAATAATCAGATTTGGGGAGGCGTTACCTATCGTGTATATGATGCGTTGGCGATTATGGCCGGTTATCAAATTACTAAAGATTTACGTGCAACGTACTCTTATGACCTTACGACTTCTTCGCTTGCAAATTCAAGCAGCGGTTCGCATGAGATCATGATGAGTTACTGTTTTACAATAGAAATACCGCCTAAAGAAAAAGGTAGTTACAGAAACCCTATATTTTTGTAATATAGCGGCTTGCTTAAAAAACGAATAAAGTAGAAATACATAGATTATGAAAAAGTTCCTCTTAGGGATGGCGTCTATCGCACTTCTAGCCTCGTGTGGCAGCAGTGATCATGGCGAATTGGTCGGTGTTCAAGACCGTCCTACCTGGTACCCTAGCGAACCCTATGGTATGGTGTACATTCCACAAGGATCATTCACAATGGGTAACCATGATGAAGATGTTCCTTACTCGTACACAGCCCCTGCAAAGGTGGTGAGCGTACCTTCGTTCTACATGGACCAAACTGAGGTTACGAATAACGAATACCGTCAATTCGTACGTTGGGTGCGTGATTCCATCACTCGCACGCGCCTTGCTGAAGGTTTGGTAGAAGACTTTGAATACACAGATTTAGCAGAAATGGAAGATCCTACCTTCTTCCAAGAATACGTAGCACTGAACTATCCAGACAGCATGATGCGCCGTTTGGACTGGGATCCTTACCTCGAGTGGGACAAAGACCGCTACCCATCTGCGGAATACACGGAAGTGATTGAAAGTATGTACCTCGCTCCTGAAGAGCAGTGGTTGGGTTACCGCCATTTGGACACGCGTCAATTGAACTACACCTACTTCTGGATCAACAAGCAGAAAGCTGCTAGTAAGCTCAACCGTGTTGAATTCGACTACAAAGACCAGGATGGTGATGGTGAATTGTTCGGGTACCGTGATTACATAAAAGATACTCAGGCGGAAAGTGATCGTGCTTCTTTCTTTGAGAAAGAAACTATTAATGTGTACCCAGATACTTTAGTGTGGATTCATGATTTCACCTACAGTTTTAACGAGCCAATGCATGATAAATACTTCTGGCACCCTGCCTACGATGAATACCCTGTAGTAGGAGTAAGCTGGAGACAAGCACGTGCTTTTGCAAACTGGAGAAGTAAATACCGCAGAGATTACCTTAAACGTGCGGGTGAACTCATCGAACATGATTTCCGTCTTCCAACAGAAGCAGAGTGGGAATACGCCGCACGCGGAGGTGAAGAACTTACCACATTCCCTTGGGGTGGTCCTTACGCTACGAACAGCGCAGGTTGTTACCTTGCTAACTTTAAACCGCGTCGTGGTAATTTAACAGCAGATGGTGGTTTCTATCCTGTGAAAACTACAGCATACTCTCCTAATGGATACAACTTATACTGTATGTCTGGAAACGTGAGCGAATGGACTTCAACTGCCTTTGACGTTCAGTCTTATGCATTTGCTAGCGACGTAGCACCTGAATTTCAGTACAATGCATTTGAGGATGAAACTGAAACGATGAAGCGCAAAGTGATTCGTGGCGGTTCTTGGAAAGATGTTGCATACTTCATGCAGCTCGGTGCAAGAGACTATGAATACCAGGACACGGCGAAAAGCTACATCGGCTTTAGAACGGTTCAAAGCTTCATCGGTCGCGATCTTAAAGATTTTTAATACAACCCTATCACTAATAACTCACAACAACAACTTTGAATTATGGCACTAATTGATGTAAACGGTAAGAGATTTAAGAACTTTATGGCAAAACTGTACGGTATTGGTGCAGCAGTCGTAATTCTAGGAGCCCTTTTTAAAATCATGCACTGGGAAGGTGCCAACTACATGCTTGTTGTAGGTCTTGGAACTGAGGCAGTTATCTTCTTGTTCTCAGCATTTGAGAAGCCAGCAACTGATTACGATTGGTCTTTAGTATATCCTGAATTAGCCACTGGTGATGGTGGTGAACGTGCATTAAGTGTTACAGAGCAACTAGATACTGCACTACAAGACGGCGGTATCGATTCTGCACTAATTGAGCGTCTTGGTGACGGTATGCGTTCACTAAGCGAAACGGCAGGTTCTTTATCTGGTGCTGTTGATGCCGCTGGTGCTACAGCAGCGTACAGCGAGCAACTGAACAGTGCTGCCAGTAACATGGAAAACTTGAATGCACTTTATGCAGTTCAACTCGAGAACGCAACTGCTCAGGTTGAACGTCAAAATGATGTTATGGAAAAATTAAGCGGAGCATCTTCCAACGCAGAAGGTCTTGCATCGCAACTCCAGAACTTGCAAGGTAATCTTGAGTCACTCAACAGTGTCTACGGTGGAATGCTAACTGCTATGGGGAAATAATTGGATAACCAGCAACTATCCCATTAACTAACCCTAAACAAAAAGACTAAAATGGCAGGAGGAAATTTATCACCACGTCAAAAAATGATCAACATGATGTACCTCGTGTTGACCGCACTTTTGGCCCTCAACGTTTCACGTGAGGTCATGGATGCGTTCTACGAGGTAATGGTTGGGCAGGAAGCATCAATCGAAACTGTAGAAGGCCAAAATGCCTCTCTTTATGCTGCATTTAATAGAGCAGCAGACGAGAATGAGGTAAAAGCGGGACCATGGAGAGATAAAGCACTTACAGTTAAAGCAAAATCGGACAATCTCTTCAACACTATTGAAACCATGAAAGCTGAACTCATGGAGCGCGGTGGTGGTGAAGATGAAGAGGTTCCAGGTAAGCCTGCTAAGATGGATGATCGAGAGGCTGCAGCCAACTATTTTCTTGTTGAACAACGAGGTTCTGAGTTGAAAGCGTCAATGGCGGATTTCAGAGATTATCTTGTGAGCGAAGCAGGTGACAATTCATCTCTATCTTCAGCGATCACGAATTCATTTGATTTGAGTGACCGCATGCACGACGGTGCAGCTGAGAGCTGGGAAAAATCAAAATTCGAGCACTACCCGCTTATCTCTGTTATGACCTTCTTGACAAGCATGCAGAGCGATATTCGCACCGCAGAAGCGAATGTTATCGGTTACTTGCATGAGAATATTGATGCTTCGGATATCAAAGTTACAGGTGTACGTGCCGTTGTAATGCCTAAGTCTAAATTCGTTACCCAAGGTGATGAATACGAGGCCGAAATATTTCTAGCAGCATTCGATGATACCAAAGATCCTGAATTCTTAATTAACGGTGAAACACTCGACCCTGAGAAAGTTAGTGGTGGTGTCGCGACAATTAAGTTCCCGGCTAATCGCACGGGTACTGTCGAGTGGAACGGTACTATCATTCTTGAAGCTAACGGAGAGAAGAAAGAGTATGAGATTTCTGAATCTTATAACGTTGCACCTCCTAGCGTAGTTATATCGCCAACGAAAATGAATGTTCTTTACCGTGGCGTTGATAATCCATTAGAGGTATCCGTACCTGGTGTAGATCCAGCTAACCTGATTGTTTCCGGAGCAGGTGTGAAAAAGACTAGCAATGGCTACATTGCTGATGTTACAAAACAAAGAGGCGGTGAATTGAAAATTAGTGTTAGCGTCAAAGACGGTGATAAAACTAAAAACATGGGGTCTAAAGTATTTCGTGTGAAGCAGTTGCCGGGTGCCTCTGGAGAAGTGTTTGGTAAAACTGAAGGTCTTATGTCCGCCGGTCTTTTAAAGAAAGCTAAGGTCGATGCGAAGTTCCAAAACTTTGATTTCGAATTACCATTGCGTGTTACCGCCTTTCAAATTATCATCCCTCCTTTCGCACCAATCGACTGTAGAGGAAATACGCTCTCGTCTAATGCAAAAGCTGCATTAGAAAAAGCTAAGCCAGGCACGCCTGTTATTATTAGAAACATCAAGGCAACAACAGCCAAGGGTATCAAACCAAAGGTTGCGCCTATTACTATTGATTTGAACTAATATGTTAAGAGTTAAATCGCTTTTATTGACATTCGCTTTCCTCGGCATTGCCCTAGGAACGACTGCACAAGCACAGGTATTAGACCCGTCTGATGATGGGATCGTTCCTGAATTAAGTAAACACTACCGCAACAATCGCGTAGTACCTTACCCATATCTTCGTCAGGACGATATGTTATGGTCTGAGCGTCATTGGGAGCGTATTGACTTACGTGAGAAAATCAATCTTCCGCTATACTATCCTATAAAGCCAATGCCAGATCGTAAGGCATTGTGGGATGTACTCGTTGATGGTATAGTTACAGAAAATACGATCACCGAGATTTTCCTTGACGACCGCTTTGAACTACCAATGACCGTAGCAGAAGTACGTCAAAAGATAGAATCCTACGATACTATTCTAGATCCTGAAGATCCATTTGGTCCACCAATGGCAATTGACACCATTTCGATCAAGGCCAACGCTGTTGTCGCATACCATTTAAAAAGCGATTGGTATTTCGACAAGCAACGTGGTGAGCTCAAAAACAGAATCATAGGTATTGCTCCTGAAGTACGTGATCCACGTAATCCGTCATTAACCTACAATCCTTTTTGGATATGGTTCCCAGACGCACGCTACGCTATGGCAACTTCTGTAGCTTATAACGAGAAAAACAATAATCAGCGTCTGACCTTTGATCAGATCATGCATTTGCGCAAGTTTAATGCTGTAATTACAAAAATGGATAACGTCTATGACCGGACCATTGTAGATTACAAGCGCAATAGTGCAATGAGTCAGTTACTTGAAGCTGCCGCGATTAAAGAGGATCTGAGAAACAAGGAACACGACATGTGGACCTTCTAATCGAATCTAATTACAAGCAAAACACAAAAACTCCTGCTACACTTGTAGCGGGAGTTTTTATTTTATGAAATACGTAGATTATATAGTTGTTGGTGGAGGTATATCAGGCTCTGTATTAAGTTATACTTTAATGAAGTATGGCGCGAGCGTTCATGTGTTTGACTTACCTGAGGAAAATCAAAGTTCAATAGTCGCATCAGGCCTCTGGAACCCTGTCGTTTTAAAACGCATGAAGAAAGTTTGGAAGGCCGATGAGATGATGGAGACTCTTCAAAGAGTGTATCCAGCGATGGAAAATTGGACTGGGAAGAATTTTTATCACCCACTGCCTATTCGAAGGGTCTTCCATAGTGCTGGTGAACAAAATCAGTGGATAACGCATTCAGATCATCCCTCCTTCTCCCCTTACCTCAACGAAAATATTTCTAGTGTTCCAGAACATATTATCGCCGAGCATGGCTCAGGGATGATGAAACAGACCGGTCGGGTCAAGGTCAAGAAAATGCTAGCGGCCGTTAGAGCAAGTTTAAAGGCCAGTGGCAACTTCACTGAAGCTCAGTTTAACTGGAGTCAATTAGAATCGCACGGAGATGGAGTTAAATACGGTTCGCTCGGTGCTCACGCTGTAATCTCCTGCGAAGGCGCACAGTCCGCCTTAGATGAAAGTAAATTGGAGGTTACTGGCTTTGCACCCGTTAAAGGGGAAGTCATCACCGTTAAATTGGAAAAAGATTTAGGTAAGGAGTGTATTCATCAAGGTCACTTTATGATCGGCGAAGGGAATCATGAAGCCCTTGTCGGTGCCACCTATGCATGGGAAGGATTTCGTGCTGGTCCCAGCCCAATGAAACGAGCTGAACTTGAGCAACATGTTCAGAAGGTTTGGGATGGATCCTTTGAAACTCTTGCGCACAATGCAGGCGTACGACCCGCTGTTAAGGATCGTAAACCACTGATTGGACCGCATCCAACAGAGAAAAACGTTTGGATTTTTAATGGAATGGGTAGTCGAGCTATATTAATGACACCCTATTTAGCCGAGAATCTCGTAGAACATTTCATGTACGGTACACCTTTGCTCGAAGAGTGTCAACCAAAGCGAATGGTAAAGTAGTAACCAACCATACGCCAGACCGCTTAACTTACCAGTAGCTCCATCCAGGGCTATTTGCCTTCCTTCTGTGTCTTTACCCAATTTTCAATGGCCGATTTGTCGTAATGCACAAAGAGTGATAGCCATGTAGTTCGGGCAATTCGGAAGAGCAACGGACCAAGAAGTACGAGAATGACACCCAATGCCGTAATGGTTGGCCACATACTCCAATCCATCCAAATACCGAAAATAACGTACACCGTGACGAATAAGGCTACGGTGTACCCGTAACTGACGTACATAGCTCCATAATAGAAGTTCGGTTCGGGCTCGAAATTTTGATTGCAAGCACTACAGCGTTCATTGATTTCAGAAAATCGTTTGAGGTTATATGGGTTTTTATTGGGATAAATATCCCCTTCCATACAGTGCGGACACTTAGATTGTGAAATAGCGTAAAGTTTGGTTCCTTTTAACATTTGGATTTATTCTGAAATGCAGGGCAAAATTAGGTGTTGTCGCGTGGTCATTTGATACTTTTGTCACAATGATTTTAGCAGTTAACAAAGCATCTCTATTCTTCGGTGGCCGCGCCATTTTCGATGAAGTAAGTTTTCAAATTAATCCAGGAGACCGTATCGGTCTAGTGGGACGTAATGGCGCCGGAAAATCGACCTTACTCAAACTCATTGCTGGCGATTATTCGCTCGATGGTGGGGCAATGAGTAAAGCCAAAGAAACTCGGATTGGGTTCTTACGGCAAGATTTAAAGATGGACATGGACAAAAGCATCATGGACATCGCCCGCAGTGCATTTGACGAAATTACTCGAATCAATATTCGCATTGAGGAAATCAATACGGCCTTCGAAGTCCGTACCGATTATGAAAGTGATTCGTACAGTGCATTGATCGACGAATTGAGCGAACTTAGTGAGCGCTTTGGCTTACTAGGAGGCGACAGCTTAGATGCTGATATTGAGTTGGTGTTGAAAGGATTGGGTTTTGAACCGGAGGTTTTCGAAAATCCACTTCACACCTTTTCCGGTGGATGGCGTATGCGTGCGGAATTAGCCCGTTTACTGCTTCAAAAGCCTGATTTATTGTTGCTTGACGAACCCACAAACCACTTAGACATTGAGAGCATCATGTGGCTTGAGCAGCACTTGAGTGAGAGCAATCAGACACTGCTTGTAGTGAGTCATGATAGGACCTTCCTGGATCATGTGACAAACCGTACCATTGAGGTGATGATGGGGAAAATCTATGATTTTAATGCACCCTACACGCGCTATTTAGCATTGCGAGCGGATTTGCGCGAGAAGCAACTGGCAACCGCGAAGAACCAAGAACGAGAGATTAAACAAACCGAAGAATTGATTGAACGATTCAGAGCGAAGGCGAGTAAAGCCTCTTTTGCGCAGAGTTTGATTAAAAAATTGGATCGCATGGAGCGCATTGAGGTAGATCAAGAAGATTCTTCCGCCATGCATTTCAGATTTCTACCGGCGCCGCGAAGCGGTAAGGTCGTGGCTAAGGCGGAAGGCGTTGGTAAAAGCTATGATGATAAATTGGTCTTAAAAGGGGTCGATTTAGAAATAGAACGCGGCGATCGCGTTGCCTTTGTTGGGCAGAACGGACAAGGTAAGAGTACCTTAGTGAAGGCGTTATTGAAAGAGATATCTTCTGAGGGTACTTTGGAATTAGGTCACAATGTGTTGGTCGGTTATTTCGCTCAGGATCAAGCAGACGAGCTCGACGGTAACAAAACTGCCTTGCAAACTATTGAAGATGCTTCACCCGAAGAAATGCGGAAACATGCCCGCAGTATGTTGGGTTCTTTCATGTTCCGTGGAGAAGATGTAGAGAAAAAAGTAAAGGTACTCAGTGGCGGTGAACGCGGTAGATTAGCGCTTTGTAAGCTGCTACTCAAGCCTATAAACTTTTTGGTAATGGATGAGCCTACCAACCACTTAGACATGAACAGTAAGGATGTTTTAAAAAACAGTTTACTAAGCTTTGAGGGGACACTACTGGTAGTAAGTCATGATCGTGAATTTTTAGAAGGCCTAGTAACAAAAACGATTGAATTCAGGGACCATAAAGTAAAGACCCTACTCGGTGGGATCGAATATTATTTGGAATACCGCAAAATGGAAACGATGCGTGAAGTCGAGGCAAAATCGGCTAAAGCCAAGAAACAGAAAGCGAAAAAAAACGCACCCGACGATAATGGACTTTCATACAATGAACGGAAGCAATTTGAAAAGGAATTGCGTAGTGAAACGCGTAACTTAGAAGCTACAGAACAAGCTATTGAAGAGTTAGAAGAGGCCATTGGGAATTGGGACGTTCAACTGGCCGATCCTATAGCCTGTAAAGAATTAATGGCAGATCAAGACTTTTATCCTAAATACGAACAAAAAAAGGCTGCACTTTCAGCCAAAATGGAAGAATGGGAAGCATGCAATATCAAAAAAGAAGCTTTAGAGGAGCAATTGGGATAATCCTAATTAGCAGTGTATATGGTGGTCTATGGGCACAACCTAAATTAGTTGTGCAGGTCGTCGTAGATCAAATGCGCGCGGAGTACCTCATTCGTTTCAATGAACAATTTGCCCGAGATGGAGGGTTTCGTATAATGCTTGATAGTGGCTTCAGCTATGCCAATACCCATTATAATTATGTTCCAACCTACACTGGTCCAGGACATGCCAGTATTTCGACAGGAACTACGCCGAAGTATCACGGTATTGTTGCGAATGATTGGCTGGACGGGAGGAATAATTACGAAATGTATTGTGCGGAAGATACTACGGTGACTCCCATTGGGACTGTAGAAAAAAGCAGTAGACGGTCTCCAAAAAATCTCCGTGCCTTAACCTTTAGCGATGGAATCAAGCTACATACCAATAAACAAGGAAAAAGCTTCGGCGTAAGCGTTAAGGACCGCGGAGCCATATTTCCCGCTGGTCACTTTGCAGATGGAGCATATTGGCTCGATGGCGGTATGCATTTCGTTTCTAGCAGTTATTACAACGATGTGCTACCTGGTTATGTAGAAAAGTACAATAACAAGGAAAAAGCGATGTTATTGATGAAAAAAGGGTGGAAACTAGAAATGGCTCCTCGTAAGTACACGAACAGCCTCACAGATGAAAATCCTTTCGAGCCTAAATACAATGAGGGAAGTTCGAGTTTCCCTTACAATCTTGAGGCAATGGTCCAATTAAAAGGGCTGAGCATGTTAAAAAACACGCCTGTTGGTAATGCATTGGTTTTAGACATGGCGGAACTACTTCTTGATGAAGAAGATTTAGGTCAAGATGAATTCACGGACTTCTTAGGTGTGAGTTTCTCTTCTCCAGATTACGCCGGCCATACATGGGGGGTTCGATCACGAGAAGTACACGATATGTATTTAAAACTCGATGCACAGTTGGGTCAATTTATTCGTACCCTAAATAAAAAAGTGGGTATAGGGAATTATATCATCTATCTCACAGCTGATCATGGTGCAAGCGAAAACCCAAATCACCTTGCAGATGGCGGCTATAATGTCCGTAATTACGCGAACGCAGATGTCGTAGCGCAGCTCAATGATCGCATCGTAAATGAACTGGACGTGCAGGTCAATTTAGAAAATGCGGTATCTAAAATCATCAACCATCATATTTATTTGAATGCATGGGCAAAACCCTTCACGACAGAGATTGCAAAAATCGCGGAGCAGATGGATCCATTTATTCACGTATATACCGCAGATGAAATTCGCCGCCCTGGAGCTGAAGCACTTGCCTTGAAACTACATGAGGGCTACCAAAGTCGTTTTGGAGGTGATCTTATTTTCCAACTGCAACCGAACGCTATATTTTATGGTCCTTATGGATCCACTCATGGAACTGGTTATACCTACGACACACATGTTCCTTTTCTTATGATGGGCTTTGGTGTGGAGGCAGGGCAATCGTTCGATAAGGTTTACATTACGGATGTAGTAGACCGTGTTGCAGAGCGCGGTGGACTGCCTTATGCTCCGAATAGCACAGTGGAATAAATAGCCAGGATTGGGTAAGCTTAATTTTTTAGCTAAATTGGATCAACAAAAAACAAAACCACAATGAAAAAATTACTCCTTCTTGCCAGTTTCAGCCTTATGCTTGCATCATGTGGCAATGCCTTTTGCGATTGTGATCTTTATGAAGACGATTACACTTGGGACGGCTTCGAATACCAACCAAACAGTTCTGCAATGACCGTTGAAGACACTTGCTTGGATGCTGGTATCGTAGATTCTATAACATCAGGAGCAGGTGCATACCTCAAAGTATTGCGCGTTGAGTGCCCTTAAAAAGGATTGGATTCTTATAAAAAAAGGCGGCCCGTTGGGCCGCCTTTTTTTATACCGTCGTTTTTTTCCAACCTAACAGGATTCTAATAATCAACGAAGTACAATAAATCAGTAACCCGTAGATCGAAGTGATACTGCTGACCTTTAATCCACCAGCTAATAGGGATTGACTCACACCACCTGCAGACTCTATCGCTTCAAATGCTCCTAAAAGGCCGATAAGTTGGCCCAGAAATCCAAAAGCTAATGCAGCCAAGCCAAACTCCTTAAGTATAGGTTTCCGTTGGAGAGCAGTGTATAAGACACCGATTAAAAGAATTGTAAGGATGGACATAAATAACGGTCCTCCCATCATAAAATAATTCATAGCGTTTACGTTTTACAATTAACGTAAACCTAAAAAAAAAAGCCCGTCACTTTCGCAACGGGCTCTCTAAAAATGTTGATCGGGCTTATTTCAGACCTTCTTCGATCATTTTGTTGAATTCATCCAATTTAGGAAGAACGACGATACGAGTACGACGGTTCGCAGCGCGACCCTCACGTGTATCATTAGAAGCAACAGGGATGTACTCACCGCGACCAGCAGCAGTCATGCGCTCAGCAGCGATACCGTGTTCTGATTGTAGTACGCGAACAATGTTTGTTGCACGACGAACTGACAATTCCCAGTTATCTTTTACACATTCTGTTGCAATTGGATCAGTATCTGTGTGGCCTTCTACTAAGATCTCTAAGCCTGGCTTAGCGTTCATGATTTTAGCAACTTTACCAAGCACATTCTTAGCGTCTTTACTTACGTAATCTGATCCTGGACGGAACATTAACTTATCACTTAAGTTAACGTAGACAACACCTTTTTCAACGCTGATTTGAACATCTTCATCGTTCATGTCGCCTAATGCACCTTTCAGTGAAGTAACCAAGGCAAACGTCACACTATCCTTACGATTCATCGCATCTTGAAGACGCGTGATAGAAGTTTCCTTCTCGTTGATGCTCTCCAGGGTTTTCTCCATGTTCTGAGCGTTTGTTGCACTCATTGCAGTAAGATCTCCTACTTGCTTCATCAAACTTGAAGACTGCGAACGAAGTGTTGCCAATTCTTTAGCCTGAGCTTCCTTAGCCGCAGTAGCTGCCGCTAATTCCATTTTAGTGTTGCTTAATTTGTCAGCAGTAGTGTTCTGCAACGTCTCTAGCTCCACGTATTTTTGCTTGCTCACACAGCTTGTCAAAGACAAAGCGGCTGCCAAAGCCAATACAAATACCTTTTTCATTTTATCTCTTTTGATTTCCAAGCAAAAATAAGAACTTATGTGAGCAAACAAGGGGTAAAACACGGGAATTCATTAACTTCATTTGACTAAAACCTAAAAAAGATGAAAAAAACACTCTTTACCGCAGTGTTGGCGCTCTTTTCAGTCGTCGCTTTCGCACAAGAAAAACCACAAAACACTGAAAAACATGCATGTACTGAAACCTGTAATCACAGTAAAGCAGGGGCCAAATCAGAGATGAAAGCCTGCTGTAGTGTAGCTAAAGCTGAAGGCAAGGAATGTGGCCATTGTACATCAAAAAAATCAGCAACAGCAATGGTTCCTGTAAAAAAAACATGTTGCTCTGAAGGCAAATCTGAAGGCAAATCGTGCGGAAACGCAGGGAAATCAACCGAAACTGCCGCTGTTGAACCTAAAAAAGCATGTTGCTCTGAAAAGAAAGCAGAATGCTCGGATAGCGGAAAAGAATAGGCTAACGGCCGAAAAATTAAAAAAAGCCCGCGGCTCGATGAGCCGTGGGCTTTTTTATTCTTGTTATTTCACCTTGCCAGCGAGGTAGTCGTCAATAAACGTTCGCAATGTCGTTTCAACATCAAGATTTTTCGCAATTATGGTCTTGTCAGCTCCCAATACTAGCTTTTTGGGTGTGGTCGGTATGTAGTAGTACCAAAGAAAATTAGGGCGATCAAAGTTCGATTCGAAGCCGTTTATCCAATCCAAATCGTGCTCTTCAATATATTTTTCCCATCCAGTAAATTCATTTTGAAGTGTAATGGCAACCACCTCAACTCCCTTGTCCTTATAATCGTCATAAAGCTCTTTAAGACGCGGAGTTTCTTTACGACAATGACCACACTCGCTATCCCAGAAATAAAGAATAGTGATTGGACTCTGTACTTCAGATAGCTTCATTCGTCCATTATTTTGTGTGTCAAAAGCAAAATCTGGTGCAGGTTGACCGATCAGCTCAGTTGAAAGGCCTTCTGCCTTTTCTCGGATCTTCCCTAAGTCATTTTTAGAGATCCAATCCGCATAGCCGTTGACATAAAAATGGTTAACCAGCCAAACAAATACCTCGTCTTCACCCATGAACTTCGAGGTTTCGTAGTGATACGTTGCAGTACTGATAAGGACTTTTCTAATCTGTGCATTTAGAGGTTGTGATAAGAGTCTTTCTAGGTGGTAAATGACCGTATCTGGATTATGACCTAGCACTTGGTCGAAATATAGAGTCCGATTCTTCTCAAAGAATGGATTGATAAAGGTGCTTATCGAATTCAGATTCGTGTAGTCCCAGAAATGACTACGCAGCCAAAACACGTTGGTATCTGGATTTAATGGAATCAATTGTGGCATCAGAAAGTCGCGCAAAGCATCATCTTTTATCCCCAATAAAAAAGTACGAACGTCGTCTTCCGATGGTGGTGCTCCAGTAGTCGGGGCGACAAGAGATTTAAACGTTTGAAACTCGTTAATTCCAGGGCCTTTCAGCTGCACTTCATTTAAGGCATCGTAGTCCGCAGAAATCTCAAGAAGACCCTCAGAAATGACTAGATCGAAGGTGTGCATTCCATCTATGTACAGCACGAAAATACCACGTTCTTTCTGTGTCCATTCTGCCTCGAAGCATCCGGTAGCAGTACTAACGGGGACCGCTTGTTTAACGGCTAAACCTTTACCACGCAGGTATGCAATTTTCACTGACGTGACCGAATCCGGTAAATTGGCAATACAGCCCTTCAGAACAGGATTAGCCTGAGCGGAAAGAAAAGTGCTGGAGGCGAGAAATATAAAGGCAATCAGAAAACGGATTATTTTCATAAGGTATGCGGGGTTTAACAAGTTTCAAAGTTACAAATTCGTCAAAGGCGTACTCAACTTTTCATGCTCGCCCTCAAACCACTGGATCAATTGGGCTGTAAGATTTGATTGTGACCGATTCACCAAAACCCGTCCATCGACTTCTACAATAGGTGTCAACTCACCCATAGACCCTGTTCCAAAGGCTTCATCCGCCGCATAAAGTTCAGTTAATGAGATATTCCGCTCCTCCACCGCCATGCCATTAGCTTGAGCCAATTCTATCACCAATCCGCGTGTTATCCCATGAAGACAAGCATCGGCAGTTGGAGTGAGCAACGTCCCGTTTTTCACCAAAAAAATATTCGTGCCGTTCATCTCAGAAATAAATCCAAGATTGTCCAGCATTAATGCAGAATCCACGCCGGCGTGGTTGGCTTGAATTTTAGCGAGAATATTATTTATGAGATTATTGTGATGAATCTTGGAATCAACATGCATCGGGCTGTTTCGACGAATAGCGCTCGTCATTATACGTATCCCGCTTTCATTATCGTACACTGGCGGTTTCCATTCTGCCAATACTATTAGAGTAGGACCGCTTTGATTCAACCTAGGATCCATACCTGAGGTAATTTTCTCTCCGCGAGTTAGCGTCAATCGAATGTGCGTGTCTTTGGTCATGCCATTAGCTTCTAATGTAGCTTTAATGGCAGATTTTATACTAGAACGCGTTGGAATGGATTCAAACGCCATAGCTCGTGCAGAATCCTCTAATCGGTCCAAATGGCGCTCCAAACAAAATACTCCTTTTTGATAGACACGCATTCCTTCCCAAACTGCGTCACCACCTTGAACAGAGCTATCAAATACCGAAACTTTTGCATCTGTACGTTCCACTAATCTGTGGCCTACCCACACTTTAATGTTTTTATTTCTAGGATCAAATTGCTGTAGCATGTCTAAAATTTAAATCGATTTGAAAATAAGGAAAGGTAGGCTGGTAAGGCTGCTTCAACGACTTTTTCATGTGCGTTAATCAACGGTTCTGGCAGCATCTTTGGTTGACCGAAGCCTGTGCTTTTATGTACGTTGCCGTACCAATGCTTTGCCCAGGGTCCATCAAACGATTTAGCACCCGCCGGCCAACTCAACATTTCCGGATGCCAGTCCAATCCAAGCGCTTCACAAATCCTAGGCAATGTGTTTGCAGGATCGGCCAACATTTCATCCGAATCCACAATGATTTTCGTTCCCGGTAACCGTGATACTTGCTGCCATTGCTGCCATTCTTGATCTAGACCTATATCCTCAGCGGTTACATTCGGGATAATCTTAGTAAAACTTTGAACGACTTTTCGAGGATGGCGAATCCAAAAAATGAAAGCGCTCTGCTGCGCCCAATCCCAAGGCTCATCTACCATGTGATGTGCCATGTTCTTAAGATATACCTCGTCGCTTTTTTCGGCTAATTTTCGAACAGTACTGCCTACACTCTCTGCATCATTGGGCCACTTTTGTAACGTTTCTAATCGTCCAGGATGATTTAACCCTTTTTTTTGGAGAAACTTCCCATACATAGGCTCATCAAATACCCTACACCCCGGGCGTTGCGCGAAACTGTACATCACAGCCGTGCTAATGTTTCTAGGACCTGAAATGGCATGAATGATTTGCGCCATGAGAATAGAGCGGGTTTAGTTTAGGGTAAGCAGCTTTTATCCTCCATAATAGGACACTTTAAATTGTGTCATATTCTCACTGGATAAAGTGATAATTATTAAAAATTCATTTAGATAATCATGGATATCTTGGACGGGTATATCTATACTGGCTGTATCAGACATGGGCTTTATCAATCCGCGTTGAGTAAGGGTACGTTCAATATTGTACGAACTCATGTGTCTACTAAATAGTCCAGCAAACGCAAGTATCTCGGAATTGTAATTACTGATTTCACGTTTAGTATAGAGTGATGCTTCCCAATAAAAGTGTTCACAAGCGCCCTGAGAAACATAGATAGAGTCGCCATTATTCATAGTAAGAAGACCTTCAGCATAAAGTGGAAAGCATCTAAAAACAAATGACTTTAATCCCGGTACATTTGAAACTTCATGTTCTTCAAAATCATAATTTATGGAGCAATTAGGGTCTTTAATACAGGTGTCCATAACCCCCTGCATATTTCCGGGTAAAGCGAATGAAAAGAGTGAATACACACAAAATAAATTACACACCAAGAGCCGAAGTGAAGATCGCATGAGAGGTTTTTTAAGTCTTCTCGAATATAACTAAAAGGCAGACAGGTGGATCTAAACAAGACATAACATCTATATGATTACTAATCTATCGAGAAGAGTGTAATTCTTTTTAGTTAGCCGAACTGGATTTTTTGCCTAGCGGCAAAAGAACCAAATCCGGGGCCCTTGTACCCAAGGGCAGCCGCAGCTGCGCTGCACTGCGACTTTTTCATGGCCCAAGTTGGAAGTAAGCTTCCGCTTGGGCTATGAAAAAAGCCGCGCACCTTTCGGTGTGCGGCTTCTTGTTTGTGGGCCATACTGGATTCGAACCAGTGACCTCTGCCCTGTCAAGGCAGCGCTCTAAACCAACTGAGCTAATGGCCCTATTGTGGTGCAAATATAAGTTGTGAAAGTTTCGATTGCTCATTTAAGTACCTATTTACTCAGTCTAACTGGTAAAAAAAGATTTCATCAGTATCTTCGACTGCACTAATAATCGGTTATGAAACTAAGATTACTCATTTTTTCACTCTTTCTTTCTGTTAGCGCTTGGAGCCAAGCGACATTCACTGTAGTCGTGGGTGGAACAATATTAGATTCTACCACTGGCACCGGGCTATCAAATTATCCAGTTATCGTTAGCGATTCATCAAATACTGCTTTTGGAGGGATGACCACTACGCTATTCACAGATGCAAACGGAAATTATAATGATACGCTTCTTTTGTACGGCACTAACGGAGTACTCACAGTACAAACGCAAGACAGTTGTAGTGGTAATTGGCTGAGTGCTTCATCAGTTTATGGGAATAACACATCTTCTTTTTTCTCATTCTACAACACATTTGCGCTGTGCGGATCTACTGGCTCCGGCGGTGGTTCAAGCGGAGGCGGATCGAATACGAGTGCTTGTGTTGCGCAATACTTTTTTGATTCCACATTAACTGGTATGGGTCAGATTGTTCTGTACAATTCCTCATATGTGGACAGCACCTTACAAAATGCCGCAGTTACGTATGTTTGGGACTTCGGCGATGGAACAACTGCGGTTGGTTCTTACCCCTCACATGTATATACCGCAGCTGGCTCATATGCAGTCTGTTTGACTTTAAACGCTCAATCGAATACAGCTATTGGGATGGCTTCGTGCTCTAGCACTTACTGTGACACAGTTGTAGTGGATACTTCCGGTAATGTCAGTTATAAAAATCTCAATGTGACACTAAATGTCTTTGACCCAGCTCAGCTGTCATTGGAAGAATCTGAAACGCCACCGATAAAAATATATCCAAATCCAAGCAGCGGACTCGTTTGGGTCGAATTACCGCAGCGTTCAGACATTCATTTATTTTCAATGACGGGTCGTCGTCTGTTCAACGGGCTCGACTTGGAGGGAAAAGTCCAATTGCCTTTCTTGAATGCAGGTACCTATATAATTGAGGTTGAGAGTGCTGCAGGAAAGCGTCGTCAATTACTCCTGGTAAATTAAATATTGCCAATTTTAAGAATGGCACTTAGAGAATTACAGCGAACGTTTTTTACGAAGAGTAAACTGCCTAAAAA
>Ga0206130_10004304_pt1 | contig 17717 bp, 13 predicted proteins | sample Helgoland_Spring_9_FD_148637 | JGI IMG/M metagenome (GOLD analysis project Ga0206130, IMG submission 148637) | Pelagic subsurface seawater microbial communities from Kabeltonne, Helgoland, North Sea - Helgoland_Spring_Bloom_20160512_1 | ecosystem: Environmental > Aquatic > Marine > Epipelagic ... | reverse complement strand
ACCAATGATGATTGCGAACAAAAACAACCAGATGCCACCAATTTGAAAGATCAAAAAGCCCAACGGCAATGCAATCAGAGAGCCCCAAGTGCCCGGAGCAGGCTTCATGTAACCCACATAGAAAACAGTTCCGATAAGACGCGCGAGTAAATTCATTTTGCCACCAATGTTGCCGTGGCGAGGGCTGCGATGCCTTCCTCGCGCCCTGTAAATCCGAGGCGTTCGCTCGTGGTTGCTTTGACGGACACGCGATCTGGGGTGATCTGAAGCAGCGCTGCCATGGTGTCTTTCATTGTGCCTGCATGCGGGCCGATCTTTGGTTGTTCGCAAATCAATGTGCAATCAACGTTCGAAATTGTGAAACCACGGGATGCGGCCAAATCAACCGCATGGCGCAGGAAAATCTCGCTTGCGGCACCTTTCCATTGTGGATCAGAGGGCGGGAAATGCTGGCCTATATCGCCGTCTCCAAGCGCACCATAAATCGCATCCGTCACCGCGTGCATCCCGACATCAGCGTCAGAATGACCTTTCAAGGCTTTGTTATGAGGCACTTTTACGCCACAAAGAGTAACATGATCGCCATCCTCGAACGCATGTACATCAAAGCCGTTGCCCAGACGAATATCCACTCTTTGCTCCAGTATTTTAGCAGCCCGCGCGAAATCGTCGGGCATCGTTATCTTTAGGTTGTTTTCATCGCCCTCAGTGATCACCACGTCAAGTCCTGCGCTGCGCGCGACCTCTACATCATCCGCAGCACCGCCTTGATGTGCGCCGTGTGCGTTTAGGATTGCACGAAGCGCAAACCCCTGCGGCGTTTGGGCGCGAAACAGGCCTGTGCGATCCTGCGTGCCGCTGACTTTGCCATCTGCACCAATCCAAAGCGCATCACTCACAGGCAGTGCAGGTGCCGCGCCATCGGCCGTCTGGAGCGCGTCAATAACACCATCGATAACCCGATCTGAGACCGTGCAGCGTGCCACATCATGGATCAAAACATGCGTTATGTCCGCAGCAAGCGCTTTGAGACCATTATGAACAGACCCGTCGCGCGTTGCACCGCCATGAACCAGCGTAACCCCTTTAATACTTTGTGCAAAAACCCGATCGTCTGGGTGAATGACCAAGATAATCTCAGCAATATCAGCACGAGAGCGAAACCGTGCGCAGCTCCAAGCGGCGACCGAATGTTCGCCAACCTCTTGCCATTGCTTCGGGATTTCGCCCCCCGCACGCGTGCCGCGACCAGCGGCGACAATGACGGCGGCGATCTGCATATTTTGCTTTGTCGTTTTCATAATTTCTTCATAGACAACGCATCAGATCGGCGCAATCACAGCTGTATTTGATTAAAAAATAAGCGCTCGCTGGTTTTTGCCACTTATTTACCCACCAGATCATTGAGCCCTTTGAAAACCCACGATATGCGAGATTTATGACACCAAAGCTTCACATATGCGATTTGCCCCTTTCACCACCAGTTTTGCTGGCGCCGTTGGCAGGCATTACAGACCTGCCGTTTCGCAATCTGGTGAGCTCTTTCGGCGCAGGTTTGGTTGTCAGTGAAATGGTTGCCAGCCAAGAAATGGTGCAGGCCAAACCGGGTGTGCGCGAGAAAGCGGAGCTGGGATTTGGCGCTGTGAATACATCGGTTCAGATCGCAGGGCGCGATGCCTATTGGATGGGTGAAGCTGCGAAAATGGCGGCTGGGAACGGCGCACAGCTCATCGACATCAATATGGGTTGCCCTGCGAAAAAAGTGACCAACGGCTACTCAGGCTCTGCGCTATTGAAAGACTTGGATCACGCTTTGGGCTTGATCGAAGCGGTTATTGCAGCGGTTGACCTGCCTGTGACGTTAAAAACCCGCCTTGGTTGGGATGAACATCTGATGAATGCCGCAGAGCTGGCGGTGCGTGCCGAAGCCGCCGGTATCAAAATGTTAACAATCCATGGCAGAACCCGTTGTCAATTTTACAAAGGTCAAGCGGATTGGAGTGCGATCCACGCGATCAAGGATGCGGTCAAAATTCCCGTCATCGCCAATGGTGACATCGTTGACGCAGCAACAGCGCGCCAAGCATTGAAGTTGAGCGGTGCGGATGGCGTGATGATCGGGCGGGGTGCTCAAGGGCGTCCTTGGGCCTTGGCACAGATCGCCGCTGACCTTTACGGCCTGCCAAAGCCGAGTATTCCTGAGGGACAAGCGCTCGTTGAAATGGTGCAAGGGCACTACGCGGCGATGCTGGATTTTTACGGCGAAGAGCTTGGCAGCCGCGTCGCGCGCAAGCATTTGGGTTGGTATATGGACGGCGTCGCCACATTGCCTGCACTGCGCAAAAATGTGCTGACAACGCGCTCTTCGAATGACGTGATGGCGTTGCTTGGTGCAGCGCTCGACCCTGCACAAAATCAAGAGGTTGCCGCATGAACACTGACGCAACGCTTTGGATGTCGATGCCTGTCGCGACTGTTTTGATCGACAAAGACGACAAAATATCGGACATTAATCCTGCCGCTGAAGGGTTCTTCAATTCTTCGGCCAAAGCGCTCATGGGCACGCCAATCTGGGACAAACTGGCCGTTGATGCGCCCATCGAGCAAGCGTTGAGCCGCGCGCGCACCAACATGTCACCGTTGTTTGTGAACGACATAGATGTAGGCACAGGCGATCGCGCGCCATTGCAATGTACGTTGCAGATCGCACCACTTGCTGGGTTTGCGGGCACGATGATCTTGATGATCTCACCACGCGAATTGGCCGGGCGTCTCAGCCAAAGCGAAGGCGTCAAATCAGCCGCGAAGTCTGCGATTGGCATGGCGGAAATGCTGGCCCATGAGATCAAGAACCCACTGGCGGGTATCACAGGTGCGGCGCAACTCCTGTCGATGAACTTGCCTAGCGAAGATTTGGAACTGACGGATCTCATCGTCGAGGAATCCCGTCGCATCGTAAAGCTGCTCGATCAGGTTGAGCAATTCGGCAATCTGCGTGCACCGGATTTGGGCAGCGTTAACTTGCATGATGTGCTGGATCGCGCGCGGCGCTCGACCTTGCTTGGTGTTGGCGCGCGGATGACGATCCTAGAAAATTACGACCCCTCGCTGCCGCATGCGCATGTGGACAAGGATCAATTGCTGCAAGTCATTCTGAACTTGCTCAAGAACGCTTCAGAGGCGGCGCCTGACGCGGGTGGCACCATTAAGCTGCGCACGTTTTTCGAACATTCCTACAGCCTGCGCCGTTCCGGTGGGGACAGTCGGGCTTTGCCGTTGCAGATAGAAGTGATTGACGATGGTCCTGGTTTGCCGCCTGAGCTGGCGGAGAACGTATTTGATCCGTTCGTGTCAGGGCGCGAAAACGGCACAGGGCTCGGGCTTGCTTTGGTGTCGAAAATTATCGCGGATCATGGTGGATGGGTCGCGGTGGACTCAACTCCAGGACGCACTGTTTTCCGCCTTTCGCTTCCTATGGCCACTGAAACACCCTCACAAAACAAGGATACCGCGTAATGGACGGCACAGTTCTCGTCGCTGATGACGATCGGACAATTCGCACAGTTTTGACGCAAGCGTTGACGCGGGCAGGGTGCAAAGTGCACGCCACCTCTTCGCTGACCACACTCATGCGCTGGGTCGCAGAGGGGCGCGGGGATGTGGTGATTTCGGATGTGATGATGCCCGATGGCAACGGGCTCGAAATGCTGCCAAAGATCCAGCAAGATCGACCGGGCCTGCCTGTCATCATTATTTCAGCGCAAAACACGATCATGACCGCGATCAAAGCGACTGAAGTCGGCGCATACGACTATTTGCCCAAACCATTTGATCTGCCCGATTTGATGAAACGCACCGCGCGTGCGTTAGAGACGCGTGGAACCTCGTCAAAAGCGTCACCTGATGAACGTGGTTCGGGCGATGATTTACCGTTGGTTGGCAAAACCCCTGTCATGCAAGAGCTCTATTCCTTGATCGCGCGGGTGATGAACACCGATATTCCTGTGCTAATCACGGGTGAATCCGGCACGGGCAAGACAGCGATTGCACGCACGATCCACGATTTCTCTGATCGTCGCACTTTGCCATTCATTGCCGTCACCACGGCAGATTTGCAAGATATCGAAGGGCCCGCACGCGTTTTGGCACGCGTGAAAGGCGGCACGCTTTTGATCGAGGAGATCGCTGACATTGATCTTGAGGCCCAAGCGCGACTTGTTCGGATGATGGATTCGCCTGGCGAACATTTGCCACGTTTTCTGGCGACCTCGCTTGTTGACCTCTCAAGCCGCCTAGAAAGCGGCGCTTTGCGCCAAGACCTCTACTACCGCCTTGATGGCGCGGCTTTGAATGTTCCAGCTTTGCGCGAACGGGTGGATGATATCGAATTGCTGGCCGCGCATTTTCTGAGCAAGTCAGAATTTGAGAACAGCGCCCCTCGCAAGCTTGGGGCAGATGCCCGCAAGATCGTGCATGACTACACATGGCCCGGCAATGTACGTCAGCTTGAAAACGCAATGCGTCGCCTTGGTTTGAACGCGCGCACTGACGAAATCACACGTAGCGAAATTGAGGCCGTTCTGGGCAATCAGCCAGACCTTGAACCTGTACTAACAGGCGGCAATTCGACCGAGAAACTGTCAGCCTCTGTTGAGCGTCATTTGCGCCGATATTTCGATTTGCACGGCGGATCTTTGCCACCCGCTGGCATTTATGCCCGCATTTTGCGCGAGTTTGAGCAACCTTTGATAGAAATATCACTCGAAGCGACAGGTGGAAATCAGGCTAAATGTGCTGATTTGTTAGGTATTAACCGCAATACCTTGCGTAAGAAGATAACTGACCTCGATATTCGCGTGACACGGCGCCGCAAATTGATGTAAAACCGCAACATAAACGTGGCCCATACGCATCGCTCCGAAATTTTCCATGAGCGAATGCGCAACGAGAGCCACAGCATTTGGCGGTGGAGTAAATGCTCCCAAAGATCGAGGGCAGCGCGTGAGCCAGCCTATTACAGAGCCTGCACCGCTAAAAGCGGAGCGGCGAGCAAAGCTGTCTTTGTGGGTGCGTCTATCGCATCTGCGTCGGCAGCGCCGTGTTCAAAATGCGATCACGCTTGGCGTGGTACTGTTAGGTCCTGTGCTGGCATTGGCCACGTTTTTGGTCCTTGGCCCGCTTGATCAAAACGTTGGTGGACCAGCGCTGCGTTTCGTACTGCTGCTTGATCTGGTCTATGTTCTGGTTGTTGCCGCCTTGGTTTTACAACGCGTTGCGCAGATGATCGCGGCGCGACGGGCGCGTTCGGCGGGATCACGGCTTCACCTGCGCCTCACAGGTGTGTTTGCATTGATGGCGCTTATACCGACCGTCACCGTTGCGATCTTTGCGGGCTTGACGATCAATATGGGTCTAGAGGCATGGTTTTCGCAGCGTGTTCAACGTGTTGTGGGCAACTCTTTAGCTGCGGCGCAAGCTTATGAAACCGAACAGCGCGGTGATTTGACACAAGATGCGGAGGCGCTTGCAGCTTATCTGAACGCGCGGCGCGGAGAAGTTCGTTTTTCCTTTACAGCAAGCATGCGCGAAGTGCTGGTTGATGGCCAATTGCAGATCCAACGCGGCCTGCGCGAAGCATTCGTGGTGGATGGCACAGGCACTGTGCAAGCGCGTGGCGAGCGGTCCTATTTGTTTGATTTCGATGAACTTGCCCCGATCCAGCTGAAGGCCGCGCGCGAAAACGGGCTCGTCATTATCAAAGATTGGGAAAATAACGAGTTTCGCGCTTTGGTGCACCTGACTGGGTATCTCGACGAATATCTATATGTGAGCCGCGATGTGGATGGCGATCTGCTTAAATTGCTGGATGAAACTCAAGAAACTGCGTTGTTTTATCAACAACAAGAAAGCGAACGGGGACGCCGTCTCTTTGAGTTCGGGCTTATTTATCTCGGTTTTGCGGTGATTCTGATTCTTGCTGCGGTCTGGCTTGGGCTCTGGTTCGCGGAACGTTTATCGCGCCCTGTGGGCCGCCTCGCGGGGGCGGCGCAGCGCGTGGGGAGCGGCAATCTGGACGTACAGGTGCTTGAAGAAGAGGGCGATGATGAAATAGCGATGCTTGGACGTTACTTCAACCAGATGACACGGCAGTTGAAGGGCCAGCGCGACACGTTGATGGAAAACAACCGACAGATTGAGCGTCGCCGTCGCATGTTTGATTCTGTGCTTTCCTCGGTGACGTCTGGCGTGGTTGGGCTTGATGAGGACGGGCGCATTTCTTTTGTGAACCGATCTGCAGAACGCCTGCTGGGATGGCACGAAGATCGTCAGGACATGGCGCTTTCGGTCGCTGTGCCGGAATTTGGCCCCTTGCTCGAAAAGCTGCGCACAGGTCAATTGATCACTGCACAAAGCGAGGTAAAAGTCAGCCGTGATGGTCAGCTTGAGAACTTACTCGTGCGCGTTTCACGACGTTTTCGCGATGATGGCACGTTAGAGGGCTATGTTGTCGCCTTTGATGATGTGACCGATCTGGTCACCGCTCAGCGCATGGCCGCTTGGGGCGATGTGGCGCGACGTATTGCGCATGAGATCAAGAACCCGCTAACCCCAATCCAACTCTCGGCTGAGCGTATTCAACGCAAATTCATGTCCCAAGTTGGGGATGACGCCGAAAAGCTTGAACAGATGACAGGCGTGATCATTCGTCAAACAGGCGATCTACGGCGAATTGTGGATGAGTTCAGTAAGTTTGCACGCATGCCGGAACCGGATCGCCGTACAGGGGATTTGACGCAAATGGTGCGTGATGCGGCACTGCTGCAAGAGGTTGGGCAGCCTGATGTGTCCTTTGATGTGACGCTGCCAGCGGGTGAGTTAACTGCAGAGTTTGATGCGACAATGATCAATCAAGCGCTGACCAATCTGATCAAAAACGCAGGCGAAGCAATCGAAAGCTATGTCGAGAAACATGGTGTCGCGGATGTTGTGCGTAAAGTGTCTATCTCACTTACACAGGATGCAAATGTGGCACTTATCCAGATCGCAGACAGCGGTATCGGCTTGCCCGAAGATCGCGGGCGCTTGTTCGAGCCTTATGTGACGACACGCGACAAAGGCACGGGGTTGGGTCTACCGATCGTGAAAAAGATTATTGAAGAACACGGAGGTTCATTGGTTCTAACCGATGCGCCTTTGATGAACGGGAAAGGCCAAGCCGGTGCGATGGCAGTGGTGCGTTTGCCGCTTTTGAATGCGGAGGACGCAGGGTCTTGAAACAACAACAAAACGTTAAATGGTGGAGAGAATGATGGGCGACATTCTAATTGTGGATGATGAACGCGATATCCGAGAACTGGTTTCGGATATCCTAGAAGACGAAGGTTTCACGACACGACTGGCGGGAACGTCGGACGAGTGCATGGCGCAAGTGGCCAAAGAACAACCTGCGCTGATGATCCTCGACATCTGGCTCAAAGACAGCTCGATGGATGGCATCGACATTCTAAAGGTGATCAAAAAGGATCATCCAGATGTGCCTGTGGTGATCATTTCAGGTCATGGCAATATCGAGATTGCGGTCGCTGCCATCAAACAGGGGGCTTACGACTTTATCGAAAAGCCGTTCAATATTGATCAGCTTTTGGTGGTGATACGCCGTGCGATGGAAACCTCGCGTTTGCGCCATGAGAACCAATCGCTTAAACGCCGTGATGCGCCAAGTACGGAAATGATCGGTGATAGTGCCTCATTCCGAACGCTCATCTCGCAGCTTGACAAGGTTACCAAATCCAACGGTCGCGTGCTTTTGCGTGGACCTGCTGGCTCAGGCAAAGAAGTCGCCGCGCGCTATATCCACGCAAATTCAAACCGTGCGGATGCGCCGTTTGTGACGGTGAATTGCGCAGGTGTGGAGCCTGATCGCATGGAGGAAGTGCTGTTTGGTCGGGAAGGCAAAGATAACGGCGTGCAACCCGGCTTGCTAGAGCAAGCCAATGGTGGCGTGATCTATTTCGACGAGGTCGCGGATATGCCGCTGGGCACGCAAGGCAAGATTTTGCGCGTGCTTGTGGATCAACAATTCACGCGCGTTGGTGGATCTGACAAGGTCCGTGTGGATTTGCGGGTCATATCGTCAACCAGCCGAGATCTGGAGGCAGAAATTGACGCGGACCGTTTCCGTCAAGAGTTGTTTCATCGCTTGAACGTGGTGCCAATCCCTGTGCCATCTTTGGAGGAGCGTCGCGAAGACATTCCGCTTCTTGGCGCGCATTTCATTGCGGAGTGCAACAAGAGCCAAGGCCTGAGCGCGCGTGAATTTTCTGATGAAGCCGCGGCTTTGATGCAAACAATGGTTTGGCCCGGAAACGTACGTCAGTTGAAAAACCTCGTAGAACGCGTCTTAATCCTCGGCGATGGTACAGGCCCAATCGAAGCGAAAGAACTGCCCAACGAGCAGCACTCGAGCGATGTAGAAGGGCGCGTTGTTTTATCGGGTTCATTAGCGACATTGCCGCTTCGCGAAGCGCGAGAAGCGTTTGAACGCGAATATTTGCTTACCCAGATCAATCGTTTTGGCGGCAATATATCGCGCACTGCGAACTTTGTCGGGATGGAGCGCTCTGCACTGCACCGCAAATTAAAGTCGTTGGGCGTTGTGACCACGAACAAAGCAGGCGCACGTGTTGCACAAATCGAGGAAGAAGAGGCACGCTAAGGCTTTGATCACCGACCTGATTGAGCGCCTTTCAGGCGCGCTTGTTTGAGCAGCCTAAGGGCTGCAAGGTTAAGTTTATTTGGAAAGATGAAGCGAGAGAGCGGCATTGACGGTTTTGAGCGTCTCTGTCATGCAAGTCAAACGTGAGTTCAGCAGAGGCCGAACATGAAGGTCATTATTTGCGGTGCTGGTCAGGTTGGCTGGCAGATCGCGCGACATCTTTCCGGTGAGCGTAACGACGTGACGGTGGTTGATAACAACGCCGAGCTGGTGCGTCGTGCAACGGATTCATTGGACGTTCAGGGCATTGCGGGTTTCGCGAGCTATCCTGACATCTTGTCCAAAGCAGGTGCACGTGATGCCGATATGATTATCGCAGCGACCCATTCTGATGAAGTGAATATGGTCACGTGTCAGGTTGCGCACTCTGTGTTTTCGATCCCGCGCAAGATTGCGCGTTTGCGTAGCCAGTCTTATCTGGACGCGATTTATTCCGATCTTTACCGCCGCGATCACATGCCGATTGATGTTGTGATCAGTCCTGAAAAGGAAGTCGCGGATGCTGCTTTGCAGCGGCTTTCAGCACCCTCGGCATTTGACACCGAGACCTTTTTCGACGGCAAAGCCCAGTTGCTTGGCCTGGAGATTGAAGAGAATTGTCCAGTTATCAATACGCCTTTGCGCCAATTGACGGATCTGTTCTCAACGCTGCGCTCGATCGTTGTGGGAGTAAGGCGCGAAGGCACTCTTTTTGCGCCCGAAGCACAAGATCAGCTCTTTGTCGGCGATCAATGCTACATTTTTTGCCATGTGGATGATGTTGGCCGCACGATGGAAATCTTCGGCAAAACCCATCGCACCCAAGAACGTGTGGTGTTGATTGGTGGTGGAAATGTCGGGCTTGCCGTTGCGCAGGCCCTCGAAAAACGTACGACCCGTGTACGCGCGAAAATTATTGAAAAAAATCGCAGTATCGCTGAATTCGCCGCTGATGCGTTGGAACGCACGATTGTTTTGCACGGTGACGGGCTTGATCGGGCATTGCTCAGCGAAGCGAATATCGATCGCGCGGACGCTGTTTTGGCTGTGACCGATGACGACAAAACCAACATGCTTGCAGCAGTACGCGCCAAAGCCGCGGGCTGTCCGATGGCTGTGGCACTCATCAATGATCCAACGCTTGTGCCCTTGATGGGACCGCTTGGCATTGACGCATATATCAACCCGCGTGCCACCACTGTAAGTTCGATTTTGCGCCACATCCGCCATGGTCGTGTGCGTTCGGTTTACTCGATAGGTGACGCTGAGGCGGAAATGATTGAGGCTGAAGTGCTCTCGACCTCACCGCTGGCCGGGCAATTGATCCGCGATGTGGATTTCCCTGAAGGCGTGCTTGTGGGGGGCATTCTCAAGGATGGGAAGTTGCTACGACCAACTGGCAAACTGCGTATCGAAGAAGGTGATGTGATCGCGCTTTTCACGATGAGTGCAGATGTGCCAGAGGTGGAGCGTTTGCTTCAAGTCTCCATCGATTTCTTCTGAGCCGCTCTTATGCTTGAGCGTATCCTGCAGCTACCGGTTTTCCTGATTTTCATCATGATTGCACTTCTGGCGATGTATATCCCTGCGATCCATGCGCTGAGCCAAGAGGCGTTTCATGTCGCGCGCAGCTTTTTCTATTCTGCCACGTTGGGATTAATGCTTTGCGCATTGATCGGCGTCGCTCTGTCCGGGCGCCCATCTCATAGCAACGCGCTGGAGCATCTTTTAGCATTGTTTGCGGTTTTTGCCGTGTTGCCTGTGATCCTTGCCGTGCCTTTCTACGAAGCGCTGCGCACAACCAGTTTTGTGAATGCCTATTTCGAAATGGTTTCGTCTATCACAACAACGGGTGCTACGCTTTTCCCTGATCACACGCGTTTGCCCGACAGCCTGCATTTGTGGCGGGGCATGGTTGCCTGGTTCGGTGGACTTTTGATGTGGATCGCAGCAGCTGCGATTCTAGCACCGCTGAATTTGGGAGGCTTTGAAGTCACGACCAGCGCGGAGCCAGGGCAGGGCGGTTTGCGCCGCTTTGACATGCGCGCGGCGTCTCCCGGTCAGCGTTTGATACGTGCTGCAAAGCTGTTCTTTCCAATTTATGCGGGTCTGACAGCCACGCTCTGGTTTTGTTTGATCCTGTCGGGCGATACGCCTTTGCAGAGTTTGATGCATGCGATGGCGACATTGTCGACAAGCGGGATTTCTGGATCCGGTGGTATTGAGGAAAGCACTAACGCCGTCGCGGCCGAGTTTTTGATTTTCGTATTCTTATTGTTCGCGCTCTCGCGGCTGACATTTTCGACGGATACCATCACAGGCAAAACGCGCGGTCTGCATGAGGATGCCGAGTTTCGTATTGGAATCATCTTAGTGCTCGGCGTGCCGTTTTTGCTGTTTATGCGTCACTGGCTGGGTGCCTTTGAGGTGAATGAAGAAGACAACATCTGGCTTGGACTCAAGGCGCTCTGGGGCGGCATGTTTACTGTTCTATCGTTCCTGACAACAACAGGGTTTGTCAGTTCCGAATGGAGCGGTGCTCAAGATTGGTCAGGGCTCGCGACGCCCGGGTTGATCTTGATGGGGCTTGCTTTGATGGGCGGCGGTGTGGCGACGACTGCGGGTGGAGTGAAACTACTGCGGGTCTTTACGCTATATCTGAATGGCCTGCGCGAGATGCAAAAGCTGATCCATCCGTCATCTGTGAGCGGCAAAGGTGCCGGTAATCGTCGCATCCGTCGCCAAGGAGCGTACACAGCTTGGATCTTTTTCATGCTGTTTGCCATGTCACTGGCTGTCGTCACGTTAGCTTTAACCGGATTTGGAGCGAGCTTTGCGGATGCTTTGATCATGTCCGTCGCGGCGCTGTCTACCACTGGCCCCTTGCTTGATGTGGCCGCGCCCGAGCAAATATTACTGACCGAACTCTCTACAGGCGCAAAGCTGTGCTTTGCCGCCGCTACGGTTTTGGGGCGCCTCGAAACCCTTGCAATCATCGCGCTTTTGACGCCAGACCTTTGGCGACGATAACGCACATACGCAGATAATCAGACTTGGTACAAAAAAGCGCTGGAAACTCAGCGCTCAAGGCGACATACTTTTGCTATTATGGTTCGCGTGAGACGCCTCGCGCGTATTGCTGCGCCCAAAAATAATAACACAAGAAAAAAGGCATGTCCCAATGGCCACTGATAGACAAAATCTGCAAGACGCATTCCTCAACCATGTTCGCAAAACCAAAGTTCCCGTCACGGTCTTTTTGATCAACGGTGTGAAGCTTCAAGGTGTGATCACGTGGTTTGACAACTTTTGTGTCCTTTTGCGCCGCGATGGGCAGTCTCAGCTGGTCTATAAGCATGCGATTTCAACGATCATGCCAAGCCAGCCTATCTCTCTGTATGAGGGCGAAGACGCAAACTGATGGGGCATGATCCGTCGGTGACCCGCACATGGGTCCTGCACCCTGACATCAAAAGCAACAATGACAGGCGTTTGCCTGAACCCGCTTTGGCGGAGGCTGTCGCCTTGGCTGAAGCATTGCCCGGGTTGGAAGTGTTTGGTGAGACGATTGTGCGTTTACCCAAGGCACATGCAGGAATGTTGTTTGGTAAGGGAAAAATCGAAGAACTGCACAATGTGTTTGATGAACACGAGATTGATCTGGTTCTGATCGACGGCCCTGTAACGCCAGTCCAACAGCGCAACCTTGAGAAAGCTTGGGGCGTGAAGCTGCTGGATCGGACCGGCCTGATCCTAGAGATCTTCTCGGATCGAGCGCGCACCTCCGAGGGTGTGTTGCAGGTCGAAATGGCAGCGCTCAGCTATCAACGCACGCGTCTGGTACGGGCTTGGACCCACTTGGAACGCCAGCGTGGCGGGCTTGGCTTTGTCGGCGGTCCGGGTGAAACACAGATCGAATCTGATCGCCGTGCCATTGATGACCAGCTTGTGCGTTTGCGTCGAAAACTGTCGAAAGTCGTGAAAACCCGCGGGTTACACCGAGAAGCACGCGCCAAAGTGCCGTTCCCGATTGTCGCCCTCGTCGGCTATACAAACGCGGGTAAATCGACGTTGTTCAACAAGCTTACGGGGGCTGAGGTCTTTGCCAAAGACATGCTCTTTGCGACGCTTGATCCGACCATGCGCGCGGTTGAATTACCCGATGGGCCGCAAGTTATTCTTTCAGACACGGTTGGATTTATTTCTGATCTGCCAACCGAGCTTGTCGCGTCGTTTCGTGCAACGCTAGAAGAAGTACTTGCCGCTGATCTAATCGTCCATGTACGTGATATTTCGCATGAAGGCAGCGAAGAGCAGGCCGCAGACGTGCGGAGCATTCTGACGTCGTTGGGTGTTGGTGAGAACGCAAATCAGATCGAAGTTTGGAACAAGATCGATCTGTTAGAGCCAGATGATCACGACGCCGTTCTGGCCCGCGCGGCACGTCATGAGGAGGTTATTGCGACCTCATCCATGACAGGATTTGGCATGAAGGACTTCGTGCAAGCTGTTGAATTGGCTCTGGAAGGTGAAATCATTGCCGAGACATTGGTGTTGCCGTATTCCGACGGCCGCAAGCGCGCTTGGTTGTTTGAGCGCTCGCTCGTAGAAGCTGAACGGCAAGGCGAAAACGGGTTCGAGTTGGATCTGCGCTGGAAAGCCAAAGACCGCGCACAGTTTGAATCTCTTTAAGAAATTTCATGCCTTCGGCGAAGATGTTGAGGCGCAGAAAGGGCGGAGCCCATAGAAAAAGAGAAAACGCTTAGTTTTCTCTCGGGCTTAAGGTCGTGATACCCACAGCCGCCGCCCGCGCAAGGCCTTCATCCAACGACATCGGTATGTATTCACCACGCCGCCAGAGCGCGCCTAGATCATCGTAGTGGCGCGAGAACAGATGGCCCGATTGACCTGTCGAGATCACAAAGAGCGAGCTGTCAGGATCGGCAAAATCATAAACACCGCGGTAGCCAGCGCCGTGCACATTGAGGAACGCATCGGGGCCAAGGCCGCCTTGGGTACGTCCGCGCATAAGCGTGTGGTCGCCACCAGACGTCGATTGGCGAATATTCACAAAATAGCGCAACACAGGCACATCACCAAGCACCGCGTGATCATGTGTGGCCTGATGCGCATCACCCCAACGCAGTGACGCAAGATCGGTGGTATAGTTTTCTTCTAGCCACAAAATCGCAGCATCAAGTGAGATACGCGAGACATCGGTGCAGGTTTCCTTGGGCGAGGATTGCAAAATATCACACCACTCTGCGGCGCCAGAGATGTCGCGGAATACGCGTTCGATAAAGAGCGGTTCAACATGTTTGAATTCTGTCGCCAGCGGGCCGAGCTCATCCTTGATCAGCCGGTCCTGAAGCGCGCGAAGCCATGCGGAATATATCAGCGGTTCGGGCAAGTGTTCGTTCATTTCACCGTTCCAATTGGCGAGCAGATCCAGCGCAATTTGACGTTTACGCTCCGGTGTGCCGTTCGGAGCAGGCTCTCCGGTGAACCACAGATCAGCACCGATGAGCGGCAAAAGTGTGCGCGCGGTGAAGCTGACCGTGTCGAGCTGCGCTTCCACAAAACTGTCACGGGTATGCACTTGGCGCGTCTGCATCAGGCGCTGCCAACGCTGCACACGTTGGCTGTCGCCCCATTCATAACTCACATGCACAGGGAACGGGCGTTCGACAATCTTGTTATTGGTATTGCCAAGAATACCACCAACAGGCTCCATAAATTCAGGATTGGTTGTGATTGGAAACACACCTTTCCAACGGTTTTCAGCGATCCAGCCGGGGCTGGGCGTGCGCCCTTTGCTTTGGTGGTTCACATCGCGCTCTGGCATCGCACCGATGAGTTTCAGCGCGATCTTGTCCTTGTCGACGAGTGTGAGGTTCTGAGAGGGCGCGATATAGCTCTGTGCACTGATCAGTGCACTTTGCACATCCGCGGCCTGCATAATCCCCATAGCCGCGCTGAGCGACGTGTCGCGCGGGCTGAGTGCGGTCCAAGCAAAAGAGGCGACATGCCCTTGCGGCGTGATCGCGGCGAGCGAGAAATCAGAGCCAGAGAGCACAGGCCCATTGTCGGTCCAACGCAGGGTCAGCGTGACAGGCACATCGTCTTTGATGTTGATTATCGACTTGCGCGTTTCAAACGGCTTGAACCCATTTGGTGTGCGATATTCTTCAGAGTTGTCAGGGTTGAGTTGCTCGATGAACACGTCTTGATCATCAAGGTATGACGATGTGATGCCCCAACCAATCGTACCGCTGCGCCCAGCAAGAACCACAGGCATACCAGGTATCGTTCCGCCGATCACACCGCCCGATTCAAGCTCAAGCCGAGCGAGATACCAGATCGCAGGGGCGGTGAACCCTAAGTGTGGATCATTGGCTAGAATTGTGCCGCCCGTGGCCGAACGTGTAGGCGCGGCAGCCCAAGCGTTGGAGGCACCGCCTAGCCCACGCGCGGGTACTGGATGCAGCGAATGGCGCGGTTGCGATGCTGCCGCATAGCGTGGCAAGGGGGCTTCAAAGAGCGAAGCATATTCGGGCAAAGCCGCGATTCCTGTACCGGGCATGTCGGGTAAAATATCAGAAAGACGCGCTTCATCGGGCAACACAAGCGACGTGCGCGCGCGCAAGACTTCATCTTGCAAATGCCCCGAAAGCTGCAACGCCATGAGTTTGGTCACTGCTAGTGAATCCGCGGCGCGCCACGTTGAGATAGGGCTTCCAAACATAAACATTTCAGGCGCACCGCGCCCGAGTGAGCGATTGTTTATCTCGGTGATGCGCATATTCACGCCAGCCGCATAAGCATTCAGCGCATCCGTTGTGCGTGCGTCTTGACTTGCCACAGACAAGCTTGCGAGGCGGTAGATATCGAGACGACGCAAAAGCGTGTCGATACTCAGCGTGCGGCGACCAAATACTTCGGACAAACGTCCTTGGGCCGTGCGGCGCAGCATGGTCATTTGCCACAAGCGGTCCTGCGCATGGGCATAGCCAAGGCCGAAAAAAACATCCGCGTCATTGCTCGCAAATATATGGGGCACATTGGCATTGTCGCGTACGATTTCGACAGGCGCAGTTATCCCGTCTACCTCAAGTGTTTTGGTGTAATCGGGCAAAGAGCGAGACGCGAGAAAATACGCAAGAAACGCCGCTAAAACGGCGAGCCCAATCGCAGCACCTGTCAGGCGTAACACCCAGCGAAAAATCATCACCATAGGTCAGTCTCTCGTTCCATATGCGGCGCGTTTATGCGGCTAAGCCCTTGTCATTGTGCGCGCGCTTCGACACACCGTTTAGGGTAATTCAAGCGAAGGGAAAAGCCGATGGCGAAATGTACATTTTTAGGTCTTGGAGTCATGGGATTTCCAATGGCGGCGCATTTGGTGAAAGCGGGTCACAAGGTGACAGTTTATAACCGTACGGCTGAAAAGGCGCGTGCTTGGGCGGATGCGAATGGCGGTAGTTTTGGAGCCACCCCGCGTGAGGCCGCCGAAGGCGCTGAGTTTGTGTTTGCTTGTGTGGGCAATGATGATGATCTGCGTTCTGTGTGCCTTGGTGATGATGGCGCATTTGCGGGCATGGAGAGCGGTTCGGTCTTTGTCGATCACACTACAGTTTCTGCTAAAGTCACCGCAGCGCTCTACAAAGCCGCCGACGGCGCGCAGATCAGTTTTGTGGACGCGCCGATTTCTGGTGGGCAAGCAGGCGCTGAAAACGGGGCTTTGTCGATCATGTGTGGCGGCGACGAGGGTGCTTATGCGCGCGCAGAGCCGGTGATGGATGCCTACTCAAAGATGTGTCGCCGTATTGGCGAGAGCGGTGCGGGTCAGATGACCAAGATGTGCAATCAAATCGCAATTGCTGGCTTGGTTCAGGGCTTGTCGGAAGCGTTGCATTTCGCTGAGAAAGCGGGACTCGACGGGCGTGCCGTTGTTGAAGTCATTTCACAAGGTGCCGCAGGATCGTGGCAAATGGCGAACCGGTACGAGACGATGCTAGATGATGATTTCGAGCATGGCTTTGCCGTCGACTGGATGCGCAAGGACCTTGGGATCTGCCTTGATACGGCGGACGAAAACGGAGCGAGCTTGCCGGTCACTGCTTTGGTCGATCAGTTCTACAAAGACGTGCAAAAACAAGGCGGTGGTCGTTGGGACACCTCAAGTCTGATCAAGCGTTTGCGCGCGATGGGTTAAACGCTAATGCGTTGATGTGTTTGAGAAAAGGTGGATCACAATGATACCACTCAGGATCATTCCCATACCAAGGACTGCGGGCAAATCGAGTTTTTGCCCGTACACCAAAAAGCCGATACAGCCGATAAAAAAGATGCCAAGTCCCGACCAAAGTGCATAGGCAATTCCAAGCGGAATCGTGCGCAGCGCAAGGGCGAGCAGATAAAAACTCACCGCATAGGCAATCACAACGATCACGGATGGCCAAAATTTGGTAAATTGCTGGCTGGCTTGCAGGGCTGCAGTACCGATGGTTTCACTAAAAACAGCAAACAAAAGAATAATGTAATGGGTCGGCATGGGCGCAAACTTTCAAAGGGGCAGGGCGGTGGTGTCTTTGATCTCTTCCATCACAAAGCTGGCCGAGACATCTGCGAGTGAAACAGAGCTTGTCAGCTTTTGATAGAGGTGATCGTAATCTTTCATGTCTGCAACCTGCGCGCGGATGAGATAATCAAGATCACCGGACATGCGATAAACCCCTTGGATCTGTGGTAACGTACGGGTCGCACGAGCAAATTTAGCAGACCAATCAGGGTCATGTTGATCTGTGCGCACTTGAATGAAAACCGTCAGAGCCAGGCCAAGCGCATCCGCATTAAGCAATGCAACCTTGCCTTTGATGATTCCCGCTTCGCTTAGCAATTTGATCCGGCGCCAACAGGCGTTGCGCGACAGGCCAACTATTTCGCCAAGCGATTCCAGAGA
>Ga0206130_10004302_pt1 | contig 17721 bp, 14 predicted proteins | sample Helgoland_Spring_9_FD_148637 | JGI IMG/M metagenome (GOLD analysis project Ga0206130, IMG submission 148637) | Pelagic subsurface seawater microbial communities from Kabeltonne, Helgoland, North Sea - Helgoland_Spring_Bloom_20160512_1 | ecosystem: Environmental > Aquatic > Marine > Epipelagic ... | reverse complement strand
GTTGCTTGTATTGAGTACCATATTGCCAAACTTATTGCTGTACGCCATTAGCATAATACCCCGGGCACGTGCTTGCAGGTTTTCTTCAGTCACATTGGGTTCTGTACCCGTAAATTCCTCAGATAGTGTCTCATTAAAGCTATCAAACACATCTTTAATGGAAATATTACTGAATGGTGAGCCAAGGTTCTTAGCCAGCTTCTTAGCGTCATCTACAGAGCCGGTGCTACTATATTTACTTGGCATGGTGATAGCTTTAACATTTTCTGCACCTAGAGCCTCAGCTGCCAAGGCATGCACTACGGCACTATCTATACCACCACTGCTACCCAATACCGCATTTTTAAAACCTACTTTATTAAAATAGTCGCGGACCCCCATTACTAGGGCATCATGTATTAAACCTATATCATAGTCGTAGTATTCTTGGTGGTTATCTTCGTAGATCTTGGCACTATCCCACTCTATTATTTTAAAATCTTCTTTATAAAACTCGCACTCCTCTACTATCTCCCCCATTCTATTAATGAACATAGATCCACCATCAAAAAGAATATCAGTATTCCCTCCTACTTGATTCACATAAACTAGAGGAAGTCCGTAAGTCTTGGCATTAAGCTGCATGCGGTTTCTACGTTTCTCTACGTGATTATAACTATATGGCGAGCCACTCAGATTTATCATCACACTTGGCTTCTGCCCATAGAGCTCATCCATAGGAGTCACTTTATAGAGTTTCTCATCGTCCAGGTTCCATAGGTCCTCGCATATAGTCACGGCTATTCGCTCGCCAATATACTCCACACATTCAAACACCTCATTGGGCTGAAAGTAGCGGTACTCATCAAAAATATCGTAGGTAGGAAGTAGTGTTTTATCTATTCTACGCAGCAGTTTTTTATCTGCGAAAAAGAAGGCTGAGTTATATAATTTCTTTCCTTTTTGAAGTCCAGTCCATGCAGGACCACCTACCAGCACAGCTATTCCCTCAGTTGCTTCGCATATAATTGCAAGGCCAGTTTCGCAGCGTTCTATAAAACTGGGGTAGTCTAGTAAATCCTTTGGAGGATATCCACAGATGGCTAGTTCCGAAAAAACAGCAATATCTGTCTTAGCGTCTTTTGCTTTGGCTATCTCAGCTAGTATTTTGGCAGTATTCCCTTCTATATCACCTATTACATAGTTGAGTTGTACCAGAGCAATCTTCATGTATTTATTTTCTTTAAGTTGTTATTAAAATAACACCCCAATAGAGAGAGCTACATAATTGTTCTTAGCAATAGCAGTCTTGTCTTTTACAAACATATCTGTAAATGTATTTGCTATACGCACCCCGCCTTGTAGCGAAGTACTCCCTGCCATTTTGTACTCTATACCACCACCTATTATCAATGGCAAACGGAACAAGAACACCTTATCATCAAAGTTATTTACTGTAAAAGCATCCCCTTCAGCATCATTTACTCGATATTCTGTAGGTTCTTGATCGGATATAAACTTAGGCAACCCTGTACTTACTATACTAGTTTTAGCATTGAGAGCAAAACCCATGGACACTCCGAACTGACCGAAGTAAGTCATATCACCTATTTCTTTAGTTCTAAATTTCATGGTGAGTGGTATATCTAAATATTGAATATTGTACTCATAGCGAAGGTCATTCACAGTGTCACCCGGAACACTATTAAAAACAAGTGGTTCAGTAACAGTGAATTTACTTTTGATGTTAGACAACATAATTTCAGCACTAATCCCATAGTTTGGTTTAAAATAATAATCTCCCATAATTCCATAACCAAATGCTACAGTAGTACCGTCATTCACTATATTCTTACTTGTGCCGCCTACCCAGCCAAAATTAGAAGACCCTTTTAGTCCAAATCTAAACTCACCTTGTGCAAAAGATAGTTGAGTTATAAGCATACCGAAAACTAATATTGTAACGTTTTTCATATTGATAATTATTTAATTCTACTTATTGCAAAGGTTATGCCTAAAAAATTAATACTTCTACACAAAGTTCTAATAATCTGCTTTCTTGCTACGCTCACTAGTTGCAAGGACAATGTTCACGTAAAAGATTTATCTAACATAGAGTTAGATATGAGCGTAACTCGCTTTGAGCAAGCACTTTTTGAGTGCAATAGTGTGGATGGTGTAGCCCAACTAGCCACCCAATACCCTAAATTCTATACTACCTACACCCAGTCTATAGTGGCTCCCAATGTACAAACTCCCGATGGCAATGCTGAAGATGTGGCAGTAAACCTATACAAATATATAGCAGATAAGGATATGTATAGGCTATACGAAAAAACTCAGGAGATTTTTGGAGATTTCGAGGAACAGAAGAAAGGGCTAAATAATCTCGCGAAATATATTCAAAGCTATTTCCCCGCTGAAAAGATTAAAAACACGACTACCTTTATATCTACTCTTCGTTATGGATCGGCGTACGACGCAGTAGACAAGGAGTTCCTAGTAGGACTAGACTTATATCTAGGTAGCGACTTTGAGGTATATTCTCTTATAGATCCGCAAAACTTTCCTGTGTATCGAGTGAAGAAATTTGAGCCGTATAGAGTAGTGCCCAACTGTGCTCAGACTTTTGCAAATTATATAGTAAAGGAGCATCCATCTTCTAATTTTATGGAACAAGCCATTTACGAAGGCAAAAAACTCTATCTAATGGATTTATTGCTCCCAGAATATCACGATTCGCTCAAGATAAACTACCTAGCTGGTCAGCTAGAGTGGGCACAGGAAAAAGAGAGTGATATGTGGACCTATCTGATAGAGAAGGAAATACTCTTTAGCACAGATAAAAACGAGTACCAAAAACACTATTTCAACGACGCTCCCTTTACTACTCCTTTTCAAAACGGTAGTAGCCCGCGAGTAGGAGCTTGGTTTGGCTGGCAGATAGTACGAGAGTATATGGATAAAAACCCTAGCATAACTATCCAAGGTCTGATAGCAGACAAAAATCATCAAGCCGTATTTCAGAAAAGCGGGTATAGGCCATAGAATTCTCTTTTTGATCGTTATTGGGGAATGATAAACTGTAATTCTCTAGTAGTGGTAAAGAATGAAGAGGAACTAAGCAGAGTTCAAAATTACTCTACTAATTGAAAGCGATTTTATATTTAATTACCTAAAATGATACTCCCCACCAGACATTATCACAACCTCTGGAAGCTCATTATTTTTCTCAAAGAGATCATAACCTCGCTTAAGTTGACCCCAGAATTTTTGTAGCGATTCTTCTTTGTATTGCTCCTTGAGTAGGCCATAGTTTTCGTCCGTTAGTCGTGTAGGGAAAATCTGAATAGGAATATCAGCTTGGCCCCCACTTCTAGCCTCCACACAGAAAACATAAACTTCCTTAATCCACTCATCCGTAATAGGAATACAGCCTATTGTGTTGCATCCTCCGTGGATGAAAATCATACCACCCGGACTTTTCTTATCTGCAAATACAGAATCACTCGCATTAGGGTAATCTACCTTAAGAGATAAGAAGAAGGCACTCTCATGATTGAACTTGCTTATGTTATAAAAACCCTCAGGTATTTGTTTATCGCCTTCTTTTCGTTTTGGGCCAAGCTCACCTATGTTCTGACAAAACTTATAGGTGGCGATAAGCTGGTAGGTAGAATCTTCCTTATTCTTAGCCCACACTTCTAGATCCTCTTCAAACTTGAAAGCTCTAATAAACATATCAAACCCAAAGTGGCTTACCTCCTTGGCTTTGAGCTTAGCAAACACATCTTCCCCTTTTTCTTGATAAGCTTGCAACACGCGATAGTGCATGAGTTGTAGGTCTTTGAAACTAGGTTCTTCTTCTGATGAAAATGACATGAGTACAAGTAAAATTAAACTGAGTAGTGCGATTCGCATATTCCGCTACAAAGGTAAAATTATTCGGACTTGGCCCACCTAAAGCTGTAATTTTCTCCTGCTACAAAAAGTTGAATAATATAATTGCCAGCAGCAAGTTCTTCTTGGCTAATGAACAACTCCTTTTCGAATGGCACATCGTACATTTTCACACCCATTATAGAATAGATATGTAGTTCTGCATTTGCTCTTTTCTGCAACTTAATATGCAGCGTGGTGCTTGTTTGTTTTACTTTAAAACTGGAACTAAACAGATAATCTAAGTTAGCATTGGTTTTAGCCAGATCTAATAGGTACAGCTTATTCCCAATAATAAAGAGTTCGTCTGAAATGAAAATTTTATCTGAAGATGCACCAAATACAATGGCTTCCTTTTGAGAAAAACCCACGTCATACGTAGTCCAAGATAAGCTTCCCAAAGGTGCCGAGTTAAAAGCCGGAGCCAAACGTACTTTACCACTAGTGAGTAGCACCAGCAAATCATTTCGTATGTCTGCTCCAGTTATCCATCCTGCTTCCTTACTCATAGCTGTAAACTGCACACTATCCCTAAGTTGAGCCACGTATTCTCCTGGCTCATCTGGCAGTACGTACATATAACACCACCCATCGTACGGACTCGTTCTATTCTTGGTAAATAAGTATATGCTATCCTTATACCAGAGCATCGCTTCACAGTCAAAATTAAGCGAATCAGATTCTGGCGGGAAAGTAGTCTGATTACTATAGGTATATGAGATAGTATCTACAGTAATCTCATTACTAGCTATAGTCTCGGGATTCACTGATTTGTATATCTTTAGGTTTTGCCGGTTATTGCTATTATTTCCTATATCGCCTATGTACAGATTCCCTTCTGTATCTTGAGCTAGGTCTTCCCAGTCGGCATTAGATGCATTGAGCACAGTCACCGTGCTATAGTCATTATTTACGGTATCGTATCTGTGCAGCAATGGGGCATTTCCCCCATCATTTATAAAATAGAGAATGCTATTAGGGTAAAAGGCTAAACCTGAATTTTCCTTCAAAGCATCTGGCAAAGTCCTGAGTGTAGAAACCCGCTGAGCAGTGGCTGCGAACGAACCAACTAGAAAAAACACTATATATGCGATAAATCTACCCACTTTCGGTTTCAATATTACCTATTTTTGCCCGAAAGTGAGCGGAACATTATATATAGTACCTACACCTATTGGCAATCTGGCAGATATAACCTACCGAGCAGTAGAAATATTGGGCACTGTGGATGCGGTGCTGGCAGAAGATACGAGGCAGACTAAAAAGCTACTAGACCACTACAATATTGAGAAAAAGTTAATTCCTTTTCATCAGCACAATGAGCATAAAAACTTGCAAATGGTTATCTCGAAACTGCAAGCAGGAGAAAACTTTGCTGTATGCTCAGATGCAGGAATGCCGGGCATCTCAGACCCTGGATATCTGCTCATAAGAGAAGCAATATCCCATGACCTACAGGTAATCACACTCCCAGGTGCCGTAGCCGCCATAGTGGCTTTGGTCAATTCTGGATTACCTTGTGATACATTCGTGTACGAAGGATTTTTACCTCACAAAAAAGGAAAGCAAACTAAGATTCTAAATTTGCTAGAAGAGAAGCGAACTACCATTTTTTATGAAAGTCCGCACCGCATCGTAAAAACGCTAGTTATGATAAAAGAGCTTTTGGGAGAAGAACGAAAAGTGTGCATCGGCAGAGAGCTAACTAAAAAATTTGAAGAACACATACGAGGAACCGTTACTGAGGTGTTAGCCCATTTCGAATTGAAAGATCCTAAAGGAGAATTTGTACTACTAGTAGGCGGATATGATTCAAAATAGAAAACTAAAACTCACGCTACTCACGCTGCTACCAGGAATCCTCTTTTGGCTGGCTTGGCCTCCGAGAGATTTATTTTTCTTGAGTTTTATAGCCCTTGTCCCTTTGCTGCTTTTAGAGAAACAAACCAATGGCAAACGAGGTGGAGGTTGGCTCATGTATGCCTCTCTCCTATTCTGGAACTTCACTATATCTTGGTGGGTTTTCTATGCTGAATATGATGAAGGCGGACTACTATCTGCACTTATAATTACTGGATTTATGATGTTGGCCAACGCTTGGCTAATGTATATTCCATGGTGGGCATATCGCAAGGCTCGTGATATCTTCGGTAATGGCAAGGCCCTACTGGTTTTAGCTACCCTTTGGTTATCGTACGAATATCTACATCTTAATTGGCAGATTACTTGGCCTTGGTTCACGCTAGGCAACATATTTGCGAAGCATAATTTTGTGGTACAGTGGTACGAAATCACAGGAGCTTTGGGCGGAAGTGTATGGGTACTTATGGCCAATATATCTATCTTCACAGCCCTACAAAAAGAAAAATGGACCAAGTGGATTAAGCCAGCACTTATTATAGTAGTACCCATGCTTATTTCGATTCCATTTCTTATTATTCACACCCTAGATTATTCTCTAGATGCTGATAAACGATTTAATCAACCTGAGACACTTCTTGTACAACCCAACATAAACCCTCACAAAAAATTTGAAGAAGGATTAGAGGTAGTCAATCTTAAGAAAATGCTCACTATGGTACAGTCTGAGGTGACCGCCAATACTCGCTATATCGTAATGCCAGAAACGGCTGTAGTAGAATATATAGACGAGGACAATCCTACAAGATTTGAGAGTATACGCTTACTCCAAGCATTCACAAAAAGCCATCCACAAGTACATATTATAACTGGAGCATCTACCTATAATTGGTACGATTCAGGTGAAGAAATGTCGCCTACTGCTAGAGAATCTAACGGCCAATATTACGAAAGCTATAACACGGCTATGGAGATAAATCCCAAAGGGGATTTAGACTTATATCATAAAAATAAACTAGTACCAGGGGCCGAAAAAATGCCGTACCCTGAAGTATCAAACTTCCTAAGTTTCTTAGCACTAGACTTGGGTGGTATTTCTGGCAGTTTGGGTAGGGACTTAGAACCAAAAATTTTTAATGCAGGAGACAATCCAGATGTGGCTCCACTTATTTGCTATGAGAGTGTATTCCCAGAATATGTAGCTCAGTTTACTAGAAAGGGAGCAGAAATATTACTGGTAATAACCAATGACGGATGGTGGCGAGATACGGACGGATATAAGCAGCATATGTACTATGCAAGCTTGCGAGCCATAGAAAATAGACGTGAAGTATTGCGTAGTGCCAACACCGGTATCACATGCAGAATAGATAAAGTAGGCAACATACAAGAACGAACAGAATGGTGGGAATCTACCGTGCTCAAAGTATGGCCTAAGAATTATGATGAGCTTACGTTTTATACTAAGTACGGAGATTACATTGGCAGATTGGGGAGTTTTATAGGCATCTTCTTTCTCATAGGAATGCTTGTAAAAAGCACTACCCTACCAAAAAAGGAATAGTAGAACACAACAAGCAGTCACTGCGTAAATGGAAGTAAAAAACATAGGACTAACAGCATATTCTGCAGCCTTGCAAGTGCAACAGCAAGTGCACGAGGAGGTTTTAGCTGAGGGAAATGACACCTTAATTCTATGCGAGCATACTCATGTATTTACTTTTGGTAAAAGTGCCGACAGAAATAATCTAATAGTCAGTCCTGAATTTCTGATAAAAATAGAAGCTGAAGTATACGAAACAGATCGCGGTGGAGACATCACATATCACGGACCTGGACAGTTGGTAGGTTACCCTATTATTAATCTCAGAAAACACGGAGTTGGGGTAAAGAAGTACGTATCCACACTAGAACAAAGCATTATAAATGCTCTTGCCACATTTGAGATACTAGCATATCAGATAGAAGGCCTTACCGGAATATGGGTAGGACAAAAAGGAAGCGAAAGAAAGATAGGTGCAATAGGAATTAGGATAAGAAACGGAGTGAGTATGCATGGCTTTGCACTTAATGTAACCACCGATTTATCCTACTTTCAACACATAGTACCTTGTGGCATTACAGATAAAAATGTGACCTCTATACACCAAGAAATAGGCAGGGGAACTATCACAGAATTTGCCGATGCCTTCCTAAATAGTTTTAAAACTGAATGGCAAAAAGCTTTAGCTTTGTAGTACTAAATAGCTTAAAGAATAAACATAATAAAAAAGATAGTTCTATGGATTATTGGCCTTACTATAACAGTTGCCATCTTAGTAATACTTTTCGCATTATATGGCAACTATAGCTCGGGAGAGCGTGCAGGTCAAGTTATCAAAATGAGTAAGAAAGGATATGTATTTAAGACCAATGAAGGTCAACTAAATACAGGAGAGATACAGCAAGGAATATGGAATTTCTCTGTAAAAAAATCTGAACCTGAGCTACATTATGACGAAAAATATGTCCAGATTCCCTTTTTAGGTGACACGAAATACTTTGTGACTAAGGTAGAGGTGCTAGGCGAATAGCAATATAACATATAGCCTCGTAGGACAATTTCTAAATTGACCAGTCCAGCTCTTCATCCAAAAATTCATTCGCCTTACTAAAAGGCTTACTACCAAAGAAGCCCGCTTTCCCGCCGGCATATACTTCCGCTGCAGGATGCGGAACGGCAAGCACTAGATGTTTTGATTCGTCTATCGAAGACTTTTTCTTTTGAGCATATGCTCCCCAAAGTACAAAAACGACCTTATCTTGATGTGCTGAAATATGCTGAATAACAGCATCTGAGAATATCTCCCATCCTTTTCCTTTATGTGCCGCCGGAGTCTTTTGCTCTACAGTCAAAATAGCATTGAGTAAAAACACCCCTTGCTGTGCCCAAGCTGTCAGCTCTCCATCAGTAGGTATCTCGTGCTTCAGGTCAGCATTCAATTCTTTGAAAATATTACGCAATGATGGGGGTATTCTGTTTCCTTTTCGTACTGAGAAGCATAGCCCGTGTGCTTGACCTTCTCCGTGATATGGATCTTGGCCTAGTATGACTACTTTTATTTCATCAAGAGGTGTCAACTCTAACGCATTGAAAATTTCTTTTTCGGGTGGGTAGATGGCAGCTCCTTCTTTTCGTCTTAGTTTCAGAAAGGCTTGTAGTTCTTGGTAGTAGGGTTTCGATTCTTCCGCTTGAAGGAAAGACTGCCAGGATAAGTGCATTAATCTGCCCCTCTTAGTTTTAACTCCGTATTGTACGGACTGTTAGGCACTACGTATGTTTTATACATCCATACAGCAGAGCCAATAAATGCCACAATAAAAAGAAGCATTATTAGAAATTTAGTGTACTTGTTTTTCATTTGCTAGTAATCGAAATACAAACCTATATAATAAAAGAATAATTGAAAGACTTGGAATCGCAACTCTCTACCTTTCAATTATTCCATCATTCAAATTCTTAAGACTATTCCCCTATCTCTACAAATGGATATTCTTTTGCAAAGCGAAGCATCTGCTCAACATATCCTTCTTCCTCTACCTTCAGATTTACAAATTTCCCTTTCTTATCAAAAGAAGGAACAAGCTTAGGCTGTACAAAACCAATGTATGGTGCTAGCTGTAAACTCTCATATCTCTGAATCACTTCAGCATGCAATGCTTGATCTACTTTCACTCCGTAACCCTCTACTAGAGCCTCAGCTGCTGCGTAGTCTCCTTCAGATTTTATACGCTGTATTTCTTTTAGTAAGTCACCAAATGTCACTCGTAGCTTAGCATAATCATTCACCACAAAGTACGTTTTACCGTCAACGACTTTTTTCTCAATCACATTGTTTTTTAAACCTTTTTCGTATGCCCAAGAAGCATTTAACTGGCGATTACGCATATGATCTTCTTCTATATTTTCTCCTACGTCAAGTCTTCTTAGTTGTAGCATCATACCGTTAGATATATAACTATCGTACTCCGCCATTCCTACTTCTAAGCTTGGCATAAGACCAAGGTCTACCAACTTCGTATCGTAGATATAATACAATGCTACTAGATCAGCTCTAGCCTCCTCTAATGTATTACTATAGTTTTTAAGCGTCTCTTTTGGAGTCCCTATTCCTGGGTTTATCTTGCCTGATGCGTGGCCTATTACCTCGTGCATAGCAGTATGCATTTTGCTAGAAAGTTTGCCGTGCTCCTTTATGCGATCTCTTACTTTCTCATCTAGGTAAAACTCTTTTAAAGAGCTACTACCTCCTGCACTATTGTATGCTTCTACGATATTTCCTAAACTAATAGACTTACTACCGTGTGTGCTTCTGATCCAATTACTATTTGGCAAATTGACACCTATAGGGGTAGCTGGAGCAGCATCCCCAGCTTCCATAGCTGCATTTATAACTCTATAGCTTACGCCTACTACATTTTCTTTTTTATGCTCTTTTTGTATTGAGCTATTGTCTTCAAAGTATTGTGCATTTAGACTCAATACTTCCATACGCTTAGATGCTTCTTTATCATTCACTTGAATTATTGCCTCGTATGCACCTTTGTATCCTATAGCATCACCATATACTTCTATAAAACCTAGAATGAAATCAATATCACCGTCTGTACTGCCTACCCATTTTATGTTGGTTTTATCCCATTGCTTTAGATCCCCAGTTCTAAAATATTCTATCAGCATGCCTATGTGCTCTGCCTGAGCTTTATTCTCTGCTACTTTTTTGGCTTTTTCTAACCAAAATATCATCTGGTCCATAGCACCACCATATAGACCGCCAGACTTATATACTAGGTCTACCAATTTACCATCTTGCTTTACCAATCTAGAATTTAGTCCATACTCTACAGGAGTTTTATCTCCTGCTGTTGCCATAGCAGCATAGTGAGCTATAGCTTCTTCTTCTCCTACTCCTTCTCCATAAAAATTATTTGCAGAAATAGCAACCTTGTCTACTCCTTTATCCTTTACCACTTTTTTGGCATCTAGATTTGGATCAAAAATGAGCTTTATAAATCTTTCAGCAAATTGATCTTTAGTCTCTTCAGCTTCTAAAGGCAGTTTTATGTTTTGAGTCTCATTTACCATTTGTATCAAATACACAGGATCAAATTCTGGAGTAAATTTTTTCTCTGCATAGTGATGGTGAATACCGTTCGAAAACCAAAAACGTTTCAAGTACTCTTCAAACTTTAAGAACTCAGGAAACTGTCTATCACCTTGGTATTGGGTATAAATTTCTTCTAAGGTTCTTTTGATAAAAATATTGTGCTTGTAGTTTTGAGCGTATGTTATTTCTCTTCCACTCAAAGCAGCTTGACTCAAGTAATAAACCAATTCTTTCTGCTGTGTAGTAAGATCATTGATACTGGACGCATCATATTTTAAGATTTTAAGATCTGCGAATCTATTGACCTCCTCGTTTCTTTGTATTGCTACTTCAAGACCCTTATTCTTTTTATTATTGGAAGCTTCATTTACCCCTTGCCCAAAACTTGGAATAAAATAAAGTAAACTAAGTCCTAATACGATTGCTGTTTTTTTCATTGTGTTTTATTGGGCGGCTAAGTTATTAAAATAATTGTCTATGATATCTAGTTTAGGACGTGCGAAAGTCATAATTAGATGAAATGTCTTAAATGTGTGTTAAATAGAAAACTTCTTTTTCAAGCTTCCCAAGTCATCTACTACCTTATCATTGAGGGGAATACCGTGCATTTCTCTTTCTTTTTCTACCATGTATTCTTTTTCGCCAGGCACATATACTTCTTGGTCTCCATCTATTCTCTCAGCAGATTTAAAACTACGTATCCAATGGTCCATGCTCGTTTTGAATTCTGCTGCAGGTCTAAAACCCTCCACCTCCATAGCTCCTACCATATGGCCGAGCCCCTTGCCTGGCAGATCTGGTAACAGAGGAAGATAGGGTACAAATGGAGGCACCCATTTGCCATAATTGGCACCAGAGAGTACACCCGTAAGCACATCTACCAAGCTACCTAGTGCATATCCTTTATGGCTACTAAGTTCTTCTAAACTACCTAAAGGTGTGAGCATGCCTCCATCTTTCAATTCGTCTACATTTTGACTCTGGTTTCCGTTTTTATCTACCATCCATCCCTTCGGTATTGTCTTTCCTTCACGTTTTGCTATTTCTATTTTACCACGAGCTACAGATGCAGTAGCTAGGTCTATAACTAGTGGCAATTCTTCATCACTAGGAAAAGCGTAGGCAATAGGATTAGTACCCAGCATAGCTTGCTTACTATGTGTAGGTGGAATGAAAGGAGTAGCATTGGTCATAGCCATACCTATCATATCATGCGGCAAAGCCATCATAGCGTGATATCCCGCTATACCAAAGTGATTACTATTCATAATAGCACCCCAACCACTACCATACTCAGCAGCTCTATCTATAGCTATTTGCATAGCTCTAGGAGCTACCACTAGTCCTAGCCCGCTATCTCCATCTATGGTAAAAGTAGATTTATGTTCACGTACTATTTTAATAGTAGGAGTCATGTTTATACGTCCAGCTTCCCATAGCCCCACGTACCCCACAAGTCTAGACACCCCATGACTATCTATACCACGCACATCGGCACTTACCAGTACATCGGCTGCCTGTTGAGCGTCCACATCAGAAGCACCCATCTTTATAAATAGATCAGCACTTAGTTTCAATAGTTCTTCTTTAGAAAACTTCTGCATTTGTAGGCAAAAATGAGGTTTTATATTGAGAGTGCACATCGCTTTTATACACAAATGCTTAATTTAAAGACACATTTATCGCACATAGTCATTTAACTTTTTAATCTCATTTACAATCACTTAGGTTAAAAATATAGGAAATTGAAATTTTTTTTACCAATGTATGCAACATATTTGCAAGGCAACGAGTCTCTCTTTTGAACCAAAACAAAAACAGTACTAGCGATAACCAATTGAATGAACACGATCTTATTAAAGGATGTATCAGAAATGACGTGTATTGTCAGCAGCTTTTGTATGAAAAATATTCCCCAAAAATGATGGGTGTAAGCCTTAGATATTGCAATAGTAAAATGGAGGCAGAAGATGTGCTCCAAGATGCATTTATAAAAATATTTGATAAAATAAAGACTTTCAAAGGAGAAGGTTCTTTTGAAGGATGGATACGAAAGGTAGTCGTCTTTACCGCACTCAAGAGTAACGATAAACGTGTAAATAAATTTGAACCTGGCGATATAGATAATGTACAAGAACCTTCATTAGATTCTAAGGCAGTAAGCAACATGGAGACTGCTTATCTGATGAATATATTACAAGAATTACCCATTGGATACAAAGCAGTATTCAACTTATATGCTATTGAGGGCTATAGTCATAAGGAAATAGGAAAAATGCTCGGGGTGACAGATGTTACATCTAGAACACAATACAGCAGAGCCAAACAATATTTATTAAAAATACTTGCCAAACACGGCATCAAGAGAATATGAGCACCGAGATAGAAAATATCTTCAAACAGAAATTCGAAAACTTCGAATCGGCACCTAGTGCAGGTTTGTTTGATAAGATACAAGCTGCAAGAGCTAAAAAGAAACGCAAGGCGATTTGGATGTGGAGCAGTGCTGCGTTACTCCTCTTTAGTCTAGGATTAGGATATACCGTATTATCTACTTCTTCAGATAGCAAGCTAGCAAAAGATAATACCATAGAAAAAGAGCAAAAAACTGAACTTATTACTAGTGAAGAAGAAATCTTTCCGGTAATAGAAAACAACAAATTTCCACCTTCAGCTAATGAGAGTATTGACCCTAAAAAGGAAGTACAATCATCTAAAACTAAAAGCCAAACTACAGGAGGAGCGAACAGTTTTGTTGCTCAAAAAGAAATAAAAAGAACATCGTCTATTGATCACACTGTATCACCACAAGCTAAAAAACGCACGGTAAATGAAGAATTAGCAAAGCTGTACCAAAAAATACACGATGCCAATAAAAATGCAGACCCTAAAAAAGCCAAAATATTTACTCGCAATGGAGAATCTGAAGTAGACTTAAGTGCTATAAATTTAGCAAACCTTACAAAACGAAACATCCCAGAAATTAAGACTCCAATAACAAATATAGACTCAGCTAACGCAGCCCAAATAGATAGACCACAGGATGGTGATAAAGCAGCCAAGAATCTACCTATTGGCAAACTCGTAAAACTATCGAGATGGAGCATAGAAGCTAGTGCAGCTGGTGGTTTAGGAAGCAGGATACTTAGCGGCCCTAGCGACTACGTAGCTATGCGAAATACGACTGAATCCGTAAAATTCTCTACCGCTTATAACTTAAATGTGCTGTATCGCATCAATACCAAGTGGAGTGCCCAAACAGGAGTATCTTTAATCAATAGAAGAGAAAATATAAGCTATACTTCAGCAGACCAAATGACATACATGCAGCGTGAAGAAACAAGAACAGAGATCATCATTCACCCTGTATTAGGTGAGATACAAAGAGAATATACTGTTACGGTAACAGACAGTTCTGTACAAAAAGGAAACCAAACAAATCAAACGGATACCTATCTATCAGCTTCCATACCGCTAGTATTTGAAAGAGGTTTATATGAAGGCAAAAAATGGTCTTTAATGAATAAGATCGGAATACTTGCAGGAATATACAGCCATGCAAATGGACAAATAGTTACGGGAGAAGGACAGTCAGAAGACCTACAAGCTATACCTATCAAATCTACTGGTTTTCACTCTTTCACATACGGCATAGGTGCAGCATATAAATGTACGGACCGTATATCGCTCATCGTTTATCCTCAAGCATTTATTGGACTAAACTCTGCATTGAAAACTAGTGCGGGTATATCCCAAAAAGAACTTGGCTTCTACACTCATTTTGGACTTAGAATACAGCTGTAATTGAAAAAAACTACGGCCATACTTCTATCACTCTTATGGGCAATAAGTCTATGTGCACAAACAGCCTACAGCACACTAGGTGCAGAGCACGAAGTAAGAGTAAATTCTAACGGATCCATAGGCATAAACCTTCAGTCGCTTGCCCCTGCTTCTTTCTATAATAAAGATAGTACAAAACCTCTATTGGCTCAGGCAGGCCTTTGGCTAGTAGCCGAAGATGAAAACGGACAATATCATACCGCTGTGCAGTATCTCTCTGGCAAAGATTCTTTTGATTTTTGGCCAGGGCCAATAGATACACTTACGGGCCAAACTGGCGACATTTCAGCTTGGGATGCTACTTGGTATGTATCTAATGACATCATTACTACCCACAAACAGAATTTCGAGAAACCTGGATACAATATTCCCGATGAGATAGCCAATTGGCCAGCACAAGGGAATGGAGGGTTCGCTAATTATCTTGCTCCATTTGTAGATGTCAATTTTAATAAAACCTACGATCCAGAAAACGGAGATTATCCCGCTATTAAAGGTGCGGAATCTGTTTATTGTATCTTTAATGATTTGGCAGACGAACATACTGCTTCTTTTGGCCAAGAGATCGGTATAGAAATACAACTAATGGTTTATAAACCTGCAGGAGCTTCTACCTTGTTTCTAGAGTATTTCATCATAAACCGGAGGCCTATAGCATATAAAAAAATTCAAGTTGGATTCTTTATATCTGGAGGGTGCGGAAACCCAGATGACAATTTTGCTGGCACATTACAGACCTTTCCTCAGAGTATTTTTATATTAAACGGCTTAGATACAGACCAAGGATACTTTAGCAATAAGACTCCGTATGTTGTGGCTACATTTTTAAACGAAAATCTAACAAACTCAATTGCTTTTACAGACACAGAATTAAAAAACGGTCAACCTAAAACAAACTCGGACTACCTCAACTATGGACTAAACATTTGGAAAGATGGAACTAACTTAACTTGGGGAGGAGATGGAACAGAAGAAGACACAGAGTCGGACTTTATCTTTGCTCAAAGCAACCTAACAGAAGGCATATTCTGGTCCGAAGATGATGAGAACAATACTCCTGGAAGACGAACTATAATAGGAAAAAATACACGAAAGAACTTCAATCAAAATAATTTTATAAAGCTTGATATAGCTTTAGATGTAGGACTACTAAATGATAGAAAAAAGTACCTAGACTCAATAACTCTAAAATCAGCAAGAAGCTTGTCCTATTACAACGCTACTTCTGGCATACCTACAGCCGATATAAATAACAACTTTAGAGTATACCCAAACCCTACATCAGGACCGCTATACATGCATAGCGACCAAGTAATTGATAAAATTATTATAACTGACAGTCAAGGAGTTAAAGTTTATTCTAGCGAAAATATCAAACATACAAGATGGCGGTGCAACGTTTCTTTATTGCCAGGTATCTATACTATACAACTAATTACTAAATCTAATGTGCAATCTAAAAAAATATGTATCACACCATGAAACCCATTAAAATGATAGGAAAAAGTTTGAATTTTACCTATTTTGCCGCCTCTTATAAGAACATCATGCTAAAAAACAGTGACAATATGTTTAAACTATTAAAGAAGAGCGTTTTAACGTTCATTTTGATTTTGCCATTTTTGTTTTCTTCTCAGAAAGCAGAAGCAACCCACGTTATGGGTGCAGATATCACGTACAAATGTGTAGATTCTCTGAAATTTGAATTTACAATCACCTATTATAGATGGTGTGCTGGTGTAGGCTTCTCAACGCCTCAGACATTCATAGAATGTTCAAGTGGTAGTAATACTAGATCTATTACACCCACATTTGTAAGTATTAAAGAAATTACACCTGTATGTGCTACAGCAAGTGGAGAATGTGTTCCTGCTAACACCAGAATAACGGGTGCTGAAGGTATCGAACAACATACTTACAAAGTAACCGTTGATTTCAACAACGCACCTTATTCCAATATGGTGAGTTGTGGAAAGGTAAGACTACGGACAGGACAGTGCTGTAGAAATAGTAACATTAATACTGGAGCAGCCAATGCTCAATTTCAAACTTATGCAGAGATAGATTTAAGTCAATCGCACTGTAATAGTTCTCCTGCTCTTACTTCTGAGCCAATTGCTATTTTATGTTGTAACCAACCTTTCTTCTTTAATAATGGTGCTCTAGATACCACAGACTTTGACTCACTCTCTTACTCTTGGGCTCACCCTAAAGGAACGGGTCTTGGTAACATTGGTTATTCTGGTACTAACTACGCTTACAATCACCCATTTCAAGCATTTTATCCTGGAAGTACAGGACCCCCTCTAACTATTCCAAACGCTAACCCTCCAGTAGGCATCTATTTAGATCCAGTTACTGGTGATATTATTTTCACCCCTACTCGATGTGATGAAATCACAGTTGCCGTAATACAGGTGGATGAATGGCGTGAAGATTCTACTGGAACACCTCGAATTGTAGGTACTACACGTCGAGACATGCAGTTTATTACAAAAACTTGTCCAGATAATAATCCTCCAATAGTAAATGGTCCTTACTCATACAATGTTTGTGAGGGAAGTCAGATTTGCTTTAATGTAACTACTAGTGATCCTGTTTTTACACCACCACCGCCTGCATCGGCTCCTGACCCAGATACTGTTACCACGTCATGGAACAGAGGTATCCCAGGTGCATCTTTTAGTATTATTAATCCAGCTGGTATCAACCAAACCGGTAGATTCTGCTGGACCCCTCCGCTAGGTACTGCTAGTGATTTGCCGTATACTTTTACGGTAACCGCCCGAGATAATGCGTGTCCTCTTAACGCTGTTGCCGTACGTGCCTTCCGTGTACGTGTAAAATATAGAGCAGAAGCTGTAGTAGACATAGACACCTTACTATGTGGCGAATATACTGTAACGAGTACTCCTGTAGATGGTTTTAGAGGAACACCTGGTTATAACTGGAC
>Ga0206130_10004299_pt1 | contig 17735 bp, 13 predicted proteins | sample Helgoland_Spring_9_FD_148637 | JGI IMG/M metagenome (GOLD analysis project Ga0206130, IMG submission 148637) | Pelagic subsurface seawater microbial communities from Kabeltonne, Helgoland, North Sea - Helgoland_Spring_Bloom_20160512_1 | ecosystem: Environmental > Aquatic > Marine > Epipelagic ... | reverse complement strand
ATATTGCTGCTTCTAAAGTTCCAGGTTTTAAAGCTGGTAAAGGTCTTAAAGATAAGGTCAAAGCTGGTTAAGTTTTTTTAACTTTAAAAAAGGGTGCTTCCGCACCCTTTTTTTATTTATAATATTATCATTATGCTTGAATCACTCAGAAATTTTTTAACGGGCCCAAGGTTATTTATTGTAATTGCAGCATGCACATTACCCTTTGTTTTCTTAGGTTCAACATCACTACTAAACCAAACTTCAACTTCTTTAGGATCAGTTAACGGAGAAACTGTAACTGAATCAGATTTTCAAGTTGCATCTAATATAACGATACAAAGATTTAAAACATTGTATGGAGAAGATTTTGATTTCTCTATGCTTGACGAAGATATTCAGTTAAGTCAAATTAAGAATGAGTTAATTGTTCAGAAATCTCTATTATCTCAAGCTCGATCACTAGGCTTAATTAATAAGACCACAAGAGAGCTTGCAAAAAAACAGATAATGACCAATCCGGTATTTCAAATAGATGGTGGGTTTAGTGAGAACATCTATGAGGCTCAAGTTAATGCAAGCGGTCATACCAAAGAAAGCTATATCAAGCTAACAACTGATTTGCTTGCAACAGAAATTTTTAGAAAATCTTTAACTTCCGAACCTTTTTCTACTGAAGATGAAGTTATACAAATAGCAAATCTTCTTGAGCAAACGTTAAATATAGATTTCATCAAAATAGATTCTGAATCTTTACAATCTTCTATAGAAAACACAAAGGATGAGCTTGAAGAATTTTATAGTGAAAATGAATTTATGTTTTATTCAGATGAACAAAGAAAGTTTGAATATATCCTGCTAACACCTGAGGACTATAAATCTAAGGTAGTTATACCAGATAATTTTATAAATGATAATTATGAGGATTACTTATCCAAAGCAGGTGAAAGAAATCAAATTCGTATTGCTCACATAATGATAGACAAAGTTAACTATGAGAATGACGGTGATGCATTTAATGCTATTCAAGAAATAGAATCGCAGTTGCTAGGTGGGGCTGGTTTCAATGAACTGGTATTAGAATATAGTGATGATCCTGTTTCAAAGGAGAATGGGGGTGATCTAGAATTTTTCTTACCTGGTGTTTTTGATGTTAAATTCGATGACGCTATAAAAGACTTAAGATTGAATGATATTAGTAAAATTGTTGAACTAGACACATCATTTCATATCATTAAAGTTACCGAATACGAGGAAGCTGAAGTTTTATCTTTTGAGGATATGAAAGAGAGTATATCTTCCAATCTAGTAAATTCTGAGTCTTTGGCTCTAATGAAGGATGATTATGATATTGCATATGATTTAATCGATAGCAATTCTTCTATAGGCGCCATATCAAATGCCTTGTCTACAGATATTCTTGAAAGTAACTTTGTTACTGCAAATAATTTTGTTAGTGAAAGTTTTGATTCTAGAGTAAGAGATTATATCTTCTCACCAGATACTTTAGAAAACGTACCTTTTGCAATAGACCTAGATGAAAGCATACTCATAGTTTCTCTGAAAGAGATAAATGAATCCTCTTTAAAAAATCTTGAATCAGTATCTCTTGATGCTAATAGAATGCTCTCATCAAAAAAAGGCAAAGAAAAACAGTTGATGCTAACAACAGAAATTGAACTATCAAAGTCTGATGGAACTCTTGATGATTTCATATCTGCATATCCGTATGTAACCAAAGATAGCTTTATTAATATTAATAGAAATTCGTCATTAATGCCTCAAGAAATCATTTTCCAGGTATTTCAACAATCTCAAGGAGATAGCGTTACTCTATTAGCTAATAATAGTGACACTTATATTCTTGACATTATCAGTGTAAATGAGCCAACTGAAGAATCTATATCAGAACTTCTTGAAGAATATAATGGTTTTTCTAAAGAGCTAATTTCAAATAAAATCTCAGAGGTTGTTAGTAGTGAGGTTTTTGACAGTGCTAACGTTAAATTAAATAATATAATTTTTACAAATGAATAAAATACTACTTTCTTTTCTATCATTAATACTTGTAATTAGTTGCTCAAAAAATATATCACCAGTTGATTCAGGTCTTGAGACACAGACATTCCATTTTGGTAATGGCTCTGAGCCACAAGGAATAGATCCTCATATTGTTACGGGTGTTCCTGAACACCATTTGCTGATTGCTCTTTGTGAAGGCCTAACGACTTCAAATCCAAGAGGTGGAGAAAGCCTTGCAGGTGCTGCTGAATCTTGGAATATTAGTGATGATGGAAAAATTTATACCTTTGCTTTACAAAAAAATGGCAAGTGGTCAAATGGAGATCCTGTAACAGCTCAAGACTTTGTTTGGTCATGGAAGAGAGTTCTGACACCATCACTTGGTTCTCAGTATCCCGACATGCTTTATTATGTCCAAGGAGCTCAGGAGTATCATTCACATGATAGTTCGCAAGGGGTTGCTCAGCCATCATTTGATACAGTTGGTGTAAAAGCATTAGATGATTACACGCTTGAAGTCACACTTAATAATCCAACACCTTTTTTCTTAGGCTTGCTCAGTCACTACAGTACTTGGCCAGTTCATAAGGAAACAGTTTTAAAGCATGGCTCAATAGATGACAGGAATGGTCAATGGACTAGACCTGGTAATTTTGTCTGTAATGGTGCATTTCAATTAAAGTCATGGGAACTAAATAGTAGAATTATAGTTGAAAGAAATCCAATGTACTGGGATGCAAACACAGTTGGATTAAATGAAATACATTTCTATCCTGTTCAAAACGTTATGACTGAAGATAGAATGTTTAGAGCAGGGCAGCTTCATGTAACTAGCACATTACCTTCTCAAAAATGTCCTGTCTATATTGAAGAAAAAAATCCTGATCTAAGAATCGATCCATATATGGGTACCTATTTTTATAGATTAAATACTAAACATCCTGTCTTGCAAGATCCTAAAGTTAGAAGAGCATTAGCATTCTCTATTGATAGGAAACAACTTGTTAATAAGGTTACCAAATGCGGTCAAATTCCTGCTTACTCATTTACACCCCCGGGTTCAAATGGGTATGAGCCTGATACATCGATTACCTTTGATCCAGAATATGCAAAATCCTTACTTAAGGAAGCTGGTTATGATGAAGAGAATCCATTTCCTGAACTTGAAATACTCTTCAATACAAATGAAGATCACAGAAAGATTGCATTAGCAATTCAGCAAATGTGGCAACAAAATTTAGGTGTTCAAATTAAATTGGTAAATCAAGATTGGAAAGTTTATTTAAACAGAGAGATGATTGGTGACTTTGAAGTTTCTCGAGCTGGTTGGATTGGTGACTATGAGGATCCTAATACTTTTCTTGATACTCTTAGACCTAACAGAGGAAATAATAAGACTGGTTGGGCTAATCCTGAATACGATAGGTTGGTAGAGAAAGCTAACGAAACTCAAGATCAGGCTAAAAGGTATGAGCTATTAAACAGAGCTGAAAGAATTCTTATTGATGAAATGCCTATTATCCCTCTTTATACCTATGTTCGCTCTTATCAGCTTTCACCTGATGTAAAAGGACATTATCCTAATTATCTAGATCATCACCACCCTAAATATATTTATTTAGAAAGAGATTAAAAAAACTAGATGCTAGCTATTTTTATTAAAAGAGTTTTTATGGCTATCCCAGTCTTGCTGGCTGTAGCTACTATGACATTCTTTTTAATTAAATTAGCACCTGGCGGTCCCTTTGATGCTGAAAAAGCAGTTTCACCTCAAGTGCTTAAAAATCTTAATGCTGTATATAATTTGGATGCATCTGAGTGGGAGCAATATACAGATTATATGACTGGAGTTATTCAGGGTGATTTTGGGCCTTCTTTTAAATACCCAGGAAGATCTGTAACTGAGATGATTGCAAGTGGCTTACCTATAACTTTTGAATTAGCCATGTATGCAATACTTATTGCGCTTGTAATAGGTGTTTTATCAGGAGTTCTTGCTGCATTAAAAAGAAATACAATGCTAGATTTTATACCTATGGCAATTGCAATGATTGGAATATGCGTGCCAACTTTTTTAATGGGCCCATTATTAGTTTTAATTTTTGGAATTCAGTTAGAGCTTCTCCCTGTTGCAGGTTGGGGTCAGCTGTCTGGAGATAAGATACTTCCATCCATAACGCTTGGCTTTGCTTATGCAGCTTATATTGCAAGATTGAGTAGAGGGGGAATGTTAGAAGTTCTGAATCAAGATTTTATAAGAACTGCTAGAGCCAAAGGTTTGACTGAAAGAATGGTAGTTATAAAACATGCAATGCAAGGTGGGTTAATACCTGTTGTTTCATTTTTAGGTCCAGCAATTGCAGGCTTATTAGCAGGCTCATTTGTTGTTGAAACAATATTTCAAATTCCAGGACTTGGAAGATTCTATGTTGAAGCAGCTCTAAATAGAGACTACACAATGATCTTGGGTACAACGATTTTCTTTTCAGCAATGATTGTCTTTTTTAACCTTATTTCTGATTTAGCTTCTTTGTGGTTAAATCCAAGATCAAGAGATGTCTGATGAGTAAAAATTCTTCATTATGGTCGGATGCTATATACAGGCTGACACGAAACAAAGCTGCAATGATTGGTGGAGGAATACTAATAGGATTGATATCTTGCGCTCTCTTAGCTCCATGGATTGCTCCTTATTCTTATTCATATCAAGACCTTGATTTAGGAGCATCACCTCCTTCAAGAGAACATCTGCTTGGAACAGACATACTCGGAAGAGATTTATTAAGTAGAATTTTATACGGTGCTAGGGTTTCGCTTTTAGTTGGTTTTGTAGCAACAGGAGTTGCCTTGGTTATTGGTGTGTCTTGGGGAATTATCGCAGGGTTTTTTGGTGGAAGAGTAGATTCAATTATGATGCGAATTGTTGACATTTTATACGGCCTTCCTTTTATTATTTTTGTAATACTTCTAATGGTTATATTTGGAAGCAATCTTTGGTTATTATTTGGTGCAATCGGAGCCGTAGAGTGGCTAACTATGTCTAGGATAGTCCGTGGTCAGGTTATAGGGTTAAAAAACCAAGAGTTCGTTCTTGCTGCTAAAGCAATGGGCGTTAGTAATTTTTCAATGTTTAAAAGACATCTTTTACCAAATATTTTGGGTCCTATAGCTGTTTATGCAACTTTAACAATTCCACAAGTAATGCTGCTTGAAAGTTTCCTAAGTTTCCTTGGGTTGGGTATTCAACCCCCAATGAGTAGTTGGGGAACTTTAATCAAGGATGGAGTTGAATCAATGGAAGAATATGGCTGGCTTTTAATTTATCCAGGATTAACTTTCACTATTACTTTATTTGCACTCAATTTCTTTGGTGACGGCCTTAGAGACGCCCTAGACCCTAAGACTACTGATAATTAAAAAGCTCTAATAGCAACTTTAATAATTTGTCCTGGCATAAGCTGAGAATTTTTAAATTCATTTATATCTTTGATACTTTGAATACTGACATCAAAAAGTTCAGATATTTTATATAAATTATCTCCCTGTTTAACTGAGTAAAGAATCGTTCTTTTTTTAGATTCTATATTTCTATGAATATTTTTATTGCCAATCGTTAACTGCTGACCAAGTTGAAGATAAGATGATTTTGTTAAGGAATTTATTCTTAATAGATCTTTAATAGGAATACCATATTTTTTTGAAATATCCCATAAAGTATCCCCTTCTGAAACTATATGCATTTCATATGGAATAAAATTATTAGTTTTCATTTTACTCAATGGAATTAATAAGGTGTCATTTATAGACAGCAAATCACTCTCTATATAATTAATCTCTTTAATAATTCTTACCTCAGTATCATATTTAGTAGCTAAGCTCCAAAGATTGTCACCAGAAGATACTACATGTGATATCCAATTAATTTGATTAACATTTTCAAAAGGGCTATCAGGGTCATCAAGAAGAAAAGCTTTATCAATAGGAATATAAAAAATACTTTTATCTTTTGGTGCAGACGCCCATTTCGTATACCCAGCATTTAATTTATAAAGAAGTTCAGGTTTAATATCTAAGTACTCACTTAGAGTCATAATTTCAACTTGACCCGGTATTTCAACTTTTTGTACAACTGAATCAGTTGGAATATCTGGGAGATCAACCCCATATTTTTCTGCATTAAATACTAATTCTCTAATAGCTATATATTTTGGAATATATTCTGTAACCTGCTTTGAAAGATTTAAGGAGAAAAAATCAGTATTCAGTCCTAGTCGTTTATTCTTCCTTATTTGCCTATCAAGATATGTAGGACCAGCATTATATGCAGCTAAAGCTAAGTAGATATCATTATCAAATCTTTCAAATAAGTATTTAAAATATCCAATAGCTGCATGTGTGGACCTATAAGGATCATGCCTGTCTTCAGACCACCAAGTTTTTTCTAAATTAAAGAGTCTTCCAGTTTTTGGCATAAATTGCCAAAGGCCAACTGCACCAGATGGAGAAATGGAGAAGGGGTCATAGTTACTTTCTATAAATGGAATAAATGCTAGCTCTACAGGCAAATCCGCTGCCTCTAGTTCTTGAACTACATAATAAATAAAATAATATGATTTGTTTAGGTAGTCATTAAACTTATCAATATCTTTTATATGATTATTCATAAACAGCAAAGCTTGATCGTTAATAACTATTTCTGAATCTTGTAATGACTTATTTACAATATATTCCCAAATATTTTTAGGAGGCTCTTCTTGAAATGGTTGCTTTATTTCATCAACTGCAAGCGTTGGAGTTAATTCATCATTAATTTCAACAGGGGTGCTTAAACTTGTAATTTGACAGCCTGCAATTAAACACAATGATAATATAACTAGAAATTGTCTTTCCATTGTCTTAACGCCTTAAATATTTCATTTTCATGATTTGATGTATTAAATTGCTTAACTACACTATTTTGAACTTCCCTAGCCTGGCACCTCAAAAAAGGGTTTACCTCTAGTTCTAATTCAAGTGTTGTGGGTAATGTTGGAATTCCTTTATTTAATAGATCTTGTACATCATTATATCTTGAAATTAGCTTTTGATTAAGAGGTTCAACCTCCATAGCAAATTTAAGATTTGATTGTGTGTACTCATGTCCTGAATATATTTTTGTATTTGAAGGAAGGGATTTCAATTTTAAAATAGATTTATGCATCTGTTCATATGTTCCCTCAAAGACTCTTCCGCACCCAGATGAAAATAGAGTATCGCCACAAAATAGAACTGGGTTTCCATTGTTTTCACTAAAAAAAGCAATATGGTCAAGTGTATGTCCCGGGATCTCAATGATTTTAAAATCTATCCCAATTACACTAAACAAATCCCCATCCCTTAATTGCTTATTAATACTAGGGATATTATTTACCGGACCATAGACATCTACTCTCTTAAAATTAAGCATATCCTCTATGCCGCCTGTATGATCAAAGTGGTGGTGCGTAATCAATATAGCTTCTAAGTTGAGGTCATTCCCCTTCAAATATTTAATGGTTTTATGTGCTTCTCCAGGATCAACAACAATTGACCCTTCATTAGTTGTGGCTAACCAAATATAATTATCGTTAAATGCCTTAATCGGCTCAATATTAATCATATGTGAATTCTAAATTAATTTTATGAAAACAGTAAATATTTATACAGATGGAGCTTGCAGAGGAAATCCTGGTCCAGGAGGTTGGGGTGTATTAATAGAGTTTGGAGATGTTGCTAAGGAGTACTTCGGTGGAAGCAAAGAAACTACTAATAATCAAATGGAGCTCAGGGCTGCAATAGAAGGTTTAAATGCATTAAAAGAATCTTGCGAGGTTAATTTAACTACGGATTCTAAATACGTTATGCAGGGTATCACCTCATGGATATCGAATTGGAAAAAAAATAATTGGAAAAATTCAGCTAAAAAAGATGTAAAAAATAAAGATTTATGGATTGAATTAGATCAAGCTGTATCCAAACATAATGTAAAATGGAATTGGGTTAAAGGCCATTCAGGCCATAGAGAAAATGAAATAGCTGATCAACTAGCAAACAAGGGGATAGATAACCTTTAAAGATTATGGCAAAAAAATATATTATTCTTGACACAGAAACCACTGGTCTTCATGTAAAAGAAGGGCATAGAGTTATAGAGATTGGTGCAGTTCTGCTCAATGATAGACAAAAATCAGAGGATCACTTTCATACCTACTTAAACCCAATGAGGTTAATTGATGATGAGGCAACTCAGGTTCATGGAATAACTAACGAGGATCTAAATGATAAGCCTTTATTTGAAGATATTGCCGAGGAATTTTTAGAATTTGTAGATGGCTCGACATTAGTTATACATAACGCACAGTTTGATGTTGGTTTTTTAGATAATGAATTAAAGCTTGCATCATCAACTTTTCCAAAGCTCGAAGACATTTGCACTATCGAAGACTCATTACAAATGGCTAGAAACATGTTTCCCGGCCAAAGAAATACGCTTGATGCACTTGTTACAAGATTTGATATTAAGGGTTATGACAGAGAGCTGCATGGCGGCTTAAAGGATGCAAATATTCTTGCTGATGTTTATCTTCATTTAACTGGTGGACAAAAAAAGTTTGAATTTATTTCATCCAATGATATGAAATCCATTAACAATGAATCCAAAGATCATGATTTCTTATTTAAAGATTTCAATTTAAAAAAAATAATTACAAGTGATAATGAAATAAATGAACATGAAAACATGCTATCTGATATGCATGAAAGAACGTCAGTTGAACCTCTATGGAGAAAAAATCAATGAAAAAAGTAGTTACAAGATTTGCGCCAAGTCCGACAGGGACTCTTCATATAGGAGGCGTTAGAACTGCATTATTTAATTATGTTTATGCCAAGCAAAACGAGGGGTTATTTTTAATTCGAATCGAAGACACTGATAAGGAGAGATCTACTAAAGAATTTGAGCAAAATATTTTAGACAGCCTCAATTCAATTGGTTTATGTCCTGATTTAGATCCAATAAATCAATCTCAAAGAAATGATATTTATAAAGCTGCTGCTCAAAAATTAATTGACTCAAATCAAGCCTATTATTGTGACTGTTCTGTTGAAGAGCTTGATCAGATGAGAGCAGAACAACAATCAAAAGGATTAAAGCCTCAGTATGATGGTCGATCAAGAGACAAAAATTTACCAAAGTCTGAAAAAACTGTTTTAAGGTTAAAAACCCCTTTAGATGGAGAGGTTGTTGTTAAAGACCATGTTAGGGGCGATATTGTCTTTAATAATTCTGAATTAGATGACCTTATAATTCTTAGAAGTGATGGAAATCCAACTTATCACCTATGTAATGTTGTTGATGACTATGAACAGGGCGTCACTACAGTTATAAGAGGCGAGGACCATATAAGCAATACTCCAAGACAGATTCATATCCAAAATGCATTGGGGTATCCAGAGCTAGAGTATGCTCACTTACCGCTAGTACTTGGAAGTGATAAAAAGAGGCTTTCTAAAAGACATGCAGCAACAAGCCTTAAAGAATATAAAGAATTGGGGTATTTGGATTCTGCTATTTTAAATACCTTAGCAAGATTAGGATGGTCTAGAGGTGAGAAAGAAGTATTTTATTTAGAAGATTTAATTAAAGAATTTAATATTAAAGAAGTTCAAAAAGCTGGAGCCATCTTTGATATCACAAAACTAGATTTTTTAAACTCTCAACATATGGCTAATTTAGGTTTAGAAGAATTTATTGATCATCTTAAGCCTTTTCTTGAATCCAGAGATATAGATGTTAACTCTCATCCCAAAAAAGAAATACTTATAGATGCAATGAGATCATCTGCGCATAACCTTGAAGGAATTGCTTCAAATCTAGTGTGTTATTTTCATGATATTAATGAATATAATCAAAAGGCAGTAGATAAATTTATAGGGTCCTCTAATGAGACTTTGGTTGACTTAAAAGAAAGACTTATAAATCTAGATGATTGGAATGAAGATAGTATAGATAAATTGTTAGTTACTTACAGAGAGGAAAAACAGCTTTCTGTCCCAAAGGTAAACCAACCTTTAAGAATTGCGCTCACAGGCTCTACCAATTCACCTTCATTAGGAATGACATTATCTTTATTTGAAAAAGAAGAGGCAATTTCAAGAATTGAAAAACTTATTAATGTTATTTAGATAGGTACTCATAGAAATTTATTAGATCTTTTTTTACAACATCTTTTTTTATAAGAGCATTTATAGAGTATTCAAATTTAACATCTTTTATTTCTGATATTTTTACTTTTTTAAGGTTTGCTTTTGTCAGAGTGTTGTCATCAAGAAATGAGATACCCATTCCCATTTCTATCATAGCTAAAGCAGCAGAATAAGAATCTGATTTAGATACAAAATTCATTTCTATATTATTTTTTATAAAATAGTTCATAACACTTTCTTCAGAGTAAAGAGACAGCAGGTTAGTAATTGCTATAAGGGGATATTCACTGAGGTCATTAATATTTACTAAAGATGGAAGGTTAAAAGATACAGGTGAGGCTACTTTGTGCACACCTTTTTTTAAAACTACGGAATCAATATTATTTTGCTCTTTAGCATTAAAACAAATCGTTATGTCAATATCAGGCTTATACCTATCCTCAACAAGGTCAATGCTATTGAGGTTAATTAAATTAAAACGCGTAGATTGATTTTCTTTTAAATAATTATTAATAATCTTAGGGACTATAGTTTCTGCTAACGATGGGGTTGTGCCGATATTGATATAGTCAAAAGATCTCGATTTATATGTATTTGCAATGTAATTAAAATTTTTAAGCTGATTAGTCACCAATGACGCATATTCAAACAATTCATTTGCCTCCACAGTAGGGTGTAGTTTTTTACCTTTTCTTAAGAAAAGCTTGAATCCAAGATTTCTTTCAATCCCTGCCAGAGTTTTACTTACAGACGGTTGAGAGATTTGAAGTTTTTCTGCAGCGCCTGACATGGAGTTATTTTTATAAACTTGATAAAAAATTTCTATTTGTTTTGAACTTAACATATATAACCTAGAGTTATATATATATTAAAATAAAAATACATTATTTGCTAGACATAAAAATGACTTAAGTACTATACTCTTAAGAGTTAACAATTAAATTTAGGGGATAATTTCATGTTAAAAAAATTACTATTTATATTTCCATTAGTTATATCAACTAATACTTTTTCACAAGATGAGGCGGTTGATTCTGACGTCGAAGAGGTCGTAACTGTTGGTTCGCAAATAAAAGGAGCCAAGATCACAGGAGCATTGCCAGTTAATGTTCTTTCGGTTGATGATATAGAGGCAACTGGTGCAGTTGACGGTGACGAGTTAATGGAATACATAGTTGAACAAGGAATGAACTTTTTCAATGAACAGGAACAAACATCGGGTGGTGTTAATGCAGCAAGGGGAGATACAGGTGCATATAATTTAAGAAGCATGGGTGTCGGAAATACTTTGACCTTATTGAATGGAAGAAGATTAGTCTTAAATGCTGGTTACCAAACTGAATCTATTGGTGGTGATTTTGTTCCAACCATGACTGTAAATACTAATCTGATTCCTACAGTGGGGCTTGATAGATTAGAAATCCTTAAAGATGGTGCTTCAGCTATATATGGAGCTGATGCTGTTGCTGGTGTTGTTAACAATGTTCTTATGACTGATTATGAAGGATTTCAAGTTTCAACAAGGGTAACAGGCCATGACCGTTTTGATGCTGTTGACGCAGATTTAAATATCAAATATGGATTTACAATGAATGATGGTGCAACAAATATATCTATGTTCATGTCCCAAAGAGATAGAGAAAGAATTAGCGCATGCGAGGATGAAAGATGGTGCGATGGTAACTATGAAAGATACCTACCAGAGGGATCCCCTTGGTTTGGCAAAGGCCTAAATAATACTTATACAGCACCTTGGTATCAATTAGATTTTAATATGTCAAACAGAGACTGGGCTGCTAGTGGAGATGATGAAGCTGAGATGGGTATTGTCGGTATTAGTCCGGAATGTAATCTTGAAGGCGCTGTAGATACTGGCTTTGGTTCATGTCTTTTTGATACTGATGCAGGCTCAGCAAGAACTTCTCCTCAAACTTTAAGAGATTATAGAGGTGATCTTGAAAGAACAAACCTGTTTGTATTTATTAATCATGAAATGGAAAGTGGGAATGAATTTTTTGCTGAAATCGGAAGATATAAATCAAAAAGTAATAAAAATACTATGCAGGGTAGTATGACTAGTACAGTCATATATTTCCCAGCAGACTATTATTGGTTTACTCAGCTTCCTGCTGAAGCTAATTTTAGTAACACAAAAACAGTTTCAATAGATGCTGGAAGACCATACAATTTAGGCAGAAATCTAGATGTCAAAAAAGAAGATTATAGATATCTTATGGGCTTCAGAGGAACATTGGATTCTGGTTGGGACTGGGAGACAGCTGGAGTTATTTCAAAAGCAGAAATGAATGATGTTGCACATAATAGATTTGCTTATGATTTAATTCATGCTGAATTGAACGGCGATCTTAGAACTACAGATAAAGTATGGAACATATTCAGTACTGATTGGGATACAAATAATTCTGAAAGAATTAGAGTCGATGTAACAAGGAATGATACAGCCACTTTAAGAATGTTTGATTTTAAAATGAGTAATCCTGAAATTGCACAATTGCCAGCTGGAGCATTAGGTATGCTTGTTGGTTTCGAGTGGAGACGAGAAACATATGAAGATGATCGTGATCCTCGCTTAGATGGAACAATTAGAAATATAGATTTTAGATCTAATATATCTAAGACTAAGACGTTCCCGTATGTCTCTTCTGTAGTTGGGTCAAGCCCGACTGGAGATGTTTATGGTGAAAAAGAAGTTAAATCACTTTTCTTAGAATTTTCTATTCCTGTAACCGATAAAATAAATGCTCAATTAGCAACTAGGCATGAGTCTTTTAGTGATTCAGATTCTACAACTGTAGGAAAATTTGCAGTTGGTTATGATTACTCTAATTGGCTGAAATTTAGAGCTTCTGCTTCTACTTCTTTCAGAACACCAAATATAGTTCAGATAAATCAATTAGAAGTTGCAAGAACTGGAACTAGAACTGATGCAGTGATGCAGTATGCTAATTATGTCGAGAACAACAATACTGTGCAAGGTTCCGGAAATGGCTATATAAATGACTATACAATTTCTAACAGTCTTAGATACGCTACAGGTGCTGAAAATCTTGTGCCTGAAGAGTCAACAAATACATCTATCGGTTTTGTATTGACTCCGTTAGATAATCTTGTAATTACCTATGATATTTGGGCTATTGAAAAAGAAAATACAATTGGCTTGTTTGGAAGAGTTAACCAAAGCATCTACGATTTACTTCTTAGATCAAGAGCTGGTATTGGAGGGGCAACAACTATTGCTGAGCTTGAGACATATTGTAAAGCTAATGTAAATTCAGTTGATGCAACTACAGGAAAATACATTATAGATGGGTCTTCAGTTCTAAGAGATAAATATTGGGGAACAGGAAATGATACTGACGCTCATAATACTGTATTTTTAAATGCTGGAATTTGTCCTGCTGGAGAACAAGATGTTATCAGAGATGAATATCTTAACCTTGCTACAAGAGAAGTTGAAGGTACCGATATTACTATCCTGTATGATTTTGATACATCATTTGGCGATTTTAAAATTGTATTTCAATCGTCTGTAACAGATAAGTTTTATCAAACACCTACTGGAGACTTTACTGAAATTTCTAATGCGATTAATAGCGGCGAACTTCCAGCTTTTCTAGCACTCGAAGGATATGGTGATATTAAAGGATTGGATACAACAGGTCCTGATCAAAAAGATACTTTAAGAGTAAATTATAGAAATGGAGACTGGGGTGGCCAAATGTCTGCACTAAAATCAAGCGGTGGATATGATTCAGGTGTAAAGCTTGATGACGGCACTATGTGGAAGATTGAGCCAATGACAACGGTTAACTTAAGTGTTTATAAGAAATTTGAACTTAGTGGAAAAGATGCAAGAATTAAGTTAATGGTTAAAAATGTTGCAGATGAACGTGCGCCTCTTGGTGACGGATATCTTGGCTACATGTCAGATTTCCATAGAGATTTAGGAAGAAATTACTATTTAGATTTAAGAGTAGACTTCTAAAATTATTAAAATAATAAAAGGGAGTTTTTTTAACTCCCTTTTTTTAAAAAAAAATTAATATAAGCCATGCCAGCATATAAAAATAAAGGGTTTTTCATTGGCCTATTTGTATTTGCTCTAGTAATTTTTTCTGGTGTTAATGGTTTTATTCCTTTAAGTCTGGCAGAGTTAGATGGGAATTCATTTGAGACTACCAAGGATGTAATTGTAGTAAATAGCATCTCTGCGTGGTTTGTATTTGGTGTTCTTTTATTAATGGCAATATGGTGGGCAACAGAAGCTCTTCCAGTTGCAGTAACTGCGCTTCTTCCTCTTGCATTATTCCCTCTTCTCGATGTTGTAGATTTTCAATCAGCAGCCGATCCATATGCTAATAAAAATATTTATCTTTTTTTAGGTGGTTTTATATTAGCCTTAGGTATTGAAAGTTCAGGTCTTCATAAAAGAATGGCATTGAGAATGATAGTATCTGTAGGGTCATCAGGAGCAGCATTGGTTGGCGGCTTTATGCTTGTTGCAGCCATACTAAGTATGGTGGTAATGAATACCTCTACAACTCTAATGCTCCTTCCAATAGGGCTTGCAGTTTGCACTGTAGTAGCAACAACGATTCCAAACATATCTTTAGAACAACAAAAATATTTTGATACAGCTTTAATGTTGGGTATTGCATATGCGGCAACAATTGGTGGGATGTCTACAATTATTGGCACCGCACCAAACTTAGTATTTGTTGGTTTTATGGAAGAGCAATACGGTGTAAAAATTGATTTCTTTAGCTGGATGAAATTAGGAGTACCTGTTGCAATAGTAATGCTACTCTCAGCATGGGTCATCCTTACAAAAATTATATTTCCAACCAGCTTTGATTCATCGATTGAGACTAAAAAAAAGTTAAATAAGATGCTTGACGATTTAGGGCCTTTAACCAAGGATGAAATAAAGATTGCAGTTATTTTTGGATTAGCAGTTATGGCTTGGGTCACTAGCCGTCTAATTAGAGAAACTACAGGAATTGGTATTGAAGATGCTGGTGTAGCTATTATCGTATCGATTTTATTATTTATGGTTCCATCTTCTAATAAAAAAAATGATTTAATGCAGTGGGATAAAACTTCTAAACTTCCATGGGGTTTATTAATTTTATTTGGTGGTGGCTTATCTTTAGCCGCTCAAGTTTCAGGAACAGGTCTTGGAATATGGATTGGGCAGGGGTTAGCAGTTTTAAAAAGTGTTCATCCTTTAGTTTTAGTTTTTGCAGTTGCAACTCTAATAATTTTTTTAACTGAAATGACCAGTAATGTTGCTACTACAAGTACCTTTCTTCCAGTTATAGGAGCTTTAGCAATAGCTATTGGTGCTATACCAGTTTCATTAACAATACCTGTTTGTCTAGCTGCAAGTTGTGCATTTATGTTGCCTGTTGCAACTCCTCCAAATGCAATAGTTTATGGATCAGGTAAATTTACTATTGCTACTATGATGAAAGCAGGCTTTGCTTTAAATATTATTGGTATATTTGTTGTTAGTTTGTTCTCTTATTATTTAGCACCGAATTTATTTTAATGAAAAGCATCTCCTTTCTCTTTACATTAACTTTATGCCTGGTTGCTAAATCAGCTAGTTATATTGATTATGTTTCTCCTTACCATCCTGTTGTTGGCGATAGCGGTATGGTTGTTTCTCAAAATAAACTTTCATCTGATATTGGTATTGAAATATTAAATAAAGGTGGCAATGCAGTTGATGCTGCTGTTGCTGTTGGTTTTTCTTTGGCGATAACTCTTCCAAGGGCAGGTAATCTTGGTGGCGGTGGGTTTATGCTAGTTTATATAAAAGATATGGACGAAGCTTTTTTTATAGATTATCGAAGTCAGTCACCATTAAATACAGGCCTTAAGGATATTTTTAAAAAATATAACTTACCCAAAGACTACAAAAAAATAGATTTTAATATTGTAAAAGAAGGCTATAAAGCATCTGCTTTACCAGGGACAGTTGCTGGACTTCTTGATGCTCATGAGAATTTTGGAAGTCTATCCCTTGAAGAAATCTTAGAGCCAGTTATTAGGCAAGCCAAAGAGGGAATAATAGTTACATATGATTTAAATAAAGCTATTGAAAGCACACCACAACTTTTAAAAGATGCAGAATCTAAACGAATTTATCTACCCAATGGGAAGCCTATTGAAGTTGGAACAAAAATGATTAGAAGTGATTTAGCTAGGACTTTTGAAATCATTGCTAAAAATGGAAAAGATGGATTCTATAAAGGTGAGATAAAAAACAAATTCCTCAAAGCAATGAACGAAAATGGTGGTTTTTTTACAGAATCTGATTTTCTAAATTATAAAGTCAATAGTGGAGCTCCACTAATGAGCTCTTATAGAAATAATTTAGTTATAACTGCAGGTCCTCCTTCAGGCGGCGGTGTTGTTTTATTAACCTCTTTAAACATTCTCAACAATTTTAAATTCAAGAAGAGTGATAGCAATGCAACATCAACATATCATCTTCTGGCAGAATCTCTAAGAAGAGGACATAACAATAGGTCACATCATGTTGGTGACCTTTCATTTTATAAAGTACCTTTTGATGAGTTGCTATCTAAAAAAAGAACTAAGGAATTTATAAAAAACTTAAGTTTAAAAAAAGCTACTCCTAGTTCTAAAATAAAACCTCTAAGAGTTTTAAATGAAAGCAGGGATACCACTCATTATTCAATAATTGATAAAGATGGAAATGCAGTTTCCAATACCTATACACTTGGATATTCATTTGGGTCAGGTGTAACAATACCAGGCACTGGAATACTCATGAATAATCAAATGAACAATTTTGCCTACAGATATGGTGATAAATCTATTGAAGGAAGAGTTGGCAGCCCAGGCAATAGATATGAGCCCGGCAAAAGACCAATGAGCACAATGGCGCCATCTATGGTGTTTAACCAAGAAGGGCAGTTAGTATTAATTACTGGCTCTCCTGGAGGATCATATATCCCAGCCGCTATCTTAAGAGTGATATCTGGTGTAATTGATTTTGATCTTAATATAGGCAGCGCGACCATGTTGCCAAGAATTCATAAAGATTGGCCTTATAAAGGCTTGGACTATGAAACAACTATAAGCGCTGATGTAATTTCTAATTTAGGTGTTATTGGTCATAACCCGGAGCCTAATAAAACAATGGGAAGTACACAAAGTATTCATATAGTAAATGATGTCAGATATGGTTATGCTGACCTGAGAAGACCTGGCGCTGCTGTTTCTGCTCAATAATTAATTCTTTCTATAGTCCAGTGGTGGCTTTCTATCACCAAGCAATGCTTTGTATTGAAAGTCTTTACCAACTCTATTTTCTAACTCAGATTGTGCCTTTAATATTAATGTTTGATCATTAAATATATCAATTGCAGTTGAGGCAATGGTTTTAGCTGCAAGTTCAGCTCCTTTTATCCCAATTGATGTCCCGCCAGATGCAACTGCTTGCCATGAATGAGCGG
>Ga0206130_10004298_pt1 | contig 17739 bp, 30 predicted proteins | sample Helgoland_Spring_9_FD_148637 | JGI IMG/M metagenome (GOLD analysis project Ga0206130, IMG submission 148637) | Pelagic subsurface seawater microbial communities from Kabeltonne, Helgoland, North Sea - Helgoland_Spring_Bloom_20160512_1 | ecosystem: Environmental > Aquatic > Marine > Epipelagic ... | reverse complement strand
CATCCTTGCCTTGTGTAGCATAATCATCTTTGACTTTACGGTCACCCCACGGGACGTCAGCCACATCAACACTTGCCTTAACTGTTCCTTTTCGTATGCTTTCAGCTTTTCTAATTGCCCAGTTAACGCCTGAATTTCCTCCCCACCCAAGCCAAGCAACATAGCCTCTATCTTTCCAAGGCGTGTTCTTATACTTAGGGTCAATCGCAGCATTCTTTCTATGGCGATTAAACGCAGCCATTCTCGCAATAGTCTCATACGATAGTTTTCTTTTTGATGCTAATTGATTGGCACGAGTCCAACCTACATTAGTCATACCTTTAACTTCCTTACCATACTTCTTCTTCCACTCAAGAACTTTCTTGGCGTTATTAGTAGCAGATTGTGGGTAGTCGTTGTATGTAGCCATCAAATTAATTTACAATTATTTAAGTATCCCCTTGATTGTTATGTATGCAAAATCTTCATAAACATCTCCCTCCGCACTTTTAACTGCTATAGTATCTTGTGTTAAACGAGTAGCCGTAAAATCTTTTAATAAGAAGTCTAAATCCGCTAATTCAGATGTAGGTATTACCATATCAAATTCAATGCTTGGACTATCACTAAACTTTATCTTTTCATCCTGTGTGTACAAGGCGTAGTAATCTGTAGTGTCACCATCCTCGTCTTCAGCCATAAGATTCCATCCTTGGTTATTCTGAGGGAAAAGCCTACCGTTAAATACGTGGGTAATAAAATTTATATATGTACGCTGAGTTTCAGTATACATAGCTGGTCTTTGAAACTTAGTAACAGTTAAAGGCCTTTTAATTTTTGTATTGTATAAAGGTTTATCTACATAAGCGAATCTAAATCCAATTTTTTGATGCTCAGTAAATAAATTTTTAGTGAATCCTATTTCCCGTTCACTTACAGCACCGTTAATGTAGTTTTGATTTATTTGGTAATCTGTAGCATCTCCTGCAACAGACTTATAGTATATAGAACTTTTTAGCTTTATCTCTAAATCAGATATTCCTGATGGGTTTATTTCTTGAGTAGTTGAACCTATAGTTACTCCATCACCATCTTCATCATCGTAATATAGACTATAATCTTCATTAGAAATAGTTAGGTTTTTGACTTTATCACCACCAATAAACACCTTTGCTGATTTTAAGTCATCAACATATTGGTTTATATCTTCATTTCCATCTCGCATTAAGTGTAGCGGGTCTACTCTAAGTATATTTAATGAGCCTGATTTTTCATAGAATATACCACAGTTAAACCTCTTGCATATACCAAGCAAAACTTGATAAACATTCATCGTAGCAGTGTTCTGTAATGAGCTTTTTATGTTGTACTCATCTGTAATTCTGTATGGATTAAATGCTTTATTGGCAGTAACGTCTATGTCTAAATTGTCATAATCAAATATTCTAGTCACTACCTTTCTTAACGCTACATCTTCAACGTCATTGGTTTGAGGGGTGTCTAAATATAAAGTATTTGAATCGTGTACCCTTTTTGATGTGGTGTGTCTAACACTCAATGTTCCGTCTATAGGTTCTAAAAAGTAGTTAACTCCATATCTGCTTTCCCCATTAATTTCTATTTCCTCACCAGCGGGCATAAACAATTCAGGGACCTCATCCCATTGAAGAGTATCGGTATACCCCGTTTGAAGTGCAGGCTCTAGTATTGCAAATCTAGAATTGTTGCTAGTATCTTCAAAAAAATCGTGAGGCACTGAACTGCTATGACTAACCTTTTCAGTGGTTCCTTGAACCGCTGCTGCTTCTTGGCTTAGAAGTTCTATGTCAGCACCATTAGACCTTTCCATCCTAATTTTCTTGACCATCTGACCGTTTTCATAAATACCTATGAAAAAAGCAAACTTCATTGTAGAAGCTCCTGGGAATACCGAGGAAACCATTTGGTCATCATTTACCAATGGTATCTCATATTTTACCTGAGATATTTGTGCGCTTAGTGTGCCGTTATCAAATTTTATTGCACCGTTAAAAGACATATGAGGAGCGAAGTAACCTCTTTCGTTTCCAAATAACACATCTTCAGGGTATCCATTTTTTCTTATGTCTGCACCGTAAAGACTAACAAAAGAGTTTGGTCCACCTTCAGGATTTGGTCCATAATTACCAAAAGTCTCTGCTCCATAATACCAATTGGTTACAAAGTTTTTTGCCGCAGTAGGGTCATCTCTCTTGAAGTCACTAAACATATCTTCATTCGTACCCGACCAAGCACCAGCTTGATGTAAGTCAAATGTTCTAGTGTTGGTGTCTAGATTTGCCTCTAGCTTAGATGGTATAAGCATATGCAGCTTTTCAGCCTCAAAGTCTGGTATCTCTTCTGCATAGTTTAATGCGAACAACTTACTGTCTACACGAGTATTGAATCCTGTATCGGTAAGATACCTTCCTATGTATTGTAGGAATTGCTTTACATTAAAGGCGGGTACTATACCCACTCTGTCTAGCCCTACACCATACTCAGTAAACTGTCTAGCAGCATAGCCAAACTTCCCTTCTACGTCATTACAGAAGTCAATATATGGAAAAATAATTGGTCTTTCTGTAGGGTTCGCGTCAATTACTCCTGCTTCGCCACCGTTCGCTACTGTATTTGAGAAGTTTAAGAATGACTGGTCCGTTCTGTAATAGTTTCTGTACGCGGGATTTGTAGCATCGTACAAAGTGTAAAGCTCGGTTTCTTTTAAATCGTTTATGTACTTGCTTATAAAGTCTATTAAATCAACATCTATATACGGCTCATCACTATTGTACTCAATGCTTTGAACATTAAGCATACCTTGAATAGTTGTATTAGGCGAGCCTAAAACTGTTATCTTAAAAAAGAAATCATCTTTAGGGAAGTCGTTTTTGTCAGATGTTAATGGGTTGTAATCAAACCTAGTAGCATCTTGATTTGCTGTCGTTAATGGTATTTTTAAGCTACTAGAAAAAGGAAGTCTAACCTTATCTATTTCTAAGTTGTCGTAAAAATCTAAGTTGTATTCCAACTCAGGGTCGGGAAACAAATCCAACTTATAATAGTTGACGTTGTCTCTGCTTATTTCTAGCTTAAAATTCATACTATCTTGTTGCGATATTAAAGTCTAAGGAAGACTTAAACCTGTTGTTTAAAGTTACAAAAGTATCTTCATCAAAAGAAACCAGATACGCTACATCATTACAACCGTCTTTAAACACAACCCAAGTAGTTGCAATAAGCTCTTTTACATCTCCAAAAAACAATCTTCTTTTTGTGTCAACAATTAACTTGTAATCAAAAGATGTTCTGTAAGGCCTGTAGCTTTCCGAGTAGGTGGACACTGTAGCGGAAGACTCAATCCTAAAAGATGAAACACTACTGCTCAACAGGTCTGCGCTAATATCAAAATAGTAAGCTACTTGAGGAACAAACGAGGAAGGGACACTTGTATAAATATTATTATCAAATTTACCTATTCTTTCGTTTTCCTGAACCACAACTACGACTCCAATTGTATCAGATATAATCATATATAATACATCTCCAGAGTTGCCTAATACGTTGGTAGCAGTTATTTCATTAACCGAAGTAAGGTTACAAGTACCAGTAGGTGTTGTTACAGGAGTATTTGTTCCGTAAAAATTATAATCGCTCATTATATTCTATCGTTTCTGTCTCTTATTCTTCTTTCGTTTGCATCAGACCTTAGGTCTTTAGACGATACAAATGCTCTAACAGGCTTACTGCTTTGTATAGCGGTTGAAGTTGTAGCCTCTGCGATAGCCTTTAGGTAATCTACACTTTCGTTTGCATTAGGAGACACTATACCTCCGTTTGCGAATTGATATCTACCTGAGCTACCACTCACTTTAGCTGAGTTGTTTATTCTTTCTAATATGTCTCTGTGTAGTGACGCAGCTTTTTTGTTTACAATAAACTCACCACCTTCCATTTCGTAACCCGATTGCCCTCTGACACTAAATGGCACACCGCCTTCTGAATGGCTAGGTCCGTTTACCATACCACCATCCTCAAATTTAACAGGAGTAAACTGTCTTTGATTAATGGCGTTTGCCTTAAGCAATCCAGCAGCTCCAACTGACGCTGTTGCGAGTATCGCTAGTATTCCTGCGGTAGTGAAGTCATACTTTTCAAAGTTATTAAGTATGTTGGAAGCTAATGCTTCTAATGTTTCTGCACCTACGTTTCTTAAATCTGCTTTTTTCTCAGATTCAAATATTTGTTTTTTAATTGAGTTCTCCTTAGCTAGTTGAACCTTTTGCAGCTCTATGGATTTTGCTCTAAACTGACCCTCAGTAATTAATTGGTTGTTTAGTTGTGATGAAAGTATTTCTTGCTCAATCTCCGAGGCTCTACGTACAGAATCAAGTTCTGCTTCTAATCTAGATTTTTTCTTTTGTAGATAAGTATCATTGTATTCGTCAAAAACATCTCCAAGCTCGTCTAGTATGTCTTGTATGCTTCCTTTTATTTGTCTTTTAGTCTTCTCTGCTTCTTTGTCTAAATCTTCTTTATCTCCAAATATTCTAGAAAAAACTAATTCCCTTAGTATGTTTTTTTGTTTGTCTGTTAAGTTCTCACCAAAGGAGTTAAATAAATTATCTAAGTAATTATTTACAAACAGTTTTTGTTCGGCTGAAAGCTCCTCTCCCTTTGTAAGCTCTTTACCAAATTTTTCTTTAAAGTCATCACCAATTTGCTTCGCTGCCTTAGCAAACTCTTTAATGTCTACACTTAATCCAGATACTTTAAATTCAATCTCGGCCATCTTCTGAAGAGCCTTCTCTGTTTCTTCTGCGGATAGTCCTGCTTTTTCTAGCTGCTGTCTAAAGTTTTCTATTAAATCATTTATTATTAAAAACGAAGATTGCTGCATTAAAAGATTATCAGATTCCAACTCTAAAAGTCGGCTTCTAAGTTCTTTTCTTTCCTCATCTTTTTCTTTATCGTTTTTAATGTTTTCTAATTGACCAAGTATAGCCTCTCTAGCTAGTTTGTTTTCTAGGAGTTTATTCTCTAAAACAGTCTTCTGTCTGTCAATTAATGTTTCTAGGTTATCAATTTCCTCATTAAATGTTTTTGCCTTTCCCTTATCAACCTTAGCTATTTGGTCGGCCAATACCAATAAGTTTCTAAATTTAGATATCTGTGTATCGTAAGCGTTTACTTGAGCCTCTAATGTCAATAATCTTCTTGACTCATCAGTTGAAAGCTCTAAACCAAACTCGCGCTTTCTCCTTAGGCTTTTAATCTCTCCATCTAAAATTTTCTTTCTCTTGGATGCTAAGTCGGATAATACCTTCTCTACTTCTTCATTCTGCTTTGCGGCAGCAGCAGCAGATATTTTTTCTTCATTGCTTATCTCCGAAAGCTCTTCAAAGGTATCCTTGTATTCTTCCGTAATTCTGTTTCTTTCTGTTTGAGCTGCTGAAATAAGTATTTGTTTGTCAAACTCTTTGTCTAATGCATTGGCTACTTCATTTCTTGTTTGAAACTCAAGGTCTAAAATATTTTTGTTTACTAATCGCAACTGATTTGCTCTACCATAAGTATTGACGCTTTTGTTTTCTAATTCAATTTGTCGCTCTAACAACTTAAGCATTTCTTCGTCAGTCTTTAATATCTCACCTGCTATTTGATTTACAGCTACGGTTTTTGCAGAAGTTAGATTTGCATCAAAATCACTAGACTCTTTGTTCAGTTTCTCAAACTCCGTTACCGCTGCATTAATACCCCTGCCTAGGGTTTCCGCGCTTACGTCAGATATTCTTTCTAATCCTTCTGCTGTATTAGCCGCTTCGCTATCAAGTATTCTTAACGAACCCCTTACGAAGTTAGACTTAGCAATAAACTCTCCTAAATTAATTAAGAATGCATTCCAAGCAGAATTTAAAAGCTCAGTATTTCCTGCAAAAGTGGATATTTGTTTTGATGATGCAAGTATTGCTGCTCCAGTATCTAGATATGCGCGCTCCGCATCTTCAAGTGCCTCTATGTTTTCAACAAGTGTAAGTAGCTGTGCCGCTGAACGCTTACCAACAAGCTCAATTGCTTCAGCGAATGAAATCTCCTCATCTGCCAAATCCCTGATTATAGACTCTAGGTCTTGACCTGTTTTACCTAGCTCTGTTAAAATACCACGTAGACCTGTACCAATACGAGAGGCTGTAAATCCGTTATCCGCCAAGATAGCCATTGCACCAGAAAGCTCCACAAAGGAAGTTCCTAGCTCTGCGGCTAGTGGACCGACATACTGAATGGCAGTACCGAAGGATTCAAACGACAATGCAGAGTTATTGATAGTAGATACAAGCACATCACCCACCATAACAGACTCCGCTGCCTGAAGGTTAAACTGATTAAGTATCTGACCTACCTTTTCTGCTACAGGCGCAGCATCTTCCCCTAATGCCTGTGCAACATTCGCAATAGCCTGTGTAGATGCGATAATTTCCTGTGTGCTAAACCCTAGCTTACCCAGCGATGTTTGTAGCTTTACGATTTCAGAAGAAGTAAACTTCGTGCTACCCGCTACATCTAAAATATTATCACTTAGCTCCTCCATCTCGTTACTGCTAGCACCTGTAACTGCCGATAGCTTTGCTAATTCAGCTTGATATTCAATAGCAGCTTTTGCAGCACCTACAGTTATATTTTTAACTGCACTTAAAGCAAGGTTAAATAGCTTAAACGAACCTACATATTTGACTAGGTTACCTGCGGCCTTACCTAAGGATGCTGAAGAGAATTGCTTTCTAAACTCTGAACCAAAAGTAGCCTGCGTTTTAGTAGCTCTCTTGTAAAGACTATCTAAACTACTAATGCCCGTGTTAAGACCTTTGATTGCTGAGGTAGCATTCTTATAGTCTTGACTGCTTTTCTTAAACTCTTTTTGTTGCGCTCTTACTGCTCCCGATACAGATTTAAACTTCTTTGAGGCGATATCCATTTGGTCGCCAAGTTTCTTTGTAATCTCAGCAGCGGTCTTGCCGTTCTTCTGGAGCTTTATTATTTCATTGGATAACTCAGTAAATAAGCTGCTAGCCTCGTTAATGCTGCCTCTTAACGCCTTTAATCCGTCTTGTTGCTTTGCCATTTTATATAGCTTTAGTAAATTCTAACGCAAAATCATCAATGTAATCCAAAGTAAATTCTTCTTCAAATCTCTTAAATGCGTTCATAATCGCTAACTCCAAACTTATGTAAAGGTTTGTTGAGTATGGATTCCTAGTTTTTAATTCGTTTTCCTCTCGTATGTTCTTTGCTATTCTATAAGCCATACCCTTTCTATAACTGTCTCTGTTTAAAGGATAGACGTATGTCTTAACGCCAGACTTTAATCTTTTCTTTTGTCTGTAAAACCCTCTAGTAAAAAGACCTTTTCTCAGAATCCACTGAAAAATATCATCTGTGCTAGGCTTCATCGTTTTTTGTGCCTTGCTTTTTCTACCTTCTACAGTATCTAGCTTTGCACCGTACTCACCCCAAGGTAGTGCTACTTCTATCTTAATATCCTGAAGAAGATTTGACTGGGTGTTGAACCCTGACTTTATTCTTAGATACCTTCCACTCCTTTGGTAGTTAACAGACAATATATCGTTTACCAAAGAGCCTGTAACGTCTTGATTGTTTTTCTTCAAGGCGGTAATCAATGTTCTCTTCAGACCTACAGCTTGTATTTCCTGTACAATATACTTTCTGAGATTCTGTATTTGCTTTGTTCGGCTTATCAACTTATGATGCTTTTAACATATGGGCTTCTAGCGAAGTCAACATCTATTGTAAACATTACTGTGGACACATTGTAGGAATCATTTCCTAAGCTGTCAATCTCTGCTTCCCCTATGTTAACGTTTTCATTGTTTTGGATAAGGTAGTCTTGGAATTGCCCTGCTACAAACATATTCTCCTCAACACACTTCATCATAGACGTTTCCTCTTGATAGGGGTACTTGTCTATAATGACGCAATCAAAGCTAAGGGTGTATATAGGTCGGTTAAGCTCTCTTGATATATTTGAGCTAGAAGGAATCATCACAAATGTTCTGTAATCAAACTCAATAGACTCTAGTTCTTCCTCAGAACCAACAAAGATGAATTGATTAATCATATCATTGTTAGCAGAGAAATCCTTTACCGATTCGTAAAAGCCTGATAAATTAGTCATAATCTCTTTATTGAATTTACAATTTATGCATCATCTGACTTTGCTTGGCACGCATCTTTTCTATTTTGTTTTTCTGTGCTAAGAAACTCATTTCTGGTAGTACCGTACTCATTTTCAACATATATATCTCACCATACCTACGTATGTCTTCTTGCGCTAGTAGTCTTACGATGTTGTACCAATACCACTGGCTGTGAAACAGGTCCTCTCCTATTAGCTCTTCTTTCTCGGATTCTTCTTCCTCATCGTAGTCTCTAACGTTATAGAATACTCCTGAGAATTGCTTGAACAAAACACGCTCTCTATCGCTCATATATTTGTATATACATCCATATACATTCTTCACGTCTGAGTCTAATATGTTTTTCTTGTTTTGCTTTTCCTCTTCAGGGTTTTCGTTATCAAACTCCTTGTGGTGTTTAGGTCTGATAATTAGTTTAGCTATGTCAAAGTCGTTGTCCACATCGTGTTCATACTTTTCTTTTGATGTGATAATTTGCTCTAGCATTATGAACTGACCTAAGTGCAGGTCCATTACATTATCGTAAACCTTAAAATCGCTGAGGTAAGATTCTTCTGCTACAATATCATCCTTCATCGGGTAGACATCGGATATTTCCCGCATTATAGCTATTTTCTGTAGGTTGCTTAAATCGCTAATGGCCTTGTCTAAGCTACCCGTAGAATCTGCACTCTTGTTGATGCTAATGTGTGTACGTAATGAAATCATAGAAACATTGTTACCCCTCCGTCTTGTTCTTCTTTCGCACAGTATGCGGCAATAGCCAAGCTCATAACCATATCATCGTGCTTTCCCTGTGTGTTACTGAACTGCAAGTTACCTGTAATTGGGTTTCTCTTGCTCTTGTAGTCGTAAAGTTCTTTTATAAGCTCTTGATTATTGCATATTGTTATCGTCTTATCGTCAAACAGCTTAATCAGGTTTTTAATTATCAAGGGCTTTGTCTTTACCGTTGTGGAAAATGGGACCATCTTATATAATCGCTCGTCTTCAGAAAGCTCGTCAAACAACAAGTCATTATTATTTACCTCAAAGTATGCAGCATTTAACATTTTATCGTGCTTTAGGTAGAAGTCTTTGATTCGCTGCTTGAACTCTTCGTTATCCATACCCTCTTCCTTGTAGTTGAATCTATCAATATCTATAATATTGTAGCTCTCGTCTATTGCTGTGAGGACGGTGTAATCCTGAGCTACACCAATATCCATACCGATATAAATTCTTTCGTATTCGGTGTTTATTGTGGTACTCACACATTCGTCAATATTACTAAACAATGCATTACTACTGATTGGCTTACATAAAAACTCTTGGTTAAACTGTGCTTGGGTCATACTTTTCTTTATGCCCATTACCGTTTCGCTTACGCCTGAGTCTTTTAGGTCTAGATAGGTCCGCTTGATGCTTTTCATCTGATTAAAGTTCTCCTCTAGCTGACCATCTTTGTACCAATCAAAAAACCAATTGGGTCCATTAAACGTACTAGATGCTACTACCCTACCTCTAGTTCTAGTAACCATAGGTAAGAGGACTTCGTTTATAAAGTCTAGTTTCATATACGCTGCTTCATCAATGTATACGAAATCTAAGGTTGCCCCGCGAAGGTTATCCCCAGAATCCGCAGAGCGGAACTTAATAAAGCTGCCGTTGTAAAGATACATCTCATTAGCCTTCCTGTCGTACCTCTTGATTATCTTTTCAAAAAGCTCAGTCCTACCGTTAAACATACCCTCAATATCTTTCATCACCTTATTGGCTTGGTCCTGAATAGGTGATACCCAAAATATCCTCTGCCTAGGTGTGTTTAAGGCTCTCATCACACAATCGTTCTGCATAAAGAAGGTCTTACCTGTTTGCCTACCTGCAACGATAACGCTTATGAATGGCTTGTCCTCGTGTACGAGCCGATAAAAATCCTTTTGTGGCTCAGTAGGTTTATATAGCTTAATCTGCATCTATATCCAAATAGTCCTGTTCCTCTACTGGAGCTGTTAAATCTATAGTAGCGGTAATATCAATTTTGGTCTGCTCCACCTTAGTAGGAGCCTTGTACCCTTGCATATCGTTAATAATGCGTATAGCGTCCATAGCTGCCTTCATATCATCGTTGGCAAGGGCTATGTCCCTAATCTTAATTAACGCGCTTAGATTCGTTCCCTTGGCTGCCTCAATGCTTTTCATCTCTGAGTTGGCTATCGCCATAAGCTCCTTATGAAATGCTGTACCTGTAGTTCTCCTATCACGGTAGTAATTCGTATAGCCTAAACTCTTAGCTATCTTACTTGACGCATCCATACCTTCGTTCCTAATCTTTTCAAGGAACTCGGACTGAAGGGTGGTTAGTTCGCTACCGCGTCCTGATACTACCTCTCCTTTCTTATTTCTTTTTGTTGGCATCTTGTATTTTGTATAACGGAATATTATGTGCGCCTAATCTACCTGTAAAGATTAACTCACTAAAGGTTGGTGCTGTCTCATCACTATGATACCATTTCCAAATAGAAGTCTTCACCCTTTGGATACAACTGCCACAAGCAGTCTTAGGATTCTCTTGCCTCGGAAAGTATTTACTCTTCCCCACCATAGAGTTATAAAACTTAAACATCTCCGACCTTGTTTGTGCCTTGGGCATTGTTCCGCTCAATAAGGCTATTAAGAGTTCTCTGGTTGACATATACTGTGCTTTTGATATGATTGTATAGATGTGTTTATTTAAGGCTCTTAGAATGCCTCTAATGGAATATACAATATTGAATGTTGAGTGTCTTTCATTATCATTGCCTACCAACCCCCTTATTATAATAAACAGTTATAATACCTTTACTCCCATAGTAAAGGTATTATAATAATAGTATTAGTGTAATATAAGACTATTATTATAATAGTATATATTATAATACAATATTCCCAAAGAGTTGTTTTGAGATTCTTTAATCACCCGAAAACTAAATCCCCTTCCCCCCTCCGAGAGGTTAGCTTCAGAGAACCTGTCTAAACTGTCGGTCAGAGTAAGAAATTTGACCTGTGCAAATATTTTTACACTTTTTTTCTAGGTATTTTATACTGTTTTTATTTTTCTATGGTAAAAGCTGGGCAATAGAGGGTAAGATGTGGGCTATAATATCCAAGTATTTACATTTTACACCAAAAATCCCGACGTATATTGTAGGCGTAGCCGCAAGGTATGGGGCAAAATAACTAAAATTTATACAAATATGGAAAAGCTAAACCTACAAAACGTTTCACGTGAAACACTAGAGAAAAAATACTTTGAGCTTTTAGAAATACAATCTGAGCTAAAGGACTACCAGATAGAAATTGAAAACGTACTTTTTCTACCCTTTTAATTTGAATTAATAATAACTAAATATATATATACAATGAAAAAAGCAATTAATGTAAACAAAGGACGTCAAGCGACTACAAACGAGGTAATTAAATTTGCATTCCTTCAGGCTGTTAAAAATACAGCACAGGACCTAGAATTTTCTAGAGCCATCGACCTAGGGAATGACGTAATAGTTGAAATTTCAGAGGACGAACTGCACCACGTACAAAAAGTGTTAGGAGCCTTCACCAAAAAATACGAGGAGTGTTCTAATATTGTTACGGGTAAAATCCAAACCACTGTAGAAATAATAACAGACTAAAAATACAAATAGGGAGGAGCTAGAAATAGCTTTTCCCTTTATCTATTTATACTACTATGAAAATCTTAGCACCACAAATATCAGACCTAGAGGTACTACAAATAGTCAAGCCTCAAAAGCGCAAAAGAACACAGAGCGCACGTACAAAGAGAACGCGTACAGTTGTACAGAACTCAGACGGCACAACGCATATATACGAGGACAAATCTAAGAATGCTCAGTACCGAGACAGATGTAAGAATATCAAACGCCCTAAAGCATATACTGCTCGTTTCAATTATACAGATTGGCTAGAGGTACAGCGTAGAAATGCTTACGTGCATATTACTAGGGATGACATATTCAGAATTGCATAAATATGGATATATCATTTATAGTAATATCTATGGCGGGGTTTATAGCAATGGGTATTGTTCTATCATACATTGATGAGAGAGCGCATAAGAGAAATATAGAACGCGCTAGAGAGCGCAGAACGGAGGATAAATAAATAGAAATAATGAGAAACACATTAGAAGTACAAACAGGAGACGTATTTATAGAAGCTACTGTAAAGGTAAGAATACATAGAAACGTTACGCTATACACAGAAGATAGTGAAGAGTATTTATTGGAAGCTATGTACGATGGGGATATAGAAGTTATAGAAACCAAAGTAGATAGGTTTGAGGTAACAGATGTAGAAGTAGAAACAGATTATTACGAAGACTAGATATTATGAAACTGAAAGAACTCAAAGAAGCTGTAGGTAGTTTGTCTGCACCTTCAAAGATGCCCTGTAGTGGTTACTCTATTCCTGCAAAAGAATGTAACGTAGGAAGTAGATTGGTTGCGGTGAAAGGAAGTACGTGTAGTGGTTGCTATGCGCTAAAAGGTAGGTATTCTTTCCCGAATGTAGAGAAGGCTATGTATCATAGATTTAACAGTATCAATACAGACATAGAACTGTGGACGAAGAATATGATTACCTACATATCTAAGTATAGAAAAGGGGACAAGTCATATTTCCGATGGCACGATAGCGGGGATATCATAGACACTAAACACCTAAGTGCGATGGTAGAGATAGCTATTGCTATACCTGAGTGTAGCTTCTGGCTACCTACTAGAGAGATAAAGACTGTACGAATATGGCAGAAGATGTATGGAGAGTTCCCTGAGAATCTCACTGTACGAATATCAGCACATATGAATGATGCACAGCCTAACCACAAAATTACAGGGTATGCTAGTGGTGTCTCAGATACTCAGGAGCTAGACGGCTACAAATGCCCAGCACCTCAGCAAGAAAATAACTGCAAAGATTGTAGAGCTTGTTGGACCGCAGAAACTGTAATATATCACAAACACTAGAACTATTAATAATAACTAAATACAAATACAATGAAAAAGATTAAGATGTCAATTATGAGATGGTTAGGAGTTCAAGACAGACTCCTTCAGCTAGAGCTAGAAATAGATAGCCTAGAATCTAACCTTGCAAGTACAGCCTCAGATGTAGAGGATAACGGTAACGAAATAGAAGACAAGCTATCCCGATGGGAAGCAGAAGATATAGCTAGAGATGCTCTGGATGATTTTGAGATTAGTGAACACGAATACAGCATACGAGAAATGATAGAAAATTGGATGGACGATAACATTAGCGAGTATGTTTCTAATGCTATGAATACAGAGCTAGAATCCCTAGCGGATAATGATACTATCAGGGAACTTATATCTGAGGAAGTGTCTGCGATATCTACACTACCTGCTCATACAGATGAGGAGGAAGATAGTCCTACTTGGGATATGAATGAGATTATACAGGAAGTGATTGAAGAAGTAATAACAAGATTAAGAGGATAGAAATATGATAAATAAAGTAACTAAGGAAGAATGTATGGATGCTATCCAATACTTATGGGGTATGGGTATGACTATAGAAATGACTTCAGACAAAAAGTATTATACAGAGATACTATTAAAGAAGGTGGCAAACGTTTATAAAATTAAACTAAAAGATGAAGAGTATGAATAAGTTAAACAGAAACATAGCGAAGCTAGTGTTGCAGAAAGAAGGTAGAATATTCGGTGCAACATATGTAAAAAAGAATGGAGAGGTTACTAAGATTAACGGAAGGTTTGGTGTACGAAAGTTTGCCAAAGGTACGGGCGTGAGTTCTCCGAATGTATGGACCGTATGGGACAACAACAGGAAGAGATATACTGCATTAATACCTGAAAACATACTAGAGATAAAGTATGGTGGATATAAATATGAAATGAAGTAGATATGAAAATCAACTCAGTGAAAGAGTATGTTAAGATACTCAACAGATGGAAACGCAATGGTACAGATGGTAAGATTAATCTACAGGATATATCTCTTGTGTATGCTTGGAATTATGTACCTGAGCAAGTAGTGCTAGATGTTATAGCACACTATGACTATGTAGACGTGAGCAACAGCTTAACGCCTAGTGATGTAAATGAATGGAAAAATAAAGTGTTATTTAAAAATTAGAAATTATGAAAAAGTATATAACCTGTGAGCTATGTTGCTACGATATCGTAGATGAAAATAGAGATATTATGGAACACGAATGTATAAATCGTTAGAGATGTGGAGATATAGATTTTACTACCAAATAAAGGTAGACGATGGTGTACAGATTACATATGCTGTAAAGCATTGTAAAAGACCAAGAGCTACAAGCCCTTATAAGAACTTAGAACTTATGTTTAATAAGGGATTGATTGCTGTGTACGGATATGATATAGAAAGTAATATATAAACAATTAATAGTTATGAGATACAGATATGAAGTAAGTTGGGACAGCGAAATAGATGACCCTCAAAACGAAGGAGAGAAGTTCAAATACACTAAGGACTTCTTTGATATAGCAGATGCTAGACAGTGTATGTTGTTACACTCAAAAAGAAACGCAGTAATGAAAGTAAGAACCTATGAATAATCTAAAAGAAAAGTTTGAACACTATTACGAGATTGACTTAGACAACTGTCATATGACCAATGATGATTGGATTCAAGAACTAGCTAAAGCTCTTTCTGACCCAATAACATATATGGAAGACTTTAACAAAGAGTACAATCAGTATTTAGAAATGATTAATGCTTAATAGTTATGTATGAAAAGTAATACAGATAAACAAATAGAAGAGCTACGTTACATTTGCAAAAATCTAATAGGAACCATAGAAGAATTAGAAGATATATATCTAAAATTAGATGTGCTTTATGATATTAAGTATGAGGAAGGAAGATGAGATGTTATTAATTGCTGATGAGTTACAAGCAATAGGTATTCAGCAGATGATAATAGAAATCAAGGATGATTGCTTAGATAGTGAGAAGGTAGTAAAATTACTCCACGAGTTCTCCAAGTATGCTATGATACACGACACTAGAGTAAGGGACCTAGCTATGTACAAGGAAAAGATTTACTTGGCTAGAGAAAAGTACGCTAGTATATCTCTGAAGTATCAAGGCTTACTGTCTAGGAATAAAGAACTTACCGACAAGTTATCCACTAAATTTGATAATATCTAATACAAAACTTTATGCTAGGATTGATTTACCTGCTCATTGAGGGCGCGGTTACACTCGTGTTTTTATCGGGAACGATATATTTAATGCACATAATATTTGACAAGAAATGGAAAAAGGAAAAGTAATTAAGAATGACATCACAGATAAATTTCTGGACGATGAGTATCAGGTACGTGAGTTCTTCAATGGACTTGAAAGTGCAATTGATAAATTATTAGAAGATGGAGGACTTTCGTCCGACTACTAAACACCTTTATTATAATAGTATATATTATACTATTATTATAGAGTACCCCTTTAGGGGGTACTCTTATTATACTATTATTAATTATAATATATTATAATACAATGCAGATAAGAGAAAACTTTGTGAACAGCTTGATTGACAAATACAATGAGTTGTGGAGAACAGACATACGTTCAAAGCGTAGAGATAGGAAGTTAGTGTTGGCTAGGCAATGCTTCTTCTATATCCTGAGGACTCAGTATAGAATGAGGTATCAGGAGATAGCTAACATCTTTGATAAGAACCACGCCTCAGTTATACACGGTGAACGTGTAATCAGAGATATGATTTACATAGGTGATAGAGATACAGAGGACACACTACAAACTGTTGTGGATGTATTCAGATTGCATTCGCTAGACATCAAGAGTTATGTATCTCCTAAATCTGTAATGCTAGATGAGCTAGAGAAAATGGTGAAGGCTATGAGGATTCTAGATGAGGTAGACCCACAAGAGATTAAACGTATTGTGGATAACGTGTGGAAAGCGAAGCCTAGCGAGGTGGCTTAGTGGAGTAATAAATTCGTAAATTAGATTCAGTAACTTAAACAATAGAAACGATGAGTAGACATCAATTCAAAACAACAAACATCAAGGGCAAGGAATACGTAGAGGTGAATCAACGTATCAAGTATTTCCGCGAGAGCGGTAACTATGAGGGATGGTCTTTATCCACAGAGGTTACTCACCTAGATGAGAATAGCTGTGTTATCAAAGCTACCATAGCTAACAAGGAAGGATACATTGTAGCTACAGGATTCGCTCAAGAGGACAAGTCTTCTAGCTACATCAACAAGACTAGCTATGTAGAGAACTGTGAGACATCTGCTTGGGGACGAGCATTGGCAAACTTAGGTATCGGTATAGACACGTCTATAGCTTCCTCTAACGAGGTTTCTATGGCTATATCAAAGCAGAATACCAAAGCACCTGAGAAAGTGGCTGAGAAGCCTTCTAAGAAAGTCCTGACTGATGAGGTCAAGGCTAAGATGCTACAGGCTGTGAAGAATGGTAAGACTGATGCAGTTCAAACTGCACTAGAGAACTATGAGGTTTCAAAGAAAGAAGCCTCTGAGATTCTAGCCAATGCATAGCGAGACGGACCCAACTCTAGGTACAAGGCTTGTGATATCTAACGAGAAAGGCTTTCACCTAGAGATTTGGAAACCCGATGTAGATGCGAAAGCCCACATTTGGCAAAAGATGTACGGAGAAGAAGAGCTGTATGTTATGGCTATAACTAGAGATGATATAGCAGATATGATTTATCAACTAGAAACAATGCTAGAATGAACGATATAGAAAGATTCCAAAATGACGAAGAATACTATGCAGACAAATCGTATATGTCTAATAGTGCCTTCAAACTATTAAGGCAATCTCCTACTAAGTTTCATCTATGGAAGCAAGGTAAGTGGTCTTATCCAAGTACGTCCTTCTTTGATGTAGGTTCTGCATTACACGCATTGTTCCTAGAGGGAAAGGAGATAGGGTTACGTTGGGAAGGAACTCGCAGAGGAAATGAATACAAGCAATTCTGTGCGGAGAATCCTAACAACCTTATACTTCCTTCTAAAGATTATGATTTGGTATATGCTATGGCTGATAAGTTGAATAAAATTCCTGAGGTTTCAGAACTTATGGGTTTTGATTTCCAGCCTGAGGTCCCAGCCGTATCTACATATGTAACCGCATCAGGTTTAGAAATACCTGTAAAGGGTAAGGCCGATGCGCTAGTGGATAATGGGCAGGAGAAATATATAGTTGACCTGAAAACTACAGCAAAATCTCTAGACGAGTTCAAACGCTCCGCTAGATATATGATGTACAATCAACAGGCGGCATTATATACTAGGCTTTTTGGCTTAGATAAATTCTTCTTCTTAGTCATAGAAAAGCAGTTCCCATACGAAGTAGGAATATTTGAGTGTAGTACAGACTTTATACAGCAAGGAGATTGGGAGCTAGAGTCTAGTGCTAACAAGTACGAAAAATTATTTATTAATAATGAATTTAAGCCCTACAATGCAATCATCG
>Ga0206130_10004297_pt1 | contig 17744 bp, 14 predicted proteins | sample Helgoland_Spring_9_FD_148637 | JGI IMG/M metagenome (GOLD analysis project Ga0206130, IMG submission 148637) | Pelagic subsurface seawater microbial communities from Kabeltonne, Helgoland, North Sea - Helgoland_Spring_Bloom_20160512_1 | ecosystem: Environmental > Aquatic > Marine > Epipelagic ... | reverse complement strand
TTCCAGCAATAACCAACGCCTGTGCGGGATCGCTTCTATCTAATGTTCCAAGATAGATCGCAACTTCATCCTTGATCTTCTTCAGTATTGTTTTTTTAAAGAATTTCGTTGTTACTGGTGCTTCTAGTTCTGTCTTTCCGGCATATTTGTTAAAATATTTCTGTACAAGCCTTGCATCGTCGAAATTCGCCTTGTCATAATCAGTACTCGTATTGGTTAGTATGAAATTTCCACCAATCAAAACTCTCTGAAAGTTCGCCAATGCGTTTATATATTCTGGACTATTTTCGTCACGGTCCATTAGAAAGATTGTTGGTGCAATAAAGTCTTTTGGGGTTGTCATCTCAACAGCTCCGCGATTTGATTAGGTTTTGATGGGATATTGACTATGTCACCAATTGAGTAGTGAGCGTCGGTAGGTTTCCCATTTAGGATTCCAATAATCCACCAAAATTCTGTGGATCCATAATACTTTTGAGATATTTTAAACAATTTATCGGAATTACTCCAGACATGTTCAGTTAAAAGGTCAAATTCTTGCCCTTGAAGATCTTCAAAGGTTTTTGTCCTTACTATTCTCAACACTTTTATTCCTCGATTGACTTTGACCTCGGAGTAAGTGTCGCTATTGATAATTGCATTATCATTATTTGGATATTTTGGCATTATTACCTACCTATTTTTATTGTTTTTTTGTCCAAAGGAAAGAGTGGATACTCATCTTTGTCTATTGGAGATCTCGTTTGGAATTCTGGCATTCTATAATAGATTTCCCCGCCGTAGTCTTCATGGAATGTGTAGTTCCTTATCATATCGTTCCTGTTATATAACATATTCATGCTTATGGTCATAACTTTTGGATATAATCGAACACCCTCCGTGAAGAACCCCGCTTCCATGTCAAACTCAACATCCAAGTCTTTCATATATAAAGGTATGGCGCGCTCAAACATATGATATCTATTCCCAGAGTCCGCTGGTGGCCCAGAGTTTGGTCTCTCAACCATACTTGGAATATAAAACATCAGTTTTGAAATATAATCTTCGACTTCCATTCTGTTTCCGTTCTCCAATCTAGACAAGAGCTTGGTTCCATCATCGTACTTCTTTAAGAACATCCTCATTAGATATTGAACTTTTACGCAATTCTTCTTCGCTTCGACTAAGCTCTCTGAAGGTACGTTAAATTTTAGAGTATAATCTATCGACTCGAAAGTAATACCAGTCTGATTTACTTTGCTAAAGATTGATGAATTGCCATTGTCTGCTTGTTCTATTTTGGTTGACATTTTTCTTGAAAAATCTTCTATGAATGGTCTAAACACTACCCACCTAGGTTTTCTTTTGAGAAGTGGCGTAGTTCTATCCTCAGAACCAACAGTGTTGGATATGAATATATAAGTGTTTATTCTGGGAGTAGCAACGGTTGATATTATTCCTGTTGGAGTTTTTATATCATTTACATCATCAGTGTAAAGCTTGTCTTCCTTTACATCATCTAGGAGTACTTTTATGTCGTTCGATGTTGAGTCAACACAAAAGGGAAATAGTCCACTATCATAGTACGAGTAGTGCCCATTCAGTTGGAATGGTTGGAGGGCTTTCATGTTTTTTAAGGGATGATATTCATCAAACAAAGTTTGATCTTCGTAATTTAAAGTTAAAGTTAAAGATAGGGCTTTCGGATATAGTTTCCCATCTTGCTCAAAATGTCCCATATCGTGAACTGGGCTATACTGTATGTTGTCAATGTAACAAGTAAAACCAGCAAACATTAAATCTTCAAAGTCGGTAATTCTTTCCGGCAACGGCGTACGACCAGAGTTAACAAGATTTCTATAGTATACATAGAACAGAGGAGTAGTTATGCCTGATTTTTGAGATACATTTCTGAACTCGGTTGCTGCGAAAGGAGGGCTACCGGGATTCGCTCCCCACTTACTACCAAGTATTAGTCGCTGCAACTCTTCTATTTTACCAGAGTTCACCATTGCTTCATGAACATCCATTGCTGGAATATCCAAGCCTAAAGTTATTGTTAATTTCGAACCTTTCTCATGAATGATGGAGAAGTTTTTGTTCGCTTCTGACTCCACATTGGATTCCTTATCTAGCTTTATTGTATACGAGTTCAAAAATGACTTAAAGGAGACAATACGCTCTAATGGCGCAGAACCTATTACTATTTCTTCATATCTTTCTTTTGAGTAATCATGTATATAATTAAAATCGTGTCCATTTGTTTGGATCTCAGACAGTTGTATTCCATCGTAGATCCTGGGGTATCTTCTTTCTATCATTATCCTGCTCCGCCAACTTTCTCTGCTATGCGCGCATCAATGATTCCTGTTAGTTTTTCATCCATAAAGACAACTTCAATGTTGATTTCTGGAAGTTTGATTTCTGGCATATTTATATCCACCTCTAACTTTCCTTCACTCATCTGTTTGATGATCCCTTCCGAACCCATGACCATAGATGTAGAGCTTCCGTCAGATCTAACTGCGATAAATCCATCGAAATCTAAAGATGCAAACTCATTTATGACAGTTAAGAGACCAGTCATGTCTCCAACGATTTGGCTAATATTGTCTTTAACTGTTATGAATGCTTCTGCGAAAGATTGTAGCATCGAAACTGGACTAAGTAAAATGCCTCCTAAAATCTTAGCAGCACCAGATACAGCTCCTAGAGCAGATGCAAAATAATTTGGAAGCTCGTATAACATATCAGATCCTGGCTTGTGGAAGATATCCCATAAGAAACCTAAGGCTTTCACAGGAAACATCAACACATTGCCTAATGTACCAGCAGCTGCAGAAACCGCGTCAAGAGCTCTTCCAAAGTAGTTTGGAAGTTCATATAGCATATCAGAGCCCGGCTTGTGAAAGATGTCCCACAAGGCACTGAGCGCTCTTACGGGCAGCGTTAACTTATTACCCAGCCATGCGGCTGCATCGCCCATTAGTGTGAATGCTTTTGTCATATATTCCGGCATCATGTAGAGCATTGGCGATCCAGTAAGATGAAGAACGTCAAATAATCCCAGAAAACTATCTACGACCCCACTGATCGCATTTCTAACAGGGGTCATGATAAAATTAAAACCATCCAGGACTTTAGTGAGTAGCCATATTGCGTCAGAAATTTTTCCAATTATAATGGTCGTTGCTGTGACGAGGCCTCCGAACATACTTTGTATTAGTTGAGATTCAGCCAAGGACTTTCCAAACGCAACAATACGTGCTGCCAACTCTTTTATTACCAAAGACATTTTTTCAATCTGTGGTCCCATGCTGTACATGATTTGTCTAAAAAAGTTTCCCATAGACTCACTTAGTGTGACATAGGATTCTGCCATATCTGCTAATCCCCCTTGGGGATCTTCGATTCCTTTCCCGGTTGCTCCAATATATTTGTTATATTCTGATTGTTCCATATTCAATAATCTTTGCGCTTCTGCTACATCTTTAAGACCCATTGCTTCTGCGATGTGTAATTTGGTGAATTTGTCCAAAGAATCAAAGTTTCCACCGACAGAGAGCTTTACTTGTTGACGTATCATGGTAATTCTTTCACCATCCGTAGCGTTTAATAGTTCCAAGGATGATAGTTGAGTTCCCAAGACTGAATTTAATTTAGCGGCTGATTCTGCTGCCTTATCGAACGAGTCATATTGTTGTGAGATGCCTAACATGGTATTCATTTCAAGGCCCGTTGCCTTTATTTGAGCCTCAAGGTCCTTAAACACTTTGATATTGTCGTTCCCATACATAGCCAATCTACCAGAGGCGCTAGAAAAGTCCGACACCATTTTTTGAGCGGTTACTCCCATTTCTTTCCCCAATAGTGCCAACTCAGCCGTCATGTCTGCGGCGGCTTGGTCAGACATTCCCATTGCTCTACTGAAATGATCCATCGCCTTGACTGCCTCGGTAGAGGAAACTCCTAATTTAGTCAACAGTGAAACAGTTGTCATTAAACTTGCATTTGTTTGATCGTTTTGTTGATCAAATTTACTAAATCCAGTAGCTAGCGAGATTGAAGCTTCCTGAAGCTCTTTCATCCCAATGCCCGCTGCAACGGTGGCTTGTTGAGAGACAACTAATTGATTGTGAAAATCGTTGGCAAACCCTGTTGCCTTACCAATTGCTTTTGAGGTGGTGTCGACTTCATCCCCCAGCTTGAATACTTGAGCTACTAGCAGCGCCATGGCAGCGACAACAGCAATAATTGCAATTATCGGTCCAGTGCCTAATCCTGCAATCATCGGTCCTAATCTAGCCAACCATCCAAGTCCCTTGATACCCTTAAGCATCTCCAAGCTTTTTCCGAATTTTCTAACATTTTCGGCAACCTTGGGAAGTGATTGGAGCATTTTGGCTCCTTGGCTCAGTTTTTGAAAATGTTTTCCAATAACAGGAATGTCACTAAGTTTATCCAAACCTTTTATGAATTTATCTAGGCCACCTCCTGATAGAGAGGATCCCAAACTACTGGATGTCTTTGACATGTTTCCAAGGGCACCACTCAGTTTTCCACCGCGTTGAGAAGCCGCATCAAACTTTCCTGCTAGACCTTCAAAGATGCTGCCCAATTCTTTACCAGCCTTAACATGATCTTTTAGTTGGTGTAGAGCTTCTTTTCTCTTATCTATTTCCTCCTGCAATCCCTCAGCTGGTTTGGACTTCTTATAGTCGTCGGCAAGTTTTACAAGTTCCTTTTTAGATGCTATCTCATCTTTTAAGAGATCAGCTTGTTTTACCATATCTTCTAGGACTTCTTTTATCGCATTTTCTTCTGCTCCACTTCTGGCTACTTTTCTTTTTTCAACCTCAAGTTGTCTGAGTTTTTCTTGAAGAATCTCTTGCTCGGCTGCGGCCGTGATTGCTTTTCCAGCAATTTTATCTTGCTCTATACCGGATTCTTTTATTTTATCTAAGATTTTTTCTCTTGTTTTGAGTTGCTGTTTTAATATATCCAGCTGTTCATTAAGCTTTGCTTTCGCAGCTGCTTCTTTTGGGTCTTCATTATCATCAGCCATTTGTCAGTCCTCATTTTATAATATAATTAGTTTTCAAACAAAAATGCTCGGCAATTGCCGAGCATTGTTGGAATTCTACTTTTTTGACTGTTTTGCTTGGTCTTCGTATTCTTTGATGGTTCTTTTGAGCCACCATTCTCGAAGCCCAATTGGCAAGTTATATAACTCAAACAATGACCAGCCGCCATAATGCTTCAATGTGAAGAAGGTCTCATAGACTTTCTCCATATACTCAGGAGTTAGGCCAAAAAAAGTCAGTCCCGAAAGGAACTGCCATAACCTCCTCGTGGTCACAATTCTTGCACGTAAATGTTTGTTCCAAAACTATGTCTGGAGAGATAGATTTAAAGGCATCTCTTAATAGTAGAGATTCTTTTGCAATCATATTATTAACAACATAGTTGATCGTAGGTGCATCATCATAGCCATTAAAGGAAACTACAAACTTCTTGATTTGTTGAGTAACCATTTCTTTTTCAGATTTCTTTGAATTTTCTTTGCTGGCGAGTTGGATCTCATCCATTACAACCATTGGTCTAATTCTGGTTACAATATTAGACACAGGCAGCGTAAGGGAGAATGTGCCATCGGAGTTGTCTGACAAGTCAATATCTGCCCAAGAGTCTCCATGAAACACTTCGTGATCTTGTAGGTCAAATGTAAACTTCGAAACCGTTTCGCAGTTTGGACACTTCACTTTTGTATTGTAATCTTCTCCATAGGCAGAAGCTCTAGCATAAATCAAGATAGCATTTCTATCTCCAATCAGTAATGATCTAGAGTCAACACCGGAGTCTTTAATGACGTTGTTGATTAATCTGTCAATAGCTAACCCTTTCTTAAGCAAAGAACGATTGGTTAAGATATCTTCGTCTTTTGCTGTCATGTATTTGATTTCAATTGACTCTTTGTTATGTAGAGCATGACCTTCTGGGTATCTTCCTTTTGAAGGTAGTTCTACAAATTGCGTTGGAGTGACAAAGTCCATGGGGTTCCCCATTTTTGGAGCCTCTTCGGTTGGTGTAGGGGTGTGTCCCTTTAGCAACCTGTCTTCATTATTTCTTCTCATTTAAACCTCTGGTTATCCATTATTAGTAGTAGGAACTGTATCCACAGTTCCGTTCGAGTTATACATAATTGCCCAGTCATACTTCACATCCATTGTGTATTCGACCAAGCCATCATCGGCATAGGAAAGTTCTCCCCATGACATTTTTGTTATAATAGGGTTATAAAGCTCCCAAACCTCAGAGCTCTGGACACGATTGTTGACTATCCCCTCTGGTGTGATTTGGTGTATGCGGATTACATCTCCCGTAAAAGATGTTGCGCTCATTAAATTCTTGGAAGGAGAATAGGTTGGCCTATATAAGCCATCAGACCCCACACCTTCAACTTCTATGTTGGGAGGAGTGTATCCTGACTTCACAAGCATTTCCCAAAACACACTGCTTGTCATTCTATCATCCGAATAGGAAAAGTACCCACCATCCACAAAGGTGAATGTGATTGGGTCCCACTTGGGTATTCCTGGGAAGCTATAGTGATGATTAATCATTCTATATTCTTTAGCTTCTATATTGACGGTTGGCTTGCCACAAGATGATATGGCAAGCAACCTTCCTTTGTTTCCAAATTCTATAACGAATCTGGATTTTCTCTTTGGATCAAATGACCCAGCGCCTAGTGTATTTCCCCACCATGTCATCTAAGACTCCTTAGTCTTCAAAAAATTTCGAATCAGTTGATGCTCCCTTAGAGAACTCTGCCCAGTCAAATGTGATACCGAGATTAACCTCAGATAGTCCGTCGTCTTCATAACTAAGATCATTGAATGATACTTTGTTAATAAAGGGGTTGTGAAGCGTCCAGCGCTCGACTGTGTATTCTCCACTGGCATCCAATTGAGAAATGACAATGGATCCCAACGACGCTGTGGCTTTTCCTTTAGAAATGGTTTCTAAGTCGGTAGTTTCCCGAGGAAAGTAATATCCGGCGTTTTGGATAATTGTTAGTAACTTTTCAGCTGCATCTTCATCATCCCCAGCAGGGTCTACAAGAGTTACCTCAATGTCATCCCAAGTTACACTACCTGGAAACTTAAATGTGTGTCCCAAGTATTTATGTGCAGTATCAGCACCGATGTTGATAGTCGGTTTTGTTACGGTTTTTGCATACCATACAATTCCACTACCTAAGTCGCCAATCTGAACTTTAAATCTGAATTTTCTCTTAGGGTCTCTCATACTAGAGTCTAAGTCTGTTCCCCAAAATGCCATGATAATTATCTCCTATTTATTCTTAATTAGTGGCTTATACAAAATCTGCACCAGTCTTAGTGATTACAAAGTCAACAACGATATACTCAATAGCACGGGCAGGTTTGATATAAATTTTTGCATACATAATGTTGCGGTCAACCAAGTCTGCTGTAGTGGTTGTCGAGTCTAAGATCAATTTATAATCAGATAAACCGAATTTTGATCTTGTATCTGAAAGAATTGGATTGACTTGAGACTTAAATCGGTTCCAAGTTGATTCAACATTTTGGTCAAACAATAGGTTTCTAGAAATCGTTGACACGCGGGCTTTTAAGTAAAGCACCAAACGACGGACATTAATACGATCCAATGCAGAACTATCTGCTTGAAGAGTTTTCTGTCCGAAAATCACAAGACCTTCAGCAGGGAAAGTAGCGATTGGGTTAATGTTTACATCATACAACAAGTCTCTTTCTCTAGAGTCTAGACGCTGACGCGCTTGTGTTACTTTGGGTCCACGAGATCCGCCGAGAGAGCCTAATCCACCACGGTTAAACCCAGCAGGGGCAAACCATAGCTCTGATTGTGCTTGCGATCTTCCAAGGGCACCTAAGGCTGCGATAGAAGGTGGAATCCACAACAACTGTGATGCATTTAGGTTATCAGAAATTTGAACCCATGGATAAAATGCAGCAGCATAAGATGAGTTTAGGTTTCTTGTTTTGATGCTGGATACGGCAGATGTTACTGAACCAAGCGAGTCTTGTTCTGTAGCTGTGCTTGATCTCTCTACAGAAGGAGTGTAGTCACCTTCGAGGTCAATAATTGCAAGAACATCTTTTCTGCTTTCGGCAACATCAATAATTCTATTAGTAATAACTGGTTTGCGAATACCTGGTACCAACAACATATTGGCTGGTACAACTTCTGGATCCAACACTGAATCTAAAGCTTTGTTGAGTGTGTATTGCAAATAACTAGTGTCATCGTTTCTTGTAGCAGGAATAGCTCTAAACGGCTCTTTCTCAGTGATGTCAAAGCCATCAAAACCGCCATTAAGAGGCATTAAGAATTGTTGGACACCTAAGTCAAGAAGTTCAGCGAATGTACCAGAGACTCTTGTGAAGCTCTGATCTGCAGGCGCCGCTGCATCATAAGCTCCTGAAGTGTAAGTTACGGTGTTAGAACCGGTTACGACTTCCAAGTCGTCCAAAGTAAATACGAAAGAGTTCTCGAAATCTCCACCAGCTTCATCTCTAAAGGCTCCAGCGCCAACTGGTAGTCTTCTTAAGTAATCAACATAATCTGGGTCGTTTTGACTAGATGCAGCTGAAATCTTTGGTCGAATACCGTAATAGGCCAAGTATGGATTTGATGCTCCACCTTCTGTTCCATTTTGTCTCAAAGGAATCGAAGGGAAGTTGAATGATGCCGTGTAATCAGCAGGACCATAAGCCAACATGTTTTCATCGGCTGTAGATGGTACGGAACCCGATCCTTTGATGAATGCTCCAGCGAATGATGTTCCAACGTCACCAAATGCTTTCGCGTCAGCTGAGCCGCTAGTAAGAGTAAATCCTTTTGGACGAACAGGTCCAATAAATCCAGCAGGCAAATAACCTTGCGCTGCACCGTCTTTTACAAATTGTTTAACTTCAACATAAACAATATCAGATTGATTCTGGAAGTCTCCGTATGTTCTGTAGCGGCGATCTGAGTCTGACCATTCAAGGAATTGGTCCCCAATTTTGGCTGCAATGTAATTTGGAGAGGAAGGATTTAAGTTACATCCTGAGTAACGCTCAACATCTTGACCATTCAAGTTTTTAATAACAACTGTAAATGTTCCATAAGGGTTTACAACAGGATTCGATGGTGCCTTGATTTGCTCAATTGCGATCATGTAATCTTTCTCAATGTCATTTCCAACATGTAAAGATTTTAGTTTAAATAACTTTGCTTGATCTGTTTCTTGTTGAGAAATAACCCAACCTGTTTGCGATTCAGTTGCGGCTTCTCTGTGATCGCCCCAGTTGTTATTTGTACCAGAGCCACTTAAGAGCGGAAGAAGTACTGCGTAAGACTTCCCAGCACTTGAAGATAAGGCAAGATCGTCCACTTCTCGTGCAAAAGTTTCTCCTAGCCAATAGGTTTTTCTTTGTGCCAATGGTGTTGTTTCATCGTTTACCAATTGAGGATTAGTATTAAATACTGAACGGATATATCTAGAAGAGTCTCTATTAAAGTTAAAGGTGACTGAGTTTCCAACCTTTGCAGATGCATCATTATATATAGATAATTTGTACTCATTGTTTTCTAAAGACTGGAAAAATGTACCAGCTTCTTCCTTAGCTATACCAGCTGCAACGCTTGTACCTGTTAAGGCAAGATATCCACTGTCTGCATAGAAAACTGCAGCTAAAGCACCTGTACCGAAATCAGTAGTACCTGAGGCAACTAAGAATAAACCATATGCTGTTGAGTTTTCAGCGGCAAGAGCGCTTGCTGTTCCAGAAAGTTCCCATCCAGCTTTTCCGCCGTTGTCATCTGTGGCTCCATTTGCCTGTTCACCGGCAAGTCTAACAATTGTCACTGGAGACTGTTCTGATGCAAGCCATGCTTGAGCAGCATAAGATGCATATGTAGGTCCGGTCATATTACCGTCTCTCCACATATCTCCTTGTGCGCCATTACCACCAGCGATAGGCAATCCAAAAACAGAGACGAAGTCGTCTAAATTGCTGACCTTAACTGGTTTGTTTGCTGGTCCTTTTCTCGTTCTACCAATAATGATTGGTCCTTCGGCATCCACTTGAGCTGGGATAAAGCTTTGGTCGATCTCACGGACGTCAATTCCGGGTGAAAGAAAATCAAATTTTTTAGCCATCGACTACTCTCCTTTAAAATATTAAAAATCATTTTCCTATTAAATAGTAAAGTTAGAACCCAAACTACATTTAAAAATCTCTAAAACCATCATCGTCGTTTTCCCATGGCTTAGTATCTCCAACGATTGATCTCTCTCTTATGATCTTTACTTCTACAATTGTCTCCTTGACAACGGTTGCTGGAGCTTCTTCGTTTAGGCCTTCACCTAGGAAGTATCCAAGAACCTTAAGAGTGATGTTGGTTTCAAAAGACCTTTCTTCTTCTCCAAGGTTTGCAACATTGTTAGTTTGAGCGAAATCTGACTCGATGAATACTTCATATCTGTGCCCATCGTACTCTGCTAACAACACATTAATGTTACCAGTCCTAGAAATAAAAGGAGTCATTAGGTCATTCATTTGTTGTTGATACTCTGCTTTAAGTCTTACTGTGTAACTTGCATTGACCCACACGGGGATTGGCGCATACACTTCTTCATATACTATTTTTTTATTGTCTGTTGGGTAGTTTTCTTGACCAGAGACTTTGTCACTCTCTACTGAGGCGAACTTTCGTGTTGTCTTTTGAGATATTCTTCTGGATATAAGCCGCTGATGTTTTTTATATCCCCTAGCTCCGGTTTTATCGGGAAAGATATTAGCTTGGAAACCTCCTTTGAATGATGGATCCTTTGCAATACTTGATCTCTCTAGTGAGATTAAAGGTAACTTTAATTTACCAACGGAGTCTCGAATATCCTTTTCCTTTGAGTTAAAGGCTCTCTCTGGGGATACCCAGAGAACAGGAACTTTTTTAAATCCACTGTTGGTGTTAGTGTGAAGGTCAAATTGATCATTGATCAAGTCAAATATTGCCATATCGATAGTCTCAATCGTTGATGGCTTAAATGTTGTTGCTTTACTCTCCATTGAATACTCCGTCTCTTGCTCTAATACAATCCGCTGTTACTTCGAATCTTGAATCAATTTGCCCAAATAGAGCTTTTGGTTCGTTTAGTTTTACTATTTCGTAGTAAATATCGCCGTATCTTACAAAATCTCCTTCGCGAACATAAAGATCTTGATCTTCTGTCAATCTTCTCTTGTGAAAATTCACCTTCAGACCAGTTGTCTTATCGATACCGATTCCTTCCATGAAAGTTGTTTCGACACCCAAGTATTCCACAAGAGCGTATACCCTAATGGGATGTAGAAAGTTTTTCTCCAAAGCTTCACCATACAAAGGATGGAAGTTTGTGGTTTCCATGTCAATTGGAAAGTATAAGACCTGCTGTCCAACAACTCTCTCAATGATCTCATCGTTGATTTGCTTTACTAGGTTTTTCTCTTTTTCTCCCAAGAACAAAGGTGATGGTGGTTGCGATGGTCTTTCCCATTTAGACATTAATTTATCCTACAAAAATCTTTAGCGGAGTCTTTGAGACGATTGCGTCCATATTGTCCACCATTGCTTTATCTGCCTCGGCAAGCTTAACATAAAGCATCTCGTCGAGTTGCTTGTTAAGTTCTTCGCGTAATGCAGTCTGCTCAGCTGCTGCTTGAGATAGAAGATCTGAGGCGTTCAGGGTGACGTTATCTCCAGGAATCGGCACATTACCACCAAACTTTCCTCGAACTTGTCCTAGCGTCTCTTTTGAGAGTGCCAAAGAAAATCTTCTGATCCATTGTTGTCCGATTGAGTTTATTTTCTCAAATGCAATATTCTCCATTGGCATGGTGTTCATATTGTTTACGCCATCAACACCATTTTCTCCATTCGAGTCTTCAAATGCATCATTTCCTCCAACTGTGAATCTAAACCAAAATTTTGATGGAGACACAGAGTCGGGAGTTGGATAGATTCTCAATTTATTATCTATTATTTCATATGAATAGTGAGAGGTTCTTGTGTACAAATGGTCTTCGTATGCGATTGCTTGTGCTTTGTTTTGCCAAGGTGGAATAACATTAAATGTTGAGTCGTCTGCGTACTGTCCGTAGTTGCTCATGTCTCCAACAACATTTAGGCCACCATAGTATCCATAAAATCTCCACATTTGTCTAGGAGATATATAATACAATTGTCTAATTTTGACTCTTTTGTTGTTCATCCCTTCCCATGGTGAACCAGCTTGGGAACTAGAAACGATATGTTGCAAGTCATAGTCTTGTTGATTTGATACGCTGTCAAATGATGCAGAGTATATGGGCTCTGTACCACCAACCATAGCTTCAGAAGAAAACTTATCAGCATTTCGAAAAGCATAGTCGAATTGAAACTTTGGATACTTAAGAGCGATATCTTCTCCCTCTACAAGATCTCCCTTGTGATCAAATGACCCTGTAGGACCGCCTAGGGCGCTTCCTAACGCGTTTCGCGCTTGATGGAGGTTCGTTATATAGGAATACTCTAAAACGGCTTCCTCGTAGTTGTTATAGACATTTTTGGCTGTGATTTCGATGTCTAAGATATCACCACCTAGACGCTTGTAGGTGTAAGCAACTTGAGCAGCTGCACCGGTAACAAAAGAATTGCTTGTATAGTATCCAATCGCCAACGAACTAGTAACATCGTCGGTGGTTCCTTGCTCCGGTAGTGTGATTGCCGACACTGTTGATGTCGGTGTTAATTCTGGAAATGACATATAAAACCCTCCGTCAAAGTAAATAGTTTAAATAAAAGCAAACCTCCGAATGCCAAAGCATCCGAAGGAAAGGAGGTTAAATGAAATACAAAATAAAAATTACTTTTTGCGAGATTTTCTACGAGCCTTCTTTTTGCTTTTTACTTCCTGGACAGCCTCTTGTGTCTCTTCGATAATGTCTTCGATAGTTTCTTTCGCTTCTTCAGCGATCTCAACAACCTCTTCAGCTAAATCGACAACTTCTTCAGCAACCTTCTCAGCAACCTTTGTCGCAACGTCGACAGTTTTTTCAGCAGCATCTTTGATCGACTCTGCTATGATCAATGCTCTTTGTTGACCTTTGTTAGCTATTCTTCTTCTTCTGTTAATGTGTGGCGCAGCCATAGTAAATCTCCTTTAAAAAAATCGTTCTCTATAAATAGTGACCCAGAAACAAAAAGCCCCAACTCCAAAGAGTCAGGGCCGAATTGTGATTAGTAATTAATCTTAGAGATCGCGAACGATAACCAAGCCATACATATCAGGACGAACCATTTTCTTCGCATAGCGAGTCATGACTCCCTTACGAGGAACGAAGTCTTCAGGTCCAAAGATGGTTGGAGTTGTTTGCAATGGCACATATGGTGCGTACACATATCCACTTTCCAAGAAAGAAGAACCTTTACGACCAACCAAGATTGCGTTACGAGCAAAGTAAGGATCAACGATAACGTCGAACTTACGGTTTAAAGAACCAACCTTTACAGCACCGATGTCGCCTTTGTCAGCGTCAGCAGTTACGTTTGCACGGAAACCAGCTGTGAATTCCAAAACGTTTGCAACTTCAGGAGAAACAACTACGAAGTTAGCACCGCCACGCAAAGTCTTACGGTGGATTTGTGCAGATACATCATTGATAGTTTCGATCAAAGTTTCATACCATTCAGAAACAGTACCAGTAAAGTCAGGAGCACCACTTGCACCAATCTCAGCACCAGTTGTACGGTTTACAAACAAACCAGGTGAGCGTGACCAGTAGTAAGTTGCAGCAGTTGCGCCGTTTACAAGGTCAGCCAAGATTTCACGATCCAATTCAAGAGCGATTTGCTCAGAAAGGATAGAAGTCAATTCTACTTCAGCATCCAAGTTGTGGTAAGCGTTCAAGTCTTGACCCAATTCTGGAGTCCACTTTGCTTTCAACTTCTTGGTTTGTGCTGTAATAGCGATTGAGTCAACTTTGATGTCGATCTCTGGAATTTCAGAAACTCCCTCAAGTGCCCATTCTGCAGCACCTTCGATGGCTCCAAGAGCTCCACCTTCGATCAAGTTGTCGCGGAATGGAGTAGAACCGGTGATATCAGTAGCAGTTTTTGGAGTTGCATCTGTAATAGCAGAACCAGAAGTTCCGATGAAGTAGAAGAAAGCAGATCCAGCAGTTTCCCCAGCAGCAGTATTTGCCAAACGAGACAAACGACGAAGAGCAGATGGTCCACTGACACCAGTAATAGCGTCAACACCATTCGTTCCTAAGAAGTCAAATGCAGACAAGTTGTCCAAGTCGATTTGAGGTTGAGCAGCCAAACCAGCAGCAAGAATTTCAACTTCCAAGATGTTTGTTGTGTGTGCAGCAGTTTGTGAGTCACAAAGGCTCATGATATCTGGGTCATAAGAAAGTGCTTTTCTGTCACTATCGGTAATAGAAGCAGAAACATTGATAACTCGGTGAGTTGTCTGATTTGCAGCAGCAACTTCGAAAGAACCAGTTGCAGAAGCGTAAGCGTAACCGCGAGCAGAGAAACGAGGACCAGAAAGGTCTTCTTTCAAAGTAGCTCCAACCAAGTTAACACCACCAGTTACTTGAGAACCAACACGGTCAGTACCGTAGATTGATCTTTCAGCAAGGTTTCCAAGACGATCAGTCATATCTGAGTCACCCAATTTGGTTCCGAAAGTGAAGTCCAAGAAGAAAATCAATCCACTTGGAAGAGACATTGGTTGTACAGAAACCAAGTCGTTTGCAATCAAACCAGCGAATACGCGGCGAACGATTGGGAATGCAACAGCAGCAAAACCTTCTACAGATCCACCTTGCATTGTGTTAGACTCACGAAGTAATTCTTTTGCTTGGTTCTCAAGCAAACGAGCCATGTTGGCTTTTTGATTTTCATCACCTAAGCCTTCCAAAAGACCTGTTGAGGTCCATTTGTTTAAAAGAGCAGCACCTTCTTGTTGCATATCGCGATTTACGATGCCCTCTGTAAGAGTTTCGATAATAGACATTTTAAAATCTCCTTAAATTATTATTTTTTTATGCCTGCAAGTTTTTGCATCTTTTCCAAAAATGGATCAGAGCTTTGCTTGCTTTCGTTAATGTTTTGTCTCGAATTCAACATAGAACTTAAGTTCGATCTTCGGTTGACAGACTCGCTCAGTGATTGTGGATCTCTTTTGCTGTTAGGCGTCGATCCCACTGTGGCTTTGAGTGTCTCATGAAGTTTTTTAGCTTCTTTCGGAGACTCCGCATTTGCGATGGCTTCGACAATTTTTGATTTTTGTCGCTCATTCAGGGAGGCATCACCCAGAGTGCGGTTCTGGTATAAAAGTTTTGCGTTGGACAATAGTGTTTCCTCAAGATAGACTTCCATCTTGGATAGGACGTTTTCCATTTGGTTATTTTGTTTCGTCAGAAACTCTAGTGTCTCATATAATTCTATTTGTGCTTGGTCAGCGGTAGTTTCATCCTCAGAAGCTTCTTCAGAAGACTCTTCATCTTCGGGATAGACAATTGCTGCCATTTCTGCGTTGTGGTCTTTTCTGTGCTGAGATCCAACTCCATTGCCGCCGAGAGTATCTAGGATTGGGTTGTAGTCTATTTCCACCTCTTCTTCGATAACTTCTTCGTCATCTTGCTCAAGTAAGTTCATAACTTCTTGAAGGTTAAGATCAAAGTCATCACCAGAATCATCCAACAATCCGTCTAGAGAGTCTCCACCTTCTTCATCGGGTGATTCCCCTCCCAAGTCTCCAAGATCGCTTGCAGGCTCATCTACGGATCCCTCTGAGGCATTCTTTTCATCTTCTCCAATCTCAAGATCTCCAAGATCAAGATCGACCATTCCATTTTCATCTTCTGGTAAGTTATCAACTAGTGCTGTGAAGTTAGTCATCATGTCGTCATATCTAGAGTCCCAAGATGGAGCAGGTTCCAATACAGGAGTATCAGAAGGCATAGCCTGTGCGGGCGATGGGGTTGACTCTTCTTCGTTAATTAATTCATCTTCGATTTCTTTAATTGTGCTTTTTGCTCTATCTAGATTTGATGAAGCATCTACCTCAAGCATTTGATCTACTGCCTCTTTTATTTGTTGAGAATATTTCTCAATTACCGATTGTTCAGCATTCTTAATTGCTTGCTCTCTCAATGCAGCTGCATCTGCAATTGCTTGTTTTAACATGTTGGACATTAAATCGTCTCCCGAATTTATATTTCTCCATTAAATAGTGTAAATAGACTTTAATCTCCAAAAGGCAGCTCAAAAAGAAAATGCCCCTGAACCAATTTGGCTCAAGGACAAGTCACTTCAAAGTTTAATTGAATTAGTTAGATTAACCTTCGTTGAATCGATCGGTTACTTGTTGAGAGGTTAAAACTTCGTTTAGAACTTCAAACTTCTTGATCTCGCCTTCAAATAAAGCATATGGATCATTGTTGTTCCACGGGTTCGCTCCAATGTAGAGACCCCAGCCAGAAACATAGCCATCAGAAACGCTTGAGCCGCCAGAGCCTGCTTGGACTCCGTCAACATATAGAGTATAACCAATAGACGCTTCCCAAGACAATGCTAAGTGATGCCATGCGCCATCATTTAGACCACTAGGCCCAGTGAGTTCGCCTGTTCCGCCTGCAGGGTGTCTATATTTCAACTGACCATCGTTTAGTCTTGCAAAGAAACCATTGCGGAAATCCCCGCCACTTAAGCCTCTAACATGAGAAGAGTAGATTCTTCTATCGCCAGTTGCTGTAGTCTTAAACCAAACAGATGTAGTCATCTTGTCTGTAAATCTGAAACCATCGTCGATAACCGCATAGTCACCTGTTCCGTCGAGAACAAGAGAACCATTACTTAAGTTAGCATCTCCATAGAGAGTTGCAGATGACTCAAGATAACTTGGACCTGCAGGGGTTGTGCCTCCTGCGGCAGTCTCGATAGACATTTGACGATCAGATTGACCAGCAATAGCAGCAACTTGTGAATCAGTTAATGCAGTTCCATCTGCGATTTGCATCGAGTCGAACTGTCCTTTAACTGAGCTCGATTGAAACCCGGCTCCAAACATAAACTCTTGGTGAGTACTAGGGGGGAACACTTTTGTTCCAAGTGGATAACTAAAGCCATTATTAAGCTTTGATCCATTTAGGTAAATGCTTCCAACTGTATTTGAACCATCGTTCTTTATAACAATCGCAACATGAGTCCAGACTCCAGCCATTGAAACACCTGTATTTAAGTTGCTCGTTGTCTTTGGGTTTCGAGTATATGAAATGAAGTGAGGATCAATCAAGGCTGAACCGTTACCGAGATCAAATGCAAATCTCCTAACAACTCCACTTACTTGTCCTACATTTATTCCTGCTAATCCTAAATTAGACGCAGCTTGGGATGCATCTAGATTCATCCACCATGAAATTGTAAATTCATCATTAACTGTTTCATTTGTGTTTGGATCATATGCCAAGATGCCATCATCCTTCAATAAGACACTCATTCCAATAGAGCCACCATGCGAATTATCAGTATAGATTCCCGAACTGATCTTGCTTGGTTGTCGAGCTATAACAGTAGAAATGTCTTCCAAAAAAGTTCCAGCAATGACGTTTCCGCCGCCGCTTTGTTCCTCTTCATAAGCAGCTGCATCGGCTACAGACCAACCTCGTGTCCCGCTATTA
>Ga0206130_10004295_pt1 | contig 17745 bp, 22 predicted proteins | sample Helgoland_Spring_9_FD_148637 | JGI IMG/M metagenome (GOLD analysis project Ga0206130, IMG submission 148637) | Pelagic subsurface seawater microbial communities from Kabeltonne, Helgoland, North Sea - Helgoland_Spring_Bloom_20160512_1 | ecosystem: Environmental > Aquatic > Marine > Epipelagic ... | reverse complement strand
GGAGCTATTGCACGGTCAAGGGCTTCTCGCCTTGCGTAGTAGTCTTTACGCTCTGCCTCTAACAAGGCGGAGCTAGACAATTCATTTCGTTCGTTCCTCACTTCATTCATGCTAGTCCTTATCGTTCACAGGATAAAATTTCTCGATATGTTCGATGTCGTCTTTCATTTCATCGCTGGCATCCCGAAGGGCTTCCATCATTGTCCGAATCTCATCCACTCCGTGAAATCCTAAGTCGTGTTTCGTGTTGCCGATTTCTATCTCGACGTTCAGGTATTTATCGTATCTTCGTGTATTTATTTTCATTAGTGTCGTCGGTTGCGAACCAAGCAGAGCTATCAACTCCGCTTCGCTCCGTGTTAGTCCTTAGCGTTCGCTAAGAAATTCTTGATCGCCCATTTGATTGTAGTGAGCGTGTCGGTGATTGTATACTTCCTAATGTGTGCGCCCTACTGGGCTGTTAGTTTTGGTTGAGAACGTGACGCTCGCGGAGTCTTGCATTCTCTGCGGTTAGCTCATCACACCGTAGCTGGCAGTCTGCTAGTTCCTGCTTGATGACCTCGATAAGCTTCTCCTGCGCATCTAGTGCCAGTGTCTGGCTGTCTATGAAGTTCTGCAAAACCTTGCGCTCGGATGGCTGAAAGATCGGACGTCGGCTAGTGTTGTGGAATGCTGGATCTGTTTCTGGTGCTGTGTTTGTCATGATGTATGTGGGTTGATTTTAGTTGAGTCAGCTTCTTTTGAGCTGGTTACACCTCAAAACCCCCCAGCGACCTGTGAAGGCAACTGGGGGGCAGAAGTGGGGACAATGGTTGGCGCTTAGAAGGGAATCTCTTCGGCTGCTGGGTCGTCAGCTACTGGAGCTGGTGCGGCCTCCTCAGCTTTGAACACCTTCCATGCTGCTAGGCTAGTGAACCAGCGACCTCCGTTCTCGTTGCATCGGATCTCGTAGCTGACATCGACTGCGCTTCCGACACGGTTGTATTTATTGAACTTCTCGATCTTGTCACCGTCTGACTTCTCGAAGATCTCGAACGCATAGTCCTTGTCTGCACCGTTGTATCCGTCCTTGTTGGAGATAACGAACGTCATCTTGTTGTATTTGCCACCAGATACTGGAACTGGTGCGTTGATTGCTGTGATTGTTCCTGTGATTTTATTGTCTGACATATGTGTTGTGTGTTGTGTGTTTTATTTTAGGCGAAGTGCCTGAGAGTGTGCCAACTTTACTTTGGCGAGATACTTGTCTGTTGCTGACTTCTTATAGCCATTAGGGCCTCCGTTGTGGATGCGAGCTATGTCTGAGGCTGTTGGCTCATGTCCAAGGCGCTCCTCGGTAGCGTAGCGTGCCATGTAGGCTGTAACGATCAGTATGGCTGTGTCACGGTCGAATGCGTCCTCATGCACCCAGTCAGTGCCAGCGAACTCTGCTGCGTCTGCTACGTAGGCTGCGTGGAGCTGTAGGCAACCGTATGCTAGGCCGTCGTCACCGACTGCGTCATTGTTACCGTTGGACTCGACTGTGATGAGCGCGAGGATGAGTGCTAAGAATGTCATAGTGTTACTCTCCGTTAAGGATGAAGAAGGCCGCAGACTTGCGGATGATCTTGATGGCTTCAGTAGCGTCTACACGGCCACACTGGAGCAGCTCGTCAACCTCAATGCAGAGGGCAGCTAGAGTGATGAAGTCGAGGTAGTCCTCGGACTTCTCGTGCGTGATGGTGACGCAAGGACAGTCTTGACCAGTTGGCTCCTCGAAGGAGATCTTGAATAGTTCGGTTTTGAATGAGTTCATAGTGTGTGGTGTGTGTGGTGTGATGCAGTGTAGGATGCTGCGCCCCGTAGTGAGTGGATTAAGCGTAAACTTCAGAAACAAGAACCAAATCTTGCAAGTCTGGTTTTGCTGTGCTGCTCATGTGCCAAGACAAGACAAACAATCTTTCAAATTCATCATCAGCCGCACCAGATTCAATTTCTTCAATTCTGTTCTGAAGTTTTGCAGCACGTGTAGCATGCTGTTCTGACCATTCTGAATAACTGCCATCCAAAACATATTTGAAATATTGTGCTTCAGAATTGCCAAGCACCTTCACAAATTCTTCAAGAGTTTTGCAATCAGCACCACGACCATATTTTGCGGCTTCATTAAGATTATAGGTTTTGCTTTTTCGTGCGCTGCGAAGGTTAAATGACTTGGATTCTTTTACCACAACGCATTTGACGTATTCACGTGCAGAGCAACGTTTGCCGATTTCAACGCCATCTGCTGTGCAGACGAATTGAGTTTTTTTACCTTTAGGAGTGGATGTGATTTCGAGCTTCATAGTGTGTGTGTTTTCGGTGTTTTATTCGTCGCGTTTGTCGCTTCGATATCACCTACAATGGGTATGAACTTATATAGGTCAACCCCTAATTCAAATAAAATGAAAATAAATTCAATTGTCTTGAACGACCCTGATTTCAACCCTCGGATTCTCCCTGTCTAACGTGCCGCCAGAGTAGTGAGAGCTTAGTATTACGTCATCGTTGTCATCTGGGATGCAACCGAACTCAACCATCGCATCTGCAGCAAACTTCTCATGTTGCGACAAAACATTCGTGCGGTCCGACCGTCTGTTGCTGGCTTTAAAATATACCAGCTTCAGCTTGATCGGATGGGTAAAAGTGAGACCCTCCAACTGCTCACGGAGGGCCTCCTTATACACCTGCTTGATCTTGTTGCTGACGATGTAATGCCAGTTCCGCTCGTTGTTCTTATTGATGATATACTTGCGGTCGGGCATCGTCTTGCGTGGTAGCATGACGGACAAAGGACACGTTATCACGACGTCAGCCATTATCGTCCTTCCTCCTTGATGCGTTTGAGGGCCTTGATGTATTGGCCGACGGTAACGTGCTGCTCATGGCAAGCTACTGCGCGTGTGCAGCCTTCCTTCTTCATTCGGGCCGTGATCAGGCGTGTGACGTTCTTGCTGATGGGCAACAGGCTAGCAGGGTCAACGTATGGCACGAACTCAGGGAGGGCTTCCATGTAGGCTTCCTCCTCCTCCTCGGTGCGTGGACGGCAGGTGATGCCCTTTGAGTTGACGAATTGTGCTAGGTGACGGTCTGGGACTCTCATTTTGATCATAATCTTTTCGGTTCTTTGGTTAATGTCATCGGTGCTTTTGACCTTATGATGACTAGATTGTTGGCCTTGATAGATCCCTTGGCAAAGAATGCTAGGGCTTTCTCAGGTGTGTCGGCGTGCTTGATTACCCTGCATTCGCAAGGCATGAGCGGTGTCGTATATTCAAATTCCCAAGCGGCCATGTCTGAAGAATGAGCCACTCAGATTGCCTGTCAATGCTATCTTGGGCTATTATACAAAAAAACGCCACCCGATTAAAGGTGGCGTTTGGTCTGTTGAGTCTAGCTGAACTCAGTCTTTAGCTGGTCTTTCAGCTCGATCACGTCAGCGTTCTGCTTGATGTCGATGGGGAATGAGTTCCACACGGCTACCAGATCCTTCTGGCTCTCTGCTGAGGATAGCAGGGCAATGGCTCCCTTAGGCTTCAGGAAGGACACAGCGGGCTTGGGAGCCTGTGAGGCTGCGTTACCGTCGTCGTCCTCACTAGGGATGCCTGCGATGCTCTGGATGCCGTAGCGACGAGCGTAGGTGATTGCTGATGCCATCCCCTGAGGGTCGAGCTTAGAACATTTGAGCATGAAGCTGCCAGAGATCCACTCGCCACTTTCGTGCATTACGATCGTCTCGACACCTGCGCGGTCGTCCTCGGTGATAGGGAACTGCATGAAGCTGAGTCCGTTGGACTCGAACGGCTCCTTGATACAAGCGATGACTTCCTCTAGGTTGGCATATTTTGACTTAAAGAACGGATTGGCCGCAGACTTCTTAGCGCCTGACATTACTGCCTGTGCTTTGTTGAGTGCGATTGCGAGATGTTTGATTGATTCGGATTTTGTCATGATGTTATTTCAGTTTAGTTGCTTTGAGTGCTTCGATGGCGCGATCAATGATCTTACCCTCGGAGATGTTAGATACTTCGTTGAGCTGCTTGATGAAGTCCTTCGTGTCGGCTGACACGTGGACGTAGAGTGGCTTACGTGCCTCGAATGGTGGCTTGTCGAAGGCTGGCATTAGAAGTCCTCCCCCCTTACTTCAAGCTCAAGCTGGTCCATGTCCTCGACGATGCGGGTCATGATCTCACGGATAGTGGCAGCAGGGTCTTTAGGTGCTAGGCAACTGTCAGCGTTTGTGACGACGTTGAAGTATTGAGCGGTATCAATGCAGAAGCCGTTCGGGTAGTAGATGACCTCGATGGAGTCATTTGCTGACATGAAGTTGATGGAACACTCATGCCCACGCTCTTTTACTGTGAATGCGACCTCTAGGGCCTCGGATATTGCTGATTTTACGGATGTTTTCATAATATATGTGTGTTGGTGATTATCGTTGTGAGCTGTAGGAATCCCACTGCATTTCATCTGCGAACTGATCGCGCTCTTCCTGAGCGTATTCGTCAGCGAGGAAGCGACTGGCTGTGATTGCCTCAGCTTCGCACTTATTGTAGAGTGCAAACTCTGCGTCTGTGCCATTGATAAGCTTTTCGTTGATGACTTCGAGGTCAGCCTCTAGGTCTGTGAGCTGGTGACGATTTGTGGCGTCTGCGATGTCCGAGGACATTTGAATTAGTGATTCGGTGATTGTCATGGTGTGTGTGTTCGGTTGAGTTAAAATGCAGTGTAGGATGCTGCGCCCCGTAGGTTGTGAATTAAAAGGGACACTCGTCGAGTGCAAGTTCTGCTTCTGCCATCGCTGGAACTTTTTCAGGTGAAGCCACGAAAGGTTTACGAACTGCTGATGGTGCATAATCTCCGTTAAACTCTGCGTCTGCTTCATCTTTAAGAAACTGCGCAGCTTCTGCTACTTGCCAAGTATCGACGTATTGATCGTTAAGGTGTTCTTCGTAGTGTGTCATAGTGTGTGTTTTTCGGTTGGATTAATGTGTGTGTTTCGTTGCTACATCCACCAACATGGGGATAAAGTTATATAGGTCAACCCCTTTTTTGAATAAAAGTGAAAATAGTTAAAAATAACCTGTTGACCCTACGCCCAGAGCAGTCATTCTCCTGTGTATCGGCAGTGTGTGTCGGTTCGGTTATTCAATAGTGGAAGCGTCATCCTTTCGAGGGTGGCGCTTTTTTTTGAATAAACCACGATGTTTCGCTTGACCTATATAATTATCTATGCACTTTGTGGGACATCGGAGCGATTACCGCGACGAATAAACACCGAAAAGACACACACAATGAAGAAGATACAATCAAACTCCTACATCACGCTTGGCACTATCGCCATCGTAGATATCTCAACTAAGAAGTTCCCTGAAGCATCAATGAAAATTGATTTAGCTGACTGGCTCAACCTACTTGACCTAGGAATCGGTCGGGTAAGTAACGGTGGGCCGTATGCACAGGCTAATTTGGAGGGAAAACTCCATAGGATCCACAAGCTCGTCACGCCGAACTTCAAGCTGAACGTCGATCACATTAACGGAGACCCACTCGACAATCGTATGTCCAACCTGCGCGATGTGACTCAAAAGGAAAATCTTCGCAACCAGTGCATGAGCAAGGTGAATCGTTCGGGGATTTGTGGCATATTGCCCTTTAAAGGCAAGAAAGGAACGACCTACAAAGCGCAGATAGGGGTAAATAACACAACCGTATATCTTGGGACATTCAAGACCCTAGAGAAGGCAGTCGCTGCTCGCAAAGCTGCTGAGGTTGAACTCGGCTTTCACAAAAACCACGGAGCTAAATAATCATGAACTACTCATTCAACACTCAACACGCAGTTCAATACGGACTCGACGAGGCTGTGATGCTTCACAATCTCCTGTTCTGGCTGGCTAAGAATAAGGCCAATAACAGCAATATCCATGACGGTAAGGTGTGGACGTTCAACTCCGCATCAGCATTCGCTGAGCTGTTTCCATTTTGGAAAGAGCGTAAGATCGCAAGGATACTCGTAAGCCTAGAGGAACAGGGTGCAATCGAGTCTGGCTGCTACAATAAAGCTGGGTATGATCGTAAGAAATGGTATTCTAGCCCGCTCCTAGAGCCATTAGTCAAAACTGACTTATCCATTAGTCAAAACTGTCCGATGCATTTGTCAGAAATGACTGATGCATTAGTCAATAATGACCGACCTATAGCAGATGTAAACTCAGATAGTAATCCAGATAGTAAACCTAAGAGGTCTCTTCCCTTCAAATCTGAGAATCAACTACGCTTCGAGAAGCTATTCAACCGACGTGTCACAACCCCCATGGATAAGGCTGAGATATCAGCTTGGGCATCTGCCAAGGGAATCGTCGATGACATGGTTGAGCGTGAGTGGACTGACCTCGAAGACTTCTATGCTGCACCTCAGGAAAAGACCTACGCTCGTAAGACTCTCTCAACTCTTTTGAATAATTTGAGCGGAGAGCTTGACAAGGCAGCAAACTGGAGTCACCAACACACCACAGCACAACGAAAGATCTCCAAACCTACTGTCTGGAGCTAAACTAAACACCGAAAACACACACACATGAATAACACCACCAACAACCACCCACACAGCCTTCAGTCCGAGAACACCATCCTTGGACAGATGCTACAGCACGACGCAGCCTCGATCATTGGCGAAGGTATTACCAAGGACTGGTTCTACTCCGACAGCAATCAGATCATCTTCGAGTCCATCCGCTCGGTGTTCGATGCTGGTCAAGATGTCGAGGAGCTGTCCGTCCTGCCTGTCCTTCAGGCTAACATGGCTGAGGCCCGCATGGATGTGGACACAGCGATGTCGATGCTCATGAACCTGCCAGCGGTATACACGGCCACATGGGTATCGGCTCTGCGCAACGTGAAGAACCTGTTCCTTCAGCGGAAGATGATTCACGCCACACGCAGCATGCTTGAGAACCTCCAGAAGCCACTGGCGTCCTCTGACGACATCAAATCGGCCATCTCTGAGCCGATGAATGAGATATCCACCCTCACACTTGCGGACGACGATAAGACGGCCAAGGAAGAGATCGTGGACTTCATCGACCAGAAGATGAAGGAGCTGTCTGGTGAGGAAGAGCGCATCCCTGAGGAGTTTCGTGTTCACACTGGCATGAAGCAGCTTAATGAGACCCTCGGCTACATCGACCGCCGCCGCAAGGACAACAACATCATCATCGCAGCACCATCCTCGCGTGGTAAGTCAGCGTTAAAACGTCAGATCATTGTCCACAACCTGTTCCTGCACAAGGACTGGGTCATCGCTGCGTTCCTGCTTGAGTCCTCTAAGGAAGACTTCTGGCACAACACAGCGTGTTCCTACGCTAAGATCAACACACGCCAGCCGCTCAACACTGTTGACGGTAAGAAGCAGACCCTCTACCTCAAGTGCCTCAACATGCTCAAGGAAGAGACCGACAAGCGCCTGTTCCTGTTCGACTCGCCTGAGTCCCTTGAAGGTGTGCAGACACGCTGCCGTGAGATCGCTGCTAAGTGTGGCAAGATCGATATCCTGTGCGTTGACTACATCCAAATCATGGATTCATCGGGTAAAGCCAAGGGCAACCGCGAGACAGAGGTTGCTGCCATGTCAGGAGGCATCCAGCGCCTACAGAAGAGCCTCAAGTGCGTTGCATTCAGCGGCACTCAGCTCAATGAGGACGGCCAAGCTAGAGAGTCACGTGCGATCTTCAATGACGCCACGATCTTCTGGAGACTAGATCGCCCAGAGCGCAACAAGAGCGGTCAGGTGCAGGAGGACGGCCAGAACGTCTACTATCAAACCGTCCAACAGGTCAAGTGCCGCAACGGTATCCTTGCCACTGCCCAGATTAACTTCGAGGTGACGCACCAAACAATGTCGGATGCATAATAGTGCTTGCAATCCACAGCCAGAGGCGGATTATGTAAGTCCTCTGGTGGTTGGGTAGGCCGAAAGAGTCATTGTGTTAAAGCCAGTCCTTCACGGGGCTGGCTTTTTTCATGCCCACTTAGGGCCGAACCACTTCACTGCCTTGGTCATCTTCCACGCCTTGAACTTGCCTACGCCACAGACACGCATGGCCTGATTGAAGATGTCGGCCGCTTCCTTGGAGGTGTATGCACACTCACCCTTGTGGCCTTGGACGCACAGGAGGTCATGGACGACCGCAGCGGCTAGGTATTTACCGAATGGTGGGAACATTGACCAGAGTGCCTTAGGGACACTTGCCCCGTCACTCTCGAACCCTGCTGGAACTTCAATTTCGTCACCGCTATCGGTGTAGAAGACGAGCGCCTCATTAAGAGTTACTGTGCGGATATAGTCTCCTCCCTCTAGCTTGTGAGAAATAGAGGCGTCCAGTTCGTTGAAGAAATGTGCGCTCATGGGATTAGTGGAACATCAAATGAAGCGTCTGTCGAGACAGCCTTTTCTATGACGTTGCCAGCCCCTTGTGGAGAGTAGAGGAAAACATCACCTCTATATGCGCACCCTGACAGGAACAGAATCGTTGCAACCGCTAGGAAGAAGATGAGCTGGGCCTTTGTTCTGGTCATTGATTTACCCAATGATGTTAGGCTGGCGCTTAGATGACTTACTCTTGGCGTAGGAGCTAGGAACCTTTCGGTTGTCCACTGGGGACAGTGCCTTGGGGCGAGCCTTATAGCGTTTCTTGGGCTCTGAAGGGGTCTTAACGGGCTTTGAGGGTTCTACAGGGGTGTCCATACCCTTTTTCTCCACGGGAGCCTTCACGGGCTTCTTAGTGACCTTCTTCTTAGCGACTTTCTTTACCGCTTTCTTGGTTGTTTTACTGTAAGCCATGGATTAATCGGAAAGTGATTCAACATACATCGAAGCGTTGTCGAATGTGATGTTTGTAGCTGAGTCAGTTGACACCCAGATTTCTATAGAACCAACACCTGTCGCGCTATGGATGGCTTGGATTGGAATAGTTGTCGGCTTTGATGGCCCAAGTCCATTGATTGAAAACGGATGACCAACAGGAGACCCGCCGTAATAAATTTGGAAACTTGCAATAACATTTGAGCTAAACTCCATGCTCAACTCTGCTGATATTTTCAGGCGATCAAAGGCATCGCCAGAAGCATAAATCACATCTACCCTGTTGTTAGCTTCGTCGGCGGTTATGCGGCCAGCAGTGCTGATAACATTAGTGTCCCAAGTAGTCAGTTTCTGAGGGCTAGTAGATGACGCAAAGACTGTTTGTGTAAGTGTCGATATAGAAGCATAAGCAGACGTATTTCTTTCCGTGATAATGTAGTTAACCCCGTCACTGTAAAAGGTAATGGATTCGTGGACAATCCCTAGTACAATGTCATTGGAGACGGAATCAATCAATTCAGCCGATGTGATTGTCAACACATTAACCCCGTTGGTTACGCGCTTTACTGTAAAAAATTGCTTGGCGACACTAGCCGCTGAAGGTAGTGATACCGTAACGCTCCCCGCTGGCAAATCAACCGCAGTTACTCGTGCCGAGATGGGGCCATCTGCTGAGATTTCAGCATAGGATTCTTGAGTTGTCACGTATCCCTCAACCACATCGAGTCGTGCGTCAAAGCCAGAAGCGTTGGTGTTGCTTACGCTCTTAATCTGGTTGAGGTCGATTGAACCGACGAGTCCGTCAACCGTTGTGCCGCCGTTCTCAACTTTGTCTGTGAAGGTGATTACTGAGTATGACATAATTATTTATTGTTAAGTTCCTTGATTACTTTGATTGCGGATGCAGTCATATAGACCAGCGTAGCAAAGCCCACGACCAGTCCTAGAAGTTCGTTAATGTGTCCGAGTTCGATGGTAGCTATAAAGCCCCCTGTCCCTATGGTAGATTTGCAAACAATGTCGGTCATTCAAATTAAGGTTTTTCTGGAAAGTCTACTTCACCGTTCTCATCAATCTCATCTGTCAGGTCACGCAGGTCTTGGCGGTATGCAGCCCAAGCAGCGATATGGTCTTCTGGAAGAGGGGTGTCGTTAAGCTGTGTCCAGTCTGAACTAGTGAGTAGACGATTGCGCTCTGGACGTAGTGATGCTTTTACGGCCTCTAGGTCTAATGGCTCAGTTGGTGCGGGTGGTGCGGGTGGCACTATAAGCTCCTGTCCAGCCGTAGCAATCGAGTCACGTAGCGCAATGTCATCAGCATAGATTGCCTCTAGGCGGGTGATTTGCTCTGCAGTTAGATTCGGCTTAGGTGGGTTCTGACTGTCGCCATCATTGATGACAGGAAGTGGAACGGGCAGTCCCCCTTCTGTTCCAAGTGCGTCAAAGTCTTCTGGGAAGCGGTAGAGCTTTACTGTGCTGTCTGGATACAGGTAATCCGATTGTGGTCGGAAGTGGAAGGACTCGATAGCTTTGTTATCATTACGCAAGACACCACCTGTTTCCAGCTTAGTAAGCAGTGCGTCCACATCTTCAATACGTGATTGAGAGCAAGCTGAACGGAAGCGTTCAACTGCGTCACGGACTGGAACAAGAACAGTAAGCTCTGGTGTCTCTGTGCGTGGGATGCGGTTGCGGCCAAGATGGTTGGGTGTGTTTGCTGGGTCAGCCCCCTCCCATACAATTTCCTTTTCTGGGTGGAAAGTTTTTAATATTGCGTAGCTCAATGAGCTAGAACCAACTTTGCCGATGTCAGCAATGTTAGCTGTAGGTGTAATTAGATAGTTTAGTTTCATATTCAACTTAATTAAGGATGAGGGTAAGGGATTTACTTGTCGCTAAAGCAGACAGTTGGGCTGCTGTGTATGTGGCGCCATCCTGCAACACATTATTAATTTCGCAGGGATTTCCGTCCAACTCAAATGCCGTCGCTGGATTGCAAACTGCCATCTGGTCAATCGTTGAATAGAGCGCATCTGTGGTAAGCTGGTTGTTCTTGAAATCAGAGTAATAGTCCACTTGGTGGTGGTGGTATGCCGCTTGGAAGGAGCCATCAAAGCCAACGGCAGTAATGTTAGTTAATAGGTTGTTGTTGCAGACCAGCACGTTCAACGCAGTCAGTCCGCTTACATCCAGACTGGTTAGGTCGTTGTTGTCGCAACGCAGAACAGTCATCGCAGTCAGTCCGCTTACATCCAAACTGGTGAGGCTGTTGTAGTGGCAATACAGCTGGGTCAATGCAGTTAATCCACTAACGTCCAGACTTGTGAGGCTGTTGGAGGCGCACCACAGATTGGTCAAACTCGTTAATCCACTTACGTCCAGACTGGTTAGGCTGTTTTGTTGGCAATTCAGATAGGTCAATGCAGTTAATCCACTTACGTCCAGACTGGTGAGACTGTTGTTGGTGCATACCAGATTGACCAATGCAGTTAATCCACTTACGTCCAGACTAGTGAGGGTGTTGCTGTCGCAACGCAGATAGGTCAATGCAGTTAATCCACTTACGTCCAGACTTGTGAGGTTGTTGGAGTGGCAACGCAGAGTGGTCAAACTCGTCAAACCACTAACGTCCAGACTAGTGATGCTGCTGTTTCTGCATTCCAGATAGGTCAAATCACCTACGCGACCACTTGTGTCGTCATTGGCAGGCCAGATGTCTACTCGATGAGGAACGCCTGCTCCTGCGGGTATAGTGATGGTTCTGCCCGTAGAGTCACTCCCTGCGAAATAGTTGCCTGTAGGTGAGCCGCCATCAACACTGTAGCACCATCCCGTCGCCCCAGTAGAGTTAACTGAAATAAGAGCAAAAAGGTTAGCCCCTTTGGTTGTCACAAACCGAGCATAGCCAGCAGGGTTATCATTGTAATACTTCTCAATGATTCGGCTATTGCTTCCACCTTCAAAGCGTCGAAGCGTTCCGTCCGTGGCGAGCTTAAACAGTTGCCCAACTTTCACCGAACCAGCGTCAATGATTACCTGCATCGCGGCGGCGTCAGCTACGGAGATGGTTGGTTCACTGCCTCCTAGTTCAAGAGAGCCACGTGCCGCTGCGTTATCTGCGCTCTGTAGGAAAGTGTCTATGTCTGTTGATACTGTAATGTTTGCCATAATGTTATTTATCTAAGGTTGGATGTAGGAGTCGCCCGCTGCATTAACGTAGGAGTCGCCAGCAGCGTTGATGTAGGAGTTAGTAGGCCCCACTGCCCCCCCACCTGATGGGCCAGTTGCTCGCAGTGTTGTGCTTATGGTGGATGTTATTGTGCCAGAGACCATACTTAGCGTTGGCGGATGTCTGTGATAGCGTAGTTGCAGTTTCCTGTGCCTACCATAGTGAGACGGACATTGCCTGCTCCTGTCGTGTATAAGACGCCCTGTGCGACTGTGAGTGCCGCTGGAGTGTTGACCTCGCTGACCAGTGGAACCCACTTGTCTGTGCCGTTCTCGCTCCACTCTACGGTGACTGAAGTGCCAAGGTCGCCCTCGACTGCTACAAACTTAGTGCCGTTTACTGTTGCCACTGCTGGCGTTGATCCTGTTGTGAAATTTTGCATAATATATGGGGTTGGATTGAATCTGAGGCGAGAGTCGCCTCTTTACAAATTATTACTTTTAGTCCTCGAAGATTGACCACTTAGACCAGCCACCTGCGCGGAGGAAGGGATGCTCAGTGTTGCCCTCGGAGATGTCCGTGATGGCGTCGTAGTAGTTGTTGATGGTCTTAACGGGGATGCCTACGGCTAATCCAGCACTTGAACTCAGCTCGAGCCATTTGCTCAGGTCATCACCATTCTTAACTGCCTTCTCGAAGTCCTGCTTAATCTCACCGACTAGGTCAATGATTGGAGAACCCGAAGAGTCCCAGCTTTCACCAGTCCCAGCGGCCCAGTTAGCGAGAACCGTGATCAACTGACCAGCCAGTGGGATGGCGTTAAGGTTGCCTGCGTAGGCTGCACGTCGCTGCTTTGCCCAGAACTGCTCCTTGATGTAGTCCTCGTCATCCGTGAAGCCCACTAGGCCAGAAGCGACCGCTTGGAATATCTGCGGCAGTAGGACGTGATAGATGACGATTGCCCTAAGTGCTTGGTTGGCAGCCTTCTTGACGTCAGACTTGCGGCCAGCCTTCTTCTCGAAGACATTAGCCACGAGGTTGGCAATGCCAGTGTTGACGTTGCGCTGATACTGGAGCGGTGAGGTTAGATACATGAACCAAGTCCGAGCTGCCCCCTTGCCTCTAAGGAATGCACCCTTGGCGTGTGTAGCACTGGACTGCTGCGCACGCTCTGAAGCAAGACCGAATACCTCCTCAGCCTTAGCCTGCGCCTGATCGTTTGTCATGCCAGCAGCCTTAGCCTCGTTGTATGCGTGAACATAAACTGGAGCGCCACCTGCGATAACCGCACCGATGTCTCCCCACTTGACGTTCATCATTGCATAGTCATCCCAGCGCAGTCCCTTGAGCGTGTTGTCACGCTGGTCGAGTTGCTGCTGGATGTCAGCGAACTGTGAGTTGCTCATACGGTTCTTCACGTATTCACTCCCCCAGATCATTGGCATAAATTTGCGGGCATTGCGCGTAAGGGATGCGGCTGCCTTTGCGTACGCTACTGGCCCGATCTCCTCGACGAAAGCTGGTGCAGATGTGAGCTGCTTGATGAGGATAGCAGGCTTAGCCATCAACTGGGCCTTGGTTACGTTTGACCGTATTCTGTTCCAGTCCCTGTCGGTCTTATTGGTGATCTTTGGATCTCCCTCAATGATAGCCTCAACCTGATCTTTTAGCGACTCGTAGAAGTCAGCACCATGCTTCTGTGTGATGGCGTTTCTCGCTCTGGCATTGTTAAGGAAAGCGGCAGACAGGTTCTTGGCTAGCTCTGCGTGGCTAATGTAGTGGTTGACCTCCTTGGCGTGTGCCGAGAAGTCCATCGCAGCGTCTTGGAATATCAAATAGTCAGTAGAGTTTGTCCGTTCCTTCATGCTGCCAGACTTAACTGTTGGACGGCCAGCGGAGTTCGTTGAGAACATCTGCATATCCTCCTGTCTTGAGCCGACAGAGTTGATGCGACGCGCACGTCCACCGTAACCGTCGATCATGTCTAGAGGGATGCCCTCGACCTCCATGTGCTTGGCATTCAACTTGATACCCATCTCTGCGTATCTCTCGCGGAAGTAGTAAGCCTCGGAAATGCCGATCTCACCAATGAACTCTTTGACCTGCTCGATGGTTGACTCGTTGATCCCCATGTTGGAGAACGTAGAACGGAGGGAAGGGTCGAGCCACTGCATGAATAGCGCAACACCTTGCTGCTTACTGATCGTGCGCTTCACCATTCCAATTTCGTCCTCAATCCACTCGATGTCCGTGTCGTGAACCTCATGGCTGTTCTCATACCAAGATGCCGCCTGCCTGTTGTCCGTTCCGAGAACCGTCTTGAAGTCTTCGTTGACACGCTCCACGTGTTCGCGGTTGAGTGCCTTCTCGTTCTGGTCTGCTTGGTAGACTGCTGGCAGGAATAGATCCTCAAGGATACCTCCCTTGACGCTGTCCATCTTGTTGAGCTGCTGTTGGAAGCCTTCCATGCCACGGATGAGCCGTGAGCGCATGTAGTCGTAGCCCTTCTTGAATACGTTCCGCTGCTTCTCACGTGCCGCAATCTGGGACTTGCCCATTGCTTGCTCACCGTTCAAGACCTCTTCACGAACCAAGTCACCGACCTGCTCGTTTCGCTGCCTGCGATCTTCCTTGAAGTCGTCACGTGAAGTGCGACCGCCCTTGGCAATACTGCCAGCGATCTCTAGTGCAGCCTTAACGCGGGTAGGGTTCGACTGGCGGTTGCCCACGTCACCGAAGATGTCTATGAGTTCGTCACGACGTTCGTCTGTCATGCCCTTTGGTGGTGTTGCCTCGCTGTTGTTGAGTAGGCGCTGTGCAAAGTTAAGGTCAGCACGTGCCTCCTCGCCTACTCGCTCTCTGAGCTTTCTGCGGTTTGGTGCATACTCAGTTGCGAAGGGACGCAGTAGGCTGCGAAGTGTGCGGACGTTGCGTGTCCGATAATGTCTGTCGATCTCAGCCTCTAGCTTGTTGGCCATCTGCTCAACCCAGCGTGCTTTGCCCTGTGGCGTCTTACGCTCCGCTAAGCGACCGAACCCACGCATACGCGCTCTGACCTCCATTGGGACTTCGGGGCTGTTGATGAGCCTCTCAAGGGCCTTCACGGACTCTGTGACGTCCTCACGTTCAGCAGCCTGCTTGCGGATCTGTTTAACCTTCTGCTCAACCACACGGATGATCTTCTCATCGCCCGCTTGCTTGAGTTCTGCAATCTCGTCTGCATCTGTAGCAACTTGCAACAGCTTCTGGAGCTTCTCTTTCTCCTCCTCAGTGTTGTCGAGCTGTGTCCTGCGTAGCTCACGCTGGTAGTCGATGAATGCCTGACGCTCTGGTGTGCGGGACTGGCGCTCTTCAGCGGCTACTGTAGCCTCTGCATCTGCGTCCTGCTCGGAGAGTGGCTCTAGTGAGAAGGTCGCATCTAAGTCGCTTACCCCAGCTTTCTCAAGCGCAGCAGGCTTAATCTTGCCCTGCATGATCTTAAACCTAGGGTCGTTCTTTGGTGCGTAAACTGGGTTCTTAGCTAGAACCAGACCGCCGACTTGGATGGCTTCCTCCGCTGATACCACTGGCGCTCCAGTGTTGCTGCTGCGGTCGTAGAAGTAACTGTGGCGGAACGGGTTCATCCCGACCTGCACCCAGCTTGGGTCGTTGAGGACGTCCTTGGCTTCAGCTTCAGACATTCTATCTGACTGATCTACCCAGTCCCCCTCTACGGTTGCGATGGTGGTTTTGTCTGCCTGTCCTGTTGCAATCCTGAAGGCCGCAAATGGGTTGGTCGCAAAGTTCACGTTGCTCAGTCGAACTGTTGGAACGTAACCGATCTTAGCCCCAGCCCCGCCAGACGATACTCCGCTGCGTGGCTCATGGACAGATGCCACCCACACGCCGTGAGACTTGTATGCGGGTATATCAAGACGAGAGCCTACACGATCACCGCTACTGAGCGTGCGAGTGAAGTTCTCTGTGCCGACGAACGGAACCTTGTCACTCTTTAAAGCGCCTATGATCTCCTCTCTAGTTGCTGCGGCAGGAACCTCAGTGAATGGCTCGATAGGGTCTGCCTTGGCGACGATCTCGTTATACTCATCTAAAGTAATCTTGCCAGCACCATACTGGACAGCGGCTTCAACGACCTCTGGAGTCCGTTTGGTCACGTCCTTCATGGACTTCTCTACCTCTAGTGAGTAGGATTCATCCACATTCGTGTCGTCAAATCGGTCGCTAAGTGTGATCGGAGTGCCGTCTGCATTGTAAGTGATGTCTGCGCTCTTAATCTTACCGTAGCCCTCGAATACATTCTCCTCCTTGTTCAGCGTGTAGCCCATCGACTTTGCGGTGTTCTTCATCTTTGACTTAGCCAATGACATTGCAGTGGCTTGAATCTTCTTGACTTCACCTTTGCTTACCCACTTCTGGAACGTCTTTGTAGTCCCACCAGCCTTAACCGCAGCTTCTCCAGCAGCGATGATCTCTTCGTCGGTTCCCTCCATGCTGGATAGCTCTAGCCACTTGACATACTTGACGTCAGCCTCAGCGCTTACTGGGGATATTGTGTATCTTGGGTTCTCACTTGTGTTCGCCTTGACGCCAGTAGTTGAAACGCCAGAGGAAGGATACACCGACTTGAGGCGGTTCTTCTTGACGATCTTACCTGTCTTCGGATCCTCAAACACTGTTGACCAGTGTGGAGCTTGCTGGAGGATGTGGACGGTAGCCTTAGAGTCATCGACCGACTGGATGGCCATAGGGTATGACGTATGCATACCGACAGCCTCGACTGGCTTGACCTTGCTGTTGATCTCAAGGACAGCGTAAACATATCCACCTTGGTTCGCGCGTTGCTGGAATGGCTTTGTGAGTGGCTCAGAGAGCATATCAGACAGAGCCTGAACCATGCCAGCGCCTGACATTTTAGATAGGTCACCATCTTTGCCGCGCTTGATCTTGGAGTATTTGTTGTTCAGTCCAGTGGAGAAGAAGCTGCCGAGCATCTCCTTTGCGTCTGGGGATGCCTCAATCTGCTCTGCCATTGAGATGGCGATGTTGACACTGAATAGCTTGCGAGCGTCAAATGAGCTTTTGTCTGGGGCAAGCATTGCCTTGATCTTTTCGACGTTCTCAGCGTATGAGTCGTTGGGGTCTAGGTTCAGACCGAGCGACACCCTTACGGACTTCGTCTTGCCAGTGTCAGGGTTATACACATCCTGCACCTTGGAAGCGTTGGCAGCCTCAATGATAGCGCCTTGCACCTCTTTCTCAGGTAGCTTGACCTTAGGGTCGCTGGCCTTAACGGAGAAGAAGTCCATAACAGCATTAGCCATCGTAGTGCTGGACAACAATTTCTCCACTGGCGCTGATGTCAGGGCCATGTAAATCTTACCGTTGTTCTGCTTGTAGACCTTATTCAGGTCGGCAGCCATCTTCTTAGCAGCGTTGTCTGTCGATGCCCAGAAGTAGCCACCCTCATGGAATTTGATCGGGTAAAAGACTCCACCCTGACCTTCGACCAATACCTCGTCGCCATGCTTCAACTGACCAGAGAAAGCTCCGTCTGGCTGGTGTAGGAAGATAATCTCGCCATCGAAGTCCTCTAGGGTCTTGTTGGTGGTGATGTATCCATCCTTGACCAGTTGCTTAAATTTATCGGAGTCCTTGTCGTAGCTGTAGGTGTAGCCGAGTGCTGGGTCTGTATGCTC
>Ga0206130_10004293_pt1 | contig 17746 bp, 16 predicted proteins | sample Helgoland_Spring_9_FD_148637 | JGI IMG/M metagenome (GOLD analysis project Ga0206130, IMG submission 148637) | Pelagic subsurface seawater microbial communities from Kabeltonne, Helgoland, North Sea - Helgoland_Spring_Bloom_20160512_1 | ecosystem: Environmental > Aquatic > Marine > Epipelagic ... | reverse complement strand
ACACCAAAACCTTTGGCTTGAAGGTATGATTTAAGGAGTTTTCCAAGGTTTTCATCATCTTCAGCTAATAATATGTTTTTATTTTCCTTCATTCTTTATTCATTGTTATAACAAATGTTGTGCCTTGACCAAACCGACTCGTTACTTTAATGTCCCAAGAATAGCCATCACAAATCCGCTTTACATAATTTAGTCCCAATCCAAAACCTTTAACATTGTGAATGTTTCCTGTTGGAACCCGGTACAATTTATCAAATATTTTATCGAGATGTTCTTTTTCAATTCCAATTCCTGAATCTGAGATGGTTAAAACGACATTATTTGTATTTTGTTTTATATCAAGAATAATAGCCGCTTTGCTTTCACTATATTTAATCGCATTATCTACCAGGTTTGTAAGGAGGTTTCTGAAATGTAAACGATCACAAAGAGCAACTATTGATTCTTTGTTCTTCTTGAGCTGAATTGAGCAATTTTCGGAACCTACACGAAACAAAGCATTTTCAACGACATTTTGTGCGACCTCGCAAAGATTAACACTGTCCTTTCCCCACTTGATATTTTGTTGCTCTAGCCTTGAGCTTTCAAGTATGCTTTCAACCAGCACTTCGAGCCTACGATTTTCTTGTTTAATCATATCTATGAATGGCGATACGGCATTCACCTTTTTATCTTTATTCACATCGGAGTCTTCAATAGCCTCACAGGCCAATGAAATCGTTGAAATAGGGGTCTTGAATTCATGGGTCATGTTGGAAATAAAACCCGCTTTTAATTCCGACAAGCGTTTTTGTTCTATAATGGTTTTGAACATGAATACAAAAGCAACCAAAACAAGTACAATAACAATAATAGAACCCGCTATTGATAAAGTCATTTCTTTAAGAATAAAACGACCTCTTTGTGGAAAGTTTATTTGTAAATACAAAGGGTCGCTGAATGTGTTGTTGGGGAATAGGGAAACCTTATGAATGGAATCAAAGGGGATAGAAGTTTTGTAATTCTTTGTTGACAATGGAAAAACAACTGGTTTTTGTTCAGTTTGATAAATACAAAAGTTGTAGTTCTTTGGAAGGTGTTCGTTTTTCAATTCAAAAGCAATAATTGAATCAAGAAAAACCACGTCAATTCTCTGTTGTGGGGTTTGTAATATATTTTCCTTGAAAGACTGAACCATCATTTCATTGATGAATTTTGCCTTTTTAAAAATTTGTTGAATGACTTTTTGATTTAGCTCAATTGAAAGGCGACTAGAATCAATAGAGCCCGGAATCACCTTAACCTTTCCTTGAAGGACATCCCTTATTTCCCTGTAGTCTTTGGCTAGAACGCGCTGTTCAGTACTTAATCCACTAATGGAATCAAATGCGCTTCCCTGAATTACCAGATATTCCTCAGGAACACCATTATTAATTATAACAGTATCACTAATTGTAATATTTTGAGTTGGGATGAGGTTTTCAAATTCTGCCTTTAAGATCTCTTTATATTGCACGCTAAAATCATCATTAACAATGTCGATGTAGCGTCTGTAATCTTCTGCTTTTTCATGACGGAAAGAGATTTTATCTTGAAAAGATTTAATATTGTCATTAAGCTCTTTTGATTTTCGGTCATAAGTGTGATATAGTTGATAGGATTGAACGATGATCAAGCTAATGATTGACAACGCCAGTAAGAAAACAGCTAAACTTATTTTGTTTTTTCTCAACATGATAAACGAAGCTAAATAAAATCAATTCATTCGTGCAGAAAACTTAACCATTTTTAACACGCCAACAACGAGAATCAAATTTTAATAAAGTAAAAGCGCGCTTATTATTTTTTCAATTGTTTAGCTTTGTTGTACAAAACACAAGTATGATTGAAATTCAGAGGATTAAAGAAAATAGAGCAGAGGTTATTGCCGGTTTAAAGAAAAGAGGATTAGATTCTGAAAAAGACATAGAAAAGATCTTAATTGTTGATCAGCAGTGGCGGGACGCGAAAACAGAACACCAAGAAACATCTGCGAACCTGAATACAATTTCAAAAGAGGTGGGAAAACTTTTCAGTTCAGGAGAGCGTAATCAGGCTGAGGTATTGAAAAACCAAAGTGTTGAATTAAAAAAACAAGAGGCCACCCAAAAAACCAGAGTAGAGGAGCTTCAAAACCAACTTTCTAAGGCAATTATGGCTTTGCCAAATATTCTACGACCAGAAGTCCCCTCAGGGAATGATGCAGAGGACAATGAGCTTATATTTGAATCAGGGAGTAGTCCAACAAGGGAAAGCGCACCCAAAGCCCATTGGGACCTTGCTAAAGAATACCAGCTCATTGATTTTGAACTTGGGGTAAAAGTTACGGGAGCCGGTTTTCCTTTTTATAGGGGAAAAGGGGCGAAGCTACAAAGGGCTTTAATTTCTTTTTTCTTAGAAGAGGCCAGTAATGCGGGCTATGAGGAATTTAGTTCTCCTTTAATGGTCAATGAAGAAAGCGGAATGGGTACTGGGCAACTTCCAGATAAAGAGGGAATGATGTATCACGTAGGAGAAGATGATTTGTATCTTATTCCTACCGCAGAAGTTCCTTTAACAAATATGTATAGAAACACCTTGTTGCCCAACGATGATTTTTCAATTAAAATAACGGGACATACACCCTGTTTTAGACGAGAAGCTGGGAGCTATGGAAAAGACGTAAGAGGTTTAAATAGACTTCATCAATTTGAAAAGGTTGAAATAGTAAGAATAGAGAAACCGGAAAATGTTGAATCGGCACTCAAAGAAATGTTGGATCATGTAAAATCTTTATTGGAAAAACTAGGACTACAGTATAGAATATTAAAATTGTGTGGGGGTGACACCGGGTTTGCGGCTTCGATTACGTATGATTTTGAGGTATATTCGGCAGGTCAAGATAAATGGCTCGAAGTGAGCTCTGTATCTCGTTTTGACACCTTTCAGTCCAACAGGCTGAAGCTTCGTTATAAGGATGAAAATAAAAAATCAAAATTATGTCATACCCTAAATGGGTCGGCATTGGCTTTACCTCGATGACACCTTTCAGTCCAACAGGCTGAAGCTTCGTTATAAGGATGAAAATAAAAAATCAAAATTATGTCATACCCTAAATGGGTCGGCATTGGCTTTACCTCGAATAGTAGCAGCTCTACTTGAAAATAATCAATCACCCCAAGGAATTAAAATTCCAGAGCCACTGGTTCCATACACTGGATTTAAGATTATTAATTAAATTCAATAGATGCTTAACTTAAGACCCTGAGAATGAGAAAATATATCTTCGTGTTACTTTTATTTAGCATTTCTTGTTCAGATTTAGACAAGGAGAAACAAGAGAAAAGCGTTTTGGTTTTATCAGAACAGATAAAGACTTATAAAAACGAATTTGACGCGATTAAAATAGATAGTATTTCTGCTTTAAAGCTATCCACTTATGATGTTGAACGCAGAGTAAAACAGAATTATTATTCAGATACTTTAGACGTTTTATTCGGACAAAAAATGGATGATTTTAAGAGAATGAGAAGAATGCTCGGCCCTCTCGGAAAAGAACAGATAAGACTAAAAAACAGCATAAATGAGGAGCTTCTTCAGCTCGAAAAACTGCAGTCTGATATATCTAAAGGATATGGAAAAAGGGAGTCATACAATGACTACATTCAATTTGAAAAAAACAAAGTCACTCAAATAAAAGTTCTTTATGATGAATATGTCAAGATGAGGGCACAGTTTTTGGAAATGTATAATGATCTTTATACTGAGCTAGACACCTTTAGTAAAAGTTTAGAAGTCAAACAATAGTTATGAAAAACTACTTAACCGTATTATTTATTGGCCTGTTTTTTTCTGCGTTTTCTCAGTCAGACTCAGATTTACAGCTCGCACAACACTATTATGGTCAAGGATCTTATGATAAGGCTTTGGCGTATTATGAGAAGATATATAATGAATCTCCTTCGCTGGTCATTTTTAAAAAATATTTTGAATGTTTGATAGAAACCAAAGAATATAAAAGAGCAGAAAAAACGCTAAAGAAAGAAATTTCAAAGTCCCCCAATAATGTGGATTTAAACCTTCAGCTTGCTGCCTTTTATTCTGGTCAAGATCAAACGACGAAGTCCAATAAGCTATATTCTGACCTTATTGAAACCCGAAAAGAGTCCCCATCACAATGTATTTCATTATTTAATTCGTTTTTGGTAATGTCTAGGCTAGACCTTGCTCTAGAGGTTTTGACAGGGGCAAAAAAGAAGTTTAAAGGTTACCCGTTCAACTTTCAGGAAGCAGACCTTTATGCTCAAAAACAAGAAAAAGAAAAGATGGTAAACGCATATCTTTCTTTATTGGAAAAACATGAATATTATCAAGAAGCGGTTCAAAAAGCGCTGTTAAGACGTCTTAACCTTGATGACGAGAACACAAAAGAATTCATCTTGCTTAAAGTAGCCCTTTTTGAAAGAGCAAAAAAAGAGAATTCAGGAGTCGTTTTTTCAGAGATGTTAATTTGGCAATATTCACAAATCGATAACTTTTCTGGAGTATTTAATCAAGTAGCGGCCGTTGACATTAGGACAAAAGCCAACGGCGAAAGACTTTTTAACTTTGGAATGGTTTGCCGAGAAAACAAAGACTATGAAACAGCAATTCGTGCTTTTCAGGAGTCAATAACCGTGAGTTCTTCAGAAGATATTCAAATGAAATCTCAGATAGGAATTTTAAACGTAGGCTACATTAAAGTAGCTCAGTTAAAAACCTATTCGACAGAAGAGCTTAAAAAGATAATTAGTCACTATGAGGAAGTTCTCGAAAAAATTACGGCACCAAATTCAAGAACACTCCCTATTATTCTTGAGTACGCAGAGCTCCTTGCGTATCACAATGAAGATCGAGACAAGGCGTTAAAAGTCCTTTCTAATTCCGAAAACTCTCCATTTCTTACAGATATAAAGAAGGCTGAGATTAAAATGCTTATGGCTGATATTGAAGTGATCAATGGTAATGTTTGGGACGCATCATTAATGTATATGCAAATTAGTGAAGGGTTTAATTATGAGACCATTGGCAATCGCGCTAAATTTAAAAATGCTAGAATATTTTATTACGAGGGGGAGTTTGATTTTGCTCAATCTCAACTTGATGTCTTAAAACAATCGACTTCAAAGCTTTTGTCAAATGATGCCATTCAGCTATCTGTAACCATAACGGATAACTACGGATTAGACTCAAACTATATTGCAATGGCTTGGTTCTCAAAAGCAGACTTATTAATAGAACAATTTAAATACCAAGACGCATTTTACTTATTTGATAGCATCCAAAAGAACTACCCTTTTCATGCGCTTGCTGATGAAATACTTTATAAAAGGGCAAAAGCAATGGAAATGCAAGGGAATTGGCAAAGGGCGCTGGGATATTATGAGGATATCCTTAAGTTTCACAAGGACGATATTCTCGCAGATGACGCAATTTTTTACGCTGCGGAAATATTGGAAAACAAGCTGTTTAAAGAACAAGAAGCACTTGAAAAATATAAAGAACTTCTGATGGGATATCCTGCTAGCCTATACGGTCATGAAACCCGAAAAAGAGTAAGAAGACTTCGTGGCGAAAAAGATCGAGATTTAGAGGATGAGTTCTAACGCTTACTTCGGCAAATCCCTAGTAAATGAAGGGATTCCCGTAACGTCCATACCTGTAATGAGCAAATGAATATCATGCGTACCTTCATACGTAAGGACAGACTCTAAATTTGCCATGTGTCTCATCATTGAATATTCACTTGTAATCCCCATTCCTCCATGAATTTGTCGTGCTTCGCGGGCTATGTTCAGAGCGATTTCAACATTGTTTCTTTTAGCCATAGAGATTTGAGCTGTAGTAGCCTTGCCTTCATTTCTAAGCTCTCCAAGCCTAAAGGTTAAGAGTTGTGCTTTTGTTATTTCAGTAATCATTTCTGCCAACTTTTTTTGTATCAATTGAAAACTTCCAATAGGCACATCAAATTGAGTTCTTTCTTTCGAATACCTTAGGGCCTGATCATAGCAGTCCATAGCTGCGCCAAGCGCTCCCCAAGCGATTCCAAATCGAGCTGAATCCAAGCAACTTAACGGAGCCCCTAATCCAGACCTTCCAGGTAAAATATTTGATTTTGGCACACGAACATTATCAAAAATCAGCTCTCCTGTAGCGGAAGCCCTCAAAGAAAGCTTTCCGTGCATTTCAGGAGTACTAAAGCCTTCCATTCCTCGCTCTACAATTAAGCCGTGAATCCTTCCCTCTTCACTTTTCGCCCAGACCACGGCAATATCGGCAAAAGGAGAATTTGATATCCACATTTTTGCTCCATTTAAAATAACGTGATCGCCGTCATCTTTAAAATTCGTTATCATTCCTCCTGGGTTTGATCCATGGTCCGGCTCTGTAAGCCCAAAGCAACCAACCATCTCTCCAGAGGCCAATTTCGGCAAGAATTTTTGTTTATGATCTTCACTTCCATACTTCCAAATGGGGTACATAACTAAAGAAGACTGAACAGACGCAGTAGAACGAAGACCAGAATCACATCGCTCCAATTCCTGCATGATTAATCCATAAGAAATTTGGTCAAGTCCAGGACCTCCATATTCTTCAGGTATGTATGGTCCAAAAGCACCTATTTCTCCCAGTCCGGGTATGAGATGTTTAGGAAAAACAGCTTTTTCGTAAGCGTCGTCAATAATCGGAGAAACCTCTTTTTTGACCCAGGCTCGAGCTGCATCCCTTACCAGCTTGTGTTCATCTGATAATAATTCATCCATCATGTAATAATCTGGATGGTTGTATAAATCTGTTTTCATTAAGTAAAAGCTTTTACGAATGCAAAATTAACAAATAATACAGGGCTTATGTTCTTAATTTCTATTTAATTTTACCCCTGGTCATGTATCAATTATTTAATTTATTTCAGGTTATACAGCTTTATCCAAGGGAGAATGTGCTTAAAAACACCTTATTGGTTCTAATAATGGTGTGTTTGGGTTTTATCGGTTTATCACGATTAATGTCACCCAATCTTTTTAAAATTGTATTCAGAGATTTTTGGTCCAGTAAATTTTACAATGAGTCTTTCAGCAACTCAGAAATCATTTCCCCTGCAGCACACGTATTATTGTCTTTAAACCTATTCATCTCGTTGAATATATGTATGATTGCAGTCCTCCAGGATTCTATTGAATTGGAACGGCTCGCTTCAAGGGTGTTCCTAATGCTTTTTTTCTTTTTCTTAATTCAACAAGCAAGTTTTCGGCTGAGCTCTTTTTTTCTTCAAAACCCGGGCTTGAGAAAAAACATGTCCGTGATCACACATCAGATCTGGAATTTTTTAGGATTGGTTATACTTCTTTTGGCCTTGTTTATTTTGTTGAACGAGCAACATTCTCAGATAATTAAATATATCATATATTTTGCCTTGTTTTTACTGCCTATTACACGGATTGTAAAAGGCTTAATATATGCAAAATCAAATAATTACGATTGGTTATATATAATTTTGTATCTTTGCACCCTCGAAATACTTCCTCTTGTCGTTTTAGGGAAGATTTTTAGAGAATTATTTTAATGAATTATTGAATTTTAATAAAATAGTTTTGGCAATAAAAACAATACTCGTATCTCAACCTAAACCTCAAAGTAACCGCTCGCCTTATTTTGATCTAGCAGAAAGACAAAGTCTTAAAATAGACTTTATACCTTTTATAAAAGTTGAAGGCGTTAGCCCAAAAGAATTTAGAGACCAAAGAGTTAATCTTGGAGACTTTACAGGCGTTCTACTTACTTCAAAAATAGCAGCGGATCATTTTTTTAGAATGGCCGAAGCAACACGATTTGAAGTGCCAGATTCTATGAAGTATTTTTGTATATCTGAAGCCGTCGCACTCTATTTGCAGAAATATGTGGCATATAGAAAAAGAAAAATATTTTTTGGTAATCAGAACATTCATGATTTGGTTGATATCCTTAAAAAACACAAGTCCGAAAACATTTTACTGCCTTGTACGGATATTTTGAGGGACGTGATTCCAAATACACTAGAGGAGAATAATATTCGTTTTACGAAATCTGTATTGTATCGCACAGTTGCTGCTGATTTATCTGAATTGGAAAATGTGTTTTATGATGTTTTGGTGTTTTTCAGCCCAGGAGGCATTGAATCACTCATTAAAAACTTCCCGGATTTTAAGCAAAATAACACTTTGATCGCTACTTTTGGTGCAACAACCGCAACAGCAGCCACCAAAAATGGTTTGAAACCGAATATTAGGGCCCCGCATCCAAAAGCCCCTTCCATGGTAGGTGCAATAGAGTTTTTCATTAAGGATAACCTCAAGAAAACGAAGTAATAATTTCCTTAATTAATTCACTTACTCCATCTCCAGCGTTTTGGCTTATCCTTGTAAACCCAGACTGACTACTAATTTCTTCGGCTTTGGGATCGATAATCCATTTTTTAGCTTTTTCAGAACAACACAACACGAGGTTCGCTGCAGGATAAACTTGCAAGGAAGAGCCAATTACGATAAAATGAGTGGACTCATTAGCATAGCATGCTGCTTTTGCCATCATAGGGACATCCTCACCAAACCATACCACATGTGGTCTTAACCGGAACCCCTCCGGACACAAATCTTTTATAGTAAGCTCATCCCCATTAATGCGATAATAATTCTTTTCTTGATTTGGCCCTGAAGACTTTGCGTATCGAATATTGCCATGAAGATGTAAAACGTTCTTTTATAGTAAGCTCATCCTCATTAATGCGATAATAATTCTTTTCTTGATTTGGCCCTGAAGACTTTGCGTATCGAATATTGCCATGAAGATGTAAAACGTTGCTCGACCCAGCTCTCTCGTGAAGATCGTCGATGTTTTGAGTTATAATCTGAACATCAGCATATTTTTCTAATTCCACGATTGCATAATGTGCGGAATTGGGCTGGGATTGAATTATTTGTTTTCGACGTTGATTATAGAATTCATTAACCAAATCTGAGTTTTTCCTCCAAGCTTCTGGAGTAGCAACATCATGGATGTTGTAATCTTCCCATAAACCATTTGAATCTCGGAATGTTTGTATTCCACTTTCCGCGCTCATACCTGCTCCTGAAAAAACAACAATTTTATTGGACATATTATAATTTATTTAATCATTTCGTAAATTCAGATTTATGTTATAAATTTACAAGACTAAAAAAAAAACAAATAATGAAAAAAATTCTACTTTCTGCAATTCTTTGTTCGACTTTATTTGCGAGCAAATCCATTGCACAGCTTCCAGACGGAAGTATCGCCCCGGATTTTACAACGACTGACGTCAACGGGAACACTCACAATTTATATGATTATCTAGACCAGGGGTACTCTGTGGTTATGGATATTAGTGCTACTTGGTGTGGTCCATGTTGGAATTACCATGTAGGAGGAGCCCTTGAAGACCTTTGGGCAAATCATGGTCCTGCAGGTGAACCTGGGGTTTTAGCAAGTACCACTGATGATGTTGTTGTTTTATGGTTTGAAGGAGATGCGGGTACTGCATTAAGCGAACTTACCAACAGTAGCTTAGGAAACTGGTTAGAGCCAAATGGTCAAACAGTTGACTTTCCAATGTGTAACGACGACAATATAGCCCAGTTGTATCAATTGCCTTATTGGCCAATAATTTATACAATATGTCCTAACAGAATCTTAAAAGAGTCTGGTCAGTTGTCTGCAAACGCTCATTATTCTGGAACAGCAAATTGCGAATCAGCAAGTGGTGCGAATAATGGATCTTTATTGGGTTACACTGGTGAAACCATTACATGTGGAGAACCTGTAGCAATGAGTGTAGATCTTCAAAACATGGGTACAGACGCATTAACTTCTGCAACAATTGAAGTTATGGACGGTGGAACATCAGTTTTATCTTACAATTGGTCTGGTAATCTTGCAACGTATGAAATGGAAAGTGTTTCTTTAGGAACAGTGTCTCCAACATCAACTACTACATATTCAATAGAACTATCTGCTGATGATAATGCTTCAGATAATACCGTATCAGCAACAATTAATACGGCTCAAGAGACAGCTGCAACAATGACTGTTGAAGTTTTGACAGATACATATGCTGATGAAATTTGGATGGAATTAACCAATGCAAGCGGTGCGGTTGTATGGTCAGAAGGAAATGAAAACGTACAAGGAAACTATGGAACGGGTCAATTCCCTCCTCCTGCAGATCCATCGAACCCTTTAGCTAACTCTACGGCTTATAGTTGGCCAGTTGCATTGCCTGCGGTTGATTGTTATACATTTACAATTTATGACTACTACGGAGACGGTCTTCAAGAAGGTGGTGGTGGAAGTTGGTCTGTTAAGGACAATAATGGAAACGTTATTCTTTCAGAATCAGCTGTAAACTATGGCGCTATGGATGCAGGATTGGTTAAAAACACAGTAGCATCTCTTGATGAAATGACTGCTCAAAATGTTCAGGTTTATCCTAATCCAGCAACTGATGTTGTAAATATTTCTTTCGAGAATACAAATGACACATACGTTTCAATTATGGATCTTCAAGGAAGAGTTTTGGGAACTCAAGTTGCTTCAGGAGCAAACGGAACTCAAGTTATCTCTTTCTCAACAGAAGGTTTTGCAAAAGGAACTTATGTTGTTTCTGTTAAAGCAAATGGTTTAACTTCAAATTCAAATGTTGTGATTAAATAATCACAAACATTTTTAATATTAAAGGGCGCTTCGGCGCCCTTTTTTTTTGCGTTTAAATTAAAAGGAATATCAATTTAGATTAGACGAACGGAATATCTGATATTATTAGTTTGGAAATAGAACTACTCGCAGAATTAGAAACATTACGTGGGAATAAAGCAGCTCAAGACATAGATGATTTAGTGCCACTTTTCTGGTTTTAAAGTGATAATCCAATGTTGAACCACGGATAATTTATATAGGCTTGGATAAACAAAGGTTATTTCTTCTTCTTCTTTTTCATGTTTTGAATTTTATCACCGCGCCTAATGGGTTTTTTAAACTTCTCTTTTAAGGTTTTATTGTAGCTCTTCTTTTCGGTTTTTGCCTTGCTGTTCTTGGCTGACTTCTTATGAAACGAAGCGCCAGATTCCGTCATCGATTTTTTGTCAGAGATATTGATTTCGTCTATTGGCTTGTCCTTTTCATCATCAATGAGCTGATGGCTTATCTCTACTTCTTCAGGGATGTTACTTATTGGAATCGTATAATTCATTAAGCCCTCTATGGCTTCTTTTAAAACCATTTCCTTTTCGGTATAGAAAAGAATGGACCTTCCTTGCTGTTTGGCGCGCCCGCTTCGTCCAATTCGGTGAATATAATTCTCTGGGTACAATGGCGTATTAAAACTAATTACGGCAGTGATTTTTTCAATATCAATTCCTCGGGCAATAACATCAGTTGCAATCAGAATTCTGCTTGTACCATCGACGAACTTATCTATTGATTTTGTTCGGTGATTTTGCTCTTTGCTGGAGTGAATAACAGAAATTTCAGATTCGGAATTTAAGATCTCAAACAAGCTGTCAGCATGTACTTTCGTACCAACAAAAATCAAGACCTTGCTAAATTCTATTTTGTCTTCTAATAAATGTTTTAGCAAGTTTGCCTTTGTATAAAAATTAGGGACGGCATAACACTCCTGACTAATATTATCTAGAGGTGTACCGCTAATGGAAATCGTTTTCTTAACGGGGTTAATTAAAAAGCCATCTGTTAATTCATCGACATAACTTGTCATTGTAGCCGAGAAGAGAATATTTTGCCGTTTTGCAGGGAGGTGCTCAAAAATGTTTTTCAATTGTGTTTTGTAGCCAAAATCCAGCATAATATCTACTTCGTCGATCACCAGTTTTTTGATAGACTTAAGTCGCAATAGATTGCTAAGCGCTAGATCATATAATCGCCTTGGTGTACCCACGATGACATCAACTCCTTGAGTAAGGGCTTGCTTCTGCCCGATGATGTTATTACTTCCCCCATAAACACCCAGCACTCTTACGCTGAGATAAGGCGTTAATATTTCAACTTGTTCTACTATTTGAATGACGAGCTCTCTGGTAGGAGCAAGGATCAAGACTCTGGGCTGCAGCTGGTCTGAAAATTTCAAGTCCTGTAATATAGGAAGCAGGTACGCGATTGTTTTCCCCGTACCGGTCTGTGCAATACCGACAAAATCGAAACCTCCAAGAATCGGTGAATAAGATGCTTGCTGAATGGGAGTAGGTTTTTCAAACCCTAATTCGTCAATCGCTTTTCGCAATTGCTTTTTGATATTGAAATCTTCGAAAGTATTCATTGTGTAAAGTAATTAAGAAAAATCCTTAAGTCATTGCATTTATACCAATTATACTTGAGTGCATGCCTGGGTAAACCATCAAATGGTGCCAACAAAATCAAAAAACACCTTTTTATGTAATTCCAAATCCATTGTGGGCGATAGAGCCACACGTGCAATATAATCTTTGTCTCCCTCTTTGGTTGTTCCCTGGGTCGATGTGGCAGGAATGGTCCAATAGCAGCCTTTTAGTTGACCATAACTCACACAATACTTACTTTCATTGGGAATGTTTTTAATCATTAGATCAATGAGCTTTAGATTCAACGTACGTTTGTACGTTTCTCGTTCATCATCGGTATCGCCTTTGGTCGGAAGATCTAATGAGAAAACAGAAGGGGTAAAGCCCTCTTCCGCCAATGATTCAGAAACAAAATTAATTTTAGCCTCGGGCAAGGTTTCTTTGATGAAATTGACAAATTCTCGAGTGTTGGTGTAAGCATCGCTAATTCGTTGATTCATCGAAGGCAATTGTTTAGCCAATATTTCATATTGAAGTGCGGTTGCTTCATTATCACAAATTTGAAGGTGATTTTCTATTTTTTCCATTAAAGGACTTGCATTAACATTTGCAACACAGTATCCCGCAGTACACTTGCCACCACTTGGAAATTTAGAACCGCTTGCATATGAAATGGCAAGAACGTCATATAGAACAGCACCAACGCCTAAAAAATTAATGTTTGGGCAGAAGGTTTGATCTAGAATAAAGACGGGAGAAATAGCGTTGTCTCCATTTTTCGTTACTCTTTTTTTGCCCAATGCTTTTTTAAGCATGATCAAATCAGGAACCTCTACCCTCGGATTTGTAGGTATCTCAGCAATAATATATGGAATGGCATCTTGAGCTGCAATATCTTGAAGAACGGCATCAACACTTTGTACCATATCATTCCCATCATCTACGGGCAAATCAAGCACTTCAACACCCGAAACCGAACTTGCCACTCGTCGCGCTTGATCATTAGTTCCTCCGTAACAATTTGGTGGCACAATAATTTTAATGGCTTTTCCAGGGTGTTTTTCAATGGCATCATGAATAAGCCCCATTAATATGGCATATTGCATCGAGAGTCCACTCGAGGCAACGATGGGGGCACATGTTGTTGATGTAATCTCTTGAATTGAATTCAAAACGGATGCTTTGTTTTCTTTCTTTTTTGAGGGTGTTTCTTTCGGCTCATATTCTCCACAAGCCTTTTGTAATGCAATAAGTGCATTTGCCGGTGTCATTGCGATGGTTTCTCTTCTTCGAACGTGTTGTATTTCTGATATATATTCTTCGTTTTGATGATTATTAACCATTATGATACTTCCTAAAGATTCATCAACATGAATTAAAAAATCAATGCTTTCATTAAGCTGAGTAAACGGAATCCGCTCATTTTGAGAAATGAAAATAGAGCTGTCTAAGCTCTTTGAAACATCAGTTGAAGCCGCAACCTTATTTAACTCAAAATCATATCCGTAAATGGTTTTAAGTGACTCAATATCTAATGCGTCGGGAAGTTTTCCGGAATAGTTGATTTGTGTTGACTTTCCCTCAAGGGAGTTTTTTCTAAGAACGGCTAAAAGAGGCATTGTTTTCGATGAAAAACAGATGACATTATTCGAATTCAGATTCATTTTTTGTCCAACATACCATTCGAGTATACAAGACAATGGATGCCCCAAACGGATGTAATCAAATGCGGTAGGAAGCCCTCCCAATGAAGCGGTATCGAGCAAGCCTTTTTGAAATAAAGCTTCAAACTGGATTAAGAACTGATTTTTAGCTTGAGATTCGTCATAAATATCTAATCGATGTGTCGTCAAGTTAATCCAATCCTTTGGCGCGTTTTTTAGAGTATCCTTAATATAATTGAGTGTTTTACCGTCTTCCATTTTTTTCACCTGTATAAGCCGGAAAGATACATTTTTTAGAATTTTTAGAAAAGCATTATATGATGTTTTGCTCTTTTTTATCTTTCGCAAAAAATAAAGAGTGTTTTCCTATATTGTTCTATAATTCAAATGAGAAGCAAAAATGAACATCAAATTATTTACGCTAATTAATGCCTTGATCATAACGATGAGTGCTTGCAGTCAGAATAATGGTACTAGAAAACCACCCAATCATTCTGGTTTGGGTCAAGGTTACGAATTTGAAAATAATGGAAAGGATTCTGCTGAAATAAAAATGAAGAGTGTCTTTGAAAAAGACACTTCATTGAAAATCGTGTGCATTTCAAATAGAGCAGGATTAAGCAATGCTTTTGTTTCTAATATGAATTATTTAAACCGAAAGGGTTCGGCACCGGCATCTCCTTTAAATCACCCAAAGTATAATTATGAAAGTCTAAGAAAAGTAAATGAGTTTCTGAAGGAAAAAAACATTGACCCGGTCGACTTCTCAAACCTTGAGCTTCAAAAAATCTGGGGGGAAGACTCTTCAGGGAATGTATTTTTTACAAGCTATTACATTCCCATTATTGAGGTGAGTTCAACCCAAGACAGCGTATACAAGTACCCGATTTATAAAAAACCAAGCTCTGGTTATTTACAAAAGCTATCAAGGAATCAAATTGATGTAAAGCAAATGCTTAAGAACAAGAATTTAGAAATAGGGTATGCAAAAAATTACTGGGATGTGTATTCAATGCAGGTACAGGGATCTGGCTACGTTGAATTCAAAGACGGAACAAGGAAATTATGTGCATATGGAGGAAATAACAGCAAAGCCTATTTTAGTATTGGTAAGTACCTTACGTCTATTGGTTATATTTCAAAGCAAGAAATTTCGATGCAGTCTATTCGGGATTGGTTTAACGCAAACCCCGATAGTCTTCACATTTTAATGAAAAATTCATCATATGTATTTTTTAATGAGACAAACAAAAAACCATCAGGAGCGGCAAATGTTCCACTGGTTGATTTTGTTTCTGTTGCATGTGATTTTAATTTTTTACCAAAAGGAGCTCTTCTTCTTGGAGAAATTCCTGTTTTAGATGGAGAGGGAAAGCTTCTAAAACATGAATTTAGAATACTTATGGTTCACGATACCGGTGGGGCCATCAAAGGACCAGGTCATGTGGACTTATATGCGGGAGTTGGCCCGTCTGCGGGAAAATATGCAGGAAAGATGAAGCATTATGGGCGATTATGGCTATTACTGCCTTAATGTATTAAAATACAGACTGTGTTTTTTCAATCTATGGCTTCGATTTTTTCTTTGTAGCTTTTTTTAAGGTTTTTAATGAATGATTCTTTATCGTTATTTATAACTGCGATTTGCCCATTTTCAGCTTCTTGAGACGAAGGTATATGGATGTTGGCATCTCCCCAAATAGCCAATTCAACTATGATTGGGATTAAGCTTAACCCTTTTTCTGTTAATAGATAAATATTTGTTTTTTTGTTGTTGAGCGGTTTTGTTTTTGTGATAAAACCGTTTTGCTCCAGACGTTTTAGTCTCGAGGACAAAATGTTTGTAGCAATATTCTCACTGGCTTCAGAAAAATCTTTAAAGGTTTTTTGATTGTATAAAAGCATGTTTTTTACCACCACCAAAGACCATTTATCACCCATCAGATCTATCGCTGAGGTTATGGGGCAATTACATCGAAACTCGGCACTCATACTTCTAAAGATATAGATTTCTTAAACATCTTGCCTTATTGATTTGTCTTTATTCAAACTAAATCAGTATTTTTACTTGCAAAACAAAAGCAAAAATTATTTTGAGTATGAAAAAGGTATTGTTAACAGGTATTTCCGGTTATATAGGGCAACATTGTGCTTTAGAGCTCTTAAAGCATGGTTATTCAGTTAGAGGGTCTCTAAGAAATTTGTCAAAAAAAGATTCCATTATCAGTGATTTAAGTAATGAATTGGATTTAAAGGGAAACCTTGAATTTTGTCAACTTGATTTATTGAAAGATGATGGGTGGGACGATGCTATGGAGGGTTGTGACTATGTTCTTCATGTGGCTTCCCCATTTATAAATAAGGAGCCGAAAGATGAAAATGTTTACATCAGGCCAGCCGTTGAAGGAACGCAACGTGCATTAAAATCTGCAAAAAAAGCAGGCATCAAGAGAATGGTTCTAACTTCTTCGATGGTGTCAATGTTAGGTGATGCAAACCAGTCTATTCAGATGAATCAATCGACCTGGACCAATACTGAAGCCAAGAATGTTTCTGCCTATGCAAAGAGCAAGACCCTGGCGGAACAAAGTGCATGGAAATTTATTAAAGAGCAAGATAAATCCAACCCATTGGAATTGGTTGTTGTGAACCCTGGGCCTGTTTTTGGACCAACACTTTCTGGAGACTTAACCGGAGCATCCATGGGGATGTATAGAGATTTAATTTCAGGCAAAATGCCAATGCTTCCGCAAGCGGCTATTAATATGTCCGACGTTAGGGACATCGCAAAGATTCATGTATTGGCACTTGAAAATAAAGCTGCTAATGGCCAAAGATATATTGTTGCTACAGAAAAGGCTTATTCATTTCAAGAGATGGCACAAATCATGAAAAATAATGGATACGATAAGGTAAGTACGAAACTCGCTCCAAACTTTTTATTGAAGTTTATGGCCAATTTTAATCGAGATCTAAAAAGCATGCTTGGATTCATTGGAAACACCTATACTGGAGACGTTGGTCCAACAATGAAGACTTTTGATTGGAAACCATATGAATTTGAAAGTACAGTTTTAGATACAGCGAAGTCTGTGCAAGAGGCAATGAAGAAATAGTAAAAGAACCAATAATAAAAACGGTCGGTCTATTCTTTTAGCTTGACCGTTTGTTGTTGATCAAATAGGTTTTCTGGGTCATAAGCTTTTTTTATCTCCTGGAGCCTTTCGTAGCTATCTCCAAAATAAGCCCTTTCCCAATCCTTAAAACCCAAACTTGGGTAATTCCTGTATTGCTTACGTATGCCGTTTTCGTAGAGTATGTTTTGAATTTCATCAAAGGACTTGAGTAGTGCGGTGGGGTCCTTTTTCTCATCCCAATAATATTGTAATTCTGATAAATAAGGAGATGATCTATGCGGATAGCAAGACTCGTTCTCAAATTCGGGATTATTTATATTGCCCCCCAGCGTATTGATCTGATAAATGAGCCCTCTTTTTCTAAAAACAATATCCAATACCTGATCTATGCTTGAGGCAATAGTCTCATAGTTTTCATAATACCCGGCAGAAGCATTTTTAAAGTAGATGGGATATTCAATACCATAATAGTTTCGTAGGGATTCGGCGAGGTTCTTTGGTGTACCTATGGACACATCATCACAGATTTCAGAAAAGGCTTTAATCATGTTATCAAGAGCCTCATTCTTGGGACCGTAATTGG